>Ga0310914_10001701_pt1 | contig 14343 bp, 12 predicted proteins | sample GREbulkMGAN108_FD_203450 | JGI IMG/M metagenome (GOLD analysis project Ga0310914, IMG submission 203450) | Lab enrichment of tropical soil microbial communities from Luquillo Experimental Forest, Puerto Rico - GRE.bulkMG.AN108 | ecosystem: Environmental > Terrestrial > Soil > Tropical forest >... | reverse complement strand
CTTGCCGTAATAGCGGCCGCCGTAGCGGTCGACCGTGTAACAGCTCAAGATCGTGGCGATCTTGATGGTGTCGGCGAGATCGTCGGCGCGGTCGCGCGACGCCAAAGACTTGTCCATCAGGCTCACGACATAGAGGCCTTCATGATTGATGCCGGCGCCGCTCATTTCCAGGAGCGTGATGCAGGCGGCGTCGCCGCGGATGGCAGCCCAGACCGGAAAGCCGGCGGCATGGGACGGCACCGAAATGTCTTCGACGCTGGCGCCGAGCGCGGCGAAACGCTGCGCCGCCGCGCGCACGCTGGCATCGACATCCGGCTCGGAATCGGGATGGCCGAAGCCTTCCTTCACTGCACCGATGCGCAAACCCGCGATGCCGACATCGAGCCCGTCGGTGTAGTGGCCGGCGGGCACGCCGCGCTGGCGCGAGTCGATGCCGTCCGGCCCGGCGATGACTTCGAGCAGCAGCGCATTGTCGCGCACGTCCTTCGTCATCGGCCCGCAGGCATCGATCGTCATTTCCAGCGGCGCGATGCCCGTATAGGGCACGAGGCCGAACGTCGGCTTCAGTCCGACAATACCGCAAAAGCTTGCCGGAATGCGGATCGAGCCGGCCTGGTCGCCGCCGATCGCCATGTCCACGTCGCCCGCGGCCACGAGCGCGGCGCTGCCCGACGACGAGCCGCCTGCGGAAAAACCCGGCTTGCGCGGATTTTGCACCGGCCCGGTCGATGAGGTGTGGCTGCCGCCGGACACGCAGAAATATTCGCACACCGCCTTGCCGGCGATCTCGCCGCCGGCATCGAGAATGCGCTCGACGATAGTGGCGTCGACGTCGGGCACGTAGCCTTCGAAAACGTCGGCGCCGATCATCATCGGCACGCCGGCGAGGCAGACATTATCTTTGAGCGCCACGCGCCGGCCGGCGAGCTTGCCGGAAGGCGCGCCCTTGATCGCAGTCTTCACGTACCAGGCGCCGTGGCGGTTCTCACCGCCTTGTGGACGATGGAACGGGCGCCGCGGATACTTCACCGCCGGCACTTCGTCGGGCATGGCGTCGAGCGCCGCATAGGCCTGGGCCAGCGGGCCGACGATCTCGCAGACCGCGAGCAGATAGTCGTCGCTCGGATGCATGCCGAGCCGTTGCGCCGCGCGGCGCAGATCGTCCATGCCGGGCTTCTCGAACATGATGTCTTCTCCGTTTGCGGGGCGCAGAATGGCGGGTCGGCACCAATATTGTCCAGGCGCCCCGGAATGACGTGCCGGCGCGGTTGCGCTTTGCCGCCTTTGGACTACCTTCGTGGTGTCCCACACTCACAAGACGGCGGCGCCGCATGAGCACCCAAACCGACACCAAGCAGTATCCCGTGACCCATACCGAGGCGGAGTGGCGCAAGCTGTTGACGCCCGAGCAGTTCCACATCATGCGCGAGCACGGCACCGAGCGGCCGGGCAGCTGCGCGCTCAACTACGAAAAGCGCGCCGGCACGTTCTATTGCGCCGGCTGCGGCCAGGAGCTGTTCGCCACGAAGAAGAAGTTCGAGAGCGGCACCGGCTGGCCGAGCTTCAACGATCCGCAGCCCGGCGCGGTCGAGACCACGACCGACCGCAGCTGGGGCATGGTGCGCACCGAGGTGCATTGCAGCCGCTGCGGCAGCCATCTCGGCCATGTGTTCGAAGACGGCCCGCCGCCCACGCACCTGCGCTACTGCATCAACGGCGTGGCGATGAACTTCAAGCCGGGGTGATCGTCGCCTCTCCGCGCGGGGAGAGGAAGATCACTGCAAAAACTCTTCCGTATACAGCGTGCGCATATCCGGCTTCGCCGGCAGGATTTCCATTTCGGGAAACGAGTTGCCGATCACGTCGAGCGCCTTCGGGCTGAAGCGCAGATCGCGCGACATCATCGGCATCACGGCGTCGTATTCGCGGCTCTCGATGTCCTCGTCGAGGCCGGTGACCCCTCGCGCGACGCGCACGGTCTCAGCCTTGTTGACCGCCATGAAGGCGACGACGTCCTTCCAGCCGGCGAGGAAGCGCCGCACCTGATCGGGCCGGTTCTTGATCGCGTCGTCGGTGGCGTAGATGACGTGGGTGTGGAAATCCTTGATGTAGGTGCCGAATTTGAGCAGCAGCCGCGCCTCGCCGGCTTTCTCGAGCTGATAGCCCTGTGACGACGATAAGATCACGCCGTCGATCTGGCCGCGCTTGAGCGCCGCCACCATCGCGGTCATGGCGCCGAGCGCGACCGGCTCGATGCCGGTCGAGCCGAAGCCCAGTTGCCGCGACAGCTCGCGCACCAGCCAATCGCTGAGCGAGCCCGCAGTGGTGACGCCGATCTTGGCGCCTTTGAGATCCTGCGGCTTCTCGATCTTCGGCGCGGCGCCGACGATCAAGCCCATGCTCAACGGCTCGTTGGCGAGCGCGCCGACCGCCCTGGCGGCCACGCCCTTGGCGAGGAAGCCCATCGCCGGGCCGGAGCCGAGGCCGAAGTCGACCGCGTTCGCCACCATGCCCTGCTGCAATTTGGCGTCGCCGGCGAAGATGGTGGTTTCGACGTCGAGACCGTGCCTGGCCCAGATGCCTTCGGCGGTGCCGATCTCGACCGGCGCGAACGCGAACGGCTGGCTCACCGACTTGCCGACCCGCACCTTGTCGACGGCGAACGCCGCCGATGCGCCAAAACAAGCCGCAATGAGCAGCGCGACCGCGATCGCTCGATTCGCCATGTGCAGCAACTCAGCCTCCCACCGGCGAGCGCGCCAGCACGTCTGCGCCGTTCGCCGTACAACGCACGATCGCTGCGACGAGCGCATGGCCGGCTTTGTCGTCGCCGGCGCCGACCTGAATCGTGTAGATGCCGCCGTTCTCGAGCGTCGTAGCTTGCGTCGCGGCGAATTCGCGCCCTTCGTGCAACGACAGACCGATGCCGTGGCCGACACTGCCGCTGAGCGCCGGATGAAGCTTGAGCGGCGCCAGCGCGGCGACGGCCTTGGCGTGAACCTCGCCGCGGCTTGACCCCGGCCGCACGCTCGCAATCGCCGCATCGAGCGCGGCCCGCGCCTTCGCCGCGGCCGGCTGCGCGGTGCCGTCATCGACGGTGACGAACATATCGGCCCAGTAGCCAGCGAGCTTGACGGCGATATAGGCAACCAGCGGGCCTTCGCATGTTTCGAAGCGGCCCTGGAACGGAACGAGCGTGCGGCCGCCGTCGAGGCTTATAAGCGCGCGCACGTCCTGCGCCGCCCGCGCCCGCGCCATGCACTCGGCCTCGAGCGCCGCCGTCTCCGGCGTGTGATTGGCCCGCCAACTCTGGACCATGGTTTCGACCGCAGTGTCGAGCAGCTTGCAGGAAGCCCGCAACATTGTCAGTTCGCGCGGCCGCTTGCGCGGCGACGGCAAGCCGACGACATCGTCGGCGCGTTGCAGCGAGAAGCGCGGGCCGAGGCTGCGCTTGACCGCCTGGCTGAGCGCTGGCGCCATGATGTCGAAGCCGATCGTGCCGAGTTTTTGCGCCTGCTCGCCGGCAAAGCGCGCAAACCACGGATCGAACTGCTTGGCCCATTCCGGGCCCATGCCGGACTGCACGTCGGCGATCCAGGTCAGCGTGCGCATCGCGGGAAGGTCGCGCGTGCTCATGGCGCACAGAAGCCGCGCCTCGCCGGTGCGCGGCAGCAGCGCCATGCCCCAGCGTACCCGCGGAATGAAGTTCGTGAGATATGCAAGGCCACCGTGCTCGCGCACGTCGCCGAACACCAGCACCGCCGGCCAGCCTTTGTCGTCCATGGCGGCGTGCAGCGGCTCGAGGCGCAGCAAAAATTCGTCGTAGGGCACGCGATCTTGCGCCCACAGATAGGAGCCGATCGTCACGCAAGGCTGCATGGTGCGCATCTGTCAGGCCCCTAGACCGCGATCACATCGAGCGTGGCGGCTCGCGCCGAGAGAGCGCGCGCGCCGGTCGACCCGATCACCACCGGCTCGCCGCACATCAGATAGCCGCTCTCCGGGATGTACTGGTTCGGATGCATGACGAACACCATGCCGCTTTCCAGCACGCGCGTGTTGGTATCGACGATGTCGCCGGGCCGGTCCGAGGTTATGCCGAGGCCGTGGCCGCGCACCCGCATATAGGGTGGCCGGCAGTAGTCGCCGTAGCCGGCCCTGGCGATGACGCCGTTGATGGCGCGCGTAACGTCGGCGACGGTCGCGCCGGCGCGTCCGGCAACTAACCCCTCGCCCATGGCGTCCTGCAGGATGGCGAATTTTTCGGCGATCACCGGCCGTGGCTCGCCGATCACGGTGGTACGGCAGATCTGGGCGAACTGGCCGCGATAGCAGGGCGTGATCTCGGACAGAATAATGTCGCCGACGTCGAGGATGCGCTCACCCGCGGCGCGGACCGCGAGATTGTGCTGCGAGGCGCTCATCAGCAAAAAATTATCCTCAGCGCCGAGTTTCTTGGTGAAGCAGTAGAGCTCGGCGGCGAGCTCGTATTCGCGGATGCCGGGCCGCGCATATTCGAGGAGCCGCTCGTAGCCGCGCTCGGCGATCCACGTCGCGCGCTCGGCCGCAGCCAGCTCTTCGGGCGTGCGGATGCGGGCAAGTTCGCGCGCCAGCTCGTCGGCTGGCGCCGGCAGGCCGCCGAGCGCCACCGCGATGCGGTCGTGCAGCGCCGCGCCGAGCATCGACAGCCCGGCCGATAGGGTGCGCGACAGATCGAGACGGTGGCTGCCGACCACGCCCTTCAACGTCGCAGCGAGATCGTCGGTGCCGACGGTGCGCTCGGTCGCCGACAACGACGCGGCGCGCGGCTCGTCCCAAGCCGGCGTCACGATTAAGGTGGCACGGCCGTCGCGGTCGAGCACGACGGCGCTCTCGCCCATCGGCCGCACGCCCGACAGCACGAACACGGCGTTGGCTTCCAGAAAATTGTTCAGGCCGTTGCTGGCGGCAATCAGCCCGTCGAGCCTTTGCTCGGCGAGGTACTGGGTCGCTTCGCCCAGCCGGCCTTGCTTGGTCGCGGTCACCCGCTCATTCATGAAGTCACCCTCATTCCGGCAGGCGCCGACAACGCCAGTGCCGATGAGGATACGTCAGTTTCAGGCGCGAGTGGAAATCCCCAAAACGCAATGGGGGATTGCAGGCGTTACGGCGCGGCGCCCTGCTCCATCGCGACTTCGGCCTTGAGGCAGTCGACGTCGCGGTAGATCGAGGCGACCGCCAGCACACGGCCCTTCGCTTTGTAGCGCACGACGCAGTCCCTGCCGGCGATGTCGCCGTCGACGGCGATCTCGTCCCATTGCTCGGCGTGGCCCACATAGTTGATCGGCACGTCGTAGTGCTGGCTCCAGAAGAACGGCACGGCGTCGAAGCGCTCCTCGGCGCCCAGCATGTTGCGCGCCGCGGTCTGGCCCTGGCGCTCGGCGACCACCCAATGCTCGACGCGGATCGAAGCGCCTGAATGCGGATCGGGCCAGCGCGCGATGTCGCCCGCGGCATAGATGTCGGGGACGCTGGCGCGCAAATACTCGTCGACCACGACGCCGCGGTCGATCTTCAGCCCTGCCTGCTCGGCGAGCTTGAGCCGCGGCCGTACGCCGACGCCGACGACCACGAGGTCGGTCTCGAGCGTGCCGCCTTTGAGCGTGGCGCGGCGGCCGTCGAACGCGGTCACCGTTTCGCCGAGATGAAACTTGACGCCGTGCTCCTCGTGCAGGGCGCGGATGAAATCGCCGAACGCAGGCCCTAGCACGCGCTCCATCGGCCGCGCTTCCGGCGCTACGACGTGGACGTCGATCTCGCGTGCGCGCAGCGCCGCTGCGACTTCGAGGCCGATGAAGCTCGCGCCGATGACCAGCGCGCGCCGCGCGCCCTTGGCATCGGCGATGATGGCGCGGCTATCGGCGAGCGAGCGCAGCGTATGCACGTGCGGCTGATCGGCGGCCGGAACCGCCAGCCGCACCGGCTCGGCGCCGGACGCCAGCAGCAGGCGGTCGTAACCGAGGCTCGTCCCGTCGGCGCACCGCACCTGGCGCTGCTTCGGATCGATGGCGACGACCTCGGTCTTGAGCCGCAGATCGATCTTGCTGTCGCGGTAGAAATCCTCAGGGCGCAGCGGCACCCAGTCTTCCGGCGCGCTGCCGGCGAGATAATCCTTGGACAAATTGGGCCGGTCGACCGGCGGCGCCGCGTCGTCGCTGACCATCGCGATGCTGCCGCCGAAGCCGTGGCGACGCAGCATCTCGGCCGCGGCGAAGCCCGCGGCACCGCCGCCGACGATGACGATGGTCTTCGGCGCCGCGCCCTTCACCACCAGGGCGCGCGGCTTTGGCTGCTCGTGCTTGCCGGTGACGAAGATACGGCCGTCGCGCTGCTCGACCTGCCAGCAATCGATCGGGCTCAGGGCCGGGGCCCGCTCCGCCTCGCCGGTGCGCAGATCGAAGCAGGCGTGATGCCAGGGACAGCGCACGCTCCCGCCGGTGACGAGGCCGTCGGCGAGCGGGCCGTGATAGTGACTGCAATGGGCGCCGACAGCGAAAATGTCGCCGCCGCTTCGCACCAGCAGCACCCCCTCTGCGCTGACATGGCCCAACAGCTTGTCGTCCTTGAAATCGCCTGGGGCCACTCCCTTGGTCAGATCCGGGCCGCTCGGCGGGGTCTGCTCTTGAGCCATTGCGCTGTCCTCCGTTCGCACCAAAACGGCATCAACGGAATATTAGATGGCCGCGGCGCCAAAAGTTCCGCCACGCCGCGCTCAAATTTACGCGCCGCGGCCTTACCGCAACTGGCCCTTCAGCCACTCCACGATGGTCGTGGTGATGTGCTCGGACGGCTCGCCGGGCGTGCGGCCCATATGATGGCCATTGGCGTAGACGCGCGCCGACTTCGGCGAGCCGTGTTCCATCAGGAGATAAATATCGGCGACCGGCGCCTGGTCGTCGAGCTTGCCGTTGACGCCCAAAATCGGCGCCGACGGCTTGTCGAGCAGCCCCATGGTCAGGAGCGACAGCCGCGGCGAGGCTTCCAGAAATTCCTCCACCGTCTTGACGCCCATGGCGCGGCCGCGCGCTTCGAACAGGCTGTGCGCGCCAAACAGATATGTCGCGCCGCCGGTGGTGAAGGCCGGCATGAGCCATTCGCGCTGGAAGCCGTGATGGACATTGCCGCCGTGAAACACCGCGCCCTTGATGCGGTCGGGCACCGTGTGGGCCAGCCGCGCCGCCCAGTAGGCGCCGAAGCTGCCGCCCCAGACGGCGACGCGCGCGCCGTCGACCTCGCCGCGCCGCGGCAGATAGTCGAGCCAGGCGGTGAGGGTGCGTTCGGCCAGCGGGTCGCGATAGAGCACCGGGTTTTCGCCGCTGCCCGGCATGTCTATGGTGAGCGAGGCGAGGCCTTGCTGCATGATCGCCTTAGCGATGCGCAGGCGATCTTCCTTCCAGCCGTCGACGCCGCCCCAATGCAGCACCACCGGCGGCTTGTTGACGCCGGGCGGCAGCTGCAGATAGCCGATCAGCTTCTTACTGCCGTCGAACGGCAGCTCGACGATTTCGAGTGGGGGATCGAAATATTTTGCCGCCTTGCGAAACATGCGCAGCGAATGCTGGTACGCCTGCAGCTTGCCCGGTGAGTTCGGCGTCGGATAGCGGCCGACGCGGCAGGCATCGAAGGCGCGCAGATAAAGCTCGGACAATTCCGCGCCCGACGCGCCGGCTTTGGCTCGCCCATCGGCCTTTTCCTCGTAGCCGAGTCCGACCTTGCTCCATGCCGCGGCCCACTCGTTCTTGTCGAGGCTCTTGAGCGACGCCATCACCCGCTCGGCGTCGTCGCGATGAATGTCCTCGAACGGATTGAGCCGCCCGGCGCGGCGCAGAAACTCCGCCTTGACCTCGTCGAGGGAGCGCTCGCGCGATCCGGCCGGCTGTGCAGCCGCTGTCTGAAGATTCATGGGCACTCCCTCACGTTCGTCCGGCGATCGCGCGTGGCGTCGCGTGGACTTTGCTATAGTGTAGCCGCAAGCAACGACGCATTCCACGCGCGTTAAGCGCATAATTGGCGGGTAGACGATGAGGCGTACACGCCGGGATGTTCTCAAGCTCGGCGCCGCCGCCGCGACGCTGCCGCTCGTCGCGCCCCGCGCGTGGGCACAAGCCTACCCGGCAAAGCCAGTGCGCCTGATCGTCGGCTTTCCCGCCGGCGGCCAGGTCGACATCATCGCACGCCTGTTCGGGCAATGGTTCGGCGAGCGCCTCGGCCAGGCGGTGGTGGTCGAGAACAAGCCCGGCGCCGGCGGCAATCTCGGCGCGCAGGCGGTGATCAACGCAGCGCCAGACGGCTACACGCTGTTCTTCGCCGCGGCATCGAACACCGTGAACACCACGCTGTTCGCCGACCTGCCTTACGATTTCGCCCGCGACACCACGCCGGTCGGGCCGGTCAACCGCATTCCGCTGGTGCTGGAAGTCAATCCGACATTCGCGGCTAACACCGTCGCCGACCTCATCCCCTATGCCAAGGCCAATCCGGGAAAGCTCAGCGTCGGCTCGCCGTCGGCCGGCACGCCGCCTTATCTCGCGGTCGAGCTTTTGAAGATGGTCGCCGGCATCGACATCGTGCACGTGCCCTATTTCGGCGAGAACCAGATGATCACCGATCTTCTGGGCGCGCAGCTGTTGGCCGGCCTCGGCGGCATCTCGTCGGGCATCGGTCATTTCAGGGCGGGAAAGCTGCGCGCGCTCGGCGTCACCACGGCGGCGCGCATTCCGGAATTGCCCGACGTGCCGGCGATCGGCGAGACCATCGCGGGCTTCGAAGCAAGCGGCTGGAGCGGCGTTGTCGCGCCCAAGGGCACGCCCAAAGCGGTCGTCGACACGCTCGCCGCCGCAATCGCCGCCGTTCAGGCCGACGCGAAATTCAAGGAACGGCTGACCGAATTCGGCGCGCCGCTGTTCTCCATGCCGCCCGACGCGTTTGGCAAGTTCATCGTCGCCGAGACCGAGAAGTGGGGCAAGGTGGTGAAGTTCGCGGGGCTCAAGCCGCCATAGCCGTGGGGTGACGAGTGGACACTGCGCTACGCGCCTTTGCCCACCCTATTTTTGAAAGCAACATCATGAGCAAAGCGTCGTTGTGGCAGCGAGTGAGATCCTCGCTGCAGGCCTCCGCCGGCGAGGTGGTCTTCGGCATGGAGGACGGCACCGTCTCCATCTTCGGTCTGGTGTTCGGCGTCGCCGCTACCACCACCGATCAGAAAGCCGTGCTGATCGCCGGCGCCTCGGGCGCGGTCGCCGCCGCGGTATCGATGATGGCGGGCACCTATCTCGACGCCGAGACTGGCCAGGACCAGGTCAGGGTAATGGCGCGGCGCATCGATGCCGAAATGCAAAAGGACAAGGCCGAGGTGCTCGACGGCGTCACGCAGCGGCTGCAAGCCGCGGGGCTTCCGCCCGATCAGGCGGCCACCGTTGGCGGCTTTCTTTGCGCGCAGCCCTCGGTCCTGCGCAGCGTCGCCATGGCGCTGGCCGAACCGCAAGACGCAGATTCGCAGCAAGGCCCGCTGGCGCGCTCGCTGTGGATGCTGATCGCCGATTTCCTCGCTGCCGCCATTCCGATCCTGCCGTTCGGCTTTCTCGCCGTGCCGCAGGGCCGCGTGGTGTCGGCCACGGTCACGACGCTGCTGTTGGTCGCGCTGGGCGTCGGGCGGGCCAAGATCGGCGGCCGCCCTATGGTCCGCACCGTGATCGAGACGGTGTCGATCGGCGTCGCCGCCGCGGCCGCGGGCGTCGGCATCGGCGTCTGGATCTCGCAAATCTTCACTTAGGAGAGCGAACGCGGGCGGCGGCGCAACTTGCCGTTCAGCTCGCCTTCAAAGGCTTGGCGCGTGTGGCACCGGGCAGTCCGACAAGCGCGGCATAATTGTCGATCGGCGTCGGCCGCCCGACCAGATAGCCCTGCACCTCGTCGCAGCCGCGTTCCAGCAGCCTCGCGTGCTGCGCGACGGTCTTCACGGCCTCCGCCAGCACCGGAATGCCCAGGCTGTGGCCGAGGTCGATCACCGCGCGCGCGATCGCCATGGAGTGCTGGTTATCCTCGAGATCGAGAACGAAGGCCTTATCTTGTCGAATGCGAAGTAATGCACATACGACAGCGACGATACGAGACCAGGCGGTTGATGCCATCGACGGCGCCGCCGACCCGGTAATATCCTATCGGCGACACCGCCAAGGCTTCGCGCAGCGCCGGCTGCATCACTGCCGGCCCGTTGCCGGAGTGCTGGTGCCGCCGGACGCGAGAATGACGCCGTCGAGATTTCGTAGCACAACGGTGCCATGCGCCGACGTCGATCGTCTTGTAAAAGCTGCCGATGAGCTCCGGGTCGATCGACGCGGCGACCACGCCGGCAAAGCTGCCGTTGGCATCGCGCAACCACCGCGACAGAATATGATCCACTTGCCCGACAACCGACCGACTGCGGGCTCAGCAATGTCGAGCTTGTCGACTTTGGCGTAGCGCTGCCTTACGAACCATTCACGATCGGCAAAGTTGGCGAGCACCGTGTCGCCAAGCAAGGTCTTCCCCGCTCCGCTTTGCCCGCTGATGCATGCTGAATGATCAACCCATCGGTCGGGGTTGCCGCCTGCAACAAGCGTCTTGGATCGAACTTGCCCGAATCTTTTTCGTATTCGTGGCGCAGCAGCAACAGCGTGTGATCGACGCCTTGCAGCATCGCCACCGTATCCTGCTAGAACAGGCGCGCGAGATTGCCGCCCTGCTGCAACGCGCCGTCGAACGTTCTGTTTTGTTCGACGACCAGAATGGCCGTCAGCGCCGCCCACAAGACAGGAATGACAAGCAAATAGAGAAGCATCGCTGGCTGCAGCGCGGCTTTGAGCCACTCGCGCTGCGTGCGCAAAAATTCCCGTGCGTTCGCACTCATCTCGCCGACCTTAGAGCGGGCATTATCGTCCGGCGCTATTCCCCATTTGATTATCCGGAGAACGGCGATGGCGGCCCCTGGTTAAGGGCCGCTGAACAGGGCGTCGTACTTTTTAGGCATTACGCCGCTTTGGTGCCCACAGCTTCTTGCTGGCGATCGCCGCCCCTTCCGAAAGGGCGGCGAGCTTGGCCCAAACGACAGAGTCGACCACCATGGGCTCGATGCGCACCGCGGTTCCGAAGCCGCAATCGACGCCGGCAATTAGACGGTCGCGGTCGACCACTTCGGCGTAGCGGCCGATGCGCTGCGCCACCAGCCGCGGGTGCTCGACGAAATTTGTCGTCGAGTCGATGACGCCAGGAATGAGAATGCGATCGTCGGCGATTTTCACCGACTTCAAATCCTCCCACTCGTGGTCGTGGCGCGGATTGGCGGCCTCGATGCTGAACGCCTGCACGTTCGCCTTGAACGCGATGTCGATGATCTTGGTCACAGGCAGATCGTGGGTGTGCGGTCCTTCGTAGTTGCCCCAGCAGATGTGCAGCCGCATGCGGTCGGCCGGCAGGCCGGCAATGGCGCCGTTGAGCGCCGCGATATTACGCTCGGCGATCTTGGAGCGGAACTCGTCGTCAGTCAGACGTCGGTACTGGTTGTTGCGCGCCGAGCCGAGATCGGGCGCGTCGATCTGCAGGATGAAGCCTGCTTGGACGATGGCGCGATACTCGACCTTGAGCACTTCGGCGAGCGCCTCGACGTAAGCTTCCTCAGTCGGATAATGCAGGTTGATGATGAAGCGCGTCAGGATGCCGGGCGACGGTACGGTCATGAACACTTCGCCGGGCTTGTGCTTCGCCGCAGCGGCCTTGAGGTGCGCCAGATCGCGGTCGAGCGCGCTTCGGTCCGTATAGCGCAGGTCGCCGACACAGCCGGGAAACGCAACGCTGGAAAAGCTGCGGCGGCTGTGGCCGAAATCGGGAAACTGCAGCAGATCGCGGCCAATCATGATGTCGACGCCCTTCTCCGCCGCGCGCGGATCGGGCGCGATGCCGGTGACGCGATGGCGGATATAGGTGGTGTAGGACGGTTTGCTCATCTCGCCGTCTGAGACGACGTCGATGCCGGCGGCGACCTGCTTAGCCACCACATCGTCGACCGCGCTGACCACCTCGGTCTCGAACGCGTCCGCCGCGACCGCCTCGCCGCCCTCGCGGCGCAGGATGAGATCGATCAGCGGCTTCGGCCGCGGCAGGCTGCCGGTGTGGGTGGTGAGGATGCGGTCGGTCGAGGTTTTCATGGGGACTCCCGATGAGACGAAGTCGGCATCGTTGATGGTGGGCTCGGCACCACGTTGTCGCGGTCGCAATGGGCGGATACTGTTCGCCCAACGCGCATCCGGCAAGGGAGGGAAATGCAATGCGGATCATCGATCTGAGCCGGGAGCTTTATCACCGCACGCCGTCCTATCCCGGGCAGCCGCCGATCATCCACGGCATCTGGAAGACCCACGAGGAAGCGCGCGCCGAGAACGAGGGCGTGCACGGCAACAGCGTGATGTTCTTCTCGATGCCCGATCACGGCGGCACCCACATCGACGCGCCGCGGCATTTCGGTATGAGCGGCACGCCGATCAGCGCATACCCGCTGGAGAACTGCATCGTGCCGGGTATCTGCATCGACCTGCGCCATATCAAGCCGCGCGCCGAGATAACGCCGGCCGATCTCGAGACGGCGGTGAAAAAGGCCGGCGTGCCGATCCCAAAAAGGGGCACGGTGCTGCTGTGCAGCGGCCATCACGAGCGCACCTTTCCGGGCAAGGCTTATTCCACCGACAATCCGGGCGTGAACGTGGCCGCGACCGAGTGGCTCGCCCGGCAGGGTATCGTGCACTTCGGCATCGACTCGATGCGGCCGGGGCCCGAGGGCATGGTCAATACGCTGGTGCACAAGGCCTGCCTCGAGCTCGACATCACTCACATCGAGAGCCTGTGCAATCTCGAGGCGCTCATCGGCAAAGGCGAATTCCAGTTCATCGGCCTGCCGCTGAAATGGCGCGAGGGCACCGGCTCGCCGATCCGCGCCGTCGCGGTGTTCAAGGATTAGTCCGTCATCATCCACGAAAGCGGATGATCCAGTAATCGGTGACGATGCGGCTTCACGATGACGCGCGGTGATTACTGGGTGCTCCGCCTTCGCGGAGCATGACACGAAAGAGAGTGAGGAAACCCAAAAAATGCACATCGGCCACAACCGCAAAATGACCGGCGCGCAGTGCCTCGCCGACATGCTCAAGGGCTACGGAGTCACCCACGTGTTCCACGTGCCCGCGGTGTTGCGCACCACCTATGCCGAGATGGAGCGGCGCACCGATATTAAGCGCCTGCACGTTCACGGCGAGAAGGCCGCCGCCTACATGGCCGACGGCTATGCGCGCGCGTCGGGCAAGCCCGGCATCTGCATGGCGCAGGTGATCGGCGCGCTCAATCTCGCCGCCGGCCTGCGCGACGCCTGGCTCGCCCATTCGCCGGTTATCGCCATGACCGGCGGGCGCGAGCCGAAGACGAAATTCCGCAAGGTGTATCAGGAGATCGACGACATGCCGGCGTTCGAGCCGGTGACCAAGTTCAACGCCACCATCGACGACGTGGCGCGCTTTCCCGACATGGTGCGGCAGGCGTTCCGCACCGCTGTCACCGGCTGTCCCGGCCCGGTGCACCTGCAGTTCCGTGGCAACGAAGGCCAGATCGACGCCGAAGAGGCGGACATGGAGCCTTTGTGTGAGCCGCAATTCGCCCGCGTGCCGGCCTTCCGGCCGGAGCCGGACGAGGCCAGCGTGCGCGCGGCATTGAAAATATTGCAAGACGCGGCGCGGCCGGTGATCGTCACCGGCGGCGGCGGGCGCGCCTCCGGCGCGGCCGCGGATCTGGTCGCGCTCGCCGAAGCGCTGCAGATCCCGGTCGCCACCTCGCTCAACGGCAAGGATACGATCCCCGGCAATCATCCGCTCGCGGTCGGCGTCGCCGGCACCTATTCGCGCGAGAGCGCCAACAAGGTCGTCAACGCCGCCGACCTCGTCTGTTACATCGGCACCGAGACCGGCGGCATGACCACGCATTTCTGGGCGGTGCCGAAGATCGGCACGCCGGCGATCCAGATCGACATCGAGCCGGAGGCGCTTGGCCGCAATTATCCTCTGCTTGCCTGTGTCAACGGCGACGCCAAGGTGACGCTGATGCGCATGCTGAAGCTTGCCGACCGCGGCAGCGCCGAAAGGCGTAAAGGCTGGGTCGCCGAAGCGCAAAAAATCTGCGGCGAGTGGCGGAGCAAATACCAGGCCGCACTGTCGTCCGACGCTGTACCGATCCGGCCGGAGCGCTTGTGCCACGAGCTCACGAAGCACGTGCCCGACAACGCCATCG
>Ga0310914_10001699_pt1 | contig 14355 bp, 16 predicted proteins | sample GREbulkMGAN108_FD_203450 | JGI IMG/M metagenome (GOLD analysis project Ga0310914, IMG submission 203450) | Lab enrichment of tropical soil microbial communities from Luquillo Experimental Forest, Puerto Rico - GRE.bulkMG.AN108 | ecosystem: Environmental > Terrestrial > Soil > Tropical forest >... | reverse complement strand
GCGCGCTCGACCCGAACCACACGACCGCACCACAAGATATGACCAAGGTCCAGTTGCCGCACCATCACGGCGATTTTCATTTTGCTTAAGTAGTCGAGCGCGAGGTCCACATATCGGTCCTGATACCCCATCGGCTGCGAGTTCTTGGTCCGGAACACGGCAAGTTTTGTATAGTATTACTAAACACGCATTGCGAAGGAGTGCCGATGAAATAGGCGCAACTTCGATTTCATTTCGGCCGAAAGTGTTCAGCGATCCGGCATCGGTTGTTGACTGAATTTTTTCCGCCCATACAGTCTGCACAACAAGAAAGCAACCGCGCTCACGGCTTCGATCCGTCGCGTGGGAATGGACCAACTTAAGTGAGAGCCCGAAATGCGGTTTGTCTCAACGGTGCTGGTCATGATGACGATAGCCCTGATGCTGTTAGCGCTGATGCTGCTAGGACCAGTTGCCCATGCGAAATCTGTTGGTGCAAAAAATGGGTCACCTCCTAACAATTCGCAAACGACGGGGATCGAACGTCTCGTGTCATGACCGCGACTTCAAGAAGGCTACCACCACGTCGGCACCCTGAAACCAGCGTCAAATATGACGGCGACAATCCATGTAAGCCAGCATGTGTAGGATTGCGAAGGTCGGTCAAAACCGACCACCAAAAAGCGACTCTGCCCCAGCAGCCCCACTGCTGGGGTTTTTACTGTGCCAAACGGCTTGTCTTTCGCCAAAACGAGAACCCCGCCCGAGCGGGGGGATGGCGCCAAGGGCCGGAGTTTGCCGGCACCACTTTGAACCCGGTGCGCGCAACAGGCGACCAACGGGCTGAGGGGCGCCTCTGAGATGTCGGAGCGCGCATTATATGTCTGATGAGTTTGATGGCCTGGACGCAATGGAGAAGGCCAGCATTGGAGCCACGCTGAATAGGTGTCGCGCCCTCGCGGCCAAAATTGGGAACGAACTCCGTAACAAGAGGCCCGAGCACTTCGTTGACAAGTTGTCGCTGGCAGACGTTCACGCGTCCCTTGAGCGCGCTGCCGATGTCCTCAGCACGGTGAAGGGTTCGCAGGCGCGGGGCAGTCAGCGGCATCGATAATTGAAAGCGATCTTCGTCTCCCCACGCTCTCACGGGCGTGGTGCGGCCTTCTTGAGAGCCGAAGCGGCAAACTCAAGATACAACTGAAGCTCTGCCGCCCATGAGACGTTCACAAAGGGCTCTTCCACAAACAGCCCAGCGTCGATTTGATTTATGAGCGCACGACAGTTTTCGAGCGCGGCCCCAACCTCGATTTCCTTGAGCATGGTTGCACCTCGCCAAGGGCAGCGCGGGGCATTGCAGAGAAAGACGGATCAATGAGTCGGGGATCGAGCAGACAGGCGTCGCTTTCGATGTGAAACTAAAATGCCGACATCTCAGCAGGGAGCGGCGAACGCTCAAAACCCTGTAACCGACGCTTCCCCTCGTCGAGGAGAGAGCTGGCGTGTTTCGGAGAGAACCCCGCATCCTTCCTCGGTGCGGGGTTTTTCCTTTCTGGCAGGCGGAGCCAGTTCGTCGCGATGGTGCGGAAGATGGGAATCCTTCCGCGGAATGTCTCAAGTACCCTTCAGCCCCGCCTTCGGCCGGAAAGCGGGGTTTTTTCCTTTTTGCGTAGCGGCTGTTTTGGATCAGGACTTCGCGTTCAACCTCTCAACCAAGCGGCGTCTCTGCCACACCGTGGGAGGGCGCTTCATTGACGGCGTTGCACGTTGCTGTGCCGTCTCTAGCGCGCGATCTCGTGCCGCGGCTACAACCAACCTAGCACGCTCAAACCAGTCTTTGGTCCTGCGTGCCCTCTTTGCCGGAGCAAAGAGCTGTGCCCCTGTCAACGTCTCCATGATCTGCCCCCCAGTGGTCGGCCGGTCCGTAGCCGAGCACGACCAAATTCTGTCCCTGATTCACGGCCATCTCATGGCACGCTTAACGCGCCAGCGGCCTCGCCAAGGTCAGCGCGGGGCTATCAATATTGGCGGCGGTCGATGTAGAATGCGACTGCGGCGGTTCGGCAAAACACCGTGAAACGAAAATTGCTGACCAGAGCAAAGCGATGAGCTGGCAGGACCTGACGCACTCCGACGAAAACGCGAAATATCACTGCTATCGCTTCGCGCGACTTGTCAGCGACGACACGGGCCAGGAGCTTGGCTTGGTGATGCAGTTCTACGAATGGGGTCCAGCCTACGCGTTGCTGGACGACTGCCGTCTCGGGCCGCACGACACCTTCGAGGAGGCACAGGCCGCAGTTGAAGATCCGAAGAAGGCCAAACCGCTAGCCTATTTCTCGACAAGCAAACTTGACGACGTCTAGAGGCTCGCTGGGGGCAACCAGCGGCCTCGCCAATGGCGGCGCGGGGCTATCCCGTCGCCAGCTCTTAGCGGACGCCGCCATCGCGGCCTCGCGCGTTGGCTCGTAGCCGTAGATCGGCGTGCGGTCCTCGTGGTGGCCGTAGGCCAGCGTCCATAACCACGATTGGATCGTCCCAACCTTGCTGGTGCTGAACTCGGCCGTGCTGCCAAATCCGCTCACGAAGCTCGCAACCTCGATCACGGCCGCGGTGCCGGTGGCGAGCGCGGTCGATGCGATAATGTCGAAATCGAATTTTGGTCCGGCGGTCAGTTTTAGCTTTATGGCTTGCGGCATCGCCGCGACAATAACGGCGGTCTTGCCGGCGCTGTGGGCCGCGAGCGCCGCGAACAGATTGCCAATGTCGGCGATCATAGCAGCAGTGCCGCCACCTGCCGTAGCTCCAATCGGCGCCTGCCCAGCAAACAACCCTGGTGGTTTGGTGGCGTCGCCCTGGATCGGAAGAAAACATCTGAAAGTCAAGCGCCAAGCCCGCGCCCTCCGACAGCGTCTGGCGAACCACGGCCTTTGCGGCTGTAGGTCGTGAACACTTGGAGCTTGCGCGGCTGCAGGATCGCCGCATTCGAGAAGCCGAGTGCGCGCACCGGTCCGGGCAAACCTTCGCCGACCCACTGCCCAGCGGCGGCGGCATTGAGCGCGCGCCCAGGGACGCGAAGTTCGGCGATCCCATCGAGGCTCAACTTCAAATGCGCGATCGATGATGTCAGCGGCTGCCGATAGCGAGACGGTGCTTTGGATCAGGTCATAGATCGCGACGCCGGCCAGGCTTTGGGCCCACTCCGGCGTGCCGGAGATCGCCGCCGGTTGACTCGCGGCCTTGAGCACTATGTCGGTCACGCCATCGTCGCCCAACATCGCCTTTGCCGCACGCTCTGGCGTGCTGCCGGTGAGAAAACTGCGAATATGGGCCGCGCCGGCGCGATAAATGAAGGTCGCGGGAGATTGGGTGTAGCTGAAATCAGGTTTGATAGGCGAATGACGAACCCTCGCGTGGGCGTGTAGCGATCGTCGCGGTTGCGCGGCAACCATCGCGCCGCGATCAGTTTGGCCAACACACGGCCATCTTAACTGACCCAGCACAGCGCGCGACTTCGCCCGCTGGCGCGCGGCCCAGGCGTGCCAGCGACGGCGACCAGCGGCGCGACGCTCCGACGGGGAGAGGGTCATCGCGGGATTATCGCTCGAACCGCTCAAGACTTCGAGGCCGACCGCCCGATAAGCAGGGGAAGAACTTCTAAGGCAAAGCGACGGGCGGGACGCGCAAGCGAGGACGATGACGCCGCCAACTGAGGCGGCCTATCGTTCGCGTTCCATCAAAAGATCAGCCCCAATGGAATCCTGCAGCACGCCATTGATATAAGTCTCGCGGATCGAGATTTCGTGCATATCGCCGCAGTGTGGGCATTTGATTTTCAGGGTTGCCTTCCAAGCGGCCTGAAGGCTCTGCACATCAGTCTCGATGCCGGTGGGCGCTTGCTCGTGTGTTGTCGGACAGGCGAAAAAAAGAGAGGCCATCTGTGGCTCCTTCCTTGTTCAGGCGGGAGCGCAACCGGTCTCTCAGCCACCGGCGCCTGCTGACTCCTCGTCTCGTTGGACGGGGCCGCTGCCGATGATGTCGGAGAGTCTGCGCCTGATTGGGACACTTAGCGAGTTAAATTAGGACAGTTTCCTCGGAATTAGGACACACCGGCCGCAGCTATCGCCCGAAGACCAAGCGGCGCTTTCCGAGTGGAAGGACGAACACGGCATTTAAGTTCGCGATTATGACCGACCGGCGGGGGACCCTTGCATCCGGCGGCACGGGGGTCGGAAGACGAAAGGCGAGCCTGCCTCCTCCGCGCCGGCCCCGCCGGCCTTCACCGTCCAAGGACGCCGACCCGTGTACAGAAGCCGCGGCGAAGGCTCAAAAATCCTGAAAATCGACGGTTTTTCGGGCAAAAACCCGCGATTCGGCGCGAAAAACCCGCGCACTGTCAAATCAAATACTTATTATCCGAAAAATTCGACCACCGCCGTGCTCGGGAAAAGGAGGGTGACCTTGAGAAAACCTATGCCCCCCGGGGTCAATTCAATAGCAATCTCAACAAATAAGGCCCAGGCACCCCTGGAACACCCCGAAAACGACCACTTTTGACGAAAAATCGACCACCAAAACCAAAAACAAGGCCGAAACGGCTCGTTTTGCCTCGCGTCGCACCGACCGGCCGCGCCGTCCACGCGACGGCCACCCATCTCGGCTCGCGCAGGTGGAAGAAGCCCAACCCAGGTGGAAGAAGCCCAGGAAGGGAGAATTGGGTATCTTGGATCCTTCCCAATAATACAAGAATCTCAAAACCTTGAGCATAGGAGGGGTTGGAAGATACCCAAGATACCCAACTCTCTCTCCCTGGGTATCTTCCACCTTTTTTGGGCATCTTCGGCCTGCTGGGGGCGAGTTCATGCCTCCGCTATCTGCGGGCGTCTGGCGCGCGCCCGCATAAGCCAGGCGAGTGCTTCACCCGCATCGAGGTTGTTCAATCCGCTGTGCGGGTCGTGAAAGCGCCCGTCCGGGTCGCTCACCAGCCATCCGTCTATTCGGCGACCGGTATTGGCGTTGAGGTCGCCGTTCGTGCTGATCGGCATGAGGTAGCGGCGGATCGGCTCTCGGCGCCCGGAGCTATCCTCCGCGGGCCGGGCGTCGTAGCGCGTGATTTCCCACGCCACTATGGGGTGGTGGGCGAGTTCGTCCGCGCCTGGATAGAGTACAGAGAGGTACCATTCCGGCGCCGCTGGGATGATGGGTGACGGTTGAGTGGTCGTCGCGCATGGTCAGTCCTCCTTCTCAGCTGGTAAGCGCCACTGCCAAGTGGCTTCGCCCTTGTCGTTCTTGGGGCCATCCTTCTTGATGATGATCTTGAGGTCCTCTGCGGCACGGCGCAGGGTGTTGCGGGAGATTCCGTTCTCCTTCGCCGCCTCCTGAACATCCTTCGCGCCGACCGGCCCGTTCTCCAGCAGCGCCTCGATGAAGTGCTTGGCATTGTCGCGCGCGCTCGGCGACTTCGACCCTGCAAGCGCTTGCAGTGCCTCGGTCGCGGTGATGTCGACGGGCTCGGAGTGCCACACGATGTACGGTCGGCGGATCGGTTTTCCGGTGCGCTTGTCGGTGCCGACTTCGCGGTCATCGAAGCCGAAGGCTAACGTCTTCTGTGCTCTCGGAGCTATGTTGTTCTTGCCCTTGACGAACAGCTTCCGATCATTGTCCTCGTCGTTGACGACGCCGTAGACGTGACGTGCGGCGGCGCCGTAGGCGAGACTGTCGGACACCCGCAACAGCAGGTTGGTGACGTCAGTCTTCTTGTTGAAGTGCATGATGCCGAGGATCAGTACCCGCAGCTCCTCGGCCAGCATCTTGAGCGGACCGAGTATTGCGCGCACGTCGGTGGCGCGGAAGCTGTCGACCTTGCCGATTCCGAGATAGGCGGAGACCGGATCGATCACGACCACTTTGACGTCGCCGACCTCCATGACCTTCTGCCGCAGCGCGGGGAGGTCAGTGATTAGACTGAACATCCGTTCGCTATCCTTCTCGTGCGCCATCGTGATGATGTGGACGCGCTTGAGATCGGCGTCGGCTGCTATTAGACGCGGGACGATGGTGTCGCGAACGTCGTCCTCGGCGGACAGCAGGATCGCGCTGCCGAGCGGCGCACACCCTTCGCTGCAGGGCCACGGCGCGCCGCGGGTGATCCGCGCCATGATGTCGGAGATGGCCAGGCCCTTGCCTTCGTCCGGCAGGCCGACGATCAGCCCGATCTTCTTGAGTGCAAAACGGCCAAACCAGATCCAGTCGTAGTCCTCAATCTCTTCATCTGCCGCGCACACGCTGTCTAGAACGATGGTGCCGACGACCGGAATCTCGCGGCAGATGTCGAGCAGCTTGCGCAGCTCGCCGCCAAGCGCGACCCAGTCCTTCACGTCGTCGCCGGGCGCGGGCTCCGCTCCGTTGGGCAGGTGCTTCCACAGATGCAGCGCCGGCACGATTCGGGTGCTGGCCGCGACCGGTACGAGCTTGCGCTGAGCATTGGCGGACAGTGCCTTGCCCTCATTATCATGGTCTTCGAGGATGATGCAGTGCCGCTCGGCAAGGGCCGCCACACACTCCGGTGACCATTTGTGGCTGAGCACTGTGGTCGCCAGCAGCCCGGCGTCGATCAGAAGCTTAGCGTTGGCCTCGCCCTCGGCGACGATGACGGTGCTGCCCGGACCGGCGCGCATGATCGCGGGCCAATTATAAGGAACACGGCGGTCGCCGGCACCGAGGATGTCTTTTCCGTTCACCCTGCGGTGGGCGAGAAATCGCTTGCGCGGCTTCTTCTTGGTCGGTGTGATCCCCTTCATCAGCTCGTAGCGATTCTGCCAGTAGAGCAGCGTCTCGTCCGCGAGCGTGTAGTCAAACACCGCTGCGAGCTGATAGTTCTGCTGGCGCAGGAACGTGTCGCTGAACGGCTCGCCGGCGTGCTCCTCGGTGTAGGTGTCCTCCTCCGCCTCGGTCTTCGAGCCGCGCGCCTGCCATCCGCCGTTTCCGCTCGATGATCCTGATGGCGGCGAAGATAATGGCGGCGGCGAAGATAATGGCGGCGGCGATGGCGATGGTGATGGGCCTCGCGAGATGCCCTCCTCGGCCAGCCGTGTGCGGATGAACTCGTCATCGTCTTGCAGTGGAGACGGCGACGGTTCGGTAGCGGCCGCTGCTGCGGTCTCGCCCACACGCGGAAAATCTTGCTCTAGCGCACCGCTCCAATCCACCTCGTGTGCGGGCGGCATTTCGAAATTTTCGTCACTTTCCCAGGGAGCCGGATCAGGCGCCTCGTCAAAATCATTGGAGAATTTCGGGGCCTCACGCTGAGTTTGTGCCGACGCGTCGGGTAGTTCCACGGCCAGATCGACGTGAGGGCTCGTCTCGGGACCCAGCTCGCTCCACTTGTGCTCGGCGTCCGCCCAGGTGCGGCCGAACTTCACGTCGACGACCATCGGCACCTCGAGCTCGACGGCCTTCTCGCCGAGGCGCGCGACCATCTCGGCCTGCTCCGGCGACGACACCGAGAGGTCGAGGCTGTCGTGCATCTGCAGCATCGGCACGACGCCGGCGCGCCAGACCTCGCGCATCCATATCTTGGTGTAGCGCGCGGCCGACCCCTGGATCAGCGTGTTCAGCGCCTTGTGCGCGTCGGCGCGGTAGAGCCTCTGACCGTACCAGGGATGACCAGGATCGCGCACGCGGCGCTCGGCCTCCTCGCGCGAGCACGGTCCGGCGCCTGCCTTCCACTTTCCGCCGGCCGCCCACTGGTTGAAGTGCATGCGCGCGGTGTCGAGCAGCGTCAGGTGGCCGGTGTTCCACACCGCCTGCTTGCACATATGCGAGAGCTGCGAGACGAACGGCATGATCTGGTCGTACAGCTCGTACAGTCTCTGCGCCTCGCTCTGCGGCTTGCCGATCGCATGGGCAAACGTGTGCAGGCCCATGCCGTAGAACTTGCCAAAGTTGAGGGTCTTTCCGGCCTGCCGGTCGAGCGCACCGCTCGATCGCTCGGCCGTGGCCGCGTGGATGTCGGTGTGTGGGTCGCGAATGTACTGGTCGCGCATATCGGCTGCGCCTTGCCGGTTATGCCGCACCGCGTAGTGCACGATCAGGCGGAACTCCTGCTGCGACAGATCGCAGCTCGCCCATACCTCGCCCTCCTCAGGCAGAAATATGCTGCGGATCAGCGGCGCCAGCTCGACGTTGTGCTTCGGCGTCTGCTGCAGCGCTGGGTGCGAGTAGCTGAAGCGGAGCGTGCGGGTCCCGCCGACATCGGAGCGGTGTGGATGAATCTCGCCAAAAACCCGCCCGTTTCGGGCGTGGTCGACGATGCTCTGCACGAACTTGGCGCTGTTGTCGTAGCGCCGGGCGACGGCAACCAGCTGCGGCAGCCAGTGGTCGGACGCGTCCATCCAGCCCATCCGCCCGGCCTTGAACGACGCGTTGCCCTTGTCGGTGAGCGGGTACTTGATGCCGTAGCCGTCGCATATCACTGCGAGCTGCTTGTCGCTCCTGATCGCGGTCATGCCGAGGTCGGCGCCGTGCTTCTCCGACAGCTGCACCAGCACGGCGTTGCGCCGCGCCAGCATCAGGTCGTGCACCTGTTCGGCGCGGGCGGCGTCGATGCGAATGCCGCGCCGGCGCATCGCGTGCACCATCGGCAACAAGTCGACCTCGAGCCGGTAGGCGCCGCGGGTGTTCTCGCGATCGAGCACCGGGTTCAGACTCTCGAACAGCAGCAGCGTGCTGGCCGGATCCTGCTCGGCGTAGCGCCCGACGTAGCGCGCCGGTAATTGCCAGATGTGGGCTTGCGGGGTGAACTTCTTGCGGCCCTTCGGGACCAGCCCGAGGGCGGCGCAGCCTTCAAGCAGCAGCGCGTCATCCTTGCCCGGCAGACCGCGCCACGCGCACAGCGCATCGAGGCCGTAGTTGTAGCGGTTCTCGTCCACCATAGTGGCGAGCGCCTGCGTCTCCTCCAGCTGCTCGGAGGGCGGCATCTTGATGTCAGCGTCGGCGCGGAGCCAGCCGAAGTCGTAGAGGCCGTTCTGGCAGACGATGCGCACGCCTGCCGCGATGTGATCGCGCACCCACTGGAAGACATTGGGCGGATCGAAGTTTTGCGAGTCGGGATGGCGGAGCGGGAAGTAGTGCGCCTGGATTGCGCCGTCGGCGCGGTAGGCAACGCTCACGCCGGCAATGTAGCCGTCGCCCCAGGGCCAGGCGGAGCCGTAGTCGGCGAACAGTCCGCCGTCCTTGGTCTCCGTGTCCAAGCTGATGATGCCCACGCGCCGTAGGTCGGGCAGCGCCGGCAGGGGTTGCCAGTCGGACATCGGAGCACACTCACGATCGGAACCGCTTCCCGGATACCGCCCCGCCTCTCTAGGGGCGGCATCGAAGCAGCGGTTTGGGCCGCTGGTTAGAACTCGATCGAGTCGCCCGTGATCTGCTTTGCGGTCGGAACGATGTTGGGCAGCAGCTTGAAGCCGCCGTCACCGAAGACGCCGAAGCCATTGATCAGCAGGTGTGGACGCTCACGCCCACCGTACTGCGTGGGCATGTGCGTGTGCGTGAACTCGACCTGCGCATGACACGGGAGACCCGTGAACTTGCGCTTGAGCGTCGTCTGCTCCATCAGCGCCCGGATGCAGATGCAGGCGCCGATCGTCGAGGTAGGCGACGGCCACCAATAGGTGACCATCGTGTCGGGGTTGACGAACAGACAAACATGTTCGCCTTGATGAGGTCCGATCATCTTGCCGAACTTCTCGTACCACTCGCCCTTGCAGACACCGTTGCCCTGGCAGATCTTGCCCTTGCAGGCTTCAGCACCGCACTTGCAAGCTTCGTTCATCGCAAAGATGTCCGGCCACTTCTCGCCCGGCGCGAGCGTGATGGTCTCGAGCGGCGGACCGCCATCGGGACCCCACTTCTGCACCCGGTTGATGACGTTAAGCGCGACTGCGCTGTGAACCTCGGCCCCGTTGGCGTCGATCCACTTCGCCGTGTAGATGTCGAACTTGATCTTGGTCGCGCCCGGGAAGCCCGAGCCGCTACCGCCGCCGTCACCGTCGCCACCCCCGCCGCGCGGGGGCTCACTGTAACCACCGGAGAACCCGTCAAGGTCGACCGGTGCCTTCTGGGTAACTTCACTCGCACTACTCACTTTAGACCTCCTGTGCTGTTCACCCGGCTGCACGTGACCGGCCGGGCATTCGGTCTTTCTCCCGCGATTTACCGCGGGGAACTGTGCGCACTAGGCGTCGGGCTCGCCGATCATCGGCGCGTAAAACAAGTCGGGGAGCACGCGCGCCAATGCCGCTTGCAGCGCGATCTCGTCGGGCGGCGGCGTATCCTCCGCCGGCGAAAACGCCGCCAAAATTATTTCGGCGTCTGCGTCGGAGGCGTCGAGCAGCGCTATCTGGAGCTTTTTGAAGAACCCCATCGTCAGCGCTCCCAGCTAATGCGATCGATGACGGTGGGGCCGGTGTAGCCGCGTTCAAAAACGTACCAGGCAAAAGCCATCCCACTGTTTGCTTTAGGTCCTTGCCAGGAATCACGGTGCATCATCGGCAAGCCCTTGCGAAAGACGTGTACGCGCGCCAGACCGGCACTTTCGAGAATGTCACAGCGGCGCTCGGACTCGAGAAACGCTAGCCGCAGCAACAATACGAGCTTCGGCGGCGCCAGCTTGAGCGCGTGCCGCGTGAACGCCTCGACGATCTTGAACGGTGGATTGGTGATGATGCACTCGCAGCCCGACGGTAATTTACGCTCCAACAAGAAGTCGCGGCCGGCGAAGTGCGTGGGAATGTTATAATCGATCAGATCGCTGGCGAGCACTTCGTGCCCGTGCACGCGCAATACATCGACGATGTTGCCGCGACCGGCGGCCGGCTCCCACAGATAACGGGGCAGCTTCTCGACCCGCAGTAGCGCCTCGACCGCGACCGCCGGCGTGGAATACAAATCATGCCCCCGCTCGCTGAGCGGATGGCGCTGGACTTGGCACGAGTGATCCAACATGGCACTTTCCACCGAAGAAGAAGGCGCCACCTGCAAGCACGCCGACAACTCGATGCAGGTGGCGCCGCCGCGCGAGAGGCTGCGCGGTTAAGTGACGATCTCCACTTCACCGGCATTTGCGCCGGCGCTTTTAGGCAGCGTGCTTGACCGACAAGTTCGCGGGATTGCACGCAGCGCTCTTCCCCAGGTGCAGCGCGGAATTCGCGAGGTTTCGCGCCCGGTTGATTCTCGCGACAATGTCGCTGCGGTTGTGCACGAAATGCCCGGTGAGCCCGCGGGCTTCGGTCAGCAGCTGCTCGATCTTGCCGAGGGCAACCCGCAATCCGTTGCGCTCGAAACGAAGCGCTTCGGCATCACTCAGTTGGGCAAGTTCGCGCTTGTACCGGTCGATCTGCCGCACATGCGCCGCCCGGATCTCGGCGATCTGAGTGTCGATCGCCGCCAGCTCTTTCTTGTCCGTTCCGGAACGGACGGCACAATTTTGACGGTGCTTAAGCTTGCGAGCATTGGTCTCGCGCCTGGTCTGCTCCGTCGATTTGGTCCCGTCCGCGACGGCCATCAGCTCATAGGCGCGGGAGCTCAGGATGTGCTGGCCGATGGCGAGCTGGAACTCTTCCGCCTCGCGCGTGACGTGCTTGAGCTTGGAGACAAGCTCGTTGATCGCCTGGATGTGGGCGTCGAGGATGGTGGTGTTGCCGTTGCCGGCCACCAGCGACGTCACGTCCGCGGTCATGGTGACCGCGGGCCGGTCGTCGACGACATTGACGACAGGGGGATTTGTCGCCATATCACAGCCTCCTTGTCTTGGGTCGGCAGGCTTTGGACTTCGAACATCCACTCACAGCCTGCCGACCACCTCACCGCACTGTGCCGTTCCCATCATCGTCGACGCCGGCGGCGGCGCGTCGAATCGACATTTCGCGCGCAGCTACTCGGCCGGCAGCTGAAACGGGCGCGGGAAGGTGCCCTTCCGCAGCAGCTTGGTCAGATGCTGGCGTGTGTACTTGATGCCCTTCTCGCGCAGGTCCTTCTGGGTCAGAAGGCGGCGAGGCTCTTTGCTAGTCTGAGCTTCGTTGACGGCGGGGCGCCAGTCTTCGCCCTTGGCAACAGCGTTGAGATACGCGTCAATCGCGTTCTCGAACCAAAAATTCACGCCCATGGGGATGCGCCTCGATGTTTCCGAGGCGCATATAGATTACATACTCAGCGCAAATAAATAGATGTCATTAATTGCGCGATGCGAAGAATCTGAAAGCGGCGAGCCCCGGCAAATTCGTGTCGGGGAATTCAAATTCGTGTCGGGTAATTCCCTGTCACGAATTCGAATCCGGGCCGGGCTTGCGGTACGCGGCCGCGCCGGTGAAGTCGATGACCCGGGTCCAGAGCATATCGAGGCGACGGCCCGCGATCTGCTCACCGTGGGCGCGCAGATGCTCCCGGCAATCGTTGAGATGATCGGCCTTCTTCTTCCCCGGCACGCCGCCGGGGTGCTCCCGCATCAGGGCGAAGAAGAATCGGACCGCCCGGCAGTCGGCCGCGTCGTAGCCCTCCTGCTCGAGCTGCAGCTCCAGAGGCTGCGCCTTCAGCGGCACGTGAACGGTGAGCGCGGGCTTGGCGAAGTCCAAGGCGCCGCCGTCGGACGCGGCATCGGCGCCGAGATCGAACTTTCCGGCTTGAAGCGCATGATCCTCGCGCTTAGGTTCCTCGGCCATGCGGATCCTCGCTTTTGAGCGGTGGGGTGACGCATTTCAGCCCGGCGCGGGCGAACCACTCGGCGCCGGGCTGACGCATTTAGACGCATCACGATGTCCGGCGCAACGGCCTCACGTTGTCCGCCGGCGGCGCGACGATCCCCAGCAAATGCCGCTCCCAGAGCGCGAACGCGTCGCGCTTCTCGCGATCGAACCGGTGCTGGTCGTAGACCCGCGCCAGCCCCTTCTGCCGGTGCGCGATGCACAGCTCGGCGATGTCCGGGCGGATCCCGATGGTCGAGAGGCCGGTGCGAAACGTGCGCAGGCAGTCGTGCCAGGTCCACCGCGGCAGCGCCTTGCCGCCGTTGAGCGCCTTGATCCGGGCGTCGAGCACCTTCTTGACGGTGGAATAGTGTATCGCTCCGAACACGCGATCGCCGGAGCGCGGGAGCGCACGCAGAATCTCCACCGCCGTCGCCGGCAGCGGAATCGTGTGCGGCTCGTTGCCCTTCATGCGGCCGGCCGGCACCGTCCAGAGCGCGCCGTCGAGGTCGAACTCCGGCCAAGTTGCATCACCCAGCTCGGATCTCCGCACGCCGAGGAGTAAGAGCAGGCAGGCAAACGGCGCCTCCTCGGCGGCGTGCCAGATCAGGGCGATCTCACGCGCGTCGAGCACGCGCTGGCGCACGGCTCTGGTGCCGATCAAGTCGACGGCGAGAACGTGATCGGTGGGAGCATGCTGGAGGTCGTAGCGGGGCACGGCCCACGAGAACAGGCGGCGGGTATAGGCGAGCGTCGTGTGCGCGGCCTCGGGGTAGCCGCGGTCGACGATCCCGTCGATCAGCGCGATCACGTCGCCGCGGGTGATGCTGGCGATCGGACGCTCGCCCCAGCGCGGGACGAGCGTGCGTCGGATCAGCAGCTCGATCTTGCGCGCGCTGCGCTTGCTGCGGACATAGCGAACGATGAAGGCTTCGGCTACGGCCGCGAACGTGCTGGCCTGCGCGGCGGCCGCAGCGCGCGCCTCCTCCGCCTTGCGGATCCGCGGATCCACACCGCCCTCGATCGCGCGCAGGATCTCACGCGCCTTGGTGCGCGCCTCGGCGAGCGTGATCAGCGGGTAGGTCCCGACCGGGAAGCGGGCGAGCTTACGCGACCCCGGCGGGCGCTTGAGCACGGAGAACGCCACCGTGCCGCTGACGCTGGCGCGGACCTGCAGCTGCTTCACGTCGGCGTCGAAGATGGCGACCGGCGCCGGCTTCGGCCGGGTCAGCACCCGCAGCGCGCGGTCGGTGAGGCTGTTCGTCGTCATGAATGATGCTCCTGAGGGGTGTTAAAAACCGGCACATCGGCACAGATGCCCGCGTCCGATTCCGCCGTCACCACCGTCACCACCGTCACCACCTCGACTCCCGTGGTAACCCCGTGGTAACCAAGCGACGGCGTAACCAGGCGTCGGCATGCGTCGGCTTGCGTCAGCAGATATGCATGTTGTGCCTGAATTGCAACGGTTTTGCCGCCGGTGGGTCGTCGCCTCTCGACGCATGGCGACGCGTGGCCGGACATGTGAAGCGTCGTGCCGACGCCCGAGGAGGCAAACAAGACCTTTCCGGGGTTGGCCTTCGCGTAGGCGATGAACTCGGGGACCGTATTGACTGGAAGCGTCGGACTGACCTCCATCACG
>Ga0310914_10001691_pt1 | contig 14389 bp, 22 predicted proteins | sample GREbulkMGAN108_FD_203450 | JGI IMG/M metagenome (GOLD analysis project Ga0310914, IMG submission 203450) | Lab enrichment of tropical soil microbial communities from Luquillo Experimental Forest, Puerto Rico - GRE.bulkMG.AN108 | ecosystem: Environmental > Terrestrial > Soil > Tropical forest >... | reverse complement strand
CCGTAATCGTCGCGCAGGACGATTTCGATAGGCTGCACGCTGGCGCCCGCGGCGATGGTCAGACTCTGCCCCAGCACGTTCACAGGGCCGCAGTGCGCCGATGCTATGTAATACGGCCCGTTCGCATGCACCTGGACCGAATATGCTCCTGGAGGCAGACCCGGGATTTCGATGCCGCCGTTTTCTCCTTCGGCTAATTGAGAAGAAAATTGTCGTTGACCTTTTCCCGACGAATTATCGAGTGGCGTCAGAACGACGCGGGCTGGCTCATATCCGTGGCGCTCCACGCCATTCCGGCGAGTGAATAGTTGTCGGAAGGCGGCTTCCGCCGTGTCGGAATCGGAACGTGTCTTTTCTACACGAAAGGTGACGGGAATGGTGGCGCCGGGCATGAGTTGCAAGTGTATTCCGGTGACGTCGGAGGTGAGATTCACATCCAGGGTGGCGTAGCAGCCATGTCCTTCGTTGTCGCGGGTTTCCGCAGATAAGATGTAGCGCCCCGCTGGCAGCCATTGTGTTCGGAACGTCCCGCTCTCTGCATCGAAATTAAAGTTGGCGTTGATTTGCCTGCCTGCCGGATTGGTGGCTTCCAAGTTCAACCCCTGGTGGCCGGTCAGGTACCCGCTTACGGTCCCTGAAATTGTATGGAATCTCTGCGAGGCCAGATTGAAATTGACCTCGAGGTGCTGCCCCGGCTTGACCTCCACGGCGGTTGCAGAATCTCTGTCCTCGGCGGCGGGATAAAAAACACCAGGGTAACCGCGAGCGGCTGGTCGGCCTTCTCCCAAGGCGGGCATCTGCGCCCGCGCTTGCACGCGCGGTCGCGGCGTAAACGATGCCGGCCAGGAACTGGGGCCTGCGAAGACGTAGTAACGCCCGGGTTGCAAGTCCGCGCAACGAAATTCACCCTGATCGTCGGTTTGCGTGCTACTGATGACGTTCCACGTCTTTCTTCCGTTTTGAACTTGCGCTCCGATAAGTTGCAGCGGCAAGCCTTCAACCGGCTCTCCGCCATCGCCAAGCACGTGACCGGAAATCACCGCTTCCGGAATAAGCTTCAGCACCGCCGGAGGCTGGTCCGGCCCCACAGTGATGAACGCAGGCTGACCGCGTCTGGCCAGGATGGCTTGCTCCGGGAAATAGCCCGGTTTTTGCAAGCCGATGGTGATGGCGCCCGGCGGAACGCCTTGGAATTCAAATTTGCCGTCTGCCCCGGTGAGTATGTGGCGCTGCCGGTCGCCAGAGATCTGCACGAGGACACGCTGAACGGGCTCGCCAGTCACCGAATTGACGACCGTTCCACGGACGGTAAAGGTCGCGTTTGCGGGGGTCAACTGCGCGCGCGAAGTATCAAGCAGAAAGGGATGGCAAAGGAGCATTCCGGAGAGGGTGGCTGCTCGGAAAGACATGGAGGATCCCGTTATTCGATTCGACAGTAGACCGCAAGTGTACAACGTATCGGATGCGGGCCGGGTCCAAGAATTTGCCTTTTCGGCAACTGTGCTTCGGGTTTATGCCCGTTTCCTAAAGGAGAAGATGTGGATAGGCGAGCCATCGGCGAAGCGCTCGAGTGCTTGCTTTTGGGAAGGGTAGTGCCGCAATCGGATGTTAGCGCCAACGAGAGAACGCCCAGATATAACCCTATTTATCCAAGTTTCAGGGACTTACCGATGGCCTGGAGTGGCAAGCAGCCTGCCCGGATACGTCGTCGGAGCTGAGGGCCGGCCAGGCCGCCCTCTCCTTTCCCTCCCCTCATTCTTCAGGACACCGAATGGTGCGCTTCGAGTTTGGGGCAAGACCGGTTGACCCAGCCGCATCCGCTGAGCACATTCGAGTTTGCTCAGGTTGCGGCCAAAGCTGCTTGCGTCCTGTTTTCAACGACCCTGCTCGGGCACGTTGGGTTCGTTTTGCAAAATCACTTTTCCTTGCCGCACAAGCTGGCGTGGTAAAACCACGCCGGCCACTACGCGGCCTCGTCCTTTCCGACACCATCTTCCGGATCTTCGAAAGCAAGGCTGTCGCTGGAAGCGGGGTTCTCGCCCTGCTTGTCGGGTTGCCCCTCGTTGAGTTCAGCAGGTTGCTTGGCCGGTTCCGCATCCATTTCTTTTTTTGCCTGTCAACGCGCAGGAGGACCTTGAGGCGGTCAAGTTCACTCTTAAAGCGCCCTCGGGCGGAACCCGGCGGTTGCTTATTGCCTTGTTTAGATTATGATTCTGCCGTGGAAAGGCGCGGAGCCCAGTTGGCCAAAACCTTGCCATCGGCAGACATCAAACAATGCCGTCGTATGCGCCAGGTCTTTGCCGCGGCCAATTACACCGACGCGGAAATTGCCAAACTTCTCGGATCCACCCCTGTAAGCATCTTCGGCACCCGGAAGCTGTCCCGGTTGCTCCGCCGCACAAGTGGCGGCACGGCTTTGGAAACGCTGATCCACATTCAGGGGGGTATTCCCTTACTCGAAGTCTACTTAGATAAGATGGATCGCCGGACGGCCTCATTTTCGTGAAGTTATCAGGCAAGATCGTAGTTGTAACCGGGTCAGGCGGGCAAGGCTCTGGCCGCGCCGAAGCGGTCCGTCTCGCTTCGGAGGGCTGTTGCGTGCTCGTTTCCGACATTAACGACTCAGGAGGCAACGAGACCGTTCGCCAGATCACGCTGAGTGGGGGCAAAGCGGCTTTCCGTCACTGCAACGTCTCACGACCGGAAGAGGTCGGAGCCCTGGTCACATTCGCTGAGGAAGCTTTCGGCGGTCTAGACATTCTCATTAACAATGCTTCCGGTCCCGGCTACAAGCCGGGTGCTCCCCCGGAAGAATGGCTGGCGACCATCGAGGTCGATTTGTTGGGAGCGATCTATGGACTGCGATACGCCTTGCCTGCCATGCGGAAGCGAGGCGGCGGCGCCATCGTCAACGTGAGTTCAACCTCGGCCCTCACCCACGGTTCCAGGCATTCGGGTATGACGCCATACGATGTCGCCAAGATCGGTGTCCTGCGAATGACTACCACTCTGTCCTCTCTGCGCGACAAGGACAACATTCATGTGAATTGCCTGGTCCCGCACTGGATTGCAGTACCTGAAGTAAAGGCCTATTGGGAGACACTCACACCTGAAGAGCGGCGCGCAAAGGGCGTGCCCTCGAAACTGATCGAACTTGACGAGGTCGCCCAAGCCGTTGTCCGTCTTATCACAGACGACAACCTAGCTGGCCGCGCCCTGATTCTCTGGGATGGTCCTCTTGCGGAGCTCATCTCAGCAACTGATCCCGGTTACGCTTCTGTGGAACGCTATGCCCTTTGATTTTGCTTTGGGGCCACGCAATTTCTGGCGGTGAGGACTGCATGTTCCTACTACTAGGCCTCGCGCTTCGCCGACTGACCACGCTGCCGCGCGAGGGGGTGGTTCCCTTTTCACGTCCATATCCGCTATCCATAGAGGCCATCTGGGCCAGATGATTACTCAAGAATGTCCGCCACGTTTGCTACTCTAATTGGCTAGCAGGTCTGCCGATCATTCGAAACCCGTTATGCGGCGTCGCTCTGCGTGACCAATCGCGTGGCTTGTTCTTGTGATACGGTAAGCGGTCATGACATTCCTCAGGCGACTTAGGGAGGGGGTTCGTCGCGGCGAAATCACTTGTACTATACGGTTCTGGACACGCCCGCACGTTACCATCGGTGCGCGGTACCGCGTGGAGGAAGGAGCGATTGTGATCGACTCCATCGAGACGATCGGATTTCCAGATATCACTCCAGAACTGGCACGCGACTCAGGATTCCTTGGTGTGCTGGACCTGCTTAAGGTAGCAAAGCACGGCCGAGGTCAGAATATTTATTTGATTCGATTCCACTACGTGCGGCCAAGCACAAAGAAAACGGCGAGGCGTAGACCGGCAAAGATTTAGCGTTTCGAGTAGAGCAAAACATGCCTCAGCTTTTCGCATTCCTACGGGCCATTAATGCCGGTTCGCGAAGGTGTGGCCCGACTATGAACACCGTGCCACGGAGCAGTACCGCGCGCGGTCGGCGGTGTATTGGGCCGACCAGATCAACGTGCCTGTCCCCATACTCCATAGCCGGACCGACAAACTTGTGCCGGTCACCCAGGCTCTGCGAACGGCAGAAGCGCGTCAGGAAAAGAGCAAGGTGTACGCCCTCGACAATTACGATCGCGATGGCCATTGCGTTGCCGCAGAATTGCAACGACCGCAATCACAAAATCATCGATTGGTTCAACAGGCCCGAGAACAGTAGCCCGCAGTGAAGCCTCTAGAGAACTCGTGCGCAGGCTTGCTAGCTTCACAATGGGTTTTCGCGGTGTGACAGGAGGATGCGGCCGCAATCGTCCAGCTTCGTGCAGTGACACCGCATGCTTTTCTTCAAGAGCTTCTGCATGTTCTTCAGCCGAGAAATCAAGAGATCCATCTCGCGGTACTTCTTTCGAGCTAGCTGTCGCCATCGCGCCGAAGCAGGAGCACTCTTCCGGAAACCATGAAACAGTAGCTTGATCTCGGCGATTGTGAACCCAGCCTTTCGGGCGAACTCGATGACGGTCAACTGTAGCGCCGCGTCGGCCGCAAAATGTCTTTGCCCATTTTGCCGGGGAGCCGGGGGAAGAACCCCGGCCTTTTCGTAGAAGCGAATGGCAGAGGTACGAATTCCAGCTTTGCGTGCAACGTCGCCAATCTTCATTTTGGTTCCTTAAAAGAATGCTTGACTTAAAGTGCGCTTTAACAATTAGCATTTTCCCAAGTGGCCTGCAAGGCCATTTGAAGAAGGGAGAAAATATGGAAAGGCTATCGTTCCAACAATTGCCCCTTGTAGTCAAAATAGCGATGTGGGTTGTTTTTAACAATGCTTGGTGGTCTATCGAAGAGTTCGTCATCGACCGCCGCGGGTTGTGGAAGTACATGCCCTACTATCGCGTGGCGAATGCCTGTGTGTGGGATCTTGCGGTTGCCCTAATCATCGCCGTGGCGATTTGGCGGGCCTCCCGCCGAAGCAGCAGTCATCCCGCATGAGTGGCGGGGCTGTGGGAACTAACGCACGTGAACATCAGGCATCTGATTCCTTATACGAGGCTTTTAGCCACCGAGGGAACGATGTACCTGTACATAGTAAAACGCATGATCCGCCGTGGGCTCCGCTATCATCAGGCTGGCAACGTGGAGGCCCTCCTCAAGTTCTACGCCGATAATGTCATTTTCGTTTTCCCTGGCAAAAATTCGTGGGCCGGGGAGTTCCACGGCAAAGAAGCCATCGCAGCGTGGCTCCGGCGGTTTCACCGCGCGGGGCTGAAGCTTGAGGTGCATGAAATTGTCGCAGGCGGCCCCCCTTGGAATACGACTGTTTGTATTCGCATTACCGACCAGGCCACCTCCAACGGAGAAGTGATCTACAAGAACCGCGCCGTGCTCTTTGGCAAAGTGCGTTGGGGCAAAATTGTGTTCTATGAGGTCTATGAAGACACGCAGAAGGTCGTGGAACTCGACAAGTATATGGCCGGGCAGGAAAACTTCCGTTTCGAAGTGGGTTAGAAACTCTTTTTGGTCCGGGAGTACGCCAACGCCTCCCGCAGGTGGAGCTCGAATATGACCCAGTCGATCTCAACCCCCGCCGGTACGCATCGGGCGAGTGGCGTCAGGCGTTGGCAGCGTCGCGTTTCGGGAATCTCAAGGAGAGGCGACTTCCTAATCCGCACACCTTGGGATGGATCGCTGACCTCGCTGATGAGGACCGACTTCCCCTTCTCGAAGAAATGAAATCACGGCTCGATGCCCCTGAGTACCGCCGGTCGTGGGAGACTCAAGTGTACTGGACAACGCTTTTGTCCGGGCAATGAATCGCAGGCAGGACGCACGCAAGGATGAGAAACTTTCCCAATGCCGATGTGTGACTCTCTCGAAGGGTATTACCGGGGCGCGCGGTAAGCCGGTGAGCCTTCCACCAAAAACACGTGGAAATCGGTGGCTAATGGCTCGGCGTGAAGCTGCCGCATCATCAACGCGACTTGGCCGCGATGATACGTAGAGTGGTTGGCCAGATGTTGCATCAAGTGCGCCAAACTGAGTGCTGTTGCGCGAATAGGAAGCATTTTCCTCAAGGCTTCCTCTGTCACGGAACTTACGAACTCCGTCTGTTCTTTTTCTACTTCTTCCCATTTCAGGCGTACCGCCCCCAGGTTGGGAAATGCGTCCGGATGGAATAGGGCGTCGTGTCGATCCCACAAATCCGCCAGGAATGCGGCGCTATGGGACGAAGCTTTCCAATAAGTAAGCCAACCCCATTCGCCGCCGATGATGTGCACGAGCGCGTCTCGTACCGAACGAAAGCTGCCACCCAGATCACGAGTGAATTGCTCAGGGCTCAGAGCGGAAGCCGCTTGCAAAACCCTGTTGTTTGCCCAACGGTCGTACTCGTAGAGCAACTCAATGTCGTCCTTATTCATGGTGAAGAATCCCTGCCCTTTGTCTCGGGAATCTTACCGCGCATCGGCAGTCGGTGAAACCGGGGACACGGAATTCCTGGCGAGTTGGGTGATCGGCCCGAATGACAGGCAACCCTTCCGGAATGGGATGAAGGAAGGGCTCCCGACGACACTCCCGGAACAAGCAGGCTCTCAGGACTATAATGGGTGGCCCTGCAACCAGACCGGTTCGAGTCTGCGTCATCGTGAGGAACCCTCGGCTCGTTTTTTTATGGCTCGGAGCCACATCCGGCGAATGAGGGCACTACCTGGATAGATCATCCGCCAGTAGGCGGCAAATCTTCGTTTGGCAGACGGATCTGTGGCCCGGACACGCGTCTCGGTGGATATTATGCACGCTCCCTGTCCATCATCCTCGATCAAGAAATTCATCATCGCGATTGCAAACCCCTGCTGCTGAATCGCTCTGAAATCGTCGGGAACCAGGCGCTTCGTTGCCCGGAAGTCGGCTGGCACCATCACGGCGGTTCCCAAGACGATCTCCCTGCCCGAGTTCTCCGCGAGCACGAGGAATGCAGTTCTTGTGGCGACTTCCAAGATCGGTACATTCTCGTTGGGGTTCAAGATGCTTTCCGGACCGCCGCGACCACCTCGGCGGATCCAGGTCAACGTCCGAAACAACGGGATCTCGTCCGCCGTGACCATCTTCATCGCACGGTAGACCCTGTCTCGAGGAGCCGCGACGCGGATGGAGTGAAACTCCCTGAATTGATACAGCGGCGCGAGCTGATCCAGTTGAGTTCGTGGCGTTGCAATTCGATATTCCTCGTTCGGGAACGCAAGGCCCGCTATCGCGGCCGCAGCGCCGAGTCCCAACACCAGGGCTCCGCACCAACGGCTGCGAATCTTGAGAAACTTCACCGGTTTAATGAGCGACACTCCACCGAGGACTGCCGTGAGCAGACCAAAATAGATTAGAAGTGTTTCTGTCACGCCACTATCCTAAGACTAGAACGAGTCCCATTTTTGATCTGGAATGATGAACCACGGTGCGTTGAAGAGGCAGGCACGGCGACTGCCGACGGATGACGGGCAATTCGGAGACTGGAGTCAGTCTGCCGATAAGTTTCGGACTGGCGAAATACGGAACTTGAGCCGTACGCATTGGCGAAGATACTATCGCGAGCATGTCCGACGATGTGCTTCTCAACCTTTGGAAGAAGGAACTGCGTAGTGTCCCAGATTCGGTATGGGCACGAAGCACGCTGGAAACACTGATCCTTGCGGACAACGGATTGACGGAGGTCTCGGAACAATTGGGTCGATTGAGGCACTTGCGCACGCTCGACCTAGGCCACAACCAATTGGCCGCGCTGCCCGAGAGTTTGGGCGACCTGACAGAATTGAGCGACTTCCTCTACCTGCACGATAATCGGCTTACAGCCCTTCCCTCATCGATCGGGCGGCTTCAGAAGCTGCGCTATCTAAACATCAGCGAGAATTCAATTTCCGCTTTTCCAGAGTCGATCTGCAGCTTGTCGAACCTGATTGAACTTCGCGCAACGGACAATCAGCTTTCGTCTCTACCGGACTGCATTGCGCGACTATCACGGCTTCGAGAGCTTCATCTGCGGAATAACAATCTGGCGACCTTACCGCCTGCCGTCGGAAAACTTTCCGAACTGCGTCAGCTCGACCTGAGGGGAAACCCATTGGAGTCACTGCCTTCCACAATTTGCGCGTTGCGTAAGCTGGAGAAATTGGATTTGCGCTGGGTGAATTCATTGCCTGCGTTGGAATGGTTCCAATCTCTTGAGGGCCGGGGCTGTGTTGTATATCGTTAGCAGCTTAATACCGCTCTTCATCGCTCCCAGATCACGGGGAATCCGGAAGCTGAGGCCACGTTGCAACGTCAGCGAGGATTAGTCCTTAACCATGAGAAGGCCGATCCCTGTCAAGAGTTTTTTTCTCTTTCCATGATTTTTTTTCTTTTCGCCGTTTAGCCAAGCCGCCTCTGTCGCCACCCTTCCATCCGCACTCTTAGTTGAGCAATTTTTGCTCGGTGGCAGTTGGGTGTTCTTGGTTCAGTTAGGTGCTGCCATCTCCACTATCGACCTCTGCTTCCCTTTGTAAGAGAAGTTTGGGCCTGGACTAAGTCGCAGTCACCTAAACTCGGCGGTCAAGCTCGGCTATTCGGTTACCTCCGGAACGAAAATCCCCTGGATGCCCCCTCCGATTCTAGGAATCGGGAGGAGCGTAAGCTCCCCCTAGTTGAAAACAAGCCGCAGCGAAGAAATCTGTGAAGGACGCGCGCAGCGCGCCGCGAAGCGGTCGAAGATCCTTGACAGCATTTCTGAGCGGAGGCTACCGGGCCTCTATGCCGCCACGCGCGCCACCTTCTGGCTGTTGAGCAGAGGCTCGTATACCTCTCCGCTCACCCACAACCGATGCAGCAGTACCGCTAGCTTTCGCGCCACGGCAACCACCGCCCGTCTCTTGGCCTTTTTCCCTCCTCGCTCGGAGAGCTTTCGTCCCCAGCGCCGCAAATCACAATCTTCCCCAAAGGGTCCCAGAATGTAGTGCGCCCCCTGGACCAGCAGGGTCCGCAGATACCGGTCTCCCTCTTTGGTGATGTGCATCTGTGGCTCACTCTCCCCGGAGTTCCTCCGTCCAGGCTGCAACCCCAGAAAACATCCCACGTCGCGACTCTTTTTGAAGCGATGGGGGTCTTCGATGGTCAGGAAATATCCCAGTGCAATCAAGCCTCCGACGCCCTTCACCTGCTTCAGCAGCTTGACTTCCGGGTACGTATCTTTGGCCATTTTTTCGATCCGGCGATCGTATTCCTTAATATGTTCGTTCAGCGATTCGATCTCGCAACAACGGCCTTGGCCAGTATTCCTTAATACGGTCGTTCAGCGATTTGATCTCTCGCAGCAGTGGATCCAAGACTTCCCGCAGAAAGAATCGAGGTTTTTGCCCTAAATAAAAATAGCGCTTGACATATTCCCATAAAGGAATATATTGGCAAGCGTGGCCAGAGCAGCGACAACCTCCGATGCTTTCAATGCTGTGGCAGAGCCGCGTCGGCGCGAGATTCTCAACTTCCTGGCCCTCGACGCGGAACGGCCGGTCGGAGAGATCGTCGAAGCCCTTGGCATGGGGCAGCCCTCCGTGTCCAAGCATCTTCGAGTGCTGCTGGAGGTGGGGCTGGTGAGCTCACGAAGGGAAGGCCGAAAGGTCCTGTATCGAGTAAATCCGCAGGCGATCCGGCCGTTGTGGGAATGGACCGCAACGTTCGAGAAGTATTGGCGCCATCAGCTGGTGAAGGTGAAGGAAAGGGCAGAAGGCGAAGGCTGAAACCGGAGGGAGAGCATGGACGTCTGCGTCCGGCACGAAACGGTGCTGGAAACACGCACCTTACAACGGCGGGCAGCTGATCACGCTCTAAGAGAACAGTAGCGTACGACTTGGATTGACGGCGCGGGTGGTTACCACGCACTATTCGAAGCTGGAACACGTAGCAAGAAAGGGGGCAGCGATGAGCACGGCGATGGCAAAGGTGAATCGGACAATCGAGGATTTGACGCTGGAGATAAAACAAGAAATCCACGTGAAAGCTTCGCTCGAGAAAACATTCGCGGCGCTGCTCGAGCAGTTGGGACCTAGGAATGAGCGGCTGGACGGGACGCCGATGCCCTTGAAGCTGGAAGCCTGGCCCGGCGGGCGCTGGTACCGCGACTTGGGGGACGGCAACGGACATCTGTGGGCACACGTGCAGGCGATCAAGAAACCGACGCTACTGGAGTTTTACGGTCCGCTGTTTATGTCGTATCCGGTCTCCTCGAATTTGCAATACCGGCTGACGGAAAACGACGGTGGGACGTTGATCGAGTTCCGTCACACGGCGCTCGGTCTAATCACGGAAGAGCATCGCACGGGAGTCGTGACGGGCTGGGGACACGTGCATGAAATGGTGCAGAAGTTAGCAGAAGGACGACTGCAAGCGCACTAAGGGCGGTGGCAAATGTGTCCAGCATGCTTGGCGAGTGCTGCAGCGATGGTGGCGGGATTGCTGTCGGCAGGTGGGCTGACGGCGGTGGTGTCGAAGTGGCGAAGGAAGAAGAAGGCTGTAGACAAAAAACCCGAGGTAAATCCAAAGGGGGAAGTATGAGCGGTGCAACCATCGAGCAGGTCAACTTGATGTTGAAACTGTACGACGCCAGGCGGGAAGCGAAACTGCGAGACGCGCGGGACTGGTACGCAGCGAACTTCCATCCACAGAGCGTGGAGGAAGCGATGAAGCTGTGTCCCCCGGGCACTCAGCAGAACACCTACATACGGATGGTCATCGGCTACTGGGAGATGGTGGCCAGCATCGCGAACCGCGGACTGATCGACGAAGAGTTGTTCTTCGAAAACAGCGGCGAAATGTGGGTTGTATGGGAGCAATTGAAGCCGACCATTGCCGGCTGGCGCGAGACTTTCGGCAGCAAGCATGTGATGGGCAATCTCGAAAAGTGTTGCGCGAGGTTCGAAGCCTGGAGAGAAAAGCGTGATCCAGGCGTGAACGCAAAAATGCGCAACTTTTTTGAGCAACTGAACACAGCGGCCAAGGCCGGCAAGTCGCAGGCGGCGGCCAGCTAGCCCGCGGATTTAGCTGTTAATTGGGAGCGCAGCAATGCGCCCTAAAGACGGGCACGGTAATGCCGTGCCCTACAGGATTCACACGGGGGGAGAGGAAGAAATGACGAAGACGGCGTCGCAACACGAAGTAGTGAGTGCGGAGAAGTGGCAGGCAGCAAGAGTCGAGTTGTTGAAGAAGGAAAAGGAGCTCACGCGGCTGCGCGACGAAATCAGTAAACAGCGGCGTGAACTGCCCTGGGAGAAGATCGAGAAGAAGTACGTATTTGACGGGCCCAAGGGCAAGCAGACGCTGGCGGATCTGTTTGAGAGCAAGAGCCAGCTGATCGTGTACCATTTCATGCTCGGGCCGGGATGGAAGGAAGGCTGTCCCAGCTGCTCATATCTAGGAGATCATTTTGACGGAACGCTGCCGCACCTGGCGGCTCGCGATGTCCGCCTCGTCGCCATTTCGCGTGCGCCCTTCGTGGAAATTGAGGCGTTCAAGGAGCGAATGGGCTGGAAGTTTCCTTGGTATTCATCCAACGGTACGGACTTCAACTTCGACTATCACGTTTCGCAGAGCAAGGAAGAGGCGGGGAAGGCCGAGGTCTACTACAACTACGCGATGCAGAAATTTCCGGCTGAGGAACGGCCTGGCGCCAGCGTCTTCTGCAAGGACGCGGCGGGAAATGTGTTCCACACCTATTCGACATATGGGCGCGGGCTGGACACCTTCCTCGGTACGTACCACTGGCTAGACATTGTCCCCAAGGGACGTGACGAGGATGGTCTGAAGTTCTCGATGGCTTGGGTGCGGCACCACGACAAGTACGACAAAGGCTACAGCGTGGATGGCAAGGCGGACTACGTCCAGCCTGCGAAGAAGTAGAAGCAATCGTGGAACGAACCGAACAGTAGCAAACGGGCGGCGTGTTCACTTTGCGGCAGCGGATTTTTCGTTCCATCACCGTCAACTCGGATCCTGTTGAGGTCAGTCCTAAATCGCTCGCACAATTCCTCTGGCGTGAGTGTTACGATGCGATTTCGATGAGTGACGCTCAAGAAAATCCAAATCGGCCCAGAGGACGTCGCATAGCACTCGACCCTTTGGCCAAGAGTGCCTCACGCACCGAACCGGCGATTATTGCTAAACCTGAAGGTGCTCCTATGTACCATGGCTTCCAGATTCTCAGTGATGTTGTCGTTGAGGGATTCACGTTCGGGAAGATTTCTGATTTCAACGCAGAACCGTGCACTGAGGGAGACGCCTTTGTTATCGCGCCCGACAATAGCAGAGCGGGTCTAGTGTGGGAGGTTTCTGGCAATTCGTATTTCCAAGAAGTCTGCCCTGCGGATTCAAACCGCTGGGGCGTTTGGCCCGCTTCCTTTCCTCATCCCATGACAAATCACGAAAATGTCCGAAGGAACTTTGAACACATACTCCCTCAACTGAAAAGGCGATGGCAGGAGTGGCGTGACGCGCAGTTGCGCGGATAACTCGAAGGGATAGATACCCACGTGCGTCGCAAGCTCATCTGGTATTCAATTCTTGGCGGAGTTTTCCTCACGCTTCTCGCGATCGTGCTGCGATTTGCCGGAATCTACTGGCCGGTTCCCTATCTGACGTATGCTGGCGCTTACCTGATGCAGGTTTTCTTCCAGAGATTCCTAGAATGGATTCCCTGGAAGTATGCCGACAATCTCATCTCCGAACTGCTTTTATTCTTCGTGTTGAATGTTTTGGGTTACGCTTTCGTGATTTTTCTTCTGCTCCGGATCTTTTTTCCGGACCGTTCATCCGAACTGCCTTCCTTGACCGGCAAAAAATAACAGTCATTTCTGACGCCCGGGTTCCGCTGCACACCACGCGTGGAATCTCCTATGACCGAAGAACGAAAATACGCAATTCTTTTCGCCGCAAGGCGTCTCGGTACGCCTTCGTTGCAACGTGAGCGAGGATTAGTCCTTCGTAACGCCGTTCTATAAAAGGGGAATGTCAAGAAAAATTTCCCCGGCGACTGGAAGGAGCGGAAATGTTCGCTGCGCTCGTTGACGCTGACTCAACATGTTCTTCCTTTCCTGGCTTAACCTCCGGGATTCTTGTGGCCAGACGTTGGAGTTCTTGCAGGGCCAGAGCGAGTGAGTGGCGCAGCGTCTCGCTCTGCTCTTCCGGCAGTTGCTCGAATTCCGTGTGCACCTTCCGCAGTCGTCGATTGGCTCGATGAGCGATGGCCGCGACGATCTCCAGATCACGCAGCAGTTCCTGAAGGGGGGAGGTCACTGCGGGCTCCGCTTCCCGTTGTATCCTCAAAAATAGGTGTGCTCGTTCGAGGAGACGTTGTCGGATCTGGGGCGAGGCCTCGCGCCAGGTGGCATACAGCTGCCCGGCTTGCCGGCTGGTGAACTTGTGCCGCGCGAAAGCTTCCGCCATCTGTTGGCAGTCTTCCAGGCTGCCACGCGCCACCGGCACCAAATACTTCATCGCCACCTGCGCGGAGATCTCGCCCGTTCGTACTTGTTGCTGCACGCTGTCCGGCAGAAGCTCAACCAGGGCCAAGCGACGTGACACCCAACTCACACTGCGATCGAACTGGCGGGCCAGTTCTTCCAGCCCATAGCCGAAACGTTGCTCCAGCTCGGCGAGCAGCCAGCCTTCTTCCAAGGCACTCTCGCGTTCCGACCAGTGCAGCGATCGATCCAGCACTAGGGCCTGGACTTCGTTCAGTGGCCAGATCACGGCCTCGACCGTGTCTCGTCCGAGTTGTTCGAGAGCAGCGACCCGTTTGTAACCATCGATGACTAGATAGCGATCCGGCTGATCGGAAACAGCGACAACGATGATCGGCGTCTGTTGTCCTGCAGTTGCCAACGACGCCAACAACTGTCGTTGCCGTTGTGCATTCCGCACCCGTAGGTGTTCATGACGGCGGTCCAGTTGGTGAAACTCCAGTTTCATGCCCTGGGATCCCCACACCCGGACGGTGCCACAGGCCGGATCTGGGATTGCGCCGCGGAAGGGGGAAGTGTGTCGGAAACTCTTGCCGAATCAGTGAGATAGGCCTCGAACTGGGATTGCGCACCCCGCGAGAGGACTGTGCCCAAAACCCCCATGAAATCAGTGCCTTTGCCCCCAAACTCGAATTGCGCGATGTCCCAGGGAAGTTGGCTCAACGGTGGCGGTAAGCGTAGCGGTTCAAGCGCACGATCGGCTTTCCCGCGATCCAGAATCCGACGCGCGAAGAAATAGTCCGGATTACACTCTCGCCATTGTTTTTTGCTTCTTCCGCCGGCGAGCCACCTGACAATCCGGATTCCGACAAGCTCGCTGACGCAGGCC
>Ga0310914_10001686_pt1 | contig 14400 bp, 10 predicted proteins | sample GREbulkMGAN108_FD_203450 | JGI IMG/M metagenome (GOLD analysis project Ga0310914, IMG submission 203450) | Lab enrichment of tropical soil microbial communities from Luquillo Experimental Forest, Puerto Rico - GRE.bulkMG.AN108 | ecosystem: Environmental > Terrestrial > Soil > Tropical forest >... | reverse complement strand
TTCAGGACACCGAATGGTGCACTTCGAGTTTGGGCAAGACCGGTTGACGCTGCCGCATCCGCTGGAAGGCGTCCGAGTGGCCCCAGGGTGCGATCAAAGGTGCTCCCGGTCCGTCATTTGACTTGTATTTATATTTCTGATAGAACATATATACAAGGAGTTGAAGCTAATGGCACTGTCTATCACATCGATCAGGCTCGATAAGCGTCTGGCGGATGAAGCAGCCGAAGTGTTAGGCGTGAAATCGCGGACCGAGGCGATACACGCGGCGCTGCGCGAAATTGTTGCCTTGAAACGCTTCAAGAAGCTGATGTCGAAATACGGCGGCAAGCTAGAATTCTCGGGGCACGATGGGTAATGTTTGTCGTCTTCGACACCTCGATCTTCATCGACCATCTCCGTACCGGACGCCACGAGCAGCGAATCGCAGGAACTTCGGGTTTGGTGCGAAACTCAGCCGTGGTTCTCGCGGAACTCAGCCGTGCGGCGACCAAGCCTGGCGAGCAAGAGTTTGTCGAACGACTTGCTCGCAACCATCCCATCCTGACACCAACCGAAAACAATTGGCTCGAGTCCGGACGCCTGCTTAGCAAAATCCGCGCCGCTAAAGGCTTTGGCCCTGAGAAGCTTCGCGATTTGCACTTTGACGTGTTGATCGCACTGAGCGCCAGATCCGTAGGAGCTCGCCTAATCACCTCAAATCGAGCGGATTTCGAATTGATCGCAAGCTATCGCAAAGTGCAGCTAGAGATCTGGTAGCTACTCCATCACACAGCTGGCCCCAGGGTCGTCAAATCCTTGCCTGCATTCAAAGTGCACCACGTCCACGGCCGTCACTGATAGCCTTTTTTGTCCAACGCCTTGTTGTCGCCGCACTAGCCTAAAGAACAAATGAATAAAGCTCGCTTCGCCCTAATTAGAAAGAGAAAACGTCGACGATCAGATTCGTCCTGCGGTTCAGCAGAACGATGTGGCCACTGATCAAGACGTGCGCGCAATCAGGTGGAGGTGGAGGCAACTGGCGCTCCAACTCAACGGGGACTGGATAAAAACGCTTTTGCAGGCCTGGAGGAAGTGTTCCGTTGCGGACTAGTTGCCTTTCGAGTCCGGGAGGCAGGCGATCTTTCTTGGCGAGTCCTGGAGGTAGGTGGCTCTCATGTTCAGAGTACCAGCCGCGGATGGCTTCCCTGTGATGATCGTAGCGGTCATCCCGGTCGTCGTCATCGTGATGTTTGTCGTGTCCCTTGCCGTGGCCATGACCCTGACTGTTGCCCTGGGCAAACGCCGGGCTGCCTGACAGCAGGAGGATGCCCAATAGTGCTGTGGAAATGAACCGCAACGCTTTCATGAATCTCTCCTCGAAGTGACCGGACTAAATTCAGAGTAGCGACGAATACTCAGACAAACAATCCTCACGGTAAGCTGGCATGTCGCGACGGTGACATGGCCATCGGTACGGGTACAGGTTTCCCCATGAAATTGGCAGCACCGCCTTCCTTTGAAACTATGGTCGGCAAACCTATCAATGCCAGCGGCGTCGGGATGGATCACTTCCAGACTAAGGTCTTCGCTCTGGATCTTCCGCGTCATCTCCCGCCGTTCCTTGCGGTTCATCTCGTCCCAATGGCGCTGCGTTAGATGGTTGGTGGCTGATGTGCTTGCAGTGGCGCTTCCGGGCCAGCTTTCGGAATTTGAAGTCACCGCAGTCGCAGAACTGCCGACGCTGACCCGCCCGGCGGATGAACTGGACAACGTACTGCGCGCCGAGATTTGATTGGCTCGCAACATAGAACGAGCGGACGCCGGTTGTGCGGTTGTTTGCCACACGAATGACGCTGGCGACCTTCGCGTCACCTTCGTTGACTTGCCCATCCTGCGCCCCCTAAGATGACCACCAAGAGTCTTCGACCGATGATTGGCCAAACACTCGGGCACTACCGCATCCTTGAAAAAGTCGGAGCGGGCGGTACGGGTGTCGTCTATCGAGCACGCGACGAAGCGCTCGAACGCGAAGTCGCGCTGAAAGTTCTGTCAACACGAGCTCTCAGCAGTGATTCTGCTCGCAGACATTTTAAGAAGGAAGCCCTGGTCCTCGCCAAGCTCAATCACCCCAATATCGCAACGATCTACGAGTTCGGCTCGCAGGAATGTACGGATTTTCTTGTTATGGAGTATGTATCCGGGCAGACACTCGCTCAGAGACTCGCTAGCGGGCCATTGCGCGAAACGGAAGTGATGACTCTCGGAATGCAAATCGCAGCAGCTCTCGAGGAGGCTCACGAGCGGAGCATCATTCATCGCGATCTGAAGCCCTCTAACATCGTCATCGCGAATCGAGGGCAGGCCAAAGTACTCGACTTTGGTTTGGCAAGGTGGTTGCGACCTGAGGAGGGCCTCACCGCCGACTCCTTGACCGACTCCCGAGATGCACTAGGCACGTTTCCTTACATGTCGCCGGAACAACTTCGGGGGAAGCCTGTGGATGCCCGATCAGACATTCACGCCATGGGCGCCGTACTGTACGAAATGGCTACTGGCCGGAGGGCTTTCCAGGGAGAGCTATTCTCCCAAGTCATCGACGCCATTTTCCATCAGCTGCCGGTTCCTCCTCGCACGTTGAATGCAGGGATTTCAGGAGAGCTCGAGCGAGTCATTTTGAAATGCCTGGACAAAGGGCCCGAAAACCGCTATCAGTCCGCGAAGGAACTCCTTGTCGACCTCAGGCGACTGACTACGGGCTCGTTACCTAGCGCGATACCGGCACAGCTACCTTTAACATCTCCCGGATTGCCGAAGATTCTCCGCTCCGCGGGCCTGGGATTTGGCGTGGTGCTTATGCTTGGGATTGTCTTAGCACTGACGAACGTCGGTGGTATGTATGATCGCTTGACTGGCCGATTACGACCTCAACAGATTCGCTCCATTGCTGTACTGCCCCTGGCAGTCGCTTCGGGCGACCTCCAGGAGGATTATTTCGCCGACGGCATTACCGATGCGCTGATCACGGAACTCGGCCAGATCGCCCAGCTTCGGGTGATTTCGCGGACGTCTGTAATGGTCTACAAAGGTGCAAAGAAACCATTACCGCAGATTGCCAAGGAACTGCAGGTTGACGCCGTGGTGGAAGGATCCGTGCAGCGCTCGGGAGGTAAGGTGCGCATTAACGCTGAACTCATTCAGGCCCCCCGTGACCGGCTCCTATGGGCCAAGAGCTACGAGCGAGATATGCGCGACATCTTGACTCTACAGAGTGAAATAGCCAAGGCAATCGTCGACGACGTTGAAGTTAAACTGACGCCGCAGGAGCAAGCTCGGCTGGCAAGATCTCACTCGGTCAACCCTGAGGCTCACGAAGCATATCTCGCTGGCCGTTTCTATTGGAATAAATGGACTGCCGAGGCTCTTACTAAGAGCATCGCCTATTTCGAGCGGGCCATCGCTAAAGATCCCGGCTACGCACTGGCTTTTGCTGGCCTGGCGGACTCCTATCACGCGCTGCCTGAATTGACAACTGTGCCGATCGGAGAGGCTTTGCCGAAGGCTCGAACCGCGGCGCTCAAGGCTCTTGAGCTGGACGACTCCCTGGCTGAAGCTCATTCCGCCTTAGCTAGCGTTAAAGAAGACTACGACTGGGATTGGGTCGGCGCGGAGCAACAATACAAGCGCGCCATCGAACTCAATCCAGGAGACTCAACGACCCGCGTTTTCTACTCCAACTTATTACTGGAACTCGGACGCCTGCCTGAAGCTCTATCAGAAGCTCGCACCGCGCAAGTGCTGGACCCTCTCTCGCTCCGCGCTAACGATAACCTCTCCGCTGTTCTGTATTTTTCGGGAGAGTACGATCAATGTATCAATCAATGCATGAAAACTCTGGAATTTGATTCGCTCAGTCCTCAAGCTCATCGTCATCTCGGGCAAGCCTATGCGCAGAAGCATCTCTATGGAGAAGCCATTAAGGAATTGGAAAAAGCGACGGAGCTTTCTCGTGCAAATGACGAGACCCTCAGTGAACTAGGCTACGTACTCGCCATCTCAGGCAGCAAAGAACAGGCACGCAAAGTAATACAACACTTGATGCATTCATCCGACGGGCATATCTCACAATATCGGCTAGCAATCGTCTACGCGGGACTCGGAGAAAAAGACAACGCGCTGGATTCTCTAGAGCGTGCCCTAAAAGACCGGTCTCCCGGCGTGGTTCATCTCAAAGTGTCTCCCCATTTCTTCGAACTTCGCTCTGAACCGCGTTTCCAAAAGTTGCTTAAAGAAATGGGCCTTTCCCCGGAAGCGCAATAAGAAAATCTAGCCTGCCTCCCAGAACAGTGGGAGCAAGCTTCCAGGCACGATGCTACAGAGCCTGCAAATCCATTCAGCGATGTCCTTTCCTGGGTGGGTCGCCTTTTTGCCCCTCATGAATGACAGCAGTACCGGATCGGAGCCAAAAGTGTTTTCAAGGTCTCGCCACGTAAAGACCGCTGCCGCTCTGTTTCCCCGAAGATCCAGAGTCATGCCGGCTAGATCCTTAATCTTGTCTGGATCATCTGCGCTTATGACGAGCTTCTTGTCGATGTCATGGACTTGAGGTGTTTGATTATCATTCCAAACCACAAGGCGTCCGATCTGCGGGTTGTCTGAGCTAGTAAAGACTGCGGTCGTTAATGCGCCGCTGTCCTGGAATACCGCAAAAACCCTCAGATCGTTTTCATGGTTGAACATTGCCGAGTACAACTGGAGGGATTTCGAACCGGGTTGATCCAATTTGCCTCGAACGATTAAGCCTTGACTCTTGTGATCAAGGAAATCGTGCGCGTCCAACGTCAAATTGCCAGCTTTCAACTTTCCCTCAAGGTGCACCGTTCCCGAACCCGTTAGCAATTCGTTGGTGCCGCTGCCTGGAGATTGGCCCATCGCCTCAAAGCAGTATGCACCGAGAGCCAATCCGCTGGTTACCGCCTTGAGAAAGTCGCGCCGTTCCAACTCCATCACCTCTGTCCTTATTGCTTGGTGTACCCGGGAACCAAAACTCGTCTTGTTCGTGGATTTACTTTCGATATTACAAATGGTCGGCCGTTCGGTTAAGGTCTTATACTCGCGGAATCTAGGGTTTGTCAATACAATTTTCCGCGGTCCAAGAATCTGAAGTGCCGCTCGTTAGAATCCAGCAGAATTTTTAGTCACGTTGTCCATGTAGAAGACGATCCAGCCGACCGAGAAAAACACCAGCGCCCGCCAGAGAATCAGTTTTCGGTACGACCGTTTCACTGGAGGGTTTAGCTGCTTCGCCGAAGGTAAAAAGGAGGAGCGTTAAACGCACTGCACTAAAACTTCTCAATCATCGCGGCGTCGCGTTGAGCTTCCATTACCGAAAAAGCTAACAATCGGCCGTTGGGCGCGGCCTTTGGGCAGCACAACCAATTGTGCCCTTGCTGAAACAGAATCCTGACGCTGCCATCCAGCCCCGCGGACAAAAGAGTTGTCCCTATCGACGCGAACGAAGTCACATAAAGAGTCCTCCCGTCGGGCGACCAGCTTGCGTGGTGAAACCACGCCAGCTTCTATGCGGCCTCATCTTTCCGACATCATCTTCCGGATCTTCGAAAGCAGGGCTGTCGCTGGAAGCGGGGTTCTCGCCCTGCTTCTCGGGTTGCCCCTCGTTGAGTTCAGCAGGTCGTTTGGCCGGTTCCGCATCCACTGAAGCGGCAGACTCTTCGCGAGCTTTCCGGGCCGCCTAGTGTTGTTCGAGCTCTTCATCGCCTTGTATAGCGCTCGACTCGTCGCGGTCGAATATCGCGAGGTGCGATCAAGGCACATCAGCGAATACAGGCGAGGGCGCCCAGGCTCCGGCTGCTCGAGTGCCAGTATGCGGCCGTAGCGGGCAGTCTCGATGTTCTTCAACGACGCCCTGGGCATCGTAATGCTCTCTCAGGCTTGCAGTCAGTTCCTCAATCTCTGCAATAGTCTCGGGTTTTGCTCCCTCTAAGAACTTCGTTATGAAAATCCCGTGCGTTTTCGCCTTGCCTTCATCGGTTTTCGGGACAGTTGAGTGCTGGGCGTTTTCCTCTGTGCCAACGTTCCTTAGACAGGTTTAGTACCTTTAATTAATTAATGAGCAGGGCGAGAGAGAGTTTCAATGAGATGAACGGGAATTCTCTTGGGGTTGTTCTTTCTTCTGGGGGTTCGGCTTTGGCGAAGCGTAGTAAACGATCTTTGCAGGTTTTTGGGGAGAACTGACGAGACTGCCTCCCGATACGGGTCACTTCGCTGGAAGGTGCATATCAGTCGCCAGCTTTTGAAAGCGCGGGTCGGAGCGCACAAAATCTAATCTCGGATCTGTGTTGATTTCCAGTGCTGTGCAGGAGTGCGTTCGCACGGCTTGATCCAGCCAGGGCAGCATCTTATCAGCGTCTTTGAACCCAGAATACATTACCACTAACCAATACGGGTTCGCATAGTGCGTGCTTGAAAAGCGCTCCAGTTCTTGTGCAAGTTTCCTGGCTTCGAGGGTTCTGCCGGCTCTTGCATACGCGTTGGCGAGTTCATAGTCGTAGGTGCGTATTTCCGGCTGAAGACTCTCTGCTTTTTGGAATTGCAGAGCAGCTTTGTCATATTCACCTTCCATTTCGTATAACTGTCCCAGATACCCGTAACCGACGGGGTTTCGGGGATCGAGTTCGATGGCCTTGTAGAGCTGCGTCCCTGCTCGGTCATAGTTCTTCGCCAGAGCGAATGTCATGCCCGCATTGTTGTTGATGCTTTGCGACAGCGGATCGAGCTCCAGTGCTTTCTCGGCCTGCGCTATAGCCTCTGGAAAGCGCTTCATGCTGGTGAGATAAATGAAATACCAATGACGGGCGAGCGCATAATGAGGGTCGAGTTCTAAGGCGCGTTTATATTCACGTTCCGCACCGGCCCAATCCCAATTCTCTGCGTACATCACATACGCGAGAGAGTTGTGGGGATCCGCTAACGTGTCGTCGAGAAAAATCGCCTTCTCCGCAAATTCTTGCGCTTTACCGAATGCCACGTTTGGCGGCATATAATTGCCGGCAAGCACGATCGACGAGTCCGCTAATCCTGAATACGCCTTTGCGTAGTTGGGGTCGCGGGCGACGGCCTTTGTAAAGTAATCTCGTGCTATCGAAACGTCTTCTCTCAACCTTTTGTTCCAGAAATACCTTCCCCGAAGATAATCCTCGTACGCTTCATTGTCGTTTGTTCCCTCTCTGGTTACAGCCGTAGTCGCTGGCCTGGGCGGCAATTGCAGGAGTGGCTCAATGGAGACGGCAATTTTGTTCGCAATGCCGAGCAAATTCTGATCCTCGCGTTCGTAATCCGCTGTCCATATCTGAGCCCGGTCGCCAACTCGCGTCAGTTGAACAGAGATTCTCACGAGCTTGTCCAAACGCCGCAGGTTGGAACTCAAGACGTATTCGACATTTAATTCGCTACCTATCTCCGCTGGGAACTTGGGGGATTTCTTGAGTTTCATCGTCGTTGTTGACGCGATGACGCCCAAAGATTGGGGGGCGATCCTTCCCAAACGCGCAATCAATTCTTCGGTGAGGCCGTCGCTGAGATACTCCTGGTCTGTTGCACCACTGAGATCTTGAACAGGGAGAACTAGCAGCCGCGCGTAGGGCGATTGCACCACTTTGCCTGATCCATGCGCTCTTCTGAGGAGCATGGCCCCTACAAAAACCATCAGGATAAGGGTCACGAAAGCTAAACCCAGTACGCCGTGCATGCCGCCGTGGTACACACCCCACAAGGCTGACCTTGGCGGTGTTGGGACCTCGATTTGAAGCGGGGTTGGAACTTTTTTGGTTCCGAGGTCCTCCACGCGACCTGCCGATTCGTTCTGCATGGGCTGCGTGAATTGACCATTAGAGGCAGTCGTGAGTTGACCATGGGGCTCCCCCAGTTGCTGTACACCTCCGATAAACCGATAACCACGCCGGGGCAGGGTTTCTATGAACTTGGGCCGCTCGGCGTAATCGTTCAGGGCCTTCCGCAGCTTATCGACGGCGTTGTTCAAATTGTGGTCGAAATCCACGAAGGTGTCATCTGACCACAAGCGTTGCTGAAGCTCCTCGCGCGTTACCAGTGCTCCCGGTCGTTCAAGAAGAGCGACGAGGATTTGAAAGGGCTTGTCTTGCAGTTTGATGCGGTGCCCATACCGCCTCACTTCGCCTACTTCGACGTTGACCTCGAACGAGGCGAACCTGAGGATTGGGCTGGGCTTGCTCAATGCCGGGTACCTAGTCGTTATATGGCCGCTAAAGCTAACACGAAGCAGGTCACACGCCAAGTAGAAGTTCGCGACTGCTCCCCTAAGCCTCGTGGTCTCAACGAATTGCATGGTGATCAGAAATTGGTTGGTGGGTGATTGACTTCGAGAGGCAAAAAGAAACAGATTCGCGCCATGTATGGCCGTCGCGATTCCGAGGCGGGTGTTTGACTGACATCGGAACATTTGGGACTGATAGAGTCTTGTGGTCTCAGGCCCGGGCCTACGAGGTGCGCTCATGGACATCAAGAAAACTGTGAGTTCGTGTCTCGTTTTGATGGTGGGGTGGTTGGGCTCCTCCAGCCTGGCTGCGGGTCAACAAGCCGCGGGTAAGTTTGTTGCTGGTATCAATTACCCGGCGGGACTACCTAATAGCCCAACTAATACTGGATTACTCATCGGCGGTTTAACGCCCGAGCAAACTCTTACCGGAGATTTCAACGGAGATGGGATACCGGACATCGTAATGACGGCGGGCTGTAGCCTAGGGTACTCAGTGAATTGCGTGAACGGCTCGGCCGTTGCAGTTTTCCTGGGTAATGGCGACGGGACGTTTCAGGCTCCGAAGGTAAGCTATGGCACGCAAAGCCCTAACGCTTCTTTCAACGGCGACGGAAACTTAGACGTTATTGCCCTCAGTGGACCGAACGGCAAGAATTCCTGTACCACGTGTGGCTTCGCAAACGTATTCCTCGGTGACGGAAAAGGAGGGCTGGTCTTGTCCCAGACATATGTGGTAGCTGGAGTCCTTACCACGAACAACCCCTCCGTCGTAACTGGATACTTTAATAACGGCAACAGAATACTCGACTTTGCCGTAGTAGGCACATGTGAGACACGCAGTCTATGCAACCAGACCGGAGACACGGTTGTTTCGATTTTCCTGGGAAACGGCGATGGGACCTTTGGTACCCCGGCCACATCTGAGATCGGCAATTTGAGTGGCACGATCGCTGGGGCAGACTTCAATAACGACGGCAACTTCGACCTGCTGATAGCATCAACTAACCCGTTTAACCCCGGCTATACGATTTTGTATGGCAACGGGGACGGCACCTTTCGGACATGCCTGGCCGCTCCATGCTCCCCGTTTCCAGTGCTCACACAACTGGCGTTTTCGCCCAGTGCTGTCGCGACGGGTGACTTCAATTCGGACGGGAACCAAGACTTGGCGATAGCAGTGCCACCGAGCGGCACCTCACCGGGCAGCACCTACATTCTGCTTGGCAACGGCGATGGAACCTTTCAGACGCCGGTACAGTACGGGGCGGGCGGAAATGCAGTCACGGTCGGAGACTTCAACGGGGACGGCAATCCAGACCTCGCTGTCGCTACTGAAACACCCTCTACTTCGACTGCGACTCTTCTAATAAATGACGGAACTGGCCTGTTCAATTCAGGCCCCACGATCCCTCTTGGTGGCTGGAATACCGTATCAATCGCCGCCGCGGATTTCAATGGTGACGGCCATCTTGATATCGCACTGAGCAGCACTTGCTCTGAGACTGCGCTGATTGCCGATCACTGCCCAGATGGGACAATTAGCGTCCTTCTGGGAAACGGTGACGGCACCATGCAGGCTGCGTTTCTGCCGGCCAGCGGTCAGAGTGGCTCCGGTTTCGGGGCTCTCCTCGCGGATGTAAATGGAGATGGCATACCAGACCTGATCACGGGCCAAATAGCGAGCAGCCAAGGTGGAGTGACGGTACAACTGGGCCTGGGATCTGGCAATTATGGCCCTGGAACCTTTTATCCGGCAGGCATCTCTCCACCCCTTGCCATAATGGCGGGCAATCTTAGAAATATTCCTGGAAAAATCGATATCGTGGTCGCTGGCGGTGGGGTTGGCGTCCTTCTGGGGAACGGCGACGGCACGTTCCAATCCCCGACTGTCTATCAGACCTTGACTTCCGTAAGTGATGCGCAATTGGGCGACTTTGCGGCGAAAGGTAACCTTGGAGTGGCAGTCCTCCACAAAGTTGGTCCTTCGGGTTCGGGCAACGGAATCGTTGGTATTTTTCTTGGCAACGGGGACGGGACTTTGCAGCCCGAGATCACGACGAACACAACTGAGATTATTGGTTACGGGTTGACGGTCGGCGACTTCAACCACGACGGGAAAGCCGATGTGGCGGTTGTTGGAACTACCTTACCCGAACCCTCGTTAGGCGGCGTCAATGCAGTGACTGTTCTCCTTGGCAACGGCGACGGGACGTTAGCCGTCAAGCCGAACCCTGTCAACGCGGTGGGTTTCAACCTGTGTGTACAAGAATCGGGTAACATTTGCGCAAATCTCGCATCCTACCCGGCCGCTGGAGTGGCCGCGGGAGGAAATGTCGGTGCGTCCATTGCCACCAATGATCTGAACGGCGATGGGAATCTTGACCTGGTTATTGCTAATCAGTGCGCATTGAACACTTCTTGTTCGACAGGGTCGATCACTTTCTGGCTGGGGAATGGTGATGGGACCTTTGGTTATGGCGACAGCCTCCAAGGCCCACCGGCTATGGCCGACGCCAACTACTCCGGATTGACATTGGCCGACCTAAATGGCGACGGCAAGCCCGACATCGTGGCCACGACCGGGTCAGGCGTCGCCGTTTTCCTGAACACCACTTCGAACCCGCAGATAGTGAACTTCAGTTCAGGGATTGTATATGCAGCCGAATACATTTCCCAGTTAGCCCGTCCCATTGTTGTGGACCTGAACGGCGACGGCGCACCCGACATTGCGGTTGACAACGGTTCGTCGCTTGCAATCCTGTTTAATCGAGGGCTTCTTTCCGCCACTACCACAACGACCCTGGCTTCTTCCTTGAATCCATCCGTTCTCGGTCAAAGCCTGGTTTTGACCGCTAGTGTGACAAGCACCTTTGGAACGCCTACAGGCACGGTGACTTTCTATGACGGCGGAATATCCATTGGAACATCTATTCTAAACGGATCATCTGAAGCTGCGCTCACCACAAATGGTTTGTCGAGCGGTACGCATTCGATTACTGCGAGCTACAGCGGCGATTCCAGCCACATTGCGAGCAACTCACCTGTACTCTCACTTATCGTGAACCAAGCTCCTGCTATTACCAGCGGGAGCAGCGCGATGTTCATTGCCACAACCGCGAGTTCGTTTACCGTGACGGCGACTGGCTTTCCCACACCTGCTTTGACCGAAACAGGAGCGCTGCCTAGCGGCGTAAGTTTCAACGCTTCGACAGGCCTACTGAGCGGCGCGCCCGTATCAAACAGTGTGGGAACTTACAACATCATTTTCAGTGCCAGCAACGGCGTGGGTGCGGCCGCCACACAAAGTTTTACGCTGACCGTCAACAACACCCCCACGGGAACGAATGTATCGGTTCAACCGGCGGACACGACCACAGGCACATCGCCGGTTACGCTCACTTTCAGCACGGTGGCTCAGGGAGGCATCACCAGCCTGACAACGAGCAGTACTGGACCGGCGCCCGCTGGAGGATTCGCTCTGGGCACGCCCGCGAATTACTACAACCTAGCCACCACAGCGGTCTACTCTGGCTCCATCTCTCTCTGCATCAACTATACGGGAATTAGCTTCACGGCTTCGCCACAGCTCTTTCACTACAACGGGACTGCGTGGGTGAATGTGACGACTTCCGTAGACGCCGTAAACCACATCGTCTGCGGCAGCGTGACTTCTCTTTCACCCTTCGCGATCTTCCAACCAACCACACAGCCGCCGGCCATCACGAGCGGGAACAGCACAACCTTCACCACGAGTATCTCGGGTTCGTTCACGCTGACAGCAACTGGCCTTCCTACTCCAACCTTGACCGAGACGGGAGCGCTGCCCACCGGTGTGAGCTTCAACGCCTCCACGGGAGTTCTCGGTGGGACGCCCGCAGCAGGTACGGGAGGCGCGTACAACATCATCTTTACGGCGAGCAACGGCGTGGGCACCGCCGCTACACAAAGCTTCACGCTGACGGTCAACCAAGCCCCCGCTGTCACCAGTGCAAACACCGCATTGTTCAGCTTCGGCGGGGCCGGAACGTTCGCTGTAACAGCGACAGGCTTTCCTACACCGACCCTATCCGAGACCGGTACCTTGCCGAGCGGCGTGACCTTCAATGCCTCCACGGGCGCGCTCAGCGGGACGCCCACATCGGGAACGGTGGGCACCTACAACATCGCCTTCACCGCAAGCAACGGCGTCGGTGCCCCTGCCACGCAGAGCTTCACGCTCACGGTGAACCCAGCGACGCAGACAATTGCGCTTACAGGTGTCCCTTCCAGCGCAACTTTTGGGCAAGGGCCCTTTACGATCAGCACAAGTGCGACGTCCGGTCTTCCTGTCTCCTTAGCCGCCACGGGCAACTGCTCGCTTTCAGCGAGCGTATTGAGTTTGACCGCAGCAGGCAGTTGTACCGTAACTGCCACTCAGAGCGGCAACAGTAACTACAGCGCTGCGCAGAATATCAGCTCGAGCTTCACTATTGGGCAGGACCCAACAACCACAGTCGTAAGCGTGTCGCCGGGAACTGCACAGTACAGCGACTACGGGTCTTTCGCCGCCACGGTCACTCCGATCTCCGCGGGCGGCCAAACACTCAGCGGGAATGTGCAGTTTTACTTGAACGGCAGTGCGTTGGGCTCCGCGGTGACGATCAACAGTTCTGGTGTCGCTAGGTTGGCCCAAGTGCAGGTGAACCTGTCGGCTGCCAGCTACTCTGTGAAGGCCGTTTTCAGTAGCACCAACCCAAATTTCACCGGAGGCACTGGAACAACTACTCAGAACGTCACACAGGAGAACGCGTTCATTCTTTACAGTGGCGACTCAATTGCGCAGGTTGGAACGTCGTTGAATCTACGCGCGACGGTCTGGGACAGTGCCGCAGCTGGCTACCCCGGCGTGAATCCAGAAACCGGAGCAAAAGCCACCATCGGTGACATCACCAAAATGTGGATAGCGTTCGACATTTATCCGGCTGGGAGCTGCGCCAGCGGGACGCCATCGACCTCGTACGCCCAGGTAGTCTTGACGAGTACGCCCGGCGTTGGCACAGCCACGAGTACGCTGAGTTCGAACTCGGAGGTCAGCTACTGTGTTGTGTCGCGGTTGGTCGCAGGGGGCGCTGGCGGGACAAACCTCTTCTACGTGGCTCCAAACGCCCAGGCCGTGGGTGTGGATTTCTACCTGAATAGCGGTCAATTCGCGACCGGCGGCGGCTGGGTGAACGATCCCACTGGAAGTCACGGCAACTTCGGATTCAACGCTCGCTACAACTCAGCCGGATCGCCCAAGGGTCAAATGGTCTATGTCTACCGGAGCACCTACAACGGCGTGTTGGCCGATTTCATCATTAAGAGTAATGCTCTAACCGCGCTGCAATTCAGCGGCACAACGTTTCCAATCTCGTCCACACTGCAAGGCAAGGCGAACGTTCAGGTCAACCGCGCAAGCGACGGCTATTCACTGTTCTCCGCCGGCAACTCCATGTTCTCTGCAACGGTAACCGACAGCAGCCAGAATGGAACAAGCGGCAAGCAATTTTCGCTCATTGTCTACGACAGCAGCGGCGTACCATACCACTCCGTTCCGGCGGGGACCCCGCTTCAAGGTGGCAACGTGGTCGTCCATTCACACTAGACTTGCGTTTGACTGACATCGGAACATTTGGGATTGACGATAAAGGAGACTCCTCATGAGGTTCTTAACCGGGTTGATTTTATCTCTGTGTGTTTATGTCTCTTTGGTGGACGCGCAAACGCCTCACCGAGACCCGCGGCAGGTTCCGACAATACCTCTCAAACCAGGCATGCCCAGGCTGGCTCAGCCGCAAACTCAAAAGGCTCCACTGCTCCTTGGCTCGCCCTCTCTGAAATCGCCGAACGTGACTCCGGTCGCATGTCCCGAATCGACCGCCGATCTCTGCGGGTACATTGCGGTGCCGCTGGACCGCAGACATCCCAAGGGCGCTCAGATCCAAATTTATTTCGAGCGTTACCCGCACACCCGCAGTGGGCCTGCCGAAAGCGCGATCCTGGTAAACCTAGGCGGGCCCGGCGGTGGCACGACTATCGGCAGGGACTATTTTCAGTTTTTGTTCGCGAATAACCTTGATGTGCATGAC
>Ga0310914_10001684_pt1 | contig 14408 bp, 16 predicted proteins | sample GREbulkMGAN108_FD_203450 | JGI IMG/M metagenome (GOLD analysis project Ga0310914, IMG submission 203450) | Lab enrichment of tropical soil microbial communities from Luquillo Experimental Forest, Puerto Rico - GRE.bulkMG.AN108 | ecosystem: Environmental > Terrestrial > Soil > Tropical forest >... | reverse complement strand
GCGGCGACGGGGAGTGCCCCCGACAGCTCCCACACCCGCGCCGTGTTGTCATCGGACCCGGTCACCACCCGCTGGCCGTCCGGGCTGAACGCCCCGCTCAAGACCGGGCCGCGATGGCCTTCGAGCGCGGTGGCGGCGGGGGTCGCCCCCGACAGCTCCCACACCCGCGCCGTGTCGTCATCGGACCCGGTCACCACCCGCCCCCCGTCCGGGCTGAATGCCACGTTCCTGACCGCGCCGCGATGGCCTTCGAGCACGGTGGCGGCGGGGGTCGCGCCCGACAGCTCCCACACCCGCGCCGTGTTGTCATCGGACCCGGTCGCCACCCGCTGGCCGTCCGGGCTGAACGCCACGCTCAAGACCGGGCCGCGATCGCCGAGCAGATCGTACTGTTCGCGGTTGCGTAACCAAGCGCCCAGGAGCGCCGCACCGGCCGCGTTGCTATACGGCCGCTCAGGTTTTAGCACCGCGAGGGTTGCCAGCATTCCGGTCATCGCATCGCCGCCCTCAGCCTTCTGGCGAGCCAATGTCGAGACCGCGCGCGCTTCCTGCAGCTGGGCTTGCGCCTGCTGGATCAGCGCGCGATGGTAAAACGTGTAAACGACCGCGATCCCCGCCAACATCACCAACGCCGCACCGATAGCAAACGCCGCTCGACGTCGTTGGCGACCAACGGCTTCACTGATCCGTGCTTCGTGCACCCAGGAGAGCACCGGGCGGGCGAGCGCGTCGTGGTAGAGCTCGAACAATGGTCCCTGGCCCCGCGGGTCGGGCTGCGTGCGCAGGATCCGAGCCTTCCCTTGGGCGAGCTTGTCAAGCGTTTCAGAGACTGCGGCCTTGGTTGCTTCTGCGGCGATCGGTGTTCCCTTGGCGCCGAACAGGCTGTGGCCCGCGGCGCTTACGCTTGCCGCCACGCGGTCTATGCTACCGGTGATGCGGCCGAGAATCGTGCGCTCCGCTGCCTGCCGTGCCGCCGATCTGTCGGCGTCGATTTCGTTGGCAAGATCGTCGGCGCGCCACGCGTGCTTTCCTCCGGTCGCCGTCGCCAGATGGCGCAATAGACGGATCGCCAATGCCCGCTGCGGCGCCGGCAAAGCGCCCAAGGTCTGGTCTAGACGCTGTTGCGCGATGCCCGCTGCGCCGCCCAACCGCTCTAATGTTCGGGCCCGCAGGACAGGATGCTCGACCTTCGTATCCTCCTCCCAAAGCCGCTCAAGAGCGAGCTGCAGTAGAGGCAGTTCCACGAGTTTCGCAATTGAACTAGCGGACGGCTCGGCGCTCAGTCCCATGCCGCTGGTCTCCTGCACTTGATCGAGCAAAGTGTCGACCAGTGAGTCTTCGACTACCACCGCCCCTGGATCTCCAAAACGATTTTCACTCCATTTTGCGACCGGTAAGCGAATAGCCTGCTCCGCCGCTTTACGGTCCAGTGGCCGGAGCCGTACTGGGCTCGCCAAGACGCCGGGGATTACCGCACGCAACTCATCCAAGCTCGCAAGCGAGTCCAAGCTGCCAAGCGAATCCTCGCGCAGCGACAAGAGGACTCGCGCTTGATTATCCGGGTCCGCGACCAGAGTTGAGAGATCCTGAGCAAAGCGCGTCTCTGCCGGCTTCGGGTGATAGAGGAGAAACTCCTCGAATTGGTCCAGCACCAGGATCACCGGCTCCCTCCGGACCTTCCCCCAACTTGCGATCGCAGAGGCTAAAGAGCTGTTTTTAGGGGCGGCGAGCTTAGCTGCCGCCGCGCGGTACAGCCTCGTTTCGAAGCCCGGATGCCAGCGCCGAAAGTGCAGCAAGCGGAGCGGCGCGTCCGATACCGCGCTCTCGGCATCGTGCAATGTGGCGCGAAGCACCTGCGGAAAAGCAGCGCCCAGCACCGAACTCTTGCCGCACCCGGACTGACCGTACATCACGGTAACGCGCGAACGCAACACGGCCCCTGCAAGGGTCAGTGCAAAACGCTCGCGGCCTGTAAAATAAGCAGCCATACGGGGGGTGAACGCCGCCAGACCGACAAATGGAGAGCTCGGTATGCTCACGACGAAGACTGCGGTTTTCGCCCCAGCGCGTCATTGAGCCGGGGCACGAACTCATTGAGATCCGCTTTAAAAACGACGACGTTACGTGCGCCCCACAATTCGCTCTCAGCGGGCTCGATGTCATCAGAGATGGCGTAGGATCTCTTGGGCTGTAGTCGGCTCCTGTTTAAGCGGTCGAGCAATACTCGGAAATTCCAGTCGCGCAGACCGTAGCCTAGGAACAACAATGTCCGCGACTGCATGACGGTGACGAGATCAGCCGGAATAAGCGAATCACCCGAGCCCATTCTGCCGAGGAACGACACGTAATCCTCCTCGGTGATGACAAAGGTGTCGTCGTTTCCGCGCTCGCGGTCGATGTGTCCGTGGATTTTGAATAACGCAGTGCGTTTGAGGCGAACCTGACCGCCGTCGATCTCCAGATTGAGAAGCTGCTGTTCTCCTGTCACCGGCTTGAGCTCGCTTTGCCCGGCGAGCCTAAATAGCGTAGTGCCTTGAGCACGTCCTTCGATAGCGGGCCGGTCGATTGCAACGACAAACAAATCGAAAGGCACGCCGTGCTGAACCAGCGCGAGCTCGATCAAATCGTCGTAATTCGTCGTGATGATCGCCATCGGCCGCTGATGCGCCGTCCATGCGAGCTGATCATGCAGAATCGTTGTAAGGTAGCGGTTTGTACTCATTTGCTAAATGCTCGCGCAGCTTTTCCTTCAGCCGCGATCTGTCGCCAAGACCGTGCTCGACCCAGGAGCTGACAAGCATCAGATTTTCGCAGTCGATAGTGGCACGCAGCAATCGCTCCTGCACTGCGGCGTCGTTGAAGCCGCCCGTCTCTCGAATGATTTGGTACGGCGGGTACATCGACTCTTTCGCCAGCTCCAACGCCAAGGCGCTCGCGCTTGGTGGCTTAGCGTTGACTTCCTTGGGAAATGCAGAGGCGCCGGCACCGAGGAACGGGATGCATTTCCCCTCGCGCAGGTCCTTGGCGATCCATTCGAACGGGAACTCGCCGATCGCTTTCATCGCGCTGCCCTTCCGCGCAGGCGGGACAGCGCGTCGATAACGAGCTGGAGGAGTTGGTCGGGCCGATTGGTCACCCCAAAGGCGCCTGCCGGCACGCCGCCGTCCGCATTGGGACGGCCGACGTAATAGATAACCGGCTGCTGAAAACCGGCCTCACGCAGGCGCGGCAGCATTGTGAGGCCGGCGGTCGGGTCGGGTGCCGGCAGCTCGCGGCTGATGTCGGAGAGGATGACGTCGAAAGGCTGATGTTGTTCGGCGGCAGCCTGCAGCGCATGCACCGCCTCCTCCGTCGTGGCAGCGAAAGTGACCAAGGCACCAAAGCTACGAAGCATGCGCGCCTCGTTGCGATTGTTCGAGGGGCGATCGTCGACCCAGAGGATTTCGGCGCCTTCGAAAACCGATCGGTTCGCGCTGGCCCGGTCCAGCGCCGCCTTGCGGTCGGCCGCCGGAACTTCGACCGGCCAAGCGGAATTTTTTTGCGCGAGCTCGATTGCTGCGTCCAATGCGGCGCCGCCCGAAAGGGCGAACTTGACGCCAAAAGCCTCGAAGCTCGCTAAGCGGGCTACCGCCGCCATCAGCGGCTGTCGCAGGAGCCAAACCACAAACGCCGCGAGCAATACCCAGAGGAACCCCGCGGTGGCTCTGATAATGTGCGCTATCTCATCCCCGGTCACGGGGTTAATGTCCGTTGGAGCCTGACCTTCGATTGAATCATATCCGCGATGGTTTAGGCGAGCAACGTAGCGACAGAAATCGCCCTGCGGCCGTCTCTTGGAGTGCGCCCAGTCAACCTGGTCCCACCGAGAACGAGGCGAAACGCCTCCGGTTCGACCAGCTGAACGCCGAGGCGGACGAGCGGTACTTGATCGACACCTTGGCGGGGCCGCGTCGTCCGCGTTGTCACGTATTCGCTCGTTTTCGGAGCAGCCCGTGTTGATCGGTTATTGCGCGTCTCTAAGGCCGACGGCGGCCAGACACTCGACCTGCAACGTGATGCGCTGCTCGCCGCCGGCGTCGAACCGGGGCACCTCTACGAGGACCAAGCGCCCGGCAAGCGCAATAATCGGCCGCGTCTGGACTGACGGAGTGGTCGGTGCCCGCCGGCCGGCGCTCCCAAATCGTGATGTGCGCGGAGTCGAGATCGCGCGTGAACCGCGCCCTATCGAATAGCGGGCGTCGCGCGATTGAGCGCGAGTCTCGCCTTGATGGCCGCCAGCCGCTCCCGCGAGGGGTCCGTCGCATCGGTCTGCCGCGCGGATTCTTGCGTTATTCCGCGAAACAGCGATCGCCGGCGACGATTCGCTGGACTGCTCCCTCCCGCCAGCCGGTCCGCGGGTGACCGAAAACCGATGCTAGGCCGCGCTGCTCTGCCTCGCTCTGACCTGCGCGTCGATCCAACGGTAGGTCTTTTCGAGGCCTTCGCGAAGCGGGCGGCTCGGAGCCCAGCCCAACGTGCTCCTGATGAGCCTGTTGTCGGAGTTGCGGCCGCGGACGCCTAACGGACCGGGGATATGCCGCTTCCGCAGCTTCTTTCCCGCGATGTCCGTCACCAGGTCAGCGAGCTGGTTGATCGACACCATCTCCTCCGAGCCGATGTTGAACGGACCCGTGTGGCTGGAGCGCATTAGCAGCAGCGTTCCCTCGACGCACTCGTCGATGAAGAGAAAGGAGCGGGTCTGCTCGCCGTCGCCCCAGATTTCAATCTCGCCATTCCTGGCTTCGGCCACTTTTCGGCAGATCGCCGCCGGCGCCTTCTCCCGGCCGCCCCTCCACGTTCCCTCCGGCCCGAAAATGTTGTGATAGCGGGCGATGCGGCAATCGAGCCCGTGATTGCGCTGGAAGGCAAGATAGAGGCGCTCGCTGAACAGCTTCTCCCATCCGTATTCGCTGTCGGGAGCGGCCGGGTAGGCGCTGGCTTCGGAGCACTTCGGCTTGCTCGGGTCTTCCTGATTGTAGGCGGGATAGATGCAGGCAGACGATGAATAGAAAATCCGGCCGACCTTTTGCCCAACGCAGGCGTCGGTCATGCTGAGATTGATGGTAGCCGAGTTGCGCATGACATCAGCGTCGTGCTCCGCGGTGAAGAGGTAGCCGGCGCCTCCCATGTCGGCGGCGAGCTGGTAGACCTCGTCGAAGCCGCCCTCGACCACGTTTCGGCACAAGTCCCGTTCTCGCAGGTCGCCAACGACGAAATCGTGCGCCGCTGTGGCGGCGAACTCTGGGTACTTCTGGTCCACGCCGCGAACCCAGAACCCGTCGGCGCGTAGCCGCCTCGCCAGGTGACTTCCGATAAAGCCGCCGGCGCCGCATACAAGAGCCCTTTTCACCGCGTCCTCCGTTCCGTCCCGCGGCCGACGCGTCTGGCCGCTGCGCCGACAACTATACCTTGTAAGATCGCTGGGAACATTCGTTTATAGGCGTCTTTCGATATCGACGCCTTATGGTGCAACGGCGAAGCTTTCCGGTGGCAAGCCCGCCTGATACCGTTCCCACATCCCAACATATGCCGATTCGAGATGGCGGGTGAAGCGGGCGGAATCGAACAAGAGCGCGGTGTCGCGATTGCGCGTGAGCTTCTCCTTGAGCGCGGCAAGCCGTCGAGGATCGCCGGCGAGGTCCCGCGCCAGCGCCTCGTATTCCTCGAGCGACTCCGTGACGAGCTCGGGCAGGCCGACCGCGCCGAGCAGGCTCGCCGCCACGCGGGCCGGGAAAGTGCTGCCGCGGCAGGTCAGCAGCGGCAGACCGGCCCAGAGCGCATCGCAGGCGGTGGTGTGCGCATTGTAGGGCAGCGTGTCGAGGAACAGATCGGCGAGGCGCAGCCGCGCCAGATGATCGGCTCGCTGCGCCACCCAGGGGCCGAAGACGAGCCGCCCGGGCGCGACGCCGCGGCGCTCCGCCTCGCGCCGCAGGTTCGCGCTGGCGAGCCCGTCCGTTGCGCCGAGCCACAGCGCACTGCCTTCGACGGTCCGCAACAGCCGCATCCAGACATCGAAGATCTCGGGGCTGATCTTGTACGCTGTGTTGTGGCAGGTGAAGACGAAGCGGCTCTCCGGCAGTCCGAACTCGGCGCGGCTCGGCGTCCGCTCGGCGATGCGCCGCTTGCGGTCGGTTGGAAAGAAGGTGTCGGGCAGGTACACCACCTTCTCGCTGTAATAGGCGTGGTGCTCCTCCGGAATGACGATGCGGTCGGCGATGATGTAGTCGAAGAAGGGCATGCCCATCGTGCCGGCATAGCCGAGGTAGTTGACTTGGATCGGCGCCGGCCGGTGTGCCAGGATGCCGTTGCGCCGATTTCCGGCATAGCCGTTCAGGTCGATGGCGATGTCGATCTCCCCGTCGCGCAGCATTTGGGCAACCCGCGCGTCGCTCATCGCCTGAACGTCGATGAAGCGATCGAAGGCGGCCTCGAGCCGTCGGCGCGTTTCGCTGCCGTCGCTCGGGTTCAATGAAATCGCCGTCAGCTCGAAGCGGCTCTTGTCATGCCCTTCGAAGCCGCCAGCGATCGCATTCACCGAGAGCGTGTCGCGGAAATCGGTCGAGATGTAGGCAATCCGGATTCGGTCGTGGTAATAGCGTTCGCCGCGCCATAGGGGCTCGGCGCTCGGCGGCACTACCCTTGCCCAAATCCGCGCGAGCGCGAAATTGTCCGCCTCGGAGTCCGAGATTGCCAAATGGTTGAAGGGGGTTATCAGGGCTTCGCCGCGGCGCAGGGGATCGCCGATCCGGTCCTTGATTTCGTCGCGGCGGCTCCAATCGCAGGCAAAGAGTAGCGCGTGGATGCTGGTGCGCCCCGCGGCCGTGTTCCCGGGGTCGAGCGCCAGCGCCCGGTCACTCGCTTCGACCGCTTCCGCGATGCGCTCCAGCGCGCAGAGTGCGCTGGCGCGGAGCGCCCAGGCGGCGGCGTCACTGTGGTCGAGCGCGAGCGCTTCATCGATGTCGGCGAGCGCGGCCTCGTGCAGGCGGAGCGCGAGCCTTGCGCGCCCGCGCTCCCGCCAGGCGGCGGCGTCGTCCAGCGCGAGCGTGATCGCACGGCCGTAGCAGGCGATTGCCTCCTCGAGCTGCTTTAGATCGGCGAATGCCGGTCCGAGTGTTCGCCAAGCCGCGGGCTCATGCGGATTGGCCGCAAGCGCACCGTTAGCGGCGGCATGCGCGTGCCGGACCCTCTCGACCGCGGGGGCCGAAGGCATCGCGTCAAGCGAACGCGCAAGCTGGGCCAGCAAGGAGACGTTCGCGGCGCGCGTCTGGTCGACAACGGCGCGCAGCGCGCCCGAAATGTCGTCGGGCAGCAGCTCCGGCGCAACGCGCAAGAGCGTGTGACCGGCACGGCTCGTGAGCCCCCGTTCGACGAGCATTCGGGCAAAGGCCGTCCAATCAATTCCACCGGCCAGCAGGGTCCGAATCGCGACTTCATCTGCCCCGGTGGTTTGGACCTTGGCGCAGGCGGCCACGAGCCGCGCTTCCGCCGTCACCGGTTCGCTCCGCGGTTCAGCGCCCACACCGGGGGCTGAGGGGCGCCCCAACCGCTCACCTTGACCGTGCGGAAACGAGGGTGTCGACCACATGGTCCCATGTGTTAGGAGCTGCAATGTCCAGGGGGCTCACTCTTGCCGCCCGGTTTCGGACTTGAGATTGGTTCCGGGCCACGATCTGTGATTTCCATCAATGGAACAGAATGCTTGACGCTCTTGATCTTATAGGAAGGAACATTCGTGACGAAATTGTCCGTCGCCCCCTGCGTCTGATGGGAGGGCTGCAGGCTGCGACTTCCCGGACCGGAATTTAAAACATTGGGTGCGGTAGGTCGATCGTGGTTCGCGAAGGGTTCAGTCGAAGCCGTAATGGCGTGTGATAGATGCCGTACAGAACGGGCGAGCATCGCTCTGTGCCGCCTTCGGGAAAGCGTGCGCGGCGCTGGAATAGTCGGCCACGGGGCGGCATGGGGGCGGGTGGCGGTGCAAAAGCCGGCCGCTTGAGAAGCTGTCCTTTTCGGAGTCCGAAAGGGATGGCTAGAGGTGTTTCAAGTAGAGGTCTATGCGGCGGTTCGCCGGTGTGTGCTGCGCGAGGGGCACAGCCGGCGGGAAGCGGCGCGCGTGTTCGGGCTGAGCCGGGATACGATCGCCAGGATGTGCCGATTTTTCGGTTCCACCGGGTTATCAGCGAAGCAAATCGTCGGAGAAGCCGAAGCTGGGACCGCTGACGCCGGTGATCGATGCGATTCTGGTCGGTGACCGGAGCGCGCCGCCGAAGCAGCGGCACACCGCCAAGCGGGTTTTCGAGCGGCTGCGTTCCGAGCACGGCCGCATGTCTGTACGACCTGGGCGATATTGGGCAAGGACCTTTACCTCCTCGGCGTATCGCGCCAGCGCATGGAATACCCGGAATTGAAGCGCGCGGTGCGCGAGCAATACGCGCACTTCCGCCCCAGTGTCGTGTTGATCGAGGACAAGGCCTCGGGGACCCAGTTGATCCAGGAGCTGGTGCAGGAAGGCCTCTACGCCGTCACCCGCTATCAGCCGCAATCGGACAAGGTCATGCGCATGCACGCCCAGACCGCGATGATCGAGAACGGTTTTGTCCACCTGCCTGACGCGGCGCCATGGCTGGCGCAATACCTGCACGAGATCACGACATTCCCAACGGCCGGCACGACGACCAGGTCGACTCGACCGCAACTGCTCGACTGGTTCAAGCGCGGCAGCGGCCCCAGCTCCAATGCAGGGATCTTCGAATATTACCGGCAGCGCACCAAGGAGCTCCGCCGAGGACAGGGGACACCGGGCCGGCTCGTGCGGCTGCGCGCTCCCGCCGGCGTCGGCGCGGTTCAGCTGCTTTCGGGGACTCACCGGAACGTGTCAGCCAACGGTCGAGATGATCGAGGCGGACGCCGCGCCGCCATTGCCGGCGGGCTGGGTCACGGTAGGGGTTCGAGGTTCGCAGGGGTAGGAAGGGATTTCGTACCACTAGCCGCGTTTGGTGCCCGCCACGTGTCGCGAACTTTCGCCCTTGGCTGTGACCGTGAAGTGACCGATGTCCTCGCGGTGTTCTCGCCGATCAGCAGATGATCAGTGGTGGGATCTCGTATCCGTCGGCGCCCGCCTTTAGGGGAGCATTAACGCTCGCGCGCTAAGCATCGCCGCATGGCCGATCTCGATCCCGACCGCTTCACCCTCCGCCAAGCCGCCCAAGCCCGCGATGACTTCGCTCAGATCATGGACGCGTTGGATTTCGTGCAGGCGCATCTGGCCCGACTTCTGACACGGCGGGATCAAGCGTTCACTCCGCTCCGCATAATTTTGGGTTCGGCAGTCGTCTCCGCCGGGCTTGTCCTTCTTTGGTTCGGGGCGTTCTGGCGGCATTGCCTCCAAGGAGTTGAAGCCTAGAGCGATCGGCCATGTATGGATCGGAACTGAGAACCTGCGGCCTTGGTGCATTTGTCGCTGTACTCCTGGGCGCGGGCGTCGGCGTCGGCTGGCACTACTTCGCGGATAGTGGCGGTGCAACGGCCTCGGCCTCGGGGGTGACTCCCCTCGCAAAGCAGGATACGCCTACTGGTCCATCGTCGAACCCTCCTCCTCCGCGAGAAGGTCCAGTTTTCGATGTCCCCGGGTCTCCAGCCTTATCCCACGCCTCTGGCATGGCGCTAGACCTTTCCGATGGACAGAAGCTCGCCCTCGTCGCCCTACTCAACCGGAGCATCGCCGACGATCGCCACCCGTCTTCGTCAAGGGTTCGCACCTTGAAGGACATTCTCGTCAAGCTCGACGCGAAACCGCCGGCCCAGCCTTACCCCGCGCCGAATGCGTATGCCCCGTCGGATGAGACGCGGACCAGGACGCCGCATCGGGGATAGCCGTCCGGCTCGCGGCGAAGGTCCTGCGGCTGGCCCTCGGCTGCCTCGCGGCCATCGTGGTCGCCTTACTACTGATCAGGATCCTCGGCCGGTGGCCGGATCGGCTCGATCTTCGCGCTTCAGCATTTCTTAACCGCCATCCCTGATCATTGCGCGTTTATTTTCTGCCACGGAGAAGGAAATGCGGACCGTGATCCTGGCGTTTGTCCTTGGCCTAGCCATGGCGGTATCGGCACAGGCGACCCCGTTATCGTCCAAGCCCGCCGCGATCGAACTTGGTGCGCCACCGCCGGTCGAGCTGGTGCGCGATGGCTGTGGACGAGGTTGGCACCGGACCCACTGGCGTGACCAATGGGGCAATTGGCAGTGGGGTGATTGCGTTCCAAACGAAGGTGGTTACGGTTACGACGGCCGGGGCGCGGGGTGGTACGCCCCCTACCCAGATTTGCGCGGCGTCCTCCCTCGGTGGGGTTGGGGTTATCAATAGAAGCGACCGGCCGAAGCGACCGGCCCGCTCTTCCTCCTCTCGCCGACGATCCCCATCGGCGCGCCGTGAAGACCGCAGCCGTCCGCGCTGCCGAGGCGATAGAAGCCGCGGAAATAATGTTTGCCGAGGAGATGGGCGCCACCCTGGACCTTAGCCCAGCCGCAAAGATGGCCCTGATCGTAAGAATAGCCGCCGCTATCGAGGCCGCTGTCGCCGAAGAGACCTGCATGCAAGGCCTCCCCCATGCCGGTAAAGTGGAATTTTAAGCGCGGGTGGCTTACTTCACACTGTTTTCCAAACTAGCCGACGCATTATCTGACGGTGAGAAGGCTCACCCTGACTACCCAATAAAGGCAGAGTAACGATGACCCCAGACCAACTAGCCGACGCTGCCCGTAACCTCGCTTATGGGCTTGGCATCCCAGTCTACGTTCGAGATGGGCGGATCTACCAGAACGGGCCGGGCCTAGCTTTCTTGCCGCCAAGTGGCACCCGCCCAACGGTGGCAGACGCTCCCTTCCATGCAACAGCGGAAGCTGACGAGGCCGAATAGGTGATCACGGCTCTTAGTTTGCTTGGCTACGATTGCCCAAGCCCCCAGTCGGCCCTCGCCAATCAGAGAGGGGATAATCAAAGGCGCTGCCGCTGGGATCCCAGACCCAGTAAACAGGGACCCCCGGCCACTAGACGGAGCAATGATGCTGAGCAGCGCGGAATTCCGGACTAAGCGGCATCGGTTGCCCCTGTGCCGAGGACGCGCGCGACAGCGCCTCAACTCGGGGATAGACGACAATGCCCGGCGGCGACATGATTGAAGCTGAACTGATTTCCGAAGATCGTTTTGCCCGTCCCCGGCTCGCCTCGCACGATGTAAATGCCCGCCTTGAGAAAGCCTCCTCGTAACACGCTGTCGAGGCCGGGGATGCCGGTGGGCACGCGCTCGAGGGGCGTCTGCCCATTTCCATCAATCGGATCGGTGATAATGGAAGGCGAAACCGATCTGGCCAACGAGATTTTGCAAGGCGTGGGGCGAGGTCGCCTACGCCCATATAGCGCCGCCGAACCAGCACCCACGTCTAGTCGCGGAGCCAACAGGCGGTGCACGCGCGTGACGCGTTCATCGCGATCGCGGCACACGAGTTGCGTAACCCGATGACGCCGATGCTCCGGTATGTCGAGCACATCTTGTCGGTCGGCCGGCGCCCGGAAACTGAGTGCCCCAAAGCGATCATCGTCGCGCTCGAGCGCCTGGCTAATCAGATGAGCGAATATATCAAGCGCGCGACGACGCGTCTCGACGTCTCGCGCCTCACCGCGGGAAAGCTTCGCGCCGAACTTTCGGTGGTCGATCTCTCCGCAATGATGGAGCAAGCGGTTTACCGGCATCGGGCGGGTGCAGAGCGCGGGTTGCCGCCTAGAACCGAGCATCGCAGGCGAGGTGACCGGGTTGCTTGATGAACTGGCGGTCGAGCAGATCGCCGATAACCTCTTGTCGAACGCCGTCAAATATGGCGCGGGCGAGCCGATCGAGGTCTCCCTCGTTGGTGACTGACGCAAGGCGCGATTGACCACACGGGATCACGGCATCGGCATCTCGGAAGAAGACCGAGCCCGCATCTTCGGTGCCTTCGAACGCGCCGTGACCCGGCGTGAAGAGGGCGGCTTCAGTTTTTGGCCTCTGGGTAGTCCGCCATCTTGTGGATGCCATGCTATTCAGAAGAGCCCGCTTCACCAGCCGCTCTTCTGGTCAACGGGAACCAGCTGAAGACGACCCTCGCCGAAGGCTCGGCTGGGAATGGCTACCCTATCGAATGAACCGGTGAGTGCCGGGACCGTGAGGCGCAAGATACCCACAATTAGCGATATCTTTCCGCGGGATACATCAAAAAACGTCCTTAATGTCTGCTATGTGGAACACGCCATTCGGTGCTGCGAGCCAGGCACATCATGAACGACACGAACGCACTTGATAGAGGTGGATCAAATCGAGTGGCTGGTACCCGCGTCTGACGGCAGCGATGATTTTATCGGGCTCAGAAGATCGCTAACCAATTCGATGCGTGGGTAAAAAGGACGGCGATGGTCACCAGCATAGAACACCCCACCAGTATAGCGATCCCGATCACGACAGCATCATCTACATAAAGTCTTTGTGGTAAATTCATTTTATCCTATGTGGAAGTCACTCAACTTCGCTGAACAGCGCATGAGACTAAGGAATGTTACAGCATCGTGAGACAGCGAACAAGATTTACGTGTGCACGCCTTAGCGTCACAAAGCGGCTCCATAAGCGCAAGTAACGACCACCTCGACGCCTTTTTGACGGCACAGCGTAGAATATATTCGATTCACGCTTTTGGCGGTTGGGAACCCTGGCTCAACCGCGAGCGAGGTCCGCACGGTCCGGCATCGGTTTATCGACAGGCCTCGTGCTCTCGCGAGGTTGCGACAAGGCATGGGGGTGACCGGACGAGCCAAGCCGCCGTCGGCATGACGAGCGCCGGTCAGCCACCCCGGGTACGATCACCCTCCAGCCGTTCGAGGAACGCCTCGAAATGTGACCACAGCTCGCCGGCAACATCTCGGGTTTCCGGCGTTTTGCCCGGTCCCGACTTCACCATCTCCTGCTCTTGACGCGAGGCCTCGCACGCGAGTATCGCTGCGGCTATCTTGTTCCATTCGGTCATGGCCTCTCCTCAGCCTACTCCCGTGCGCTGTCCGGGCGGTTCCGTCCATCCCCGGCTAGCTGGATCTTGAGGGTTTTGTCCACAACCCGGTAAGTCTTCAATCCGGAGCGTCGAGCCAGCTCTTTCACCCGGTTTCTGGCTTCTTCCTTATCCGCCACATAGAATACCTCCGGGGTTCCGATCGCGCTGTTGCTCTGAGCATTGCGCTTCGAGATTGTCGCGCGGAAACCGCCGGCATCATGTTGAATTGTCAATCGGATGATCATGGACCAATCCTCGTTTTGCGCTCGGAGTGATTTTCGGACTGCGCTATCCGCTGCCGCGCCTTCTGCAGCCGCGGGTTACGAACTGCCCGCCTAGTTTGTCGCACGGGTATGCCACTGGAATCGCCTGTACTTCGGTTGAGCGCCTCACCTCGCGTCCAGGCATCGGAAGGCCGCCGCGACGTCTGGGCCTTCGGGAAACTTGGATATTCGCAAGGCCCCCCGTGCGTGATGCCGGCAACACCGCCATGCCGCAGCCGGCCCCATTCACTCAGATAACCGGGCGAGATTTTCGTGAACGCTCGCGATCAGCGCTTGGCGACGTGGATCCCGCGCCACGGGCGTGACAGCAAGAAGCTGGATCAGATATCGCGCCTTCTCTGCCACGTCGGGCCAGCTGGTCGATCGAGCGGTCACGGCATAGCGCTCGAATTCCTGCTGGCGGTGGCGCAGGACCGGCTGATCGGCCTGTACCTCACGGATGCGCCGCCGGGTTTCGGTCGATCTCTGAGCAGCCATGCCGCGATGCTCGTCGAGTTCGGACAGCTTGTCCGTCATCGCCCTCTGCCATCGTCCTCTGGCATTCCCAGCTTCGACTGTCCCTATATCGCCATCTAAGACAGCCCACCCCCCAGCGGCGCACACTGGCGGGGTCCGCTCTTCAATCGAGACCAAAGCTCGAGTTTGATATGGGACTGAGCGATAGCTAATTCAATGACAGGAACACATTATCGTTTTTTTGCTTTTTTAGGCTTTCTCGAGTTTTCACTAGCTCGATTTCAGGTATCGATCCTGAGAAAGATCCCCGATTGTCCGCGAGATTACCAGCTATTGCATTTTGATTATTTCAACCCCATGTAGACACCCGCGGCAAATGACGGTCGTATAAGACCCTCGCATGATCTCGAGGTAACGCCTCGACAATCGCCGCACAGGCGCGCTGGATGAGTTCATGAGCTCATGAGCTGGATGAGTTCATGAGGTCATGAGCAATGCCCCTCCCGCTCAGTGGTTTGGATGCTCTGATGCAAGGTAGCACTATCAGGCACTTCCTTGTT
>Ga0310914_10001683_pt1 | contig 14420 bp, 12 predicted proteins | sample GREbulkMGAN108_FD_203450 | JGI IMG/M metagenome (GOLD analysis project Ga0310914, IMG submission 203450) | Lab enrichment of tropical soil microbial communities from Luquillo Experimental Forest, Puerto Rico - GRE.bulkMG.AN108 | ecosystem: Environmental > Terrestrial > Soil > Tropical forest >... | reverse complement strand
AGGATAATGCACGCTATGTCAAGTCGTGTCCGGGCATCGGCGTCAAGGCCGCCGAGTGGCTGGTTGAGGAGGACCCCATGCTGCTCGGCTCCGACAACTGGCCGGTCGAGGTGGCGCCCAACCCTGAGCCGAAGATTTCGTTGCCGGTGCATCAAATCGCGCTGGTGGTGAACGGCGTGCATCTGCTCGAGAATCTCAAGCTCGACGAACTGGCGGGTAAGGGCGTCTACGAGTTCGCCTTCATCATGGAGCCGCTGAAAATCCAGGGCGGCACCGGCTCGACGGTTGCACCGATTGCGGTGCGATGATCAGGGCGTTGGCGTGGGAAGCCTGGCGTGCCCACGCGCATTGAGCCGTGTTGCTAGGTCTGGCGCCGCCGACCTCGATCAGGCCGGCAGCGGCTAGGTGCGGGCCACGCACCTCCGCGGGAACAAGAAGCCGATTATTGTTCGATCGGAGCGGTCTCCGATGCGCGCGCATTGGGCGCAAGCAGGACGCCGGCGGCGGCAATCAAGATGAGGACCGAGCCGACGATGTCTGCAATCGTCGGCCGCTCGCCCAGTATCAGCACGGAGGCAACGATGCCTATGACTGGAACGCTCAGCACGCCGAGCGATGCGGCCGTGGCCGGTAACCTGCGGACGATCTCGAACCAAAGCAGATAGGCGAAGGCGGAACCGACAAGCCCGGAAAACGCCAGCGCCCAAAGCGCGCGCGCGGGAACGGGCCACAGGTGCAGCGACCCTTCGAAGATGAGGGAGCCTGCGAAGGTGACCACCAGAGCGACCACAAGTTGCCACGCCGAGATTGCCATCGGATCGGCGTCGATCCGCGCCCATTTCAAATAGACCGTACCGGCGGCCCAACTCACCGCCGTCGCGATCGCGAAGACGAGGCCGATCACGTCGCTCGATCCGAGCAGCGGATAGATCAGCACCGTCAATCCGATGGCGCAAAGCAGGAGCGACATGCGGCGTGTCAGGTTCAGCCGCTCCCCGAGGACGGGATACGCAAACAGCGCCGCCCAAATCGGCATCGTGTAAGCGAGAACCGCCACTCGCGAGGTTGCGGTCGCGAGTTGCGCGAAAGCGGAGAACAGCGTGAAGCACGCAATGTTCAGGCAGCCCGCGACGACGAGGTGCACGGCCACGACGCTGCTGTGAATCCTCATGTTACGCCGCCGCAGCAAGGCGAGCGCGAACAACGTAACCGTCGCCAGCCCGGAGGTGCCCACTCGCATGCTAAACGGCGGTATGTCGTTGAGCGCGATCTTCAAGGCCGGCCAGCTCAGGCCCCAGGCCAGGCTCACCGCCACCAGCATGACGCGGGCCGTCGCGTCGTCAGCTTGATGCGGGGCGGTACGGGGCACGTTGCAGGGATCCGGCAGGCCGAGAGGAGGGAAGGCTTGTGTAGCACCGGCGCGGGCCGCTCGTGCAGGGGCCGCGGCGGGCAAAAACGCCCACCCCGTGCGGGCGTTTCGTCATGTTGCACCGCAGTTGACGGTATGTTACGGAACCGCGCGATTTTCGTGGGCTTTCCGGGCGCGCCGGCGCTCTCCGCGAAGATGCAAAGTCCCATTGAATTTCAAGGGCTTGGCGCCCACCGTCCGCGACGGTGCCGAGCCTGCGGAATTGCCGAAAGAGCAAATCCACGTGGCAGGCGAAAACGCGATCATCTCCGGCATGGCCGGCCGCTACGCGACCGCGCTGTTCGAGCTCGCGCGCGAGCAGAACGCGATCGATCGCGTCAAGGTCGACCTCGACCGCTTCGATGCGCTGGTGGCCGAGGTTGCCGATCTCGCCCGCTTGCTGAGAAGCCCGGTATTCTCCGCCGACGAGCAGACGCGCGCGCTCTCGGGCGTGCTCGACCGGACGGGCATCGACGGGCTTGCCGCCAACGTCCTCAAACTGCTCGGAACCAACCGCCGGCTGTTCGCGGCGCTCGACATGGTGCGCGCCTACCGGGCGCTGGTCGCCAAGCATAAGGGGGAGGTCACCGCCGAGGTGATGCTCGCCGAGACGCCGAGTGAGGCGCACCTTGCCGCTATCAAGGATGCACTCGCGGCGGCGACCAAGAAGGATGTGCAGATGCAAGTGAAGGTCGATCCCTCGCTGATCGGCGGCCTCGTGGTCAAGCTCGGCTCACGCATGGTCGACAGCTCGCTGCGCACCAAACTCAATGCGATCAAGGTCGCGATGCAAGAGGCCCGCTGATGGACATCCGCCCCGCCGAAATTTCGGCAATCCTCAAAGAGCAGATCAAGAACTTCGGCCAGGAGGCGGAAGTCTCCGAGGTCGGCCAGGTGCTCTCGGTCGGTGACGGCATCGCCCGGGTTTACGGTCTCGACAACGTCCAAGCCGGCGAGATGGTCGAGTTCGAGAACGGCGTGCGCGGGATGGCACTCAATCTCGAGATCGACAACGTCGGCATCGTCATCTTCGGCGAGGACCGCGAGATCAAGGAAGGGCAGACGGTCAAGCGCACGCGCGCCATCGTCGAGGTTCCCGTCGGCAAGGCCCTGCTCGGCCGCGTGGTCGACGCGCTCGGCAACCCGATCGACGGCAAGGGTCCGATTGATGCCAAGGAGCGTCGGCGCGTCGACGTCAAGGCGCCGGGCATCATCCCGCGCAAATCCGTGTCTGAGCCGATGGCCACCGGCCTCAAGGCCATCGACGCGCTGATCCCCATCGGTCGCGGCCAGCGCGAGCTGATCATCGGCGATCGCCAAACCGGCAAAACCGCGATCGCGCTCGACACCATCCTCAATCAGAAAGCGCTTAACGCCACCGGCGACGAGAAGATCAAGCTCTATTGCGTCTACGTTGCCGTCGGCCAGAAACGCTCCACCGTCGTGCAATTCGCCAAGGTGCTGGAGGAAAATGGCGCGCTCGACTATTCGATCGTGATCGCGGCGACGGCTTCCGATCCCGCACCCATGCAATACCTCGCGCCGTTTTCCGGCTGCACCATGGGCGAATATTTCCGCGATGGCGGCATGCACGCGGTCATCATCTACGACGACCTCTCGAAACAAGCGGTGTCCTACCGCCAGATGTCGCTGTTGCTGCGCCGTCCGCCCGGCCGCGAAGCCTATCCCGGCGACGTGTTCTATCTGCACTCGCGGTTGCTCGAGCGCGCCGCCAAGATGAATGACGCCAACAAGGGCGGATCGCTTACGGCGCTTCCCGTCATCGAGACGCAGGCGAACGACGTGTCGGCCTATATCCCGACCAACGTCATTTCGATCACCGACGGGCAGATCTTTCTGGAGACCGATCTGTTCTACCAGGGCATCCGTCCGGCCGTGAACGTCGGCCTCTCGGTGTCGCGCGTCGGCTCCGCCGCGCAGACCAAGGCCATGAAAAAAGTCGCCGGCCGCATCAAAGGCGAGCTTGCGCAATACCGTGAAATGGCGGCGTTCGCGCAGTTCGGCTCCGACCTCGATGCCACCACCCAGCGCCTGCTCAACCGCGGCGCGCGGCTGACCGAACTGCTCAAGCAGCCGCAGTTTTCCCCGCTCAAGATGGAGGAGCAGGTCGTCGTCATCTTTGCCGGCGTCAACGCCTATCTCGACCCGATCCCGGTCGATCGGGTGCATGCCTTCGAAGACGGCCTGCTGAGGCTGGTGCGCTCGCAGTATACGGGCATCCTCGACGCCATCCGCGATAGCAGGGACCTCGACGAGGCCACCACGGCGAAGCTCAAAGCCGCGGTCGACGAATACGCCAAGACGTTTGCGTAACAAGACGTTCGCGTAAAAGCGGACTCCAAAGGACGGAGGGCAAACGCCAGACAACCGATAGCTGACGATCGACACGCCACTCGAGCCCGCGCCTTTGGGCAGTCGGTCGTGCGCTTCCCTGTCGGGCCATCTCACACATGCCCAGCCTCAAGGACATGCGCGTGCGCATCGCCGCCACCAAGGCGACGCAGAAGATCACCAAGGCCATGCAGATGGTCGCGGCGTCGAAGCTACGGCGCGCGCAGGCGGCGGCCGAGGCTGCGCGTCCCTATGCCCAGCGGATGACGAAGGTGCTCGGCAATATCGCCGCCGCGGCCGAGAACCTCGGCGCCGCGCCGCCGCTGCTGGTCGGGACTGGCAGCGACCGCGTGCATCTGCTGCTGGTATGCACCGCCGAGCGCGGCCTGTGCGGCCCCTTCAACTCGGCGATCGTGCGGCTCGCGCGTGAGCGGGCGAATGCATTGATGGCCGAGGGCAAAGAGGTGAGGTTCTTCTGCGTGGGCCGCAAGGGCTACGAGCAGCTTCGTCGTCTGTACGAGAAACAGATCATCGAACACATCGAGCTGCGCGCGGTTCGCACGCTTGCGTTTGAGCACGCCGAAAACATTGGCGAAAAAATTGTGCAGCTCTACAAACAGGGTGCATTCGATGTCTGCACCCTGTTCTTTTCGCGATTCAGATCCGTCATTGCGCAGATCCCTACGGCGCAACAGATCATTCCGCCCGTGTTCGAGGGCGATGGCGGCAACGATAACGGCGTCGTCTACGAATACGAGCCCGATGAGGACGAAATTCTCGTCGAGCTCCTGCCGCGCAACATCTACGTACAGATTTTCCGCGCGTTGCTGGAGAATGCCGCCTCGTTCTACGGTGCGCAGATGACTGCGATGGACAACGCCACGCGCAACGCGGGAGAAATGATCCGCAAGCAGACGCTGACGTATAACCGCACCCGTCAGGCGATGATCACCAAGGAGTTGATCGAGATCATTTCCGGCGCCGAGGCGGTGTGAACGGACGCGCGAACCGATATGTCGATGCAATAACAAGGACCATCCATGGCCAACCCAGTCGGACACATCACCCAGGTCATCGGCGCCGTCGTCGACGTGCAGTTCGAGGGGCATCTGCCCGCCATTCTCAACGCGCTCGAGACCAAGAACCAAGGTCACCGCCTAGTGCTCGAAGTCGCCCAGCATCTCGGCGAATCGACCGTGCGCACCATCGCGATGGATACCAGCGAAGGCCTTGTGCGTGGGCAGGAAGTCTCCGATACCGGCCAGCCGATCGCGGTGCCGGTCGGCGACGGCACGCTGGGCCGCATCATCAACGTCATCGGCGATCCCGTCGATGAGGCCGGTGCGGTCCCGTACCAGGAGCGGCGCCCAATCCATCAGCCCGCGCCCCTTTACACCGAACAGGCGACGGAATCGGAGATCCTCATCACCGGCATCAAGGTCGTCGATCTGCTCGCGCCCTACGCCAAGGGCGGCAAGGTCGGCCTGTTCGGCGGTGCCGGCGTCGGCAAGACCGTCATCATCATGGAGTTGATCAACAACGTTGCGAAAGCCCACGGCGGCTATTCGGTGTTTGCCGGGGTGGGCGAGCGCACGCGCGAAGGCAACGATCTCTATCACGAGATGATCGAGTCCGGCGTCAACAAGGACCCCAAGAAAAACAACGGCTCCGCCGCTGGCTCCAAATGCGCACTGGTCTACGGCCAGATGAACGAGCCGCCCGGCGCGCGCGCCCGCGTCGGCCTTTCCGGCCTCACGGTCGCGGAGTATTTCCGTGACCAGGGCCAGGACGTGCTGTTCTTCGTGGACAACATCTTCCGCTTCACGCAGGCGGGTTCGGAGGTGTCGGCGCTGCTCGGCCGCATTCCCTCGGCCGTGGGCTATCAGCCGACGCTCGCGACCGACATGGGCGCGTTGCAGGAGCGCATCACGACCACCACCAAGGGGTCGATTACCTCGGTGCAGGCGATCTACGTCCCCGCCGACGATCTCACCGACCCGGCGCCCGCGACCTCGTTTGCGCATCTTGATGCGACCACCGTGCTGTCACGCTCGATCGCGGAAAAGGGCATCTATCCGGCGGTTGATCCGCTCGACTCCACATCGCGCATGCTCTCGCCGATGGTCGTGGGCGAGGAGCACTATGCCGTCGCCCGCCAGGTGCAGCAGATTCTGCAACGCTACAAGGCGTTGCAGGACATCATCGCCATCCTCGGCATGGATGAGCTTTCGGAAGAGGACAAGGTCACGGTCGCGCGCGCACGCAAGATCGAGCGGTTTCTGTCACAGCCCTTCCATGTCGCCGAAGTGTTCACCGGCGCGCCCGGCGTGTTCGTCGAACTCGCCGATACCATCCGTGGGTTCAAGGGTCTGTGCGAAGGAAAATACGACCACCTGCCGGAGGCGGCGTTCTACATGGTCGGCACCATCGAGCAGGCCGTGGATAAGGGCAAGAAGCTCGCGGCGGAAGCCGCGTGATCGGACACCGGGCGCGGGACGACAGGCGGCCGATAATTTCATCCGTCCTGCATCGCCGGTAGTCGTTCTACATGATGATTGGCAATCGAGAGTGAATGATGGCCACCTTCCACTTCGATCTCGTCTCGCCGGAGAAGGTTCTGTTCTCCGGAGAGGTCAGTCAGGTCGACGTGCCGGGCTCGGAAGGCGACTTTGGCGTGCTGGCGGCACACGCGCCGCTCGTCACCACGTTACGGCCGGGGATTCTGGTCGTTTATAGCGAACGCGACGCGCAGCGGATCGTCGTCGACGGCGGCTTTGCCGAGGTCAGTCCCGCCGGCCTGACCGTGCTCGCCAACCTCGCCGTGCCGGTGGACGAGTTCGACGTCGCCGAGCTCGCCGGCATGATCAAGGACACCGAGGAAGACGTGGCCGACGAGAAGGACGGCTGGAAGCGCGACAAGCTCGCCCACAAGCTCGATCGCTTGAAGGCGCTACAGGCCGCGCTCGGGCATTAACTCGCGTCCCGGGCAAATTTCTTGAACTTCTTCACCACTTGCTCGTAGACCGGCCGCTTGAACGGCACGATCAGGTCGACGACGTTGGTTAGCCGCTCCCAGCGCCATTGCGCGAATTCCGGATCGTGGCCGCCGGCGGGGTGCGCGATGTCGATTTCGCTGTCCTTTCCGGTGAAGCGCAGCGCATACCATTTTTGACACTGCCCGCGGTACTTGCCGCCCCAGGCCTGGCCGACGATCTCGCGCGGAATGTCGTAGCAGAGCTCTTCCTCGATTTCGCCGAGCTTTTCCACCGAGCGGATATTGGTTTCCTCATAGAGCTCGCGTAACGCCGCCGGCCACGGGTCCTCGCCGCGATCGATGCCGCCTTGCGGCAGCTGCCACGCGTGAGTGTCGTCGACATGCTCGGGCCCGTCGATGCGGCGACCGATGAAGACGCGCCCCTTGCGGTTGAATACGGCCATGCCGACGCAGGGACGATAGGGCAAGGATTTGAAGCGGGGCATGCTCTCGGCTCCATCGTTCCCGGCATGGCGCGCGTGACGCGCGGCCGTCAGCAGAGATAGCCGCTGTTGCCGCCCGAAGCGAGATTGCCGCCGCCCCAGAAAAGCATCGGGGCGGCCCGCAGGCCGCCCCTGGTTCGGCATCGGTTCACGCCGTGCTAGTTCGGCACCGCGGACTTTGGATTCGGCGGATAAGCCGAGTTCTTCTGGATGCCGCGGATGAGATCGAGCGCGGTGTGGAGCGCCTTGTCGTCCTTCGGATCCGGCGGGATATAGGATTGCGAGCCGGTCTGCTCGTCGCCTTCGGCCTTGAGGTGGCCGCGCAGCGAAGCCTCCCCGCGCGTATCGGTGCGCGCCTTGAGCTCCTCGGGCACCTCTTGCAGCACCTCGATGTCGGGCGAAATGCCCTTCGCCTGGATGGAGCGTCCGGATGGGGTGAAGTAGCGCGCGGTTGTCAGCCGCAGCGCCCCGTTGCCCGAGCCGAGCGGAATGATGGTCTGCACCGACCCCTTGCCGAACGAGCGTGTGCCGATGACGGTCGCGCGCCGGTGATCTTGGAGCGCACCCGCCACGATTTCCGAGGCCGAGGCCGAGCCGCCGTTGATCAGCACGATGACGGGCTTGTTCTTGGTGAGGTCGCCTGCGCGCGCGTTGAACCGCTGGGTTTCTTCGGCGTTGCGGCCGCGCGTCGATACGATCTCGCCCTTCTCCAGGAACGCGTCGGAGACCGAGATCGCCTGATCGAGCAGTCCGCCCGGGTTGTTGCGCAGGTCGATGATGAAGCCCTTGAGCTTGTCGCCGGTCTGGGCGGTGAGGTCGGTGATCGCCTTCTTCAGGCCCTCGGTGGTCTGCTCGTTGAACTGGGTGACGCGGATAAAGCCAACGTCGTCGCCTTCGAGGCGCGAGCGCACCGAGCGCACCTGAATGCGCGCGCGGGTGATCGAGATCTCGATCGGCTTGTCCTGGCCCTTGCGCATGATCTTGAGTTTAATCTTGGAGTTTTCCGGGCCGCGCATCTTCTCGACTGCCTGATTGAGGGTGAGCCCCTGCACCGGCTCGTCGTCGAGATGCGTGATGATGTCGTTGGCCATGATGCCGGCCTTGGCCGCCGGCGTCTCGTCGATCGGGGCCACGACCTTGATCAGGCCGTCCTCCATGGTGACCTCGATGCCGAGGCCGCCGAACTCGCCCCGGGTCTGCACCTGCATGTCGCGGAAGCTCTTGGAATCCATGTAGCTCGAATGCGGATCGAGCCCGGCCAGCATGCCGTTGATCGCCGATTCGATCAGCTTGCTGTCGTCGGGCTTTTCCACGTAGTCGGCCCGCACCCGCTCGAACACATCGCCGAACAGGCTGAGCTGGCGATAGGTGTCGGCGGCGGCCGCTTGTGCGCGCGCCCCATCGAGCACGATGCGAGGCTGGGTTGTAATCAGCGTCACGGCTACGCCGGCCGCCGCACCGAGGAGAATTAGGGAAGTTTTGCGCATGATCATCCGCGAACCTTCTGGCCTTCGTTTGCGGCCCACCACGGGCCTGGATCGACGGGAACCCCGTCCTTGCGGAACTCCACGTAAAGTACGGGTTGGCTTGCACCGCCCGCTTTGGCAACGGCCTCCGCCGCCCATCACTGCGACGGCTCGCCCGTCACCACGAACCGCCCCAACTCGCGTAAGACGTGATTTCGCCGCCGGCAAGGACCAGAGTTAACCATAATTATGTCGATGATTTGTTGATTGAATTTGCGCCGCTCGTCGCCGATCGAATTGATCTCGCGCTTAAGCCGCAACCGTGTTTTTCGAGCGCCTTGCGCTGCTCGGCACGCAGCGGCTCGGGCTGCTCGTCGCGCTCCTTAAGATCCTCGAGTTTGGTGGGCGCGACGGCGGCACAAACGCTGAAGGGCGGCGCCATGGTGATCTTACCCGGATTGGCTTTGGCATAGGCGATGAGTTCGGGAGCGGTCTTGACCCGAAACGATGAGAGCGTGGCGTTGATCGCGTTCGCCGCGTTGGCCAAAAGCAGTGTGTAGCCGTCGGCGGGTGCACGCACGACCGCTTCGGTCGCGATATTGGTGCATCCCTCAGTCGGGTAGAGTCGAGGCGCGAACCCGGGCTTCGAATGATGCCGTCGTTTCCTCGACTCTCCCTATCATTCCGTACGGCGGGTTTTCCCCGATACGGCTGGAAGGCTGGCATCTCAGGCGGTGCCTTCCCGCGCATCAACCAGCTAAAGCGTGCTCCCGGCGTACACTGGCTCATGTTTGGTTTGCATCCGCCGTTCGTGCACTTCGTGGTCATCTTCGGTAGTCCCGCACTGTGTCGGGCCGAGGACTCGATCGTGCACCGCCATGGAGGGTGGGTCGCCCTCCGCCCCAGGGGTCCTCGCTCTGGTTCGAGTTCTGCTGTCTCGGACCGTCATCACTTAATCGACCCCATCCGTCCCACTCGCGGGCACATCGCGATTTCACCGCAGAGCGGCTTATAGGCGATGCCTTCGCTGTGCGGGAGCGCCGAGGCGACCCGCGAGTGGTTCCGAGCTTTCGCTGCCCATTCCTTCCTAACATGCCGTCCTCTCTGACCCCGGGGAGTTCGATCATCGCTTCAGTCCAGAACTTCGATGCCGACGTGGCCTTCGCCGAGATCTGAGCGGCTCGGCACTCCCGATTCTCCCGCAATCCGTTTCGCGCGGGGCACATATTTCGGGGCTTCCTGGTTCACACATCTGCTACGGCCTGTCAGGTTGCTCGCCCCCCTGTACGGATCAGACTGGAACGCCCAGCCCACGGGGGCTTCTACTTCCAGGCTTTCAACGGATCGGTCGCCCTCCCCGTTGCTGGATATGACTACAACAGCGACTGGACTCCTCTGTTGGCGGGACTCTCACCCGCCGGAATGGCAGCTAGCCTTGCTGCACCAGACCCGGATGCGCTGATTTCCCGCTTCCGGTTCTTCATGGAAGAGGCCCGCTCACGGTGCGAATAAGCTGGTACGCCCGTCAGTTCGCGAAGAGCGCCTCAGTGCATCAGCGCGGTGGGCGAGCCCCGAAAACGCCCACATTGCTTGATGTGCTTGGGGTACGGCGAGACTAAAACCTTCAAAATCACGAACGCGCTCTTCCGCGAGTGCCGGACTCGAACCTACGAGTTACAGCGTTACCGATACGTATCGTTGGGAGTGGCACCATGTCAAAGCGAAATCTTATCATTGAAGAAGGCAGTGTGGAGGCTATGGCTCGTCTCCAAAAGCAGGACGAAGAGTTCTGCCGAAGGCTGCGAGCAGCTATTGAGACGGGCCGCGAGTGTTGCCCGACTACCGTCTTCACCGAGCCATGCACGAACCGTCCTGTCTCGAACTATATGCGGCCGGACTGATCATGCGGCTATAGGGCCTTCTAGCCCGCCGTCTCCAGCATCCGGTTCAGCAAGCCCATCGAAGGCGATGGTCCGCCGCGACAACGACTGAAGAGTCTGCGTTTGCGGGCGGCAAGGATGCATTGCGGCCGCCCTGGGCCACCGGGCTGCGCGACTCACCTAGGATCAGCACCCGGTGCGGTGGTGCGTTTTGGCCGAACCGACGGGAGTTATCACGGCACCTCAAATACATGGCCCGGCGCACGGATTCCTGAGTTCGAGTGCGACCCAGTCGGGTCTCGGCGAGCCACGTCCGGGTTGTAGAAATATGCACGACGTTCCGGAGAGTCAGCGAGACGTTACCTAGTCTCTCAGGCGCTCCAATTGGTCACGACGTTGCAGGGTGTGTTCGGCCGGCGCGGCCGCCGGGCCGGTGTCGTCGGGAAGTCCCGATTTCAGCTTGGCTTCGATCTTAACGAGATCCTCGGGCTCGGGCTTGAGGTCGCGCGCATGCGACCACTGGAAACGCGCCTCCAGCACGCGTTCGACCCTCCAATAGGCATCGCCGAGATGATCGTTGATGGTCGGATCCTCGGGCTTGAGCTCGACCGCGCGCTCGAGCTGCTTGACCGCCTCGTCCATGTTGCCGAGCCGGTAATAGGCCCAGCCGAGGGAATCGACGATGTAACCGTCGTCGGCACGCTGCTCGACCGAGCGTTTGATCATGCGCATGCCCTCGTCGAGATTGATGCCCTGGTCGATCCACGAATAGCCGAGATAGTTGAGCACGTGGGGCTGGTCGGGAAAGAGCTCGAGCGATTTCTTGAGATCGGCCTCCGCCTTCGCCCATTGCTTGGCACGCTCGAAGCAGATGCCGCGGAAATAATAGATCACCCAGTTCAACTTCTCGGGCTTGCTGATGGTGTCGACGCCCCTGGAATAGACGTCCGCACATTCGGCGAACTGCTTGCGCCCGCGTAGCACATTGCCGAGCGCCATGATGGCCTCGAGGTCGCTGGGATTGGCGGCGATCAGCTTTTCGAGGCTCGCTTTCGCCTCGTCCGTGCGATCGAGCGAATCCAGGTTGAGCGCGAACTGAATCTGCGCATAGGGGTGGAGCGCCGAATTCAGCAGCACGCGTTCATAGGCTTTGTTGGCGAGTTCCGGCTTCTTGATCGCCTCGTAGAGGTCGCCGAGCGAAAGCAGAGCGAGCGGATGCGAGGGCGCGAGATAGAGCGAAAGCTGCAGGTAGATGAGGCCGAGGTCCTCGCCGCCGTGCCGTCCAAGCGCGGCGCCGAGCCCGTAGAGCACCTCGGCGGCGCCCGCCTGCGGCGTGTCGACCATCAAGGGGAGCTTCTTGCCGGCCTTGAGCTCGTTGGTCGCCTCGACGATCAGCGGATGGCGCGGCAATGCTTCCTCGAACGCGGCGAAAACCTTCAGCGCGTCAGCGTTGTTCCCCTGCCGCGAGAGAAAACTTCCATAGCTCTGCACCACGCGCAGCGTCGTTGGATCAAGCTTGTAGGAGCGCTCGAAGCGCTTGGCGGCCTCCTTCTTTTGGCCGGCGAGGTCGAGGATCAACGCGGCATGCAGCTCCTTGAAGATGGCATACCAATCCGCGCCGGCGAGCTTGTCGATGGAGTCGGTCGCCCGCTTCGCCTCGGTCGGGTTCGCCATCGTCCATGCCGACAACAGCGTCGCAGCCAGGTCGGTGATCGGCCCGCGGATCGATTGGGCGAGCTCGCGGCGCGCAACCGGATACTGCTTTTGCTTGATCGCGCGCACCCCGAGGATGAGCCGCGCGATGCTATCGTTCTTGTCGACCTGCAGAACGCGCTCGGCGAGCTTGACCCCTTCGTCAACCTCGCCATTGGCGAGCACCGCCAGGAAGGTGCGGCCGAGCAGTTCGTTGTTACCGGGATCACCGCGCAGCGCGGCGCGGTAATAGGCCGCCGCCGCCGCGACGTCGCGCTGACCACCCGCGTGCCGAGCAGCGAGATAGCTGCCCGAAGGCGAGGTCCGCGAAAGGCCCTCGCGCGGCTGCGCCTGCGCGCGAGCGGAGAGCATTCCCGGCCAAATTACGGCGAGTGCAGCCAATGCGGCCACAGCCGCACGCCGCAAGAGTGGCGAAGCGATCATAGCTCGTCGACTCCATCTGGCGGACGAACGCCCTCGGCGCGGCCACGTTGAGCAGAATGGACTGTTTAGGCCCGGCCCCCAATAACTGCCCCGATCGGGCATGTCCACCGCCTTTGAAGGCCTCGATAAGGGCAGCATCGTGACGCCGAGGGCCCGATCGGGCAACCGACCAAATATGAGCTGGTCATCAACCTCAAAACCGCTAAGACGCTCGGTCTCGAAATTCCATCAACGCTGCTCGCCATCGCGCCGGGCGACATGCGGTAAGCCACTCCATAGCCAAAATGGATGGCACTCGGTAAAGTAAATCGCAAGGAACTCACGCTAATTGCCGATGTTTTCGACCGATGCAATACGACCTCGTAATCAAACGGACTTTGCGGGAGGCTCAGGGCATTCTGTGGGCGAATTTGCCCCCGGCGAGCAACCTTCCCGATGCTCAAGCAGTCAAATCTCTCCCGGCCCTTGTACGCGCGCCACAAGTGCATCAGGCGTTGGAGCGGGGCAACGACACCGCTCTTTGCTTCGTGCTCCGCGCCGTAAATCGCATCCTATCCGACGAAGATCAGCCGAACACGACAATCAATCAGCTATGGGACGTTCTGGACCAACCTGAACTTAATCGCGCCCTGATGCAGAACTCCCGCATGATCCTCGGGCAGAAAAAACCGCCCACTCGATGACCTCGCGCCCCACTCAGGCTTTGCTGCGAGTGGCCATTTGATGATGTCTGTCAAGGCGGCGGCGGCCTTTGAGCGCTACTTGAATAAAAACGTGGGATGATCGCCATGGATCAGAAAATGTTCTCGGTTGTGGCCGGGTTATCTTCGCCGTGGTGGCGCTGTTCCACCTGGTGCGGACTGGCCAGTCATGATCGGGGACTGGTCGGTACCGATGTGGGTGAGCTGGATCGGCCTCGTCATCGCTGGTGGCCTCGCTTTTTTCGGGTTGAGACTTGCCGACGCGGATGCACGCTGAAACGAGTATGGCCGCCTCAGTTAGGTGCTTCTAGACGCGCCTGACTGCCGGTCCTCGGGATGACGATGAACGGCTGAAAGGACATCAACATGGCTGCCAAGGAAGTCAAATTCTCGGTCGACGCTCGCGACAGCATGCTGCGCGGCATCGATATTCTCGCCCACGCGGTGCGCGTGACGCTCGGCCCCAAGGGCCGCAACGTCGTGCTCGACAAGTCGTTTGGCGCACCACGCATCACCAAGGACGGCGTGACCGCCGCCAAGGAGATCGAGCTCGAAGACAAGTTCGAGAACATGGGCGCACAGATGGTGCGCGAGGTTGCCTCTAAGACCTCCGACCAGGCCGGTGACGGCACGACCACGGCAACCGTGCTCGCTCACGCGATCGTCAGGGAAGGAGCCAAGGCTGTCGCCGCCGGAATGAACCCAATGGACCTCAAGCGTGGCGTCGACCTCGCGGTCGAGGCCATCGTTGCGGACCTCAAGAAAAACTCCAAAAATGTCACCTCGAACGAGGAGATCGCCCAGGTCGGAACTATCTCGGCCAACGGCGATGCAGAGATTGGTCGTTTCATTGCCGATGCGATGAAGAAGGTCGGCAACGAGGGCGTGATCACGGTCGAGGAAGCAAAGTCGCTCGAGACCGAGCTCGAAGTGGTCGAGGGCATGCAGTTCGACCGCGGCTACATCTCGCCCTATTTCATCACCAACGCTGACAAGATGC
>Ga0310914_10001682_pt1 | contig 14422 bp, 18 predicted proteins | sample GREbulkMGAN108_FD_203450 | JGI IMG/M metagenome (GOLD analysis project Ga0310914, IMG submission 203450) | Lab enrichment of tropical soil microbial communities from Luquillo Experimental Forest, Puerto Rico - GRE.bulkMG.AN108 | ecosystem: Environmental > Terrestrial > Soil > Tropical forest >... | reverse complement strand
AACAGGGATGGGCGGCATCGGTGGGTCGGCGCGCGCCAGGGTGTGGTGTCCTCCGAGACGATGAAGTACGAGGAGGGGTCGCCCCGACGGTTTCGACCCGCACAAGCGAATTCCCGACATGGATCTCGACGGCATCGATGCCGCGTTCCTCTATCCGAGCATGGGATTATTCGCCAGCGCGGTGCACGATCCGAATCTCTCCGCCGCGTTGTGCCGCGCCTACAACAGCTGGCTCACTGACTACTGCAAGCCGCACCCGGATCGGTTATTCGGCATCGCGATACTGCCGATGCAGTCCGTCGAGCACGCGATCCAGGAGATGAAGTTTGCTCAGCAGGGAACTGGGCATGCGCGGCGGCTTCTTGCGGCCCAACCCCTACAACGACCGGCTGATCCACGATCCGGTGTACGAGCCGTTCTGGAGCGCAGCCGAGGAGTAGGATTTCTCGATCGGCTTCCATGAGGGTGGCAGCAGCGGCCGACGGTCGGGATCGACCGTTTCGAGGGCCGTGCCGCCAAGCACATCATATCGCACACGATGGAGATGATGTTGGCGTGCCTCAGCATGATTTGGGCGGCGTCGTCGAGCGGTACCCGAAATTGCGCGTGGTCTTTCTCGAGCCGGGCGGCGGCTGAGTGGCGCCGTGGCTCGACCGCATGGACCGGCATTTCGATGGTCAGGGTTTTACGATTCAGGCCTCAAGACCCGGCCGAGCGATCTGTTTCGGCGCAATTGCTGGATCTCGGTTGAGCCGGTCGAGGGCGGCCTGAATGTGCTCGCCAAGTATATCGGGCCGCACAAAATCCTGTGGGCGACCGACTATCCGCACCGCGACGGCTTCTTCCCGGGGGGCGCCGCAGATGATCAAGGACCGCATGGCCGGCGCATCTCTCGAGGTTCAGTATCAGGTGCTGGCCGGTGGTGCGATGGGGTTCTACGGTCTGAACTGAGCATCGCCACAAACGCCGACGCCTGATTCGGTCATCATCATTTCGCCCGGTGGTGATGTCCTCTGCGACGGTGAGCGGCGCGTTGTTCGGCCGGTCCTTGGCTACGGGTCAGGTTGAAGGCGGTATTGATTAGAGCGACGTGCGAGAATGCTTGGGGGAAGTTGCCGAGCTGGCGTCCCAGTCGAGGATCGTACTCCTCTGCCAAGAGGCCGACATCATTACACAGTGCCAAAAGGCGCTCGAATAGCTCTCGCGCCTCGGCGATACGCCCTTGTAAAACGAAATTGTCAGCGAGCCAGAAACTGCAGGCGAGAAACGCCCCTTCGCCGGGGGGGAGCCCGTCCACCGTCTCACCGGTGTCATAACGCAACACAAACCCGTCCACGACGAGACGCCGCTCAATAGCCTTGAGGGTACCTATGATCCTCGGGTCGGTCGGGGGCAGAAAGCCGACGAGTGGTACCAGCAGGAGACTAGCGTCGAGCGCCTTCGACCCGTAGGCTTGGACAAAGCTGCCGAGCTCGGGATCGAACGCACTGCGGCAGACGTCTTCGTGGATCTTGTCGCGTAACTGTCGCCAGCGCGGAAGTGCCCGGCCGGTGCTGCCAAGCTGCTCCAGCAGCTTAATCATCCGATCGAACGCCACCCACACCATGACCTTGGAATGCGTGAAATGCTGCGGCGGACCGCGCACCTCCCAGATGCCTTCATCCGGCTGATCCCAAATCTTGGCCAAATGTCTCAGCACGACACGCCCGACCGCGTCCCCGTGTTGATTAGGGGGCAAACCGTGGCTATGCGCATGGTAGAGCGCATCGAGAACCTCGCCGTAAACGTCGAGTTGCGTCTGGTTTACCGCGGCGTTGCCGATGCGGACCGGGCGTGACCCCTCAAATCCAGGCAACCACGGGACCTCCCACTCGGTAAGCCGCCGCTCGCCACCTAGGCCATACATGATCTGCAGCTGATCGGGGCTACCCGCGACTGCGCGAAACAGCCAGTCGCGCCACGTCCGCGCTTCGTCGTAATACCCCGCATGCATCAATGCCAGCAGCGTAAAGGTGGCGTCGCGCAGCCAGCAAAATCGGTAATCCCAGTTGCGCACGCTGCCGAGTTGCTCGGGCAGCGAGGTCGTCGGCGCGGCTACGATGCCGCCAGTCTGCGCATAGGTCAGCCCCTTTAACACGACGAGCGAACGCTTAACCACATCGGACCAGGGGCCTGCGGATGCACATCGGTCGGACCATCGGCGCCAGAACACGTCGGTGTCGTGCAGCGCCCGCACCGGATCGACCGGCGGCGGCAACGGTTGATGGGAAGGTGCGTAGCTGAGCACAAACGGGACCATCTCGCCTGCGTCGACGGTGAACTCGCCGACCGTCTTCAAGTGCTCGCCGCGCAGCGGCACCGGCGTACGCAGCACCACCCTATCGGGCCCGCCGATGGCAGAAAGGCCGCCTTCTGGTAGGCGTTCAACCCAGGGCACCACGGCGCCATAGTCAAAGCGCAAGATAAACTCGGTGCACATGGCGATACGCCCGCGCAGCCCGCGAACCAGGCGCAGAACCTGCGGAAGCCGGCGGTGCGGGCGCATGAAATCGACGAGTTCGACCGCGCCCTCCGCCGTCTCGAACGTGGTTGCGAGAATCAGCGAGCCGTCGAGATAACGCCTTTCGACACAGGCAGCCGGCTCCACCGGGCAGATCAGCCAGCGGCCGTTCTCGGGCTCGCCGAGCAGCGCCGCAAAGCACGCCCCCGAATCAAAGCGCGGAAGGCAGAGCCAGTCGATCGAGCCATCGCGTCCGACCAGCGCGGCCGAGCCGCAATCGCCGATCAGCGCATAATCCTCGATTCGCCGGCCCGACGGCATCTCTCGGCTCCTGCCTGCTCGCCCATGGCGTGGGCAAGGGGATAGTGCCACCGGCGAACCGATCCTGTCACCGCCGCTGGTAGAACAATATCCCGCAGCCGGATGTCCCCCCCCCGCAGGTATGCCTCCGCAGGTGTGCCTCTATAGCTCGGTCATCGTTCCTGCGCGGCGTGATTCGCGACCGCAGGGCTTAGCGCCAGCCGACATAGGGTATCCAATTAGGATTCGTCTTCGAATAGGGATGCGATGCGGCCGTGGGATCCCAGTAAGGGTATGCGGTCCTCGGATACCACCCATAGTACGGGTAGCCGTAAACGTAATTATATCCAGGATAATAGTTGGGATACCCGGTATTATAGTTCCAGTAGTTTGGATAGTAATACGGTGGCCCATAATATGAATACTGCGGATTATAGAGTGGCGATCCGCCAAAGTTGTCATTGGCCATGGCGGTTCCGCTGGCCAGCAGTCCGAGCCCCAACGCCGTCGCTTTTACTAAAGTCCGCATAGCAGAGACCTCAAGTTCGTGAGCAGATATCTGCTTTCATAAACAGGCGCCGAGACCAATCGTTCACAAAGAATGGGAGAATCCCAGAGCCATGCCAGAGCCATGTATGAAAGAAACTCTGGAGCTGAACCGTTCGTGACACATCATCGTGGGACACCAGCCCGGGATTCGCGGTGTTGGTGGAATGAAGTTCAGTTGTTGATCATAAATGGTTTAATAGGGGGGCTCTCATCAGCAGAACTTCACATGGAAGTGGCAACACGGAATTATGCGCTGTCTTGCCTGCGAGGTTGTCATCGCCCAGGAACGCCCTACTTCTCTCAAAAGAGGCAGCCTTCGCGGACAATACCGCCGGGAACACATCCCCGCCTCCGCCGTCCAGGCGGCCAGGCGAGGTCGCTGAGGAACGGAAGGAGGAGGTCGAGCCATGCGTAACCTGATTCCATACTCGCGGCGGATCGTAGGCCTGTCCCTCGCCCTTTCACTGATCCTCGGCATGTTCGCCGGGAGCACGGCGGCGCTTGCGGAGAATCCGGAAGACAGTGTGCGTGGCTTTTACGACACGCTCCTGACGACAATGAAGAACGGCCCAACTCTTGGGCAGAGCGGTCGTTATACGAGACTGGCCCCGGTTGTCGACCGGGTCTTCGACGTTCCCTCGATGACCCGGCTGGCCATAGGTCCGACCTGGGCAGCCCTCTCCTCCGTTCGGCAGCAGCAGTTGGTCGAGGCGTTCCGGCACTATGTCGCGGCGACCTACGCCGACCGGTTCGACAGCTATTCCGGGCAGCAGCTGCAGGTCACTGGGGAGCGGCCCTACAACGCGGACGTCATTGTCCAAACCAAGATTGTCAAATCCGACGGTGATACAACCACCCTCGACTATCTGATGCACCAGAATCAGGGCTCGTGGCAAATCTCCGACGTCTATCTCGACGGGATGATCAGCCAGCTGGCAATACAGCGCTCGGAATTCTATTCGATCCTCCGGCGCGAGGGTGTCGACGGTCTGGTAATGGCATTGAACCGCAAGGTCGATCTGCTTGGCAAAGGCGTAGCCAAATCGTCCTAAGCTGTACGAGGAGTCCGATCCATTCCTGTCGAGCTGCCGGTGACCCTAACATTCGGAGACGGTCCGACGGTCGGCCGCGTCGGCTTTGGCGCGATGCGCATCACCGGACGGGGCGTTTGGGGACCTCCACCCGACGAGGGCGAAGCGATCACCTTGCTCCGCCGCGTAGCCGATAGCGGTGTGACTTTTATCGACACCGCCGATTCCTATGGGCCGGGGGTGAGCGAGACACTGATCGCTAAGGCCCTCTACCCTTATCCGGCCGAGCTCGTGATAGCGAGCAAGGGCGGGCTGACGCGCCCGGGTCCCGGCTACTGGGACATCGATTGCCGGCCTGAGCATCTCCGCCGCGCTTGTACGGACAGTCTGCGGCGGCTGCGACTCGAGCGGATCGACCTCTATCAGCTCCATTCCGTCGATCATCGTGTGCCGATCGAGGATTCGATCGGGACCCTCGTTGACCTTCAGCGTGAGGGCAAAATTCGCTGTATCGGCGTGTCGAACGTCTCGGCAGACGAACTGTCGCGGGCACAAAGCGTGGCGGAAATCGTGTCGGTCCAGAACGGCTATAATCTGTGGGACCGCTCTTCCGACGGCCTGATCGACGTTTGCGCCACCGCCGGGATTGTTTTCATTCCGTTCTATCCTCTTGCCAAGGGTCGCCTTGCCCGGTCCGATTCTCCGGTGGAGCGGATAGCCGAGCGTTACCACGCGACACCGGGGCAGATCGCGCTGGCATGGCTGCTGCACCGCTCCCCTGTCATGCTGCCGATCCCGGGGACCTCTTCGCTCGCCCATTTCGAGGAAAACCTCGGGGCCGCCTCGATTCGTCTAACCACCGAAGAGTTTCAAACCCTCGCCGGCTAATCGCGTTTGGTATCGGAGACGTATCCGATCTATCGCCTGCGCGCGGTCGAGTTCAGCTTTAACGGCAGATCAGCCGTCCCGATGCTAAGCATGACATGCATCTCGCTCTCGCGCTTGAGGGTCAACGAGACTTCGCCATCGATTGTCACCGCCATGCCTTCCCGGACAGTCATTTTTTGCTCTCCTTGAGAGCCGCCTCGAGCTGACCACGCAGCCGTTCCAACTCAGCGGTGCGGGCCAGTAAAAAACGCAGATCGATGCGCCGGTTGAGGCCATAGTCGGCCTCGGTACTGCCCTGCGCTTGCGGCAGCGGCCGTCGATCACCGAAGCCCGAAACTCCCAGCAGCGGATAGCTCCCGTCGACGTTCCGTAGCGCGTCGAGGCTAGGCTGCGCGCGGCGAAGCTCGGCGAAGACCGCCAAGGCCCTTTCGGTGGAAAGCTGGTCATTGTCGCGAAAGCCGGTTCCAGGAATTCCGATCGGCCGGCGATCGGTGTGGCCTTCGACTAGAACCGTCTCCAGAACGGGCAAATTGGGCGGGCCGCACTGTGTTCGATCGGCGATCGGGGTAAAGCAGGGCAGGATACGAGCCAGCGCATTCGCCACGATTCCGACGCTGTCGCGCTGCCTTGGTCCGAGCGTTGCGCTGAGTGTGTCGAAAAGCAGATCGCCCGGCAGGTGCAAGATGCCGGCTTGGCGATCCACCCAAACCTGGATGCCTCGCTGCGACAGAGTTGTCTCCAATGTCGCCAGTAGGCGGTCGCGCGCGTTGGAACTTGCCTCGATGTCTTGTTGCAATTGGGCGGCGGCTTGTTCCAACAGCTCGCGCACGCGACCCGCGCGTGCCTTTTCGATATCGAACCGCGCACGGCTAACCCCCTGGTCGTGCTCTGCGACGCGGTAATTCAGTGCAAATACGCTCAGCATCAGCAGAAACACGAACAGGATGCCAACCATCAGGTCGCTGACCGAGGCGAAGTAACCCTCAGCGCCCCCTTCTTCGTAGTCACGAAGTGCCATGGCCATCGCTCACCCGCGCGTCAACTTGCCGTCCCCGCGCATCTCGTCGATTTCGCTTGCTACGCTCAAGACATGGCCGGGGGCCTGCGACAGGTCTGGTCGTTATCGTTCACGAATTCCTGGCGGAATTTGTCGAGCGCCGCGTCGAGGCCAACTGCGTGTTTGAAAGACCATCGTCCACCCCTTCGAAACGCTGTGCCGCCGCGGCGATCTCTTGGGACACCTGAGCGGCGCCAGCGTGTGCTGCCTCGAACCTCTGTGCGGCACCACCCATCTGTTCGACCGCCGTGTCGAGACTGGTCACAACATCGCGCAGCGACGCCGTCGCCGCTTGCGCTGCCTCTGCGGTCCGGCGCAGATCCGCAGCGCCGGCAGCGAAAGGCGCTACCGATTCCCGCGTCACGCGACCGAGCTGATCGATCCGACCGGCCACTGCCTCGGCCGTCCCCGTTAGTGCGGAGGCTTGGTGCGCCAAGGCTTGGCAGGTGCTCTCCAACATCTCGCGAATGCCGGACGCTGCCGCCGCCAATTCTTCGGCGGCTTCGCCAGCACCGCGGGCGAGCGCTTCGCTGGTCCCGGCAGCAGCCTGGGTGAACGTTTCGGTCATGCGCGAAGCCGCCGCCTCAAATCCGGCAGCTGCACCCTCGATGCGGGCGGCAAGAGATTGCGCCGCGTCGGCGCCGGCTTCGCGAGTCTGCGTCGTGACACTTCGTAGGGTTTCCATCAGCCCGCCCATTCGGACGGTGATCCGCGTCAGGGCCGCCTCGGCGCCCTCGCCCATCCCCGCAGCCATCGCTTCGGCGGACTGCGCCATGCGCGCCGAGGCTTGGCCGAGCCCGTTCTGGAGACCTTCGAGAAGCGTTCCCAGCGCGGCCAGACTCTCGCTGACCCCGGCGAGATGATCGCGCGTTCCGCCCGAAAGGCGATCGATAAAGGTTTTCAGCATCTGCTGCATCGCATCTTGGCTTTGCGTGCTCATTCGGTCGGCCAGCGTCTGCATCGCCTCGGTCCAAGGTCCGATATGCTTGTCGAGACGCTGATCGAAGGCACGGTCGAATTTTTCGCCAATACTTGCGGCGAGCTCTGTGCTGAAAGTTTTGAGGGTCGTCGATTGTGCGCGCAGCGCTTCATTGGCCTCGTGTTGCAGAAAGGCCGGCGTAGCCAACGGCATCTGCCGATCGAGTGCCGCGGTGAAACCATCGAGCGCTTGCTCAACCAAACGAATCCGATGGTTGCGCAAGCCGGTATAGGTGATCGAAAGCAACAGGCCGGCCAGCGAGGTGATGAATTTGAAGCTCGCTGCATCGAGCAGTTGGTGCAGACCCTGCCGGCTTTGGACCGGGTCGCCGCCGGCAACGACGCCGCCCGCAGCTGACAGCGCCACAGCCAACCCTAAGAACGTGAACAGCAGCCCGGCGCCGACCAACATTCCCGGCATCCCCGCCTGGTAGCGAGGCTTTAGACCGACCGCGCGTAGCAGCCCCAAATCGAACACGTGGTTCGGCTGCAACGTGCTGCGGACCGGACGTGACGCAGTTTTGTCGCCGAGAACGATCAACGTGTCGTAATATGCCGACCATCCGCCGGCGAGGGAGGGCAGCGCGGCTAATTGCTCCGCTGCCGCTGCAAGGTTCGGCAGAAACTCCGGCTCATCGACGATCGCGCAGGCGGCGCTCAGCGTCGAAATCAGTGTTTGTGTCCGCCCATGTAGTCGGGCTGCCGACCATCCGGCCCATACCACGAGGAGCCCGACGACCGCAAAGATCGCGGCGGGGCTTGCGAGAGCCTGGGCGAGTGACGGCACCACCGACTCCAGTTGCGGACCTATCGGGAGCCGTACCTAGAATTCCTGAAAATAACGTAAGTGCGGCTGCGGCGAGCCGGCCGATGTGGCCCAGTCAACCGCCGCCGATATTGGCGAACCCTGTAAGACCGGCAAAAACAGCGTGAAAAATTGATTTCACGCCGAAAATCTGCCCGGCTCATTGAGAATACGCCTTTTTGTATCAGATGCTTACGAGCCGGTCGCCGACGCGGTAAACAGGGGGCCGATTTTGGCCGAACAAGGGGCCGAATACATCTATCAGGGGGAAAGCAGGGGAGGCGATCGGGGGTCGATTTGCCGGGGTCGGCGAGGGTCGTGGTTCCCCCGCAGCCGCGGCTTCGGGAACGTCCGCCGCCCGATTTTCGGGATCAGATAGATCTCACTCTCGGGCCCGAGCTGAGCCTGGTAGGCGTCCCGGAAGATGTCGCCTTCGATCGCCACCGCCATGCTCTCTTCGATCTGGCGCCCGAGACGGGGAAATCGGCTTTGCAGCTCTAACACCATCCGGCGGAAGGTGTTCGCCTCCACCTCGAGCTCGGAGCCGGCGGGCTGGCATTGGCTGGCGAAAAGCCGAAATCGCCTTCGAGGTTGTAGAGGGCGCTGCTCGCCCGTCAGCCATCCCGGCTGCTGATCCGTTGAGCGCTACTCGGCGTCGTATAGGCAAAGTTGCCGCTCGATTTGGGTCGAGCCCGCGGGCGTGCGGGCTCGCTCCCGTTGGTTTCGCGGCGTCGTATTACGCCCGCGTAGTTGGCCCGCGGCTCAGAACAGGTCCTTGAAATCGGTCTTCACGGTGACACGGGTCGCGTGCACCGTGCCCTCCTGGTGGAAAAGAGGCTTCCCTGCGGGATCATAGCCATCGACCACAACGGTCCCTAGGTGTTCATCACCGCTACGGTCCAGGTCAATTTCTTCACGGATTTGACCCCGGAACTGCTGGCTGTTGCTGGCGGGATCCCAATTCTGGAAAAAGTGGTTCATTGTATAATGGGACCCCTTGGTCTTCTTCCATATCCCTAAACAAAAATTGCCACCCGCCGGCGGGTTCCCGGTGTCCCAATGGAATTCTGTTCCGTCCGAATGCCACTGCTATCCTTCGTTGAAGACCGTGCCGTTAGCCGCCACATACATCACTCTCCAGAGCCCCACGATCCCATCAACGGAGTTGTCGCGGTCGGCGACCAGCAGAAGCGAGCCAGGCCCGAATTCACCCGTCCCTTGCCACGAGGCCGGCTGGGCAACGCCCGCCTTAAACCCCGGAAGGTTTGGGCATCCGGCGGACGCCTCGGTGACAAGACCCATCGCCAGCGAGACCATCGCGAGAGTTCCGGTGATCGCAGTTCTGAACATCGCCTTCTTGTAGCAGCGCATTTCCTCGTCTCCCATTGGGTTCAGGAGCTCAGCGGCTCAGACAGGCATTAAGGCGCGCGCCCGCGAGCTAGGGCTACAAAACGCTTACAAAAAAATTACAAAGATCTTTTCTAACGACCTTCTCCGCCTCAAGATGTGACCCGTAAGCCGCGGGCGCCCCGTCGCTTCCCTGATCGGGGTCCCTATCCGCGGAAGCACGGGGAGACGGGGACGTGCTCGGCACGGCCGACATCTTCGAGTTCGAGGAATTTCGCCTCGATCGACGCGGTGAGGGCCTGTCCCGGCGCGATGAACACGGGGTCTTCGTTCCCCTATCCATAGGTTCTCGAGCGCTCGATGTTCTGAGCGTGCTCGTCGAGCGGCCGGGCGAGCTGGTCACGAAAGAAGAGATTATGGCGGCCGTTTGGCGGCGGTCGGTGGTCGAGAATGCCAATTTGACGGTTCAGATCGCCGCCCTCCGCCGTATCCTCGATCAGAGGCGGCCGGAGGGGAGCTGTATCCAGACCGTCGCCGTGCGGGGTTATCGGCTCGTCGTGCCGGTAACCCGCATCGAGACCGCCGACACACCGTCGATGGCCGCTGCACCGGTCGGAGGCGCGCAGCTCGCCGCTCCGCGTTGTCGATCGTTGTGCTGCCCTTTACCGATCTCAGCGAAGATCGACGGCAACAATATTTTGCCGACGGCATGACAGACGATCTGACGACAGACCTGTCCCGGCTTTCCGGGATGTTTGTAATCGCCCGCAATACGGCATTCACCTATCGGGACAAGCCGATTGGCGCCAAGCAGATTGGCGGCGACCTCGGGGTGCGGTACGTGTTGGAGGGCAGCGTCCGACGATCGGCCGATCAGGTCCGCATCAACACCCAGCTCATCGATTCCGCAACCGGCGCACATCTTTGGGCCGAGCGGTTCGACAGTACCGCAAGGGATCTGCTGGCCGTGCAAAACGAAATAACCAGCCGGATTGCGCACACGCTGCATCTGGAGCTGGTCGGTGCTGAAGCCGCGCGGCCGATCGAGGATCCTGATGCGACGGATTACATTCTGCGGGGGGAGAGCGGCATCGTACAAAGCGCCAACGCGTGACAGCCGCGCCGAGGCCGTGAGTTGGTTCGAGCGGGCACTCGAGCTCGCCCCCGAGTCGGTCGACGCACAGAGCCTGTTGGCGAGCGCCCTTGCGTGCCGGGCGCTCGATCGTATGACCGATACCCCAGCCGAGGATTTCGCGCGCGCGGAAGCGTTGGCCCGACGGGTGTTGGCGGTATCACCCCGTAGTTCGATGGCGCATTATGCCTACGGTCAGGTATTGCGCGCGAGCCGGCGCGACGAGCGAGCCATTCAGGAATATCAAGAAGCACTCGCGTCCAATGCGCTCAATGGTGAGGTCGAACGGGGTGCTGCAGAACTCGCCGAACACTACCGTCTGAGCGGGAGGGTCTGGGTGTCCACGATCGCCGACATGAAAGTCACCGGTTACTGGGGACCACCGAAAATCCGAGAGCTGTTCTGGACAGTTTATTTCGCCGGTCTGCGCAAGCTCGGCGTCCCCGAGGAGTAACCGCGCCGAAGGTGGCGCCGCGTCTTAGCCGCCGCCGATCTTCGGGGTCAGGATGATCTCGCGCTCGGGTTTGAGCTGAGCCAGGTAGGCGTCCTGAAAGATCTCGCCGTCGATCGCCACTGCCATGCTCTCCTTGATCTGATGGCCGAGCCCGGGGAAGCGCCGATCTGGCCCGCCGATCGTGAGGCGTTGCCGAACGCTCAGGGTTGCAGTAGTAGTCAAATTGCCTACATCGCTGTCGGGAGAGAACCATGGTAGAGACCGTTTCGGCGGCCGAAGCAAACCGCGGCTTCTCGCGTTTGCTGCGCGGGGTGCGGGCGGGGCGGAGCTATGTCGTCACCGCGCATGGGCGTCCGATTGCGCGGCTCGTGCCGGTTGACGACGAAGCCGACGCCGAGCTGCGATTGCGCGAAGTGGCCAAGGAGGCTTTGTTAGAGCGGCTGGAAGGTCAACCCGTGATCGATATCGGTCGCTGGACGCGGGACGAGCTTTACGACCTATGAGAACGGCGATCGACACGAACATTCTCGTCTATGCCGAGGGAGTGAATGGGCTCGACCGGCGGCAGGCGGCGCTGAACGTGTTGCGACGCCTCCCCACAGCGGCAGCCCTGGTTCCGATTCAGGCGCTCGGGGAATTGTACAATGTGCTGATCCGCAAAGCCGGCTATGCCACGGCCGATGCCCGTGCCCGACTTGTCGGCTGGTCGATGAGCTACCCGACTGCGGATACGACGCGCTCGGCCTTGATCGCCGCCGCCGATCTCGCCGCTGCGCACCGGCTCGGAATTTGGGACAGCATCATGATCGCCGTCGCGGCCGAGAACGGCTGCCAATTGCTGCTGTCCGAAGACCTTCAGGACGGGTTTATCTGGAGCGGCCTCACCGTCGCAAACCCCTTCGCGGCCGTGGGTAATCCGCTGCTGGCAGCGCTTCTGCCTGAGTAATCGACATCGCGGGTACGCCGCCCGCTGGTCCGTCAGCCGCCGCCGATCTTGGGGATCAGGACGATCTCGCTCTCGGGCTTGAGCTGAGCCAGGTAGGCGTCCTGAAAGATCTCGCCGTCGATCGCCACCGCCATGCTTTCCTCGATCTGGCGGCCGAGGCCGGGGAACCGGCGATCGAGTTCGAGAACCATGCGGCGGAAAGTGTTCGCCTCCACCTCGAGCTCGGTCAGCCCGCCGGTAAACCGGCGGGCTGCCTGGCCCGAGAAGTGGACGCGCGGCAAGCAGCTACCCGCCGTTTTTGTCGATCGCAGCGCGCAACCGCGGCGGCGACATCGGCAGGTCGCGCATGCGCACGCCGATCGCATCGTTGATCGCGTTGGCGACCGCGGCCATCGGCGGCACGATCGGTACCTCACCAACGCCGCGGGCGCCAAACGGGTGCCGCGGGTTGGCGTTCTCGACCATGACCGTGTCGATCATCGGCACGTCAGGTGCGACCGGAACCCGGTAGTCGAGGAAGCCCGGGTTTTCGAGCCGCCCGTCCTTGTCGTAAATGTATTCCTCGTTGAGCGCCCAGCCGATGCCCTGGGTGACCCCGCCCTGGATCTGACCCTCGACATAGGAGGGATGGATTGCGCGGCCGACATCCTGCACCGCGGTGTAACGCAGGATCTTGACGTAGCCGGTCTCCTTGTCGACCTCAACGTCGCAGATATGCGTGGCAAAGCCTGGTCCCGCACCCTGAGCGTTGACCGACACCTCGGCGGTGATCGGCCCACCGGTGCGTCCCGATTTGAGGGCGATCTCGGCCAAGGGCAGCGGCTCGAAGCTGCCGGCGTTGGCGCCGGCGGGCCACGCCTTGCCGTCTTTCCACTCCACCGCATCGGGGCTGATGTCCCAGATCATCGCGGCGCGTTTCTTCAACTCCTCAACGACCTTCTCGGCGGCTTGTGTGGTAGCCATGCCGGTCGCAAACGTGACGCGGCTGCCACCGGTCAGGAACGAAAAGCCGATCGAGCTGGTGTCGGCGACGATCGGGCGCACCCGCTCGACCGGGATGCCGAGGATCTCAGCCGCCATGATCGCCATCGAGGCGCGCGATCCGCCGATATCCGGGGTGCCGACGGCGACCACCGCCGTGCCGTCCTCGTTGATGTGACAGGCGGCACTCGATTCACCGCCGATATTGAACCAGAAGCCCGAGGCGACGCCGCGGCCCTGATTGGGACCCAGCGGCTGCTTCATGTGCGGGTGGTTCTTGGCGGCCTCGACGGTCGCGGCATAGCCGATGTTCTGCCAGGTCGGGCCGTGCAATGCCTTGACCCCATCCTTCGCCGAGTTCTTCTCGCGCAGCGCCAGCGGATCGATACCGAGCTGGTCGGCCAGTTCATCGAGGCAGCTCTCGACCGCATACGACGAGTTCGGTGCACCGGGCGCGCGATAGGCTGCAACCTTCGGGCGATTGCTGACGACATCGTAGCCGGTGACCTTAGCGTTCGGGATGTCGTACATCGCAAAAGCGCACATGCAGCCCGGCCCGACCGGTGAGCCCGGGAAGGCGCCGGCCTGGTATTTGAGCACCGCCTCGGCCGCGGTCAACGTTCCGTCCTTTTTGGCGCCGAGCTTAACCTCCATGGCGGCACCCGCCGCCGGTCCGGTGGCGCGGAAGACCTCCTCTCGGCTCATCACCATTTTGACCGGCCGGCCGGTCTTGCGAGACATCGCCAACGCCAGAGGCTCGAGATAGATCAACGTCTTGCCGCCGAAACCGCCGCCGATTTCGGCCGGGATCGCGCGGATCTGTGAGATGTCGATCCCGAGCAGTTTGGCACAGTAAGCGCGCACCATGAACTGGCCCTGACTCGAACTCCAGATCGTCGTCTGCCCATCGGCGGCGGCCGAGACGACACAAGCGTGCGGCTCGATATAGGCCTGGTGCACCGGCGCGTTGGAGTAGCGCCGTTCGATGATGACATCAGCTTGGCGGAAGCCGGCGTCCAGATCGCCCTTGGTGAACCCGATTACCTTGGCGACGTTGGATGCGTGTGTCGGCTTGGGATCGACGCCCTGGGTGAACAGGTCGTCGTGCAATATCGGCGCGTCGGGCTTCATCGCCTCTTCGACGTCGATGACGTGCGGCAGTAGGTGGTAGTCGACCTCGATCAGTTCACAGGCCTCGTCGGCGATTGCCGGCGAGGTCGCGGCGACGGCGGCTACCGCATGGCCGTCGTAGAGCACTTTGTCGCGCGCCAAGCAATTGCGCGACAGGTCGCGGAAGTTCATCGGACCTTCACCGACAAAGGCTTCCTCCGAGGGGATCGGCGGAAGGTCCTCCGCAGTGATGACGGCTTTGACGCCGGGCAAGGCGCGGGCCTTCTCGGTGTGGATGGCCATGATGCGGGCATGGGCGTGCGGGCTGCGCTTGACTTTGCCCC
>Ga0310914_10001679_pt1 | contig 14429 bp, 13 predicted proteins | sample GREbulkMGAN108_FD_203450 | JGI IMG/M metagenome (GOLD analysis project Ga0310914, IMG submission 203450) | Lab enrichment of tropical soil microbial communities from Luquillo Experimental Forest, Puerto Rico - GRE.bulkMG.AN108 | ecosystem: Environmental > Terrestrial > Soil > Tropical forest >... | reverse complement strand
CAAGGCCGCATGGTCGGGCCACTCAATCAGCTTGGCGACGGTCTGGCGGCCATGGCTCAGGCGATGGGTCCGGCCTGGAGCAAGACCATAGTAGTCTGCGCCAGTGAATTCGGCCGCACGGTGGCGATGAACGGCACCAACGGCACCGATCACGGAACCGGCGGCGTAGCCTTGCTGGCCGGCGGCGCGGTGGCGGGCGGACGGGTGGTGGCAAAATGGCCGGGGCTGTCGAAGGCGGCGCTCTATCAGGGTCGCGACCTGATGCCGACCAGTGATCTGCGGGCGGTGCTGAAAGGCGTGCTGCGCGACCATTTAGGTCTGAGCGAAACCGCCTTGGCCAAGACCGTATTCCCCGGCAGCGACGGACTGAGCGGGATGTCGGGGCTGGTGAAGATGGTCTGAGATTTCGTTCGCTGGCGGACGGGGTGTCCGCTTACGGTCAAGCATTTACGGGATATTCGACAGGCTATGATAAATAACCCATCAATCCACCCCACACTTTTTCGCGAATGGGAGCGAATGAAGGCAACGGAAGCCGGGGCTGCCATCGCGCAGATTCGCCAACGGTGCCTCCGAGCATTACTCTGCCCCGCCGTGTCGGCAGTCCGTCAGGCCGATGGGACGGCGTGACGCGAAAACCGGGGGTATGCTACCTAGCCCCCCGGCCCCAGAAATTTCCAGGCGTCCGGTCGGCGGGTTCAGCGTCAACGGTAAATTTTCCCCTTTACGGCGGGAAGTCGTTGATTCTCGACTCGGCAACCATCCCGCGTTGTGCCATGCTTGCCCTACTGGCCGTTTCGTAGCAGACGCGGCCAGGGCGCATTGAGGCGCTTGAACACAGGGTCTCCCGCTCAGTCGGGCGGCCCACGGAATACAACACCCCTCGAAAGGGTGCCGGGTCGCTCCTGGTGCCTGGGAAATACGTGGGGCGTGCTTCCCCTGTGTTCGCACGCTGCTAACCGCCCGGCACCAGCCGGGCAGAACAGGGGGAAGAGCGATGATCGACAAAATAGGGACGACGCTTTTGGCGTGTGTTCTGGTGCTGGCGGCGTCTCAAGCCTATGCGCTGAACTGTCGGCCAAATCCAGCCGGTGGGATGGACTATTCCAATGGCGTCAGCTCCCGGCCAAACCCGGTCGGCGGGATGGACTATTCCAATGGCATTAACTGCCGCACCAATCCAGTCGGCGGCGTCTATTGTCAATAAAGGGGGCGAATGATGTGCAAGCATTGGCCCATTCCAAGGCTGCTAACTTTCATATTCCTTGTGGCCTTGGTGTTTCCCCTAAGCCACGGTTTCGCTAGCGCTGGACAGCTTGAAAAAGGGTATGCAGCCGCCAAACGAGGTGACTACGACGAGGCGCTGAACCTCTTGCGGCCGCTCGCGGAACGGGGCGACGCCTATGCCCAATTTGCGATGGGGTCTATGTACCTGAACGGCCAGGGTGTGCCCCTGGATTATGCTGAAGCGGCGAGGTGGTTCCGCAAGGGTGCAGATCAGGGGAATGCCGCTGCGCAAAATAACCTGGGAACTATGTACCTGAACGGTCAGGGGGTACCTCAGGATTATGTCGAGGCTGTGGAGTGGTATCGCAGATCAGCAGATCAGGGAGACGCCCCCGCGCAAAGAAACTTGGGTTCGATGTACGTCCAAGGGCGAGGGGTGCCCCAGGATTATGTCAAAGCGGTGAATCTATTACTCAAGTCCGCCAATCATGGATATGCCTCAGCGCAAGAAGACATGGGAACAATGTATCATTCTGGCTTTGGCGTTCAGAAAAACGATGTCGAAGCAGCGAAGTGGTATAGAAAGGCGGCAGAACAAGGGTTTACTGCGGCGCAGACTTCTCTTGGAATAAGTTATTTCCTTGGTAAAGGTGTGCGCCAAGATTATGTGCAAGCGCACATGTGGCTTAATCTAGCATCTGCGTCCGAAAACGGTGAAGTGACCTCACTTCTTAACAAACTAACCGAATACATGACGCCATCTCAGATCGCCGAAGCGCAGGCATTGGCACGGAACTGGAAGCCATCTGCGGCGAAGTGAGTGCTAAAGGTGCCCGATGGAGGGGAAATGCGCCTAACTCGTTACATGCTGTTACTCGCCTTTAGCGCTTTTTTGCCAGGATGTGCACCAAACCTTCAAATGCAGTATATATGCAATCCAGCGGGTGCCACCATCTATGAAGATGGCGCGAACAATATCGGCACATGCCCAGCGACCGTTACATATAAAATTACCGCAGATGATAAGCAGCGCGGATATATTGTACTTAGGCCATTAACCGCGAGATGGATCAGCGGCGCATCATTTGAAACGAACACGCTTACGGCATACCTCAGCAACGGAAATATACAGCACTATTATATAGAGCGCCCACGAAACGTGGCTGGCTATGATATAGACGCGAGTTATGCCGCGCAAATAACGATTATCAGCAACATGCGGGCTGATAGAGAGGCGTGCGAACAGCGTCACGAAGTTGCAATGGGGGTTTGCTTGTTTATAAAAGACTCTGCTGGTCGGCTTGATTGTCAGGCCAACATTCTTCGACGGCCTTGCCCGTGAATCCTTGCTACCGCGCACTTGCGTGGTACTGAACATCATTTCCGCCCCTTGATCCTTCGCGCCTCTCGCTCTACCCGACGAACGAAGAACCCCCGCCGCTTGATCGGTTCCGCTTGGCGACCGGATGCTACCGCCGTCCACCCCGCCACCGGCCATCCCTCGGCACGGAACCCGGCCCGTTCCTTTCCCTGACCGAAGCCCATCCTGTCAGCCGACGCGGTTCCCGTTCGCGCGCCACCGCCACCCCCTCCAAGAACGTGGCGATGCTCAAGCCCTCGCTGGCATGGTTGCGTAACCGGCGCAGCACAGCGTTAATGGCCGCTGCCGGGGGACGACGGTATCCCCCGATCCAGGCGCGGCAGGTGGACTTTGGGCGACCGGTAAAGGCGGCCAGCCCGGCGGCATGGCGACCGGGCCATAAATGACGGCAGGCCGCAGCAAACCATGTGGCGTCGTGGCGCGGCTTCTGTGCTGACGGCGGGTTGGGCGTGTCTGTGTTCATCGTGCATCGTCCTTAATCCGGTCAATCAAATCTGCGGTTCCCGCCCTTGCGACAGCGACAGTTGCGACACTTGCGACAGTTGGCTTTCGGTAATTTATAAAATTACTGCCGCTAATTTCCCCGCCGCATGAAGTGTCGCAACTGTCGCAACTGTCGCTGTCGCAAACCTCCCGGTAGCTCATTCCAACAGCGCCGGGTTGACCATCAGCAACTTGCGGCGACCGTCCTCGACCGTGCGGACCCGGTGGGCATTGGCCAATTCCAACAACGCGGTTTCGAGGCGCTTCCCGTCGCGGACAGGGCCAGCGTTCTGCACCTCGCGGCGCGGGACCGTGTTGCAGCCGCTCCGCTGGCACTGACCCATCACGAACCGTTCCACCCGCACGGCATCGGCCACAGGTTCGGGAAGGGCGATTTCCCCGAAGAACCGCCGCGCTTCGTTCAAGTGCCACGCGGCAACGCGACATGCGGCTTCCATGTGGGCGGCACCGATATGACCACCGGCCCCATGCTCCAGCACATGGAACAGGGCGGCGATGCGGGCAGCATTGTCCGCGATCTTCGATGCTACGTCACACACGTCGGCCAGTTCGCCACCGGCCCGAAGCTTTGCTTCCACCCCGTCATGGAAGCGCACCCATGCAGCCTTGGCGTCGGGGGCGAGGTGCAGCACCGTGGGCGTCAGTGTTCCATCAACCGCCATCGGGGCGGGCACGGACAGCAGCGTTTCGATGCGTCCGTTGAACCCCGCCAGCGCGGGCCAATGTTGGGGGGCCTCAGTGAATGGGCGGTAGCCTTGCGTCGAAGCGGGCCAGGAGATCAGGAACCGGGCCAGAAAGCCGGTCCCGCGCGCCAGTCCCTTCGATCCATCGAAAAAGGCCCGAATCGTCGGTTCCTGCACCTGCAAAGCCACGGACAAGCGGGCACCGCGCACCGTGAAGGATTCAGACGTGCGCCGGCCGGTGGACAGAGTGCCGCCATCCCACAGCACGTTGAGTTGGGCGAGATTGCGCATGATGGTTTCGCGGCCCATACCGTGGGCACCCAACACAAGACCGGCTTCCGACGATGCCACAGCAGCCGAAGGCCATTCCTTCGCCAAAGAGTAGGCCATAGCTTCGGGGGTATCATCCGACTTCAGCAGCTTGGGGACGCGGGGCGCGACCGGGCGCATGTTTTCGAGGTTGCGAAGATCGGCCTCCTTGTCTCCGCTGGCGTTGCCCCTCTTGGCGGCGGCTTTGATGGCCTCCTTCAATCCGTCCCGCTTCGCCGTCCAGGCTGCGAGGGCGGCTTCGTGCGCCCGAAGGTCGGGAGCAAGCCGGGCCGCCTCGCGTTCCTCCCACCCCCGAATGGCCGAGGTAAAGAATCCGTCCAGCGTCGATTTCCGTTCGCCGCTGTCGGCCACCGTCAGCAGGAACAACGAAGCCGGCCCCTTCAGCTTGGCGGCCCGCTCCACGTCCACATGGGCTTGCGCGGCGATGGACACGGCCGCCAGGGCCGAACACGCCACCATGGCGACGGGTGCCTGTACGAAGCCGTGAACCTCGCGCACGGCGGCTTGCATCAGCACCGGCAGGGCGTCGAGGGGGTACGGCTCCGCGTCCAGGCGTGCGGCCAGCGGCTCCGGTTCCGGCCATGCGTCACCGAGGGCGAAAGGGCGGGCGGCGGTCTCCGCCGTGGGCTGGGGTGCGCACAGGTACTTCCCCTGGCAAGCCTTCACCCCGGCCCTGACGGTGGTGCGAAGATAGCCACCGTTGGTGGCCCACTTGTCACGCGCCAAGTCCGATTGCCACATCAACCGTTCGATGCGGTCATGGTCATGCCCGGTCCAAAACGCCAGCGTTCCGGCAAGGGAGCAATCCACTTCGCTGTAGTCCACTTCGCCGGGAGCGCCTTCTTTTTCCCAATGTTTAATGAGAGCGGCAGCGTCGTTTTTCCAGATGTCGCTAAAAGAGGGCTTGTCGCTGAAAGCTTCCCTTGGACCTGGGGGCTTTTCGCACAAATGGGCGATAAGGGCCGCATCGTCGCTCCACCGATCATCCCAACCGGGCAGAGGGCCGGTGTTCCACCCGCCATCTTCCGGGAGGTTTGCGATAGCGACAGTTGCGACAGTTGCGACAGACGGCAGGGCGCTACGCAAATTATCTACGCTGGTCATGGTGCCCAACCAGGGCTTAACCACTTTCACCAACTGGGGGACCGCCGAACGGCCAGCCGATATTTTGCGCTTGGTCGGATGGTTCACCGTTTCCGGCAGTCTCCAAACGTGGCTTGCATCAACGCAACCGTGGTCGCAATTCGCCGTATCCCGAAGCGCCCTGCCGATGGCCTTGGCCTCCGCCACCGGCAAGGGGCGGTCGAATAGGTAGCCGCACTGAAAGCGACCCTTCGAGGTCTCCAAGACATAATTGGGGGAGAGGGGCAGGCGTTCGGCCCAACGGGCCGCGTCCGGGTCATCGAAGTCGGCCACCGTGCCGAGAACGGCGACGATATCCGCCTCGCTGCCCTTCGATCCGGCGGGAAGATCGGGGCGAAAGACGGCCAGCGGCATATAAACATTATAGCCGGTCATGGCGCTGAACTGGCGAATGGTGGCGGCATGGTCGGGGCTGTTGCCAACAGCATGGTGCGCAACCAAGGGCTGGACGTCATCCTTAAAGGCGACGGTGACGAGTTTGCCTTTGCCAATGAAGGGAAGGGCACCCGCGTGTATCATGGCAATATGGGCGTCGAGATCGCCAGTTGCCTGATGGTCAGTCTTAGTATAATGTTCAGCAGAAGTCATAACTATTCTCCAAGCGCCCGCCTGTGTTGCGACAGAGCGGGCGTTTTTCTTCACACAGATTAGCGGGCGCAGGGCGATTTCGGGTCAAGCAGGGTGGCAGAAGCGGGGTTCCAAGCCGTGAGGGCTGCCAAAACCCCTTCCTGAAGACGTTCTTCCGCGTCGAGGTACGGCCCTCCAAACAATTCGAGTGTCGTGCGGCAGATCGTCCGTGCCATGCGATAACTAATGGCCACGCACACCCCACAGTGGGGGACTTCGGCCTTCACCGCCCTGGGCCAGCCGTGCCACAGCAGCCACCTTTCGCGGTGTTTCCACTCGCGACCGATGGGCAACCCCGCAAGCGCCGCGATGTCCTCGAACAAAACCCAGACAGGAGGCTCATCCTGGGGGCGCAGTCTCCTCCGAGGCGGCGGCGGAGCAGGGACGAAGACGAGTTCTTTCGTCCCGACAGGGGTGCGGATGAGGTGGACGAAGTGTTGGGTGGGGCGGTAGAGGCGGGCCATTGTTCAGACTCCCCCGTTCACGAGGGCGTGAATGTCGGCCAGCGGAATACGGGTGGACTTGCTGCCGAGCTTCACGCGGCGCAACTTGCCGGACTTCAACAAGTCGTAGAGTTTGGTATTGCCGACGCCGAGCAGGTGGCAGGCTTCACGCGGGGTCACCAAAATGGCGACCGGGTGGTTACTGGTAATCATAAGGCCATCTCCTTTTTACGGGGGACGGCGGTCATTCGGAGCCATCCCCATCGGGATAGCCCTAAATATTCCCATTCATTCAGCGATGGCGGATGGTTTTTTATCCGTCAGTCCGGCGCGCGAAAGGGCGGACAGAAGCCCTTCCTTCTTCGGCGGATTCGGGCCGGGCACATTAGGCGGGGCGGCAGACTGCCATGCAATCACGCTCGCCAGATAGTAGGCAGCAACCAGCACGTCGAGGTCAGGGCCGCTCACCTTGTGGTCTTCTTTGTCGCGTGTCCGTGCAATTCCGCCGGAATGGCCGTACAGATTGCCGATGGCTCTGGCAAGGGCCACCACCACGTCGGGATCGTATTTTTCGCCCGCACCCTTGGTCGGCTTGGCTTCTCCCTCCCATCCCCCTGCCGCCTCCGCTTCTATCCGCCGGTCAACGGCGCGATCTACCCTCCAAAGCTGGTCAAGCCTCTCTTTCCTATGGCCGGGGGGTAGATAGGAGCGGATCGTCTCATCAAATTCAGCGTAGGTACCGGGAAAGTCGTTGGCCGCTATGGCGTTGAAGACTTCATCCCGCATCCGCTGGATCAGTTGCCCCGAGACCGCGCCCACTACGCTCATGATCCCCCCCAACGCCGCATTCCGCTCGATGTGGCGTTTCCGGCAGAAACACTCTATCTTGGCTTGCAAGTCGGCCTTCGCCTCCTGAAGCGCCTTGGCGCGGTTGTGGGCCTCGGTCATCGTCACGCCCGCCCTCGCATGGTCACCACGTTGTCGCCCGCCTCGGCAGACCCGATGGCGCAGAAGTCGGCCCAATCCTGCATTAGCCGGGCGCGTTTCGCGAACAGATCGCCCCGGCGATATGCTGCCTCCACCTTGTCGCCAACGGCATGGGCGAGGGCCATTTCCGCCACCTCGGCGGGGTAGGCGGTGCGCTCGGCGGTCCAGTCCCGGAACGTGCTGCGGAATCCGTGCGCGGTCAAATCATCGCGCTTCATGCGGCGTAGAGTCATCAAAAGCGCCATATTGCTCAGAGGCTTGTTCGCCTTTTCTCCAGCAAACACGAAGGAGCCTTCCACCAGATTCTTCATCCTTTCCAGCAACGCCACAGCCGCGCCGGACAGAGGAATACGGTGTTCTTTTGCCGCCTTCATGCGCTCTGCCGGGATCGTCCATATTTGCTTGTCGAGGTCGATTTCCCCCCAAGTTGCGCCGATCACTTCCGAGGTCCGGCAGGCGGTCAGGATAGCAAGTTCCAGAGCGCGGGCACTGTTGCCTTGTTGCTGACGCAGCGCGGCCATGAAAGCGGCCATATCGTCATAGGGCAAGGCGGCATGGTGGGTGGCCTTCTGCACCTTCCCTCGGGCTGGCAGCAAGTGGTCGAGGTGGCCTTTCCACCGGGCGGGGTTTTCACCCTCGCGGTAGCCGCGCACCTTCGCCCAATCAAGAATGGCCTCGATCCGGCCTCGCACCCGGCTGGCTGTCTCTGTCTTCGTTGTCCAGATCGGTTCCAGCGCCTTGAGTACGAGGCCGGTATCGACGGCAGCAACTGCCAGAGGGCCGATTGATGGGTAGACATAGCTCTCCAACGTCGAGGGCCATTGCGCCGCATGCTTGGGGTTCTTCCACCCGGCCTCATGGGCGCGGATGTAGGCTTCGGCGCACTGCCGGAAGGTCATCGCCGTGGCCGCTTTCGCCCGCGCGGCGAGCTTCGAGGCCCGGCGAGTTTCAATAGGGTCTATTCCGTCCCGGATCAACTTCCGGGCTTCCGTGGCCGTCTGGCGGGCCTCGGCCAGGGTGACGGTGTGGACTGCGCCCAATCCCATGTCCCGGCGCTTGCCGGTCAGCATGAAACGGAATATCCACGTTTTCGCCCCGGCCTCGGTTACTTGAAGATAAAGCCCGCCGCCATCGGCGTAGAGGCCGGGCTTGTTCTGCCCGCGTACTGCTACCGCCGACAGCTTGCCGATCTCGCGTGCCATGATGTCGCCCTCCGTCCCGTTGATGGGCGCGGCCCGAATGGTGCCTGCCAACAACCCATCAACACACCCATCATAGCAACGCGAATGCAGACGAACAACGGCGAAGATTTCCGAAGGCGTGTCCCTCGGAATGTCGCGCAAATCCTAGTATTTCTGAGGTTCTTGCGGCGAAATGAAAATGTACGCGAAGCGATATGTGGCGGATGGGGTGAGATTCGAACTCACGGTGGAGTCACCCCCACGGCGGTTTTCAAGACCGCTGCCTTAAACCACTCGGCCACCCATCCATCTGCGCCGGGCGGAACCTCTTAAGGTTGCGCCCACACTCAGCGTGGCGAATTGTGTAGCCGTTGCAGCGGCCTGGCGCAACCGGGAAAATGCTTAGGAAACGCGCCGCATCGCATTGCCTTTGACAATATGACATGGCGGTCTTGAGGAATTCGTTCTTGGAGCCACCCGGCTTATGGCGCATGGTGTCGGCCTTCTTATGACGGGAGCATCCAGTCCCATGGCCAAGAATGACGGTTTGTTGGACAAGGCGGAAAAAGTCAAGCTGTTGCGGGCCTTCGCCTTTCAGGTCCACCGCAAGCGCGGCCTGGACGAAGTGGTGCTGGAGCATGCCGAGCAGGAGCTTCAGCGCGGACGCCGCCGCGAATATCGCCCGGTGGCCGAGGCCATCAATGCCGACGGTCCCGCCGCCGGCATGCGGGCGCTGGATCTGGTCGATGATCAGGCCGCCGCGATCCTGAAAGTGCTGGCCGAGCAGGGCAAGGATCATCGCCTGCTGTCCGATATTCTGGAGCGTCTGGCGGATTATTGGGAAGAGGCCTAGCGCTTTCTTTCCATATCCGTCTTCCCCGCGCAGGCGGGGAACCATGGACCTCCGCCTGCGCGGAGGTGACGAGGTAAAAAGGGCAGGCGGGCCGGCTTTTCGCCTTACCTCAGCCCGATCAAAATCCCCACCATGATGCCCAACACCATGGCTCCCGGCAGCAGGAAGGCGAATTTGCGCTTCGAGCGTTCATGGGCCTGCTGCTCATGGTGCCATTGCGCCTGGAATCCGCCCGAGACGATGCCCACCGTGGCCGCCTGCAGGAAGTCGTTGAAGAAGATTCCCTCGAAGGCCCAGGGGGTGAAACGGCCATCGACATATTCGAAAACCAGCACGTTGAAGCCGATCTCGTCCACATGGATGTCGGTCTTCCAGCGCTCGACCACGCCGGCGCGGCGTTCGCCCTCGTTGCGCGGACCGATGGCCTCGAAGGTATAGACGCCGCCGCGGAACAGGAACTCCCGCTGCTTGGGGCGGGACGAGGGGGCGTTCTCGGGCGGCGGCTGGATGACGCGGATATTGGGCGGATTGGCCTTCAGCAGCGCCTCGTAGGCACGGGCGCGGGCCACGTCATGGGTGGGCTGCTCGGGAATCACTTCGCGGGAAGGAGCGCCTTGACTTGCGTCTTGTGTCGCGGGCAGGTAATCGTCGTCCTCGGCCATATCCGGTCCTCTGGTAGGGTTGTCGGCATCATAGCACAAGATTTAGCTTCCAGAAGTGCTTGCCCGAACCGCCCAACGGGGAGTAAACCCGAACCATCATGGTCTACACCGCCACCAAGATCATCAGCTTCCTGCTGACCCCCGGCTCGCTGCTGCTGCTGGCGCTGCTGGTGGGTTGCGGCATGATCTGGACCAAGCGGCGCTTGCGCACCGGGCGGGTGATCCTGTCGGCTGTCTGTTTGCTGCTGCTGCTGACCACCGCTTTACCGCTGGATGAAATGGTGCTGGCGCCGCTGGAGAACCGCTTTCCGGTCAATCCGGCGCTGCCGGCCAAGGTCGATGGCATCATCGTGCTGGGCGGCTCGATCGATCCTTATCTCAGCCTGACGCATCACCAGGTAGCCTTGAACGATTCCGCCGAACGGCTGATGGAAGCCGCGCGTCTGGCCCGTCAATTCCCCGAGGCCAAGCTGCTGTTCACTGGCGGTTCCGCCGATCCCCTGCGCCCCGAAATGCGCGAAGCGCCGCTGGCGGTGCAGGCCTTTGCCGAGATGGGCATCGATCCGGCCCGGCTGGTAATCGAGGATGCGTCTCGCAATACCTACGAGAACGCCGTGTTCAGCCAGCGCATGGCCCAGCCGCAGAAAGGCGAGGTCTGGTTGCTGGTCACCTCGGCCCGGCATATGCCGCGATCGGTGGGGGTGTTCCGGCAAGTGGGCTGGCCGGTGCTGCCTTGGCCGGTCAATTTCATTTCCGGCGGTTCCGCCCGCTGGGTGAATACCGACAAGCTGCTCTCCAGCATGGGGCGCGTGACCACCGGCCTGCATGAATGGGTCGGGCTCTTGTTCTATCGCCTGTCGGGCTGGACCGACAGCCTGTTCCCCGAGCCGTGACGGACGATCAAGAATGACTCGTAACAGCCTGAAGCTCTTGGTGGTTTCTGTTCTAGGCGTGGTTTTGGCGGGCTGCGCCGGCAAGCCGCCGGAACCTGCTGCGCCGGTTGCCAAGGCGGCCCCCGCAGTCGCTCCGGCGCCCAAGTCGGCGGCGGACGATCAGACCAATTTCCAAGGCTGGCTGGCGGCCTTTCGCGCCGATGCCTTGAAGAAAGGGCTGAAGCCGGAAACCCTGGACGCCGCCTTGACCAATCTGCAGCCGATCCCACGCGTGCTGGAGCTGGACCGCAAGCAGCCCGAATTCACCATGACCTTCGACGAATATCTGAGCCGCATCGTCAAACCGGGCAGGGTCGAGCGGGGCAAGGCGATGATCGCGGCCAATCATGATCTGCTGGCGCAGGTGTCCCAACGCTATGGCGTGCCGGTCGAGCATATCGCCGCCATGTGGGGGATCGAGAGCGATTTCGGGCGCGGCATGGGCGATTACCAGCTGGTGCCGGCCTTGGCCACCTTGGCCTTCGACGGACGACGCAGCGCCTTTTTCCGCGGCGAGCTGATGAATGCCCTGACCATCGCCGACAAGGGCATGGCGCCACTGGAAAAGCTGAAAGGCTCTTGGGCCGGGGCTATGGGGCAATGCCAGTTCATGCCCTCGACCTATCTGAACTTCGCCCAGTCCTGGGATGGCAGTGGCAAGCCGGATATCTGGGGCAATACCGCCGATGTCTTGGCATCGACCGCCAACTATCTGAATTCATTGGGTTGGAAGGCGGACCAGCGATGGGGCTATGCGGTCAAGCTGCCGAAAAAGGGGCTGTCGCAATCGCTCTATGGCCTGGAGGTCCGCCATGATCTCAATCAGTGGCGCAAGTTCGGTGTGGTTCAAATCAACGGCAAGAAGCTGCCCGAGGGTGGGGCGCTCTATTCGCTGATTCGTGCCGATAGCGGAACGAATTCTGGCGGCAATCCCGGTCCGGTCTATCTGGTGGGAGATGATTTCCGCGCCCTGATGAAGTGGAATCGTTCGACTTTCTTCGCGCTGGCTGCCGGAACTCTTGCCGATCGGCTTGCGGGTCGCTAAACTACCACATCTGCCGCAGACCCGACCGGAGCCCACTAAATGAAGCGAAGCCTGCCTCGCGCCCGAATGCTCGTGCTGATGGCCGGCTGTATTCTGCTCAGCGCCTGCTCGGAAACCCAGTTGGCGACCTATGGCGTCAAGGAAGCCATAGGCACCGACACCCGCGGCGGCGTTTACAAGGTTGGGAAACCCTATCAGATTCAAGGGGTTTGGTACTATCCTTCAGAGGATTACTCCTATTCCGAGACAGGTATCGCCTCGTGGTATGGGCCTGATTTCCACGGCAAATACACCGCCAATGGTGAAATCTTCGACCAGAACGACGTGACCGCCGCCCACCGCACCCTGCCGATGCCAAGTTTCGTGCGCGTAACGAATTTGGACAATGGCCGGTCGCTGGTGGTGCGCGTCAATGACCGTGGTCCTTTCGCCCATGGCCGCATCATCGATGTCTCGCGCCGCGCCGCCGAACTGCTGGGCATGACCGGCACCGGCACTGCGCGGGTCAAGGTCGAGATCATGGCCGATGAAAGCCGTCAGCTGGCCTTGAATATGAAGAACAAGCAGCAGCTGGACGAGCCGCCGGTCGAGGCCGCGCCGCGTGACGCGGTGGTGGCGGAAACCCTGGCTCCGCCGCCGGGTGTCAAGTCTTCGGCCCTGCCGCCGCCCAGCGCTCCGGCCCAGCGCGCCGCGCCGCCGGCTCCGGTGGTGGTGGGCTCGGGCGCCCAGGCGGCCCCGGCCCAGCTGGCGATGCAGGAAGTCAAGCAGGCGGCGGTCAAGCCGACCCAGATCTTCATCCAGGCCGGGGCTTTCTCGCGCTTTGACAATGCCAACCGCATGAACGCCGCCTTGCAGGCCTATGGCAGCGCCAATATCAGTCAGGTGCAGACCAAGCAGGGCACTCTGTTCAGGGTTCGCATCGGCCCGCTGGCCAATGTCAATGACGCCGACGCCCTGCTGGAAAAGGTGATCGGCGCCGGCTATCCCGACGCCAAGCTGATCGTCGACTGACCGTCATTCATCCAAGCTTTCATCAAGGACACGTAAGCCTATGTCTTGCCATCGTTTCTTCCGTCCGCTGACGGCTGCTGCCGCCGCTTTGGCTCTGGCTGTCGGAATGGGAAGTGCCGCTTCGGCCGAAACCATCGACACCAAGGCCCGGCAAGCCATCATCATCGACTTCAACACCAACACGGTGCTGATGGAGAAGAATGCCGACGACCTGATGACGCCGTCTTCCATGAGCAAGCTGATGACCGTCTATATGGTCTTCAGCCGCCTGAAGGAAGGCAGCCTGAAGCCGTCCGACACCCTGCCGGTGTCCGAGACCGCCTGGAAGAAGCATTACAAGAGCGACGGCTCGATGATGTTCGTGCCGCTGCACAGCAATCCCCGCATCGAGGATCTGCTGCGCGGCGTGATCATCCAGTCGGGCAATGACGCCTGTTCGGTGCTGGCCGAAGGTCTGGCCGGCTCGGAAGAGGCTTTCGCCGAGCAGGAAACCCGCAAGGCCCGCGAGATCGGTCTGAGCAAATCCACCTTCCGCAACGCCAGCGGCCTGCCCGAGCCGGGGCATCAGATGACCGCTCGCGACCTGTCGGTGCTGGCCCGCCATCTGATCCTGGATTTCCCTGACTATTACTCGATCTTCTCGGAAAAGAGCTTCACCTATAACAACATCAAGCAGGACAACCGCAACCCGCTGATCTGGGAAAATGTCCAGGGCGCCGACGGCCTGAAGACTGGCCATACCGAAGATGGCGGCTATGGGCTGGTGGGCTCGGTGCTGCGCAATGGCCGCCGTGTCATTCTGGTGATGAACGGACTGCAACTGCAAAAAGACCGCACCGAGGAATCCCAGCGCCTGATCGAATGGGCCTTCCGCGAGTTCGACGATTACGCTCTGTTCAAGGCCGGTGAGACGGTGACCGATGCCGAGGTGGCTGTGGGCCAGCAATCGACCGTGCCGCTGGTGGCCGGTTCGAACTTGGAAGTCACCCTGCCGCGCATGCTGCGCCCGCAGATGAAGGTGGTGGCCAGCTATAATGGCCCCTTGAAGGCTCCGGTCAAGAAGGGCACCCAGGTCGGCGTGCTGACCATTACCGCGCCGGGATATCCCGACCATGTGCTGCCGCTGCTGGCGGGCGCGGATGTCGAGAAGCTGGGCTTCTTCGGCCGCATCGGCGCTGGGCTGCATGCCCTGGTGGGCGGGAAGTAAGACCGATATGGCCGGCCGTTTCATCACCTTTGAAGGCGGCGAGGGGGCCGGCAAATCCACCCAACTGAAGCTGCTGGCGGAGTCGCTCCGCCAGTCCGGCCTTGATGTGGTGCTGACCCGCGAGCCGGGCGGCTCCACCGGGGCCGAGGACATCCGCCGCCTGCTGGTGGAGGGTGAGCCGGGCCGCTGGGACGCCATGACCGAGACGCTGCT
>Ga0310914_10001668_pt1 | contig 14470 bp, 16 predicted proteins | sample GREbulkMGAN108_FD_203450 | JGI IMG/M metagenome (GOLD analysis project Ga0310914, IMG submission 203450) | Lab enrichment of tropical soil microbial communities from Luquillo Experimental Forest, Puerto Rico - GRE.bulkMG.AN108 | ecosystem: Environmental > Terrestrial > Soil > Tropical forest >... | reverse complement strand
TCCTGCCAAAGCGACGCTCCCGGCCGCGGCTGCGCCGCCGGTGAACGGACCAACGCTACAGGTGTGAGCCGAGCATCACCGTCCGGCCGCAATCCCATCTCTCGAGGAGTGCGCGAAAAGAGCCGATCGGCGAGAACCCACATTGTAACCGCCATGACAACCCCGATTGTTGCTGCTGCGAGCGGGAAGCCCAGTACGCTGATGCCAGCCACCCAGAGCGGCGAAAAGACGACCCCTCCGATGCTCGCCCCATTGTATGCCATGGATAGTGCAGCGAGGCGGGTGCGCACAAACCACGGAGAGACGATAGCGTTGACTGGAGCGGCGCCCATCGCCGCCCAGCCCGCGTCGCTGAAGAGTGTGGAGACAAAGAGTTGCCAGGGTGCGGTGGCACTGGACCAGCCGAGGATGCCAACGGCTAAGGAGATTGCACCCGCCTTCGTCGCCACCGGAACGCCGAAACGCATATAGAATGTTGGCAGATTGGCCACGACGACCGCACCAATGACGAAATGTGTAGTCAACGGCTGTGGAGATCAGTGCCACCGGCCAGCCCCTATTCTCCTGAATAGCTTGCAAGTAGACCGGTGGGGCGTAAAAGCTGATCCCCCAACCCAAGACCGCCAAGACGAAGGCAGCACCAACGACACGCCAACCAAAGAAGATGCCGGTGCGCCTCGTCATGCTCGTCGCAACCGCGTTTTGCGTCCCTTGCATTCCAAGAGCCTGCACGGCGGCGGTGGAAAATGTTACGGAAACGCCCGAAGCATCGGGACGCCGAAAGGCGTAGATTGCGGTCGCCCAACAAGGAAGGGACGATGACGAGCCAGTCCGCATTCGCTGAAGTCGCCGCTCTGGCGGGAGATCCAGCCCGTGCCGGAATGCTGCATGCGCTGATGGACGGACGTGCACTTACGGCGTCAGAGTTGGCTCGCGTGGCTGGCATCACGCCGCAGACCGCGAGCGGTCATCTGGCGCGTTTGGCGGTGGCTGGCCTTCTCGCTGTCGAGAAGCAAGGCCGGCATCGCTACCACCGGCTTGCATCACCGGCGGTGACCCAGATGATGGAAAGCATCATGCAGGTGGCGTCCGGCCTGGACACGGCCCGACCGCGGCTCGTTGTCGGTCCGCGAGACGCAGCGTTGCGGGCGGCACGGACCTGCTACGACCATCTTGCCGGCCGTCTCGGCGTGGCGCTCGCAGACGCGTTGGTCGAGGGCGGCCGCGTGGAGCTGGCGAGCGACGGAGGAATGGTTACCGACGCAGGCGTCGCGTTTTTTGGGAGGGTCGGCATCGACCTCGATAGGGTTTCAGCGCGTAGCAGCGGACGCTCAGCTCGCGTTCTGTGCAGACCATGTCTCGACTGGAGCGAACGACGCCTTCACCTGGCCGGCACGATCGGCGCAGCCCTATGCGCGCACTGCTTCGCGAAGGGCTGGATACACCGCAACAACGGCACCCGCGCCGTCACGATCACACCGAAGGGCCGACACGTTTTTCGCGACGAGTTCGATGTGAGGTTGGAGTAGTTTCTTCGGCACTTCGTGTCGGCGGCCATCCGCGTCGGCTGCGGTGGAGTTAGCGATGCGCGCTTGACAGCGACGGTAAGCCTCTACTAACGTAAGTCATGGCTTACGAAGCGGCCTTGACCGCGCTTTCCGATCCGACGCGACGGCTGGTTTTCGAGCGCATTCTCGGCGCGCCGCGGCCCGTCGCCGCCATTGCCGAAGGTTTGCCGGTCAGCCGTCCCGCCGTCTCGCAACACCTGAAGGTGTTGAAGGAGGCTGGACTGATCACCGAGCGGCGCAATGGCACACGGCGGCTCTATGCGGCGAACCCGCAGGCGCTCGGTGAGCTGCGCGCGGCCATCGAAGCGATGTGGCACGAGGCGCTCGGCAGCATGGCTGTAGCGCTCGACGAGGAGCGGGAGGGATGACGATTGCCCGCTTTCCGGTTCCGCCGATCATAAAGACGGTGACGGTACGCGCGGCGCCGGCGCGGGCGTTCGCCCTGTTTGCGGACGATTTCGCGCGCTGGTGGCCGCTGGCGCGGACCCACACCGGCCCCGATCCGGTGGACTGCGCGATCGAGCCGCGGGTCGGTGGGCGGGTCTTCGAACGGGCGGCCGATGGGCGCGAAACGCCATGGGGAACTGTGCTCGCGTACGACCCGCCGCATCGTCTCGCCTTTTCCTGGATTGTCGAACTGCCGGCCGGGATGGAACAACTGGTCGAGATCCGCTTTACCGCAGAGGACCGCGGCACCAGGGTCGAGCTGACGCATTCGGGCTGGGAACAACTCGGTGACGCCGCCGCAAGCCTGCGCGAGCGGTATGACCGCGGCTGGGGCTCCGTGTTCGAGCGCCACTTCGTCGACTATGCCGATGGCCTGCAACCTGAACAGAGGAGGTAACCACGATGCAACTGTACCATTTCCCGTCACCTAATCCGCAGAAGGTCACTTTCGCTCTCAAGGAGCTGGGGCTCGATTGCGAGATCGTGCCGGTCGATCTGGGGAAGGGGGAACATCGGCAGCCAGCGTTTCTCGCGGTTAATCCGTTCGGCCGCGTGCCGGTTCTCGTGGACGGCGGGCTAACGCTGCCGGAGTCGCATGCGATCATCGCCTATCTCGGCGAGAAGACCGGTCGGCTGTGGCCAGCATCGCCCGTCGGCCGCGCCGACGCGCTCAGGTGGTTGTTCTTTCTGTCGCAGCACATCATGCCGCCGGCCGGCGACGTGGCGCTGCGCTTCCGTGCGAAGCTGTTCGGGCGTCCAGTCGACGAGGCCACCGTGGCACGCGGCGAGCAAGCATTGCCGGCGGCGTTGGCGATCCTCGAAGATCACCTGGCGGACAACAAATGGATGATGGGCGCCGAGTTTGGCCTCGTGGATTGTGCCTATTGCCCGGTGCTCAACGTCATCGAGAAATCCGGCTTCGGCTTTACCGAATTCCCCAGGGTGGCGGCCTATCTCGATGCGTGTCGCGCGCGCCCGACCTGGGTGCAGACGCCCAGGCTACCCGGGCTCTAGTGGCGGCGACCGCTTGAGCGGTCGAGTGATGCCGATCCGCGGCTTGGCGGCGCTAAGCGTCGTCTTGGCCGCCTCCGGCCCTGCCTGGGCGGAGGTCAAGTCCGCGACGCCCAACGGCTTCGAGGTCGTCTCCATAGTCACGATCGCGGCACCTGCCGATCGGGTCTATTCGGCATTCAGCGAAATCGGCCATTGGTGGAGCTCTTCCCACACCTTTTCGCGCGACTCCGCCAACCTCAGCCTCGAGCTGCGCGCCGGCTCTTGCTTTTGCGAGCTGCTGAAGAATGGCGGCACCGTGGAGCATATGCGGGTCGTCTACGCCGCGCCGGGCGTGGGTCTGCGCCTGCGTGGCGCGCTCGGCCCATTGCAGGCGGAAGGCGTCGACGGAGCGCTCAGCTGGACCCTGGCGCCGGTCGAAGGCGGCACGAATGTTACCCAGAGCTATGTCGTCGGCGGCTATATCCGCGGCGGCATGGAGCCATGGGCGCCACGGGTCGACCGGGTGCTCGACGAGCAGCTGCAACGCCTGAAAAACTTCGTCGAGGGCAAGCCCCTGCCCCAATAGCGAAGCATTAGCCTGATCGTGCCTCGCGGGTTATCATCGCGGCATCAAACCGGTCAACGGGAGAACACGCGATGGAGAAGCGATTTGGCGTGGTGTCCGCGGATGGGCATTGCAGGGTGATGCATCTGCCGTTCGACCTTTGGACAAAACGTCTGCCGAAAAAGTTGCAGGACAATGGGCCGAAGGTCGTCAAGGGGCCAGACGGGACACGACAGTGGACCGTCGAGGGACGGCCTTGGAGCGGGGTCGGCTGGGCTGGAGTGGGCCGGGGGCCCGTCAATTGCTATACGCGGGCGGGCCTACCGGAGGAGCCGGAGCCCGGCATCTTCCGCGCCGCCAATGCCCGATATCGCTGCGAAGACATGGACCGAGACGGGGTCGATGCCGAGCTCGTCAACGGTCCCTATGAGCAGATCTCAGCGATCAAGGATCCGGAACTGCGCGCCGCAGTCGTTTGCGCCGTCAACGACTGGGCGCGGGAGCTCTACGAGGAGTCGAGCGGCAGGTTCATCATGCTTCTCCCCTTGCCTTGCCAAACGGCCGAGGAGGCCGTCGCGGAGCTGATGCGGGTGGCCGAGTTCGGCCTGCCCACGGGGGTTATCTTCGACTGGGTTGGCGCTCCCGAGCCCGTGTTGCACCAGATGTGGGAGCCGCTCTGGGCGGCAGCCGCGGAGACCGGCCTGCCGATCAATCTGCACGCCAACCCCAGTGGCGGGTCGCGCCAGATGGGAGTAGGGGTCGCAGGCCTCGAGCCGCGCAACCAGGCCTTGATGAGGGTTGCCAACTTCCCGATGGGGGCGATGGGGGAGCTGATGAGCGCGGTCGTCTTCTCGGGTATCTGCGATCGCCATCCCGGGGTGCGCTTTGTGCTCGAAGAGGCCGGTGTCGGCTGGGTGCCGTTCCTGTTCTGGCGCTTCGACCGCGAGTACGATTTCGGCGGGCCTTCCGCCCGTGTCTTCAAGCCCGACGTTCCGCTATCCGACAAGCCGACCGAGTTCGTCAGGCGCCAGGTGTTCTTCACCTTCGAGGTCGAAGAAGAAGGTGGATTTCGGCGCGTGCCCGAGATTGGCTTGCGCAATTTCCTGTGGGCCAGCGACTTCCCGGGTCTCGACAGCCCCTGGCCGGATTCCAAAGCGATCGGACACGCCCCGGCGGAGGCGGCTCTCGGGAAAGCGGCTCTCGACCAATTGGTCTTTGAGAACGTGGTGAGCCTCTACAAGATCCCGGTCACATAGCCGCGAGAGCCGGCCCTCGCGTAACACGAAGCTCGCCTTGGGCGGGTCCGGTCGAGAATGACCTGCCAGAACCTGCGCATTAAGCGCGTCTATGAGCCGCCGGAGACGGCGGACGGCGTCCGCGTATTGGTGGATCGGCTATGGCCCCGCGGCCTGTCGCGAGAGCGCGCGAAGATCGACCTCTGGCTAAAGGAAATCGCACCGAGCGACGCCCTGCGCCGCCGGTTCCACCGGGATCCCTCGGCTTGGGGTCACTTCAAGACCGCTTATTTCGACGAACTGGAGCAGCCGCCGGCGCAGTCGGCTCTCCATGCCCTGCTCGATCGACTGACCCGTGGGCCCGTCACGCTGCTCTTCGCAGCTCGCGATGAGACCCGCAACAACGCTGTCGCGCTGAGAGAGTGGTTGGAAGGTCGGGCTGGCTGAAACGTCCGGCGGCCATCTCGACTGCATCGGCGAACGCTGACGGGCGTGCCCCGTCGAAAGGCAGTCATCGCGTCGACCATTGGCACTAGGATCGAATGGTACGATTTCTTCACTTACGGCACCGCGGCCGGGTTGATCTTCGGCAAGCTCTACTTTCCCAACGAAGATCCACTCACCGCGACTTTGGCGGCCTTCGGCACCTACTTCATCGGATTCGTCGGCCGCTCAATCGGCGCTGCGATATTCGGCCATTACGGCGATCGCATCGGGCGCAAAGCGACGCTGATTGCCACGCTGCTGTGCATGGGCATCGCGACTTTCCTGGTCGCCTTTGTGCCCACCTACCAGGTGATCGGCATCTCGGGGGCAGTGATCTTGACTGTTCTGCGGATGATCCAGGTGATCGGCGTCGGCGGGGAATGGGGCGGTTCGGTGCTGCTGGCGATGGAATGGGCGCGTCACCATGGCCACCGGGGCTTGGTCGCCTCGTGGTCGCAATTCGGGGTCCCATGCGGCCTCTTCCTGTCAAACCTTTCGATCTTGGCTTTCAGCGCTTGGTCAGGCGATCAGTTCACCACGTGGGGCTGGCGAATCCCGTTTGCGCTCTCGATCATACTCGTTGGGGTTGGCCTGTGGATTCGTCTTGGCATCCTCGAGACGCCGGTGTTTCGGCAACTCCTGAATGCCAGAAAAATCGAGAAAGCCCCGATTGTTGAGGTCATCAAGAAACAACCGAAGGAAATCATGCTGTCGGCGCTGCTGCGGATGTCCGAACAGGCTCCGTTCTATATCTTTACCGCATTTATCTTTGCCTATGCCGTTGGCACCCTGCATATGTCACGTGACCTGATCCTGACGGCGGTTCTGGTGGCCTCTTGCGTTTCGTTTGTTAGCATTCCGCTGTTCGGGCACATCTCAGACCGCATCGGGCGCAGGAAGATGTATCTGATCGGCGCGGCGACGGTCGGTTTGTTCGGGTTCCTGTATTTCGGCATGGTGGACACCGCGATACCCTCCGCGGTGTTCATCGCGATCGTCTTATCTCTGATCCCGCATGACCTGCAATATGGGCCACAGGCTGCATTGATCGCGGAGGCGTTCACGCCGCGACTGCGCTACAGCGGTTCCTCACTCGGCTATCAACTGGCATCGGTGATTGCCGGCGGGCCGGCACCGCTGATCGCAACCGCGTGGTTCGCCCACTATCAAACGGGCCACGCGATCTCGATCTACATCGCCGCTTGCTCGGCGGTAAGCCTGGTGTCGGCGGCCTTCATGCCCGACTACACCGGCAAGGATATTTCAATGGAATATGACGACTGACGGTCAGAGCAAATTCGAGAAAGGATAGAGGCAGGTTCGGGAAGGCGCTAAAGTCCGGCCAGCGCGCACACGCCACGCTTCCGGTGCCACTGCGACGTATTTGGGGGGAGAGCCATGACCAACACGGCGGTAGATCTGACGGCCGAGAGCCTGGGACCGCTGGAGCGCAAGCATCTCCAATATGCAAATTTTCGTGCAGTCGCCGGGGGAGCGGAAGTCACCAAGACACATTGGCACATTGCCTTGGCCAATGGGCTCGGCTGGGGCTTCGATGGTATGGACAGTATGGTGTTCTCGCTGGTCTCGCCGCTCGTCATCACAGAATTCGCACTCGACCTACCGAGCTATCGCTCGGGGGTACAGATCGCGTTGTTTGTTGGCATCGCCGGACTGTACTTCTGGCCGTGGCTCGCCGACCGCTATGGGCGGCGAAATTTGCTGGCGATCAACATAGCCCTGTTCTCACTGCTGATGCCGGTGGTGGCGCTGGCACCAAGCTTCGCCGTCTTTGTCGTCGGGCGGTCTGTGGTGAACTTCGCGCTCAACGGCGAATGGTCGTTGGGATCTCTGTTGGTGGCGGAGACCTGGCCAGCGCGCTTGCGCGCGCGGGTAATCAGCATCAATCGGGCGACGTGGTGCTTCGGGGTCTCTTTGGCCGGGGTCATCTCCGGCTTTGCCGCCGCTTTCTGGGGATGGCGCATCGCGGTGATGCTGCCGGCAGTGATTGCGTTGCTGGCGATCTATATCCGCGCGACCTGCCCGGAATCGCCGTATTGGGTGCGCGCGCAGGACCGCAAGCGGCGTATTGCCGAGACCCTATCGGCCGGCCGCGCGATAAACGAGGACGACCGGGCGTGGCACGCCAAGGCCGGCAAAGTCGGCATCAGGCAGGTGTTTATGCCGGATGTGCTGCCGGCGACCCTGGTCGCTCTGTTTGTAGCCTGCTCCAGCTGCTGCATCTTCGGCACGGTGGGCGCCTGGATGCCCTATTACTTGTCGACCGAGAAGCACTGGTCGACGCAAGAGTACAGCGCTTTCTACGTCTGGTGGGGCATCGTCGGCTTTTTCGGCTTGTCATTGGCGGGCTGGCTGGCCGACAGGATCGGCCGCCGCATCGCCTTCATCGCCATGCTGACCCAGGGCGCCATATTTATGACCCTATGGGTTTATACCGACAGCCACATACTGATGTGGCTGTTCGGTCTGGCTTGGAGCTTCGGGTTCCTCGGCTTTTGGGGACCGAGCACGACCTTGACTGCCGAGGTGTTCCCGACCCGCATCCGCGGCGCCGCCAACGGCGTGGTATGGGCGATCGCCTATTTTGTCGGCTTCGTACTGTGGCCGTTCGTCACGGTCGCTCTGCAGCAGTCGACGGGGTCGTTCGCGCTGGCATTCCTGTGCATTCCTGTTTTGATGATCGCCATGGCAGCCGGCGTTTGGTTGTCGGTACCCGAACACGCCGGCAAGGAGCTCAATACCATCATCGTGTGAGGCGCAGGGCGACGAGTGGTCAGCCGGGTTCGGGCCCGCTCGGGAACCGGTTCAGCCAGTGGCGTGCGATGTCGACGCGGGGCGCGATCCACGCGTCGCCGTTGTTCGCAATGTGCCGCAATATCCGCTCCGGCGCGCCGATCCGGCCCGGCCGACCGATTATGCGCAGGTGAAGCCCGATCGACATCATCTTGGGCTGGTAGGCGCCTTCGCCGTGCAGCCGATCGAAGGCGTCGATCATGTACTCCGCAAAATCGCGGGTGCCGCTGAACCGCTGCGTATGGAAGAACTGCATGTCGTTCGTGTCAAAGGCATAAGGCAGCACGAGGTGGCGCTTGCCGGCGACATCGACGAAATACGGCAGCTCGTCGTTGTAGGCGTCGCTGTCGTAGAGGAAGCCGCCTTCCTCGACCAACAGACGCCGGGTGTGGGGAGATCACAGGGACCGAGTGTGCCAGCCGACCGGCCTGACGCCGGTCGCGCCCTCTATCGCGGCGACGGTGCGCGCGATGCGGCTGCGTTCCTCCGCCTCGTCGAGCCCATCATGGCTTTCCCATCGCCAGCCGTGCGCCGAGACCTCGTGCCCGCGGCGGAGGGCATCGCGAGCCAGCATTGGCAGCCGCTCGACAGCTCGCCCGGAGGCGCTGAGTGTCGCCTTCGGCTGGTGGCGTTCGAGAAGGTCCATGACGCGCCACCAGCCGGCGCGGGCGCCGTACTCGAAGTGGCTGTCGATGGCGGGATCCAGGCGGCCGACGACCCGCTGCTCGATCTCGTAGACGGCCTCGTTCTCGGCGTCGCCGTCGGCAACGGAATATTCGGCGCCCTCCTCGAAGTTGACGACGAGCGACACCGCCACCCTCGCCCCGCCCGGCCAACCCGGATCGGGCGGGGAGCCGCCATAGCCCAGCAAATCGCGGCTCAACGCAGTCATACCACCCCCAGCTTCATGACCTCTTCGCGCACCAGATCCTTGATGCGGCGCAGACCCGTTTGATCCGGAGCGGCTGCCGCGTCATTTGGCGCCGGCAACGACCATCAGGGTGGAGGTTCCGTGCGCCAGCACGCGTCCATCCTGCGAGTTCACCCGCGCTTCGGTCGAGATGATTTGGCGGGTCTGCGATACCACGCGGGCTTCGGCCCTGACGCGCCCGGTATCGCTGGTAATCGGTCGCGAGAGATTGACCTTGGTCTCGAGCGTCCTGAAGCCGGCCCCGGCGGATAACAAAGAATAGCCGGCGCACCCGGTCGCGCTGTCGATCAGAGTCATGGCCCAGCCGCCATGCGCAGTCCCCATCGGATTGAGGAGATGATCGCCCGGCTCGCCCTCGAATGCCGCGAAGCCGTCGCCGATCTCGACCAGCCAGAACGTCAAAGTCTTCGAGATCGGCGGGTGCGGCAGGCGGCCTGCGATGATGGCCTGCAGGATCTCTTTGCCTGTCAGTCGGGCGATCTCCTCGGAATTTGCCACGCCGTACGCATGAGCTGAGGATCCATCCATCGTAGGTCTTTCCATGTAAATACAAACGTTGTATATGCATACACCCATGGATCAGGCAATGCAAGCCCGGAAAACTCTGCGCAGCGATGCCCTGCAGGCGATCGAAGCCTGCGCAGGATGGAACAGCCGCCTCGCCTCACGCCGCATCACCCAGTTTCTGGAAAAGAAAATGATCGGTTCCGGCCTGACGATCGCTCAGTTCGGGTTGATGGCACAAATCGCCACCGCCTCCGACGACACCTTGGGCGCGTTGGCCGAGCGATTAGGGCTTGATCAATCGTCCCTGTCCCGAAACCTGCATGCTCTGGAGCGTGACGGTTTGGTCGAGATCGCCGTCGTCGAGCGAGATCAGCGAAGGCGAGCGGTGTGGCTCACCGAGAGCGGGGCACGACGCCTGGAAGGAGCAATGCCGGTTTGGCGGTCTGCACACGCGGCGTTGGCGGAGGTCCTTGAGCCGGAGCTTGCCCGGCAATTCGCGATTGCCTCGGAAGCGTTGATCGGCCGATAACCGGCGAGCCGGCGCGTTGTCGACCCGTACGCCTCGCTGCGGTATATCGGGACATCGAGCAAACCTTCGTCTCCCGCGCGCAACATGCTTCTTGAAGGGGTCGCGGCGGCATCAACTGCCAGAAAAACCGATATGAATGATCCTTTCAATTTACAACGGTTTGTGGATGCCCAGAGTCCTATCTTTGACCAAGTCTGCTCGGAACTGAGGGGTGGCGCCAAGAGAAGCCATTGGATGTGGTTTATTTTCCCGCAAATCGAAGGTTTGGGTTACAGTCAGCTGGCGCGTAAATTCGCAATTTCTTCTCGCGAAGAAGCCGTGGCATATTTAGAGCATCCGATTCTCGGGCCGCGGCTTATAGAATGCACTACGCTAGTAAATCTCATCGAAGATCGTGCAATCGAACAGATTTTTAGCTACCCAGATGACCTTAAGTTCCGATCCTGCATGACTTTGTTCGCCGATACAACCGGTAATCAGGTCTTTGTGGACGCTCTGAGCAAATATTTTAAAGGAAAATCTGATCCATCGGCCTAGAGCGACTGTAGCTATTTTGCTTGGAGCTCAGGACACGCATGACGTATTCGAGGGCCTAAACGAGGCGCGAAATGCGGCCGATGTCGCGCCGAGGCGATCGAGATGGCCAACGACGCCCGGTTGCGCCTCGCCGGGCCCTTTCTCAAGCCGCGCCTTCATGTCGATCGGCGATCCGATCACGCCTGGTTCTTAAGGTTCCGGCTAAAGAATTTCTGAGCTGCCGCGATCGCCTGGCTCTGGGTATCGGCCTGGGGAATCCGGATCTCGCATTGCGGAACGACCGTCTGTCCCGCTTCGCTGCAGGGAGACAGGAAATCATAGTGTCCGACGCCGGGAAGCTGCTCCAGCTCCGCCCGTGGATCGCCTTGGCCACCACGAGCCCGTTGGTGGTCGGAGGTGCAACCGTGTCAGCGTCGCCCAGCACGATAGCAACGGGCGTGCTCATCTGCGCAAGGCTGGTCGGGTCAAGCGCCTGCACCAGGGCGGGCGCCATCGCAAAGACGGCCCGCGCATACGGAATGGAGTGGTCGTCCCCCGCATGCGCTACCTCAGCGGCCACTTCCGGCGGCTTGAGGGCTTTCGCGAACTCCTCCGGTGTCACCGCGAACTCCTGTTGTGGCCGGCATACGCCATCGTCGGGATTGGCCGCACAGAACTGAGCGAAGTGAGATCGATCGACCCGAGCCCCGGCCGCCACAAGCGCGGTAAACCCTCCGGCGGAGAAACCCGCGACATCAGGGCGGGCCAAATCCAAGTGGGGATCAATTGCCGGATCTCGCTCAGTCGCCTCCAAGGCCGCGCGCAAATCATCCGCCCGATCCCAATACAGTGCCGCGCCGGGGACGGTCATCTGATCGACCGCATTGTTGCCGGGATGATCCACGGCAGCGACGATGTAGCCATCGCGCGCCATCGCGATCCCGAACCAGCCCACGATCCGCGCGGTACCCCCGAACCCATGGGACAGGAGGATCACCGGCCACCGGATCCGATCCGCGGCAAAGGCAGCATCCACCGCTACAGATCCAATATTGCGGAGCGGTCTCTCAGGCGGACCGACGATAAGCGGACGTTCGACGGCATCTGCGGCGGCAGGATACCAGACCGTAATCCGGAGCTGGTCTCGGTGCTCTGCATCACGCAGGCTCGCCGTTTTCTCCGAAGTCACCCGGTGTATTTCGCCAACCAGCTCAGCACATACATGTGCGGCTGAGAGGAGACCAGTAGAGGTATTTGACCTCGGGGAATTGCTCCATGCCGTATTCCTGGGCCGAGCGGGTTGCCACCATCTGGGCCCAACTGCGCGCGCGAGGAGCTGGCGCACGCAGTGCAATCCGCACGGGTCACAGGACGGCGTAAGGGTTCGCCGGATGCGAGAAGGCAACGCAGCGAGTTCCGCGCGACGCGGCCGAGCGCCTGGCCGTTTTGGCTGCCGACAGGTCGGCTGCGATCGAATTTCGTTGCGCGCCTCGCGCGAGATCGAGAATCGCACCCAACAGACCGGGAAACCGGGGAATGGCGGTTAGGAGCAGGCCGATACTGTGCCTTATAAACTTGCCGTACAACTCGGACGTTGCTACGGAGTCTTCTCCCCTGATACACTGATAGTGTCGGTCCCCAGTCTGACGATATGCAAGGGGGGATGACGTGAATTGGATTGAAAATTGGCTGCAAGTGAGCCCCGATGGCGGCGATGGCAGCCTTGAATTGCTGGTGCTCCTGGTTGTGGCTACGGGCACAGCCGCATTGCTTGTGGCGTTCAGTCGGCGGGCACGATCCCTGATTCGGCGCGTGATTGCGCCGGCCGTGACCGATGCGTCGACGGTGCATCGTCCGTAGCAGAGGGTCATGTCCGGCATCCGCCTAGTCATCCGTGCCTGAGAGATCGATCGGAGAGCGAAGCAAGGCAAAATCACGTCAGCAAGGCGCGCGCCGGGCGGGACTGCCCGCGCAGGCCTCGGTGGTGGATCAAACGACACATACACCGAAGCGCAGCGCTGCCGTCCAGGCACAAGTCGGAGCGGCCGGCCCGACCTATCGAATTCTCAGAACCAACGAGTTCGACGCGAAGGACACGCCGACCCCGGTCGCGCCATTCAGCGCCCCCGTGGCACCGGTCGGCGACGATTTCGCGGGCGAGGCGCGCAAGTCCGCCAAGCTTGTCCTTGCCGAGGCGCCGGTCGAGGACCTCGCCGATGTCGGCGCTCTCATCGCGACGCTGCCTGCGGATACTGCGATGGTCAGGCACAGGCCGAGGATCACCACCGCACCGGACTCCGGGCGGGTCGCCGAGGAAAACAGAAACGTGCGGCTGCGTGCGTTTCTCTATGCGGCGAGCCGGGAGGCCGACAATGATTTCCATCTCATCGTCGGCGGCGACCCGAATTCCGAACCGCATGTCTACATGACGAACGAAATATCCGGGCTGCCACCCGAGGGAAGCGACAGTTTCACCTCCCTCAAATCGGCGCGCGACGCCTACAAGACTTTCTTCGGCGACCACCTGCCCGGGGCGTCATACGATTTCTACGATCCGCCGATCCCGATCGAGATCGAAGGCTCGCTTTTCTTCGACATGAGCCATGCCGGCGGCCGTTCGCCGGGCCCGCCAAGTCTGCACGCTGACATGCCGACGATCTGGGAGATTCATCCTGTGTCGAAGATTGTCTTCGAGCCGCAATGACGTCCTCAAGTCGTCGTGACGGCGACATGGCCCGCGGCGCGAAGCGAGGACCGGCCAAGCCGCGCGCCGAGGCACGTAAGCGGCGCCCTGGGCTGCCGAACGAATCTTCCATTGTGGCCGAGATGGAGTTCACCTCGCCCAGAGGAACCAAGTATCGCGTGCTCAGGACCAACGAGAGGGACACTTACGACGACGGCGACCGGCTGAAGCCGAAGCGAGCGCGCTGCGAATGAGCGCACTCGGCCCCGCGGTTCCGCCTGCTGCCGAGGATCTGGGCGCCGGTACAATCGGCGTTTAATAGGTGTATGAGCGGCACCTTCAAGGCTGCTTACGCGAGAAGGTGCCCCATGACGGTTCGCCGCGTTGATTGGCATCGCGACGAATGGCTCGCGTACCGCGGTCGAGCGCGGCGTCCATGTACGATCTGCAACTTAATCTACAGCCAGGGCGGCCCGATCACGATCTCCTAAGGATTGGCCGAGACTGCCTTACGAATTTCACCTGGCTGGGTATCGCCGATTGAGCGCGTTGGGACGGCGAGCGCAACGTGCGGCACTGGCCGTCGCGACGTCCGCTGCTACAACGTAGCAGAGCCGTTGAGCGGGTCACAGTGTAGAACTCTTGCTGGCCGAATGGCGGAAACAGGTCTGGATAAGAACTGGGCTCCGACCCAATGCGAGGCTGTTGTGCTATCGGGAGCGTTCAATCATTGCCTGGAAACGACAAGAAGAACTGTTTTCATCGACCAAATAATAGGGATAATGGAGAAACATCTAGTGAATAAAATCATACGGATGGAACCCACAGGATCGACGTTCGAGCGCAGATTTCGGCCGTTCGGCCTGGATCTTCGGTTTGATTTTCAGCACTAGTGTCGCTCATGCACGCGGCGTCAGGCGTAGCGGACTCAAGCCCCAGGCCGCGCCGCGGCCGCTGCGATAGGAGCGAAACGCGGAGGGAAGAATGTCTGATCTAGCAATAGTAATAGACGATGAAAAGCGCGTCGGTCAGGAAGACAAGCCCAGGGACAATATCGGAAGAAAAGCTGGGGCAGACGGTATCGAAACACGCATCGACGGTTGTGTGTCCAGTGAAGGCTGGCATGTTCAGCAGGGAACAAACCTGCCGGGGTAGAAGTCAGAGCCCCGTAGTTTGGATAGCGGAGGAGCTGGAAA
>Ga0310914_10001666_pt1 | contig 14476 bp, 15 predicted proteins | sample GREbulkMGAN108_FD_203450 | JGI IMG/M metagenome (GOLD analysis project Ga0310914, IMG submission 203450) | Lab enrichment of tropical soil microbial communities from Luquillo Experimental Forest, Puerto Rico - GRE.bulkMG.AN108 | ecosystem: Environmental > Terrestrial > Soil > Tropical forest >... | reverse complement strand
ACAAGCCATAGGCTGTCGCGCCATCGGCGCGGGTGCCCTTGTGCACATGCCAGAAGCCACGCTGACAATAGTCCCAAGCGCCCATGTTCTCCGGCCGCTTTGCGATTACGCGCTGGCTTTCTGCGCGGGAGAGCGCTGGCTCGATCGCGGCGACGACACGCGAGGTGATGTCGTCCTGTACTGCGAAGATGTCAATCAGATCTAGGTCGTAACGCTCGGCCCAGAGGTGGGTGCCAGTGGCTATGTCGATAAGCTGACTGCTGATGCGGACCCGCTGTCCCGCTCTGCGCATGCTCCCCTCGAGGACGTAGCGAACGCCAAGATCGCGGCCAACCTCCTTTAGGTCGACGGGTTTTCCTTTGTAGGCGAAAGTGGAATTGCGGGCGATGACGAGAAACCAGCGCCATTTCGACAGCGCGGTGATGATGTCCTCGGTAATCCCGTCGACAAAATATTCCTGCTCGGAATCGCCACTGACATTGGTAAACGGGAGGACGGCGATCGAGGGCCGGTCGGGTAGCGTCCGCGAAGCCGCCGTCTCCAACGGGATCCCGGGCCTGTCTGCCCTCTCTGCGAGAACAGCGCGATAAGCGCGCACCGGCCGGGCAATGTTCTTGACCTGCTGTTCGCCCATGTCCTCGAGCGAGATCGCGAGCTTGTCGCGCACCTGATCTCGTACCACCCGGCTGACGCAGATGCCGCCTGGTTCGGACAAGGCCTCAAGGCGCGCCGCGATGTTGACACCGTCGCCAAAGATGTCGTTGCCCTCAATAATGATATCGCCGAGATTGATGCCGATGCGGAAATCGATGCGCCGGTCGGCTTGTACGTCGGCGTTACGCGCGGCCATCTCGCGCTGCACCTCGACCGCGCAACGAATCGCATCGACCACGCTCCCGAACTCGCAAAGCAGACCGTCGCCCGTCGTGTTGACGATGCGGCCGCGGTGCTCCTTGATCTTGGGGTCGATAACCTCTCGCCGCAGTGTCTTCAGCGCAGCGAGCGTGCCTTCCTCGTCCGCTCCCATCAGGCGCGAGTAGCCCGCGACGTCGGCCGCCAGAATCGCTGTAAGGCGCCGTTCGACCCGTTCTTCTGCCATGGCAGCCGCCCATACAAAATAGACAAGAGGCTATTGTCTGCGGCCTCGAGTTTAACACAGTTTTTTAGGGCGTCGGTCGCTGGTCCGAGTTCTTTCGGGCCGCGCCCGCTATTTGGCCGGCGTAACGGCGCCTGACGGAAGAACCGGGGCGGTGGCGAAATTCGCCGGCAACTCGCCGGTTAGGCTTTCGAGGAACGCGACGATGTCGCGCATGTCAGCAGCATCCAAGGCGACCCCGAGTTGCACGCGCGCCATGACTTTTACAGCTTCCGGCAGAGTCGCCACTGACCCGTCATGGAAATAGGGCGGCGTCATCGCAACATTGCGCAGGCTCGCGACCCGGAACACGTATAGGTCATTGGGATCCTTTGTGACGTCGAAACGACCCTTGTCGATAGGGTCGCTCCCTGTCGCTTTCCAGTAGTCTTCCACCACGCCGAATTTTTGATACATCCCACCACCGATACCGACGCCGTGGTGGCACGCCACACAACCCGTATTGATAAACTTCTCCAAGCCGGTCTTTGCGGCCCGAGTCAACGCCTCCCGATTGCCGGCAAGATAGGCATCGAAGGGCGAAGGTGTCACCAATGTGCGCTCATAGGCGCCGACCGCTTTGGCGATGTTCCGCAACGTCATCGGCTGCGGATCGTCAGGAAACGCCGCCTTGAATAGCGGGGTATAACCCGGGATTCGCGCCAGGCGATCGATTACAGCTTTCTCGTCGGGTTGACCGGATGTGATCGGCGAGGTGAGCGCCTGGAATACCTGATCCTCGAGGTTCGTCCGATCACCGCGCCAATGAATCACAAAGCTCGTCCCGGCATTGAGGTTGGTCGGAACGTGACGTGGATGGGGACGCTGCTTGACACCCATCGGTTTTGGTAGCGCGTCGGTCCCGTAGAGCGCCGGCAGGTGACAGCTCGAACAGCTCATATTGGCGTCGATCGTCAGTCGCGGATCGAAAAACAGCGACCTTCCGAGTTGTCGGCGCAAGATAGAAATGTCACCTGACGCGCAAAGTAGAAATGACACCGCGGGCCATGCGGAGCCGATTGCATCGGCATTGACCCGATGTTGGTCACTGGCCAATGAGACCGCAGGCTGGTCTGCGTCCTTGCCGTGGAGGGTCGAGCAGCGCATCTGATTGAGCGCCGGAACGAAGATGGGTTATTAGGATCGGCGACCGGTGAAGCGGAGACGGGCTCTGCTGGGGAGCAACCCGTCAAGGAATAGCCGGTTGGAGACTCACTCCGATGGACAGGGAGCCGATCGGAACTGGCCGGCTCCCGCCACTCGGCGATTGCCAACCAACATCGGGGTAGATCTCCCGATCCCTTAAAAACCCACCCCTGACCACGCGTTGGTAGCGGGCTTGGCGATGGTAATTCCGTTACGTAACGGCATACAAGCAGCGGCGATCACCCTCGATCGGGTTCGCTGCCTCAGGCCGGCGCCGCGACGGCAGCGTGGTGTGGCGCTCGCCCCTTCGACGGGAGACCCGGCGCTTCGAGGTTGTTCGGCGATCGCCGCCGGGCAGCATGCCCCCGCTGCCGATGCGCCGCGTAGGCGGCCTGCTGTGCTTTGACCTGCTCCAACACCGCCGAGAGCCGCTTGTTGTCAACGATTGCACCCGGCTGCACCGTCTGGATCTTGTCGAACACCCTGAAACCGAGCGCTGTCCCCTCGAACTGAACCGCAAACCGCCCGTCCGGGTAGTTGACGACCTCCACCTTCTTGCGCACCAAGCCACGGGTCAACGGCGTCGGATCGAGGAGCAGCATCATCCGGTCGTAGTGCAGGGTCAGATTGCGCGTCACCGTGCGCTCCTCCCGCCAAGCCAGGATCTCGTCCAGATCATCCGCTGGCGACAGCGGCCGATGCAGGTTCTTAGCGTTTGCCGGGTCCCTGCCAAAGCGCCGGTTGTAAGCGGTGATGAAGCCAGGCAGCCACGCATTCGCCGCGGCAATCGACGATACCCCCGCCAGCCGCAGCTCCTTGACCATGCGGTCCTGCAATGTGCCAAACGCGCGTTCGATGCGTCCCTTTGCCTGCGGGCTGTTGGCACAGATGATGTCGATGTTCAATGCCGACAGCGCGCGACCGAATTGGGTCACACCGTCGCCACCGGCAGCGTCCTTGCTGTTCACCCGAAAGATGCTGTGCTTGTCGCTGTACAACGCCACCGGCTTGCCGTGCTCCTCCAGATAGGCGCGGGTCGACCGAAAGTAATCAAACGCCGATTCCGAAGCGACGAACCGCAGCTGCATCAACCGGCTCGTCGCATCATCCACGAAAGCCAACACCGTACATGACGGACCCCGGTCCTCAAACCAGGCGTGCTCCGAGCCATCGATCTGCACCAGCTCACCCAAGCAATCGCGCCGCCGACGTGGCTGATGCGGTGAAGGAAGACGATGCCGACGATCCTGCCACAACCCATCGGCGATCATCCAACCGCGCAAGGTCTCGCGCGACACCGAGCAACCGTGATGCTCTGCCAGTTTCTCCGACGCCAAGGTCGGGCCAAAGTCGGCGTATTGCTCGCGCACGATCGACAATGCCAGGGTGCGAACCTCAGCGGGCAGCCGATGGTTACTGGGTCTGCCTCGGTGCTGGGAGAGCAGGCTCGTGGCACCGTCCCGCTTGAGGCCGCGCAGCAGACGAAATACCTGACGCCGCTGTAAGCCGATCAGCACACACGCGTCAGCAACACGCAGACGACCCGACTGAACCCGCAACAGCACCTCAAGACGGCTGAACTCCGGCTTGCTCATCGACACCACCGCCAAGGCGCACCTCCCGGGACCCCAGAACCCGGGGGAGTGTCACCTCTACTTTGCAGAGGGGTGTCATCTCTATATTGCGCTTACAGTCGAATATCGCAGAAGATGGATTATGAAAAATGGAGATAGGGCCTAGACTCGTTTTTTGATCAGGATTAGATCGTCGTGCGAGTCTTTGATTCGAAACCTGAATAGCTTTCCGCTAGCATCCGGCTCAATGACGATTGCCCAACCATGCAGATCGACGCGACTATCCAATTCGGATTCGAGAGACCATTCAAGCCGATAACCAGCAGATTCAAGGCGTTGATGTATTCCACTTTCTACTGGGTAGTCCAAAGTGACGATCTTTTCTCCGATGACCGCTGGACTGGGAGGAACTCGTTCGCTTGGACGAGCATTAGGCTTCACAAAGACGTGGCCCCCCTGCACGAAGACTTGAACGTGCAGAGATAAAAATCCGAAGTTGCCCTCTATCGACGCACGCTGAGGATTTGTTGCAAAACTATAAACATGATCGGCTCCGAGTTTCAGTTGGCGTCCGCTCTGCTCAGAAAGCTGCACCAGATCGTTAGTAACCTCTTCAACCAGCCAATCTTCATTTTTTTCTGGCAGCGGATTGCCTTGATCGTCCAAATGACAGGCCGGGGGCACGATTTCCATTCTCCACCCCACATTCTTCTTGAGCCGGTCAAGATTCATTCTACGTCCGTCCTCCCTTGCGCGTGACCTCCTGCAGGTGATCCTTGATAGCGTCAAGATGCTCAACTGTTTGCGATAGGCGCTTGGAGGCAAACTCTACTTGTATGTAGATCGAATAAAGGGCGATAGCGCTGTACCCAAGCAACAGGATTATGATCGTAGCGAACAGAATTTCGTACCAAGGCACGGGTGTCTCCTATTTATTGGAAAATCTCTGGTATGCCCGAATACCTCATCAGTTGCTTCGTTTCTTGGCAGTACCGAAGACCATTTTTAGGGCAGATGGGCCTTCTTAGGCCGTGAGTCGTGAAATCGTGCTGTTGTGGACATTGTAGCTGGGGGCGATGTCGCGGATTGGCTCGCCGTCTTTCTTGCGCCGCCGCGCTTCCTGCTGCTGGTGCGCGGTGAGCTTCGGGCGGCGGGCAAGCCTCACGCCGCGCTTTTTGGCCCGTTCGCGGCCTTCCGCCGTGTGCAGACGACGAGCCTGTGGTGCCGCCGTCGGCGCCTGTTGGGCATTGGGTAGTGCCGCGATTTTCCGGTGCGTCAGCCGGTGCGGCCGACGGTGGTTCTGCGGCTTCACGGCACCAGGTCCTTCCCAGGTGGCGACTTCCGCTGCGGGCACCTCATTGCCGGAACTTCACGCCTCATCCTCGGACGACTGGAGCTTCAATCTAAAGCCTCGACCGCCCCCAGGACTGGCCTCGTTTTCGTCCAGGAACACCACGCCGAGTTCCCGGAAGGCGCGCTCTATCACGAGCAGGCTACCTTCCCTGACCTCTCCAGCTTCGGCCCGCTGAATACTAGCCCCGCTGAGTTTTGCTCGAGTGGCGAGTTCCTTTATGGACCACCCTAAGGCAGCACGCGCGCCGCGCAGTTGAGCCCGGGAAATAAAGCGCGTATATGGCGACTTTGGCGGGCGCTGCGTAATCTGACGACTGCCCGGCTGAATATTACACAGCGCGGCATCGGCGCTGCGGCTGTATCTTGCGATCAGTTCCTTTTCGAGTGCTAGCGCATCGCTTTCGCTATCAAAGAAACCAACCAATTCTATGATCGGCTGAAGGCCCGCTTCCCTTATTTCTCCTAGCGTGCGCTCGAGCTGCTTGTTGTGACTCCCATGATTCCAGTGTGCTTCGGGGCGATTGCGGGTTTGCCCCTTACCTACATAGATGGGCGCGCGCCGCTGACCACGCCGTGGGTCGCGGTAAATATAGACACACCACGGCTTGTTGCGGCCGAAGTCGAGGGATAGCGGATCAACCGCCAGATCCATTCCTCTCATCCCGCTTTGGCCGCGCCACTTCCAGCCCGAGATCAATCAGCCGCCGAATCGCTTCGTTTCGCGATGGTATCGGACGTTGTTCGGTACGCCACTGATCGACTGCTTCTAGCTGCGATTTTCGCGTAACGAACGGAACCCGTTGATCCACCTTCTCGCTCTCCATTCGGCGATTGTGCCACAACAACTTTGTGCATGATGCACAAAAATTCTCTTGATGTATCTCGCACATCATGCATATATATCGCTAGCGTATAGAATGCAAGCCTCATAGGGGGAGCCGACGGGACCCGGCCAGCCAGGGGGAATAGGGGGAGCAAGGCCGGGTCCCGAGCTTCCGAAGGAAAGGGACGATCAGATGTCAGCGAAGCTAAAGGCGAATCGCCGTGATCTTGACGAACCGCGTTGCGTGATCGCCTGGCGCCGCGAGTACCGGGAGCCGCTGGCGACGATCGGGATCGAGATAAGTCACGAGATTCACCGAATCGCGACTGAGCGCCTAGCGCCGTCGCGCACGAATTCCGGGCAGGATCAGCAGCACCAGAAAGGAGGACCTTATCCGTGAACCCCCCAAATCTACCGATCCTGCCCGGGACCACCTTGGATTTTCGCGCGCTCGACGAATGCGTCGCCGAGCTCGAACACCTCGCTGCGTTGGCGATCGAATGCGGCTTTCCGGACATATTGGCTGTCATTCAACGCGACATTGAGGACGAGGTGCTGCCGCCCGCGCGCCGCCTTGTCGCGTTCGCCACCGACGACACCCGCGACGAAATGTGCAAGCGACAGCACCGCCTCGAGGTGTTGCTCGCACGGATCCTAGAGCTGAGATCGCCGAATTAAACGAGACGGAAATGGCTATGACTACGCTGTATCACACGACGACGATCGAAAGGCCGAGAGCATCATGCGCCGTGGCTTTCGTGATCATACGACCGTCAACCTCGCCCGGCTCCGCCGTCACGATTGGGTTGAGCTTTGGTACGATGGCAGGTCCATACTTAGGGTTGTGGCAAGAGCCCCACGAGGGTTCTCTACGCCAGGTCGTCGAGCGCCTTCATCAGCTCTTTCTCGGCACGCCGACAAGCCGTGTCGCAATCGTCCTGCGCCGCCTTCAACTTTCGATCGCGACGAGCCTCCAAGCTGTCATGAGGCCCTTGCTCGGTTGCATTCTCCCGCGGGAGATCGAGTGCACGATGTGCTCCCACTCCTCGGTCGCCTTTTGCACAGCACGGTCGCGGACGGCTTCCGCCTACGTTCTGATCGACCCGCGCACCGGACTCCCGTTCTATGTCGGAATGACCAAAGCGCGCACCAGGCGCTATAAAAGACATTGCCCATAGGCTTGAACGGTCGCCCACCGCCGTAAAGTCAAAACTGACAGCAATATTTGAAGACAGAATCTCGTGGGCTCGGATGAGACGGGTTGTCGGCCTAGCCACAGCGGCCAGCCCGACAGTCGGACTGGCGTCCTCGAGACTTTGTGCTGCGGGGGAAGAAAGTCCTGCGGTGCGGGCCGGCCATCAGTAAAGGCATCGCCCAGCGGATCCGGGCCGCCGCGAAAGTGTACCGGACACAACACATCCCGACCCTCAAGTAATTCTGATCACTTTTTTCAGCCCGGCCGGGCCGAAGAGACTGCCCGAGGCTCGGCTGACGCCGAGCCTCGTCCAGCGTCCCGGCCGAGCCGAAAAAAGCGATAACAATTCCCTGACCGCCAGGATGCGGCGCCGGTGCGCCACCTTCGTGGCGACCTGGCTCCGGTGGCCGGCTCCCTTCACCGGTGGCCGGCCCCTAGAAGCGGTAACGCATATCCCCCGGGTGAATCAGTGGGCTGTCGCCCTCAACCGCGTGAATTAATAAAATAGCCTTCTGGGAAATTGGGAGAGGGATCAGGATCTATAGGTTTAACATCGAAACAAGAGAGGCTTTAGGCCGTGGAAGCTCCACAGAGACCCGAAATATTAAACGGTGTGTTTGATCTTTTGAATGAAATTATCCGCTGCCAAAAAGCTGATGCTACGGTCGCCGCTATTGCGATGATCTATGTGTTCGTTGACACGATGGCTTTTTTGTCGATGCCCACTGGTCAAACGACCCAAACGAGAAAGGATTTCATCAGTTGGGTTGACAACTACCTTAAGGCAAACCCTGCGCAGCCTTACCAGTATCGTGGCCTTGATGTTTACGCCGCCCGGTGCAGTCTGCTACATGCGTTCAGTGCAGAGGCCGAGGCACACAGAAAAGACCCTTCAATTCATCGGTACAGTTATACCGACAATGGGCCGCATGCTTATGATCCTAAGGAGCCAACCGGTCTGGTGATAATCAGCGTTGCTTTGCTTATCCACGACCTTTGCACGGCGACAGAACTTTTTTTTGGCGACTGGTCTAGGGATCAAGCGCTGCGCACACGCGTCGCAAACAGATTGCCCGCACTGTACAATACCTTTCCGATCACGCCTCCGACAGCGCCGTGATCGGCAGTTTGACGGGTGGAACCCCTCGCAAAAGCCGTACTCGTCGTCGCAATCGTCATCGGATTATCCGCTATTAAACAACCGTAAGACCCGCCACACTGTTCATCCTCCCTCCGCGTGCTCAGGCGTCAAGGCGCTGCGAAACACAAGCGGCGCTAGGCGGCAGCCGCTAAGCTGCGCTAGCATTTCGGTCCCTTGACCCCTTGCGCGCGCGGCGGGCTGCGAAATCGCGGCGACGGGACGAAGAACGGCCTTTCCGCTCCGAACAAAGAACGGGTTGCCTTCATGGCGCAGGGAAGCGGATTCGACAACGTGCTGCTCATCGACGACCGCACAGCTTGGCTGTATACCGGGTGTACACGCGCGGCGAAGCGGCTAACGATTGCACGACACACGCAGATGGAGCCGGGAATGAACCGACACGAGCGCCGCAAACAGCGGCACTCCCATGGGTTCGACTGGTACAAGAAACTCGACGACGGCGATGACTACTTCGTCAATCTCCGGGGTGTCATTCAGCTCATCCTGACCGGCGAGAGAACACCCGTCACCGTGCCCCTGGCCAAGCTGATCCGCGGGGTAGCCGCGTGTTTCGAAAAACACTGGCTCATCGGCCATCTTGAGGAGCCGATCGCGCCCTACATCGACGGCAGCGGAGTGGTAATGAAGTCTTTGCCTCATTTTGCCGTGGCACCCTCAAACCTGCGCATGCCGAGGCGGAGATAGCGATTCAGAACCTCTTCGAGGAAACCGAAGCCGCGGCAGATGGCAGCACGAAAATATTCTTTGCATTGGCCGGCAAAATGAAACCGCCAGAGCGATAATCTATAGCGACAGCCGCGGACCTTGCCGTTGTTGCCGCTGCTCCCGAAGCATCGCCAGCGCACTCGCTTTGAGCGGCTGTCGCGACAAATTTTCACTCACGCTTTCCCACACGTCGTGTTCCCGGATCTCCCGTTGCTGGCCCAATGGTGTGCGCTCGGCGATGTCCGCCCGTTCCGTGGCTTCGTCGATGAGCAGCCAATGCGCGCTGCGATGCCGTGATGCTGCCACGTATGCCTTATCAAGCCCGATCGAGCGCGAGCCGAACACGAGATTGACGTGCTCGGTACTGGTCATGCCTTGTGCTACATCGTGGGTGACGGCGTAGCCAGGTGCCAGCCGTACCGGCGCGGTAGGGTGCTGCCGCAGCGCCGTCCAGGGCAGTAGAGCCTCGGCGCCAAGCTTGTTGCGCACGACCAGGCCGTCGGTGCGAACGTCCTTCACTTCGACAATGTCGCCGTTATTACCGATACCGCGATGGCGCGCAAACAGCCGCAGCCGCTCACCGGTCGCGATCGGTAAATCATAGATCGCGCCGGTTCTATCGGTTCCTTTAACGGTTACGAGATCTGGCCCCAGGCGCCCCATGGTCCGCATCTCTTCCCGGATTGCGGTGCCGATCTCTCTTGCGTCGGCATTTGTCGCGGTCGAAATGGTAATCTGAAAGCGGGGGTTCTCGCGATTCGCCTCGGTGCGCTCGCGCCACAGCCCGGCACCACGGGCGATGGTTTCCTCGCGGCCGCCGGGCACCAACTCGGCGGTTTTGTCCTCGCGTTTCATGTCGAGCGCTTCGGCGACGCGTCCACGGCGGAAGAGCGTAGCGATCTCGCGTTCGCGCTGAGTGTCTTGTCGGACGGTGCGGGTCAGGCGCGGGATGGCTTCCTCACCAAGCGCCTCTCTCAGTAGTTCAAGCCCGGAAGCGCCCTCGACCGGCTGTCCTTGACGCGGATCGCCGATCATCACCAGCTGCGCCCTGGTCTTCTCCTGCACCTTCAAGAGGTCGCGCATCTGGCGCGTCCCGACCAGACTGGCCTCATCGATGACAATGACACTGTGCCGGTCGAGCTGATACTTCTGCGTCTCGACCCGGCGCAGGAAGGCTGCAATACTCGCCGTCTCTTCGATGCCGGCGGCCTTCAATCCGGATGCGGCGCGCCACGCGATCGCGGTGCCGAACACCGTGCGGCCGTTTTCCTTCCAGGCCTCTGTCAACTTGGCCATACTCAGCGTCTTCCCGGCCCCAGCAACACCCATAGCCACCGTCAGCCGCCCACCCGTCCCCAGGCGTTGCACCATGCGATCCTGCTCGTCAGAGAGGCCGGTGGTGTCGATCTGCCCTACCCCCAGCGCGCTCGAGGCGTCGGCCGCCGCAGACTTTGCAAGTGCTATGAGTTCGCATTCCTGCGCGAGTGCCAGTGAGGTCGTCACCTTGCGTTGGTCCTTGCCGCGGACGGTTGCGACCTCGGCCTCCACAAGCCGGGTAGGCCGTCCTTCGTGCTCGACCCCGTGCTCGCGAAAGCTCTTAACGACACTATCGATGTCGCTACTGCCATCGGTGATGTTCGTCGCTACCAACGCCCTAGCCGCCGCAACCCGCAATTCCTTCTCGTCGAGCACCGGCCGGCGCTGAAACTCATCGGCAAGCAGCGGTAGCGCGGCGTCGTACGCGGGCCGCACATCCGCGGCAATGGCTGGCTCTACTTGATCCCGCACACTCTCGTAGAGATAGCCGCTTTCGTCTGCTTGCCGCGACCACGACGCCAGATCGTTGATCTCGTCCTTTTCCTCGCGGCTCGTATAGGCGCCAGTCTTGGTGAGTCCGATCTTCCGTTCCTCGCTGAGCTCTGCCCAATCAAGGCCCATGCGAGACGCGTGTTGCTCGGCCTTGGCGATCGCCTCTTTCTGGCGCTTGCTGAACAATTCGATGATGTGATCGGGGATAGCGCTTAAACGCGCAGCGCCGTTCTTCTTATCCGCCTCGACCCGAATGCCGAGCTTTCGCGCTTCCTGCGCAACGAACGCCTGGTAGACGTAACCGAACTCCTTGATCCGGCCGTTGAGGTGGTCGAGATCGAGCGCCCCCACGTGCCCGTCAGGCGTGAGGACGTGGGGTAGGACGATATTATGGGTGTGGAGCTGCGGATCTGCCGCCTGTTGCCCAACCGGTCGTGACGTATAATGCTGGAACCCGATCCACGCGATGTCCCCGAATTCGGACCGCCGATTCTGTTTCCCGCCACGCTGCGTGTAGGCGATCTCTTCGGCGACATATGCCATCGTTTTGGCAACGGCCGTCCGATGTATCCCGAGCAGCGCATCACGTTCTTCCTTGGTCGGTGCCAGCCCCCACGCGACGGACAGACTTTTGGGGGCACTCAAGGTGAGATCGATAAACCCGATCGGTTTCCGCTTCCCATCCGCTTTGGGGCGGTGGATTTGCCTGCCCGCTATGGCGCCTCCATCAGCTTGTTTGAGACTGAGCAGGTTGGCTACACGCTCGGGCGTTAGAGCTTGCCCGTGTACGCCAAGTGTGGCAGCGAGCGCGCTCGACAGATCGGGACGCAAGTCAGCGTGATGTTGCTCCATCTCTAAGTGCCCGGTCAGGATCTTGTTGTCCCAGAAGCTGACGGACTGCTCTTGCCGCCCGGAATAATACTCGGCGGCTCGCATATTCTCACTGCGCAACGTATCGGAAAGGTAATACTCACTGATTGCCTTCGCGACGGCAGCGCCACGCGCCACGCCGACCCTGTACGTCATCATGGGAACGTCTTTCCGTGATCGTCATTGGATGCAGGAGGAGGCGGCACGTCCGCCTTGATGGCTTCCCAGGCGGCGTCCACTCCGTCGGGATCGATAGAGGTATATTTGAACGCGATCGCCCCGAGCCGATGGAGCCAACACTCCGCATCCTCCGTCTTCAGCGCGTCGTAGACGGCCTTAAGCACTTTTTTGGCCTCAGCTGTCAGCCCCGCTGCATCGTCAGGTAATTCGGCGAGTAGTGCGGGATCACGACAGGGGTGTGGTGGCGGTGGCGGCAGTATCTCTGAGAGCCGCTTATTTCTTCTCGCGTAACGAGCATAGCAAGTCTGTTTGTAGCGTCGACTACACGTCTGCCGGTGAAGTGCTGTTCGCAGCCGTGGCGGAATCGGCAGATTCCCGTTCAGTGTACTCTGCGCGTATTCCAGTCCCGTGATGCCGGTTTTCCCGCCCAACTCCTACCGTAGCATTGAAGGACTGGGTCAAAACGGATGATACAGTCAGCTTCGGAATCCTTGCGCGCAAGGATGCAGGCAACTCTCTCCGGCCCCTCAGCCGGTAGCGGCCACTCGTGAACGTAGACTCGAGTTGACGGGTCGATCTTCATCGCCTCGTGGTAGCGGTGGTGGCCTGAAAATCTGCCGGCGAGATTGCTGGTTTCTCCAATGTATAAAATGCGGCAATTGCTCGCTATCAGGAAATATACACAGCTAACGTCTTTAGGCGCTGGCTGCTGCCCCTCCACCCACAGACTGTAGGGATAGGGATAGGGCATTAGTATCGACGAGAGGCATCTTATACTCGCTCTGAGCCTTGCGTTGTGCGCAGGCTGCGCAGTCTGCGCGATCGGTGCACGCGGACACGCGAACTGCATCCGCTTCCGCGCATACTATTGCGCGAGTTTCGACCCTGCATTTCGGGGGGCATTTAGGGTCTCACAGAGCAAGGTATCTTTCTGCGAAAGAAACGAAGGCTGCCGTGGCCTTTTTTGAGCGATCATCGTGTGCGCGCCCGGTATGGTCCGCGTGATCTCCGCTCGGTGTTGTCTCTCTCCGGCGAGCGCCCGGCCTGCATCTCGGTGCGGGCCTGGACCAGCGCGCGGCCGTCGTTGACTTTTTGCTGCCAGAACGCCGCGGCTCGTTCCTCACGCTCGTTGCGAGCGCGCTGGAGATGTCTTTGGGCTTGCGAGACAGGATCTGCCATTCTTTTACTCCGCTGCTGACGTTGCCATCATGGCAAGAGTGTCGTTTGGAATTTGCGCGACAATTTCGCCGCGTCGAAAATACAGCGCGCGACCCGCGCGGATGGGCATGCCACTCGCGGGCACGACAATCTGCTCATCCTCACGCAGATCCTGCTGCATCTGTGCGGCGGTGATGAGCGGATGGGAGATCTCATGGACGTTCAGATTCTGTCCGCGAGAAAAGGTACCAAAGGAGAGGCCCGCCGGCTTTTGGCGGCCAGTGTTATCCCCCTCGCTATACGCGAGTGCACCGTAGCCGCCGAGATCGCGGCTGAGGTTGCCGCCCGCACCTGCGGCTCTGATGGCGCCGTAGGCCACCCAGCTGAACGCATCGAGCCACGCGCGCATACCGTCCTCTCCCCATACCTCGTGCATTTGCCCGACTGACTGCCATAGGGTATGGAGCACCACCTTGTAGTGCCTTCCCATATCGCGGGCAGTCTCGAGGGCGGGATCGCGGCCAGCCTTGTAGGCTTCGTCGATGAGGAAGAGGATCCACCCGCGGGTGTAGCCGTTGGCCATAAAGACTGAATTGAGGAGCGAACCGATAAGGCAGCGCGCGATCGCCGGCGTGCTTTCGAGGGTCCGCAGATTGATGTGCAGAAAGACGGTGCAGTTGCCCAGCAGCAGCGCCCGCGGATCAAAAAACGGCCCGACGGAAACGAGATCCGCGTATGCCGCCGAATAGAGCCATTCGATGCCCCGCACTGCCGATAAGTAAATAGACGAAAACGTCTCGGCGGCCCTGGCGCGCATCAGGGAACCCGCTATTCGGCGGGCCATTGCACTGCGGCTGGACGCATGAATTTGGGTGAGCAGGTGAACCATGTCGTCCTCCGGCGTCGCCATACCGGCGGCGAAGGTCGCGAGACTGATTTCGATCTTGTCGGGGTCCGACCAGACGAGATCAGCCAAGATGCATGTCACGAGCGACCGGCCCATGGTCGAGAAGAACGGATCCTCGGGACGCGCTGAGGCTGCTCGGTCTTCATCGAAAATCCGGGAGACTTGGCTTCGTAAATGCGCGTCAGCCTCGGGGTGTGTCGGATCCAACCAGGAGAGCACGTTCCAGCCTCCCATCGGTATCTTGAGGCTCGGGTCGGGGATGCCGACGTGGAAGACTTGCTTGCGTTGCCGCCGGAGGGGCTCGTCGAGCATTGGTCCGAGCTCCATCGACGGGTCAAAAATGACGCTGGATCCGGTCCAGTGCAGGATTTTCGTCACAGCTTCGCTGGTCTTGTAACCACCGGTGCCGGCGAAAACGGCTGAATGCCCGCCGCGGGTGCACGGATCGATCAGGAGAGG
>Ga0310914_10001663_pt1 | contig 14480 bp, 12 predicted proteins | sample GREbulkMGAN108_FD_203450 | JGI IMG/M metagenome (GOLD analysis project Ga0310914, IMG submission 203450) | Lab enrichment of tropical soil microbial communities from Luquillo Experimental Forest, Puerto Rico - GRE.bulkMG.AN108 | ecosystem: Environmental > Terrestrial > Soil > Tropical forest >... | reverse complement strand
GAGGGCGACTCGCTGGATCTTCCTATTGCGCTGGTAGAACGGCACTTTGGCAGCGACGAGAGCGGCAATACCTTGGTCGGCAGCAATATGTCGCTTGCCGCCTTCGATGGTTATGACAGGGGTGGCCTCTGGGGTGGCTTTGTCCCAAATGCGATGTAGTTCGCGTTGGCCGTGGGCATCGCCTTTCTCGCGAACCCAATCGCGGATGTCGGGATCGGGGTGCTGGCGTAGCGCATCGCACATTTCCTCGAAGGATTTGCCTTCGCGTCGTAGCCGGGCACCTTCACGAAATGCCTTGGCTGAGCGGCTATTGTCGCGGCCCTTGTCGTTATTAGGGATCAGTGCCGCCAATCGCTTGAGCTGATCCCAATCCAGCGTTGCTATGCGCGCGGGCTTGCCGGGCCAGGGCTGGTCGGTGACGGCAAAATAGCGGAGAGCGCAGTAAAGTTCGACGGCGGGGCCGTGGTCGCGGTCGTCCTCGCCTACGGAGCGGCGCGTACCCCACTGGTCGGGGTTGACGCCGATCAGTTCGAGGAACGGGCGAACGTGCTCTGCCGGGATGTAGAAGAACGCCTTGACACCGGTCCCGGAGGGCGAGGTCTCGGCGTAGGTATTGAGTTCCGTGAGGATGTTCTCGGCCCAGAGGGTGAGGCACCTGTTCTCGTCGATGCAGGAGTCGAGATCAAATCCGACGATGTAGAGGTCGCCACCGAGGTCTCCCAGTTCGAGCCCGATGCCGCCGCCACGGCCGTTGGCAATGCGTTTTGCCAGGGCAGTAGCGTCGGCGCGGATGACCCAGGTAGCCGGGTCGTTGGCCTTTGCCGGCTTGCCGTTAGCGCCATAGGGCACCTTGGTGAGCTTGCCGCGGCGCTTCTCATTGCGCCAGGCAACCCAACGCGGCTCGTCGGCGAGCAAGTCGAACGCGCTCACGGCTGGTCCTGGTGGTCGAGCACGACGCCGCGAAGCGCCCCGATCGCAACGGAGAATCGGTTTGTTCTTTTGTCACCAACGCGAGCCAGTTTTAGCCAGGTAAGCGAGGATTTCTTTGCCGCTGCGGGTGTCCTGATCAGATCAGCGAGGTGGTGTAGGCTGAGGCGATCCTCTCGCTTGCGCCATGCCGCAGCGTCGTCAAAGAACGTAACGACGGTCGGGATCATTGCTTTATGGTGCGTATCGTCCCAGCCGCCCCAGGGCCGAACGCGGCGTCGCCGTCGTTTGCGGCGTAGGGCTAGCTCGCGATTCTAAGCCGTGCCCCAGTCCGCGTTTTCGCAACAGCGCGGCCGGGGTTTTTCACAGATGAGACGGCTGGCCGAAGTTTTACAATCGCCAAAAACCCCTAATGAATGCAAGGGGGGCGTAGGAACAGTTTTACATTGTAATGGATTGATTTCTTTTGTGGGTGGTATTCCTGCCGGGGACGCCATGATCATGATTTTTGACGCCGAGTGCAGGACCGACCCTGACGCAGGTCGACTCGTGTCGTGCGCATCACGAAATCGCGCGAGGTGCTGAGGATTTGCAACAAAAAGACTGTTAGTTAACAAAGGGATAGTTTTTCGGTCACGGCAAACCGTTGCGCGAATGTCGCACTGTCACTCTTTCTCGCGGTTTTGCCGACAAGCGGTCTCGTTGAGGTGAAAACCGTTTGCCATCGGCAAGGTGGATAGCGAAGATGGCGCGAGTGTGGCGGTACGACCATCGTTACACGCGAATTTTGCGGCCGGAGGCAAGGGGATGAAGAGTCGCTATCTGCTAGGCGCTGGCGCGGCGCTTGTCATGGCGCTGACTGGTGCCGAGGCCAACGCGCAATTTGCTTGGATGGGGGGTCCCTATCCGCTGACCTACTACATCGGACCTGAAGGTGGGTGGACCAGCCTGAGTAATCAGAAGACCACGATCACGACGGCGGTCCCCTTTAATATTAACCAAAGCCCGAGCGGTCCGTTTTTTCAGCCCCCAATAGGAAGCGCGAGATACAATAGCGGATTCAATGTCGGCGTCCGCGGCGGCGTCCAATGGGGTCCGTGGCGTCTCGAAGAAGAATACAGTTACCGGCATAATGGACTGTCGAGTTTTCAATCGTTTTACGGCCCCGGTTTCAACAGCGCTTTCACGGGTCAGCGTAATACCGACGCCCTGATGACCAACGTCATTTACGACTTTGGCACCTGGGGCTGGAACTGGGGCTGGCTGGGCTGGCCGGTCACTCCACATGTCGGGTTCGGCATCGGCGCGGTGCACAACATAGACAGTATTTCACTCAATTCGCAGCCGCCGCTGCCGATACCGCTGACGATCAATACGCCCGTCGGCTCCGCAACCATTCCAAGGGGCGCGACGATCGGCGGCACATTCTTGTCGGGCAACGTATGGAATTTCGGGTATCAGGCGATTGCCGGCGTCCGGTTTGACATCAGCCCGGTGCTGGCCTTCGACGTCGATTATCGCTACTTGGGAAGCACAGAACCGACTTTCAGCCCCTCCAGAGGATCGTTCCCCTTCCCCAACACTCTCGCTACCCGAACCAACTACAAATCGGGTTACAACACACAGAACATCGTGGGGTCCCTGACGATAAAGTTCGGCGCGCCGCCGCCGCCACCGCCGCCGGCCCCACCGGCGCCGCCACCGCCGCCGGTGCACCAGGTGTTCCTCGTGTTCTTCGACTGGGATAAGTACAACATCACGCCGGAGGGCCAGCAGATCATCGCGCTCGCAGCCGACCACTACAAAGCCGGCGGCCGCGTGCAGCTCACGGTTACCGGCTTCACCGACACCACGGGGTCGGCCAGCTACAACCAGCGGCTGTCCGAGCGGCGCGCCAACGCGGTCGCGGCTGCGCTCGAGCGTCTCGGCGTGCCGCGCAGCGATATGGTCGTCAGTGGTCGCGGCATGAACGACCTGCGCGTGCCGACGCCGCCAGGCGTACGCGAACCGCAAAACCGCCGCGTCGAGATCGTGTTCCCGTAACCGGTCTGGATCAGCGATAACCTTGGGGGCCTCTTACGGCCCCCACCTAGCCGCCGCGGCCTGCCGCGGCGGTTTTTATTTGCACGATCCTGACTCAATCATCCGAGATGGGACCGAAGCAACGCGCCTTCGCGTTTACCGGGAGGCTTCTCGGCTTCGGTTTGAGCGCAAATTTTGGCGTCCCAATCGGCAAGAGGTCTTGAAATGATGGAAAACGCCGCGCCTCAGACCGGCAGCCCAACAAAGCGACGGCCTGGAAGGACAAGCTCGTGCCACAGGACTTCGGCTGGTCCAGCCGCGCGCCAGGTGCGCGCGAACCCTGGCGAGCGGATCGCCTTTACCTCAGTGGTTCCTCGCGCCAAAGCTTCTCTATCTGGCCACCGGTCGCCCACATGCCTATCCGGGCGTCTTGCCGATCACCGGGCTAGAGCCAGCCGTTCTCGAAACGATCGGCCCGAAGCTCATAGCGGCGAGCGAGGGCCAACAACTCCCGTTGCGGACTTGCTAGGCGGCACCTCGCGGCCACGCCGCGTAGCCAATGAGCCAGCTCCCGGTAGTGCGCTCCGGCATTCGGAAACCACCAATCCCGATTGGAGGCGATGTCCTGTAATGTAGGCGTGTATTCATTAGTCATTCAACACGGTGTCGCCGAAGGAGATTAATCGGCCGTTAAACAGCGACTCAAATGTAAGTTAATTGCTCGGGGACTGCCTCACGACCAATGGGTCAAAAACCCCAACTGCGGTGGGCGGCGACCGGCCAACGCCCGGCGCGGCTGCCATACTACCCAAGTGACAAGCAATCCCATCAGAAGCAGCCCCGCCGACGCGGGCTCCGGCAGATCGCTCTGCCAATATCCGGTCATTCGGCACAGCCCATCAAAGCATCCCCCAAGGATATTATCGGAGCCAACCCAGTCGCCTGAGGGGGGCCCGTGTTATTGATCGCGATCTCGTTGCCTTGGGTAAGCAGGAAAACGTTTGCGATTAGGTTGCCCGGTGTTTCATTCCAAGTCAGATCAAACTCGACGGGGCAGGCCGGACCACCGCAGACGAGTCCAGTGAAAGTCTGCGAGAGATTGCCGCCGGCAATAAAGGTGAAAGAATCGCCCAAGTAAGTCGGCCCCGGTCCGGGCGAACCGTACCACAGTGCCGTTCCCGAACTGGTCGTACCGGGCAACGTAAGCGTTGCGAGGGGATACGGAAAGGTGATTGAGGGTACTCCAGGGCCGACGTATCCTGCCGGGGCCGGACACGATATGCCGCTCGACCCAGGCCTGCAGGAGGTTTCATAGAACGTCCAGGTGATATTGGCGCCGGCGGGTAGCGGCAACGCCGCGAATGCGGCGGCGGCCAGCGCGAGCGAAAGAAGCTTGTACATCCCAATCTCCCCTTCGATTTGCTTTTGTTGGGCGGGCCAGAGATGCTTAAATCTAATCATAAATTGCCGTTCACTTGTAACCCGTTAACTTTTTAATACCCCTTTCACTTAGAATATAAGGTTAATCCGGATTTCTATTTCGTCCTCGCAAACTCCGCGACGGCGGGCGCCGCCCTAACCGTGGCCTGGTGCCGGCCGGGTCCTGCCCATGTGCTACGAGCGCCACGACCAGCCACGCTTCCGCCCGCGGTCTCTGGTGTCCACGCGAGCTGCGGAGGCTGATCGTAAGTCGACTATCTGAGATAGCTTTAGGGAGCCCCGAGGGGTTCCAACGCGAAACAGCTTCGAAACCCGGACGAAGTGAGATGAGGCGGCGAGCCGGGGTCTCGTGATGTCCCAATGACGAGCCGGCGTTGACGACCGGGGCGCCAACACATCCTCGGTCAATCGGGATTACCGCAGGCGTTCTGACGCACTGAGGATTACTCGTTGATCGTCATATCAGACATTGCCGCCGATGGCGCGGTAACGCAGCAAGTGATCGGCGAGGACGCAGGCGACCATCGCCTCGCCGACCGGTACGGCGCGGATGCCGACGCAGGGGTCGTGACGGCCGTGGGTCTCGATCTCGACCTCGTTGCCGTCGACATCGACGGTGCGCATCGGATGCAGGATCGAGCTGGTCGGTTTGACCGCAAAGCGCGCAACGATGTCCTGCCCGGTCGAGATGCCGCCGAGGATGCCGCCGGCATTGTTCGACAGAAAGGTGACGCGGCCGTCTTTCATCCGCATCTCGTCGCCGTTTTCTTCCCCGCTCAGCGAGACGGCGGCGAAGCCGGCGCCGATCTCGACGCCCTTGACGGCGTTGATCGTCATCAGCGCGCGGGCGATGTCACCGTCGAGCTTGTCGTAGACCGGCTCGCCGAGCCCCGCGGGCACGCCGCTGGCGACGACCTCGATGACGGCGCCCGCCGACGAGCCGGCCTTGCGTACACCGTCGAGATAATCGGCCCAGCGCAGCGCCGCCGCCGCGTCAGGGCACCAGAACGGATTTTCCCCGGTAGCTTGCCAATCCCACGCGCCGCGATCGATCGCATGCGGGCCGATCTGCACGAGCGCACCGCGGATCGTCACTTCGGGGCCGAGGATCTTGCGCGCGATCGCTCCGGCGGCGACGCGCGAGGCGGTCTCGCGCGCCGAGGCGCGGCCGCCGCCGCGATAATCACGGATGCCGTACTTCTTCCAGTAGGTGTAGTCGGCGTGGCCGGGACGGAAACGGTCGGCGATGTTGCGGTAGTCCTTAGAACGCTGGTCGGAATTCTCGATCATCAGCTGGATCGGCGTGCCGGTCGTCATCCCATCGAACACCCCGCTGAGGATGCGCACCAGATCGAGTTCACGTCGCTGCGTCGTGAAGCGCGACTGGCCGGGCCGGCGCTTGTCGAGCCAATGCTGGATGTCGGGCTCGGCGAGCGGCAGTCGCGGCGGGACGCCGTCGACGACGACGCCGATCGCCGCGCCGTGGCTCTCGCCCCAGGTCGTAAACCGGAACAGCGTGCCGAAGGAGTTGCCCGCCATCGTAAGCTCCGGGCTATGGCACCACCGAGATGTCGGGGGCGTCGACAGCCTTCATGCCGACAACGTGATAGCCGCAATCGACATGGTGAACCTCGCCACTGACCCCGGCAGAAAGATCGCTCAACAGATAAAGGCTGGCGCTGCCGACATCCTCGATCGTCACGTTGCGCTTAAGCGGCGAATTTAGCCGGTTCCATTTCAAAATATAATTGAAGTCGCCGATGCCCCTGGCGGCCAGCGTGTTGATGGGGCCCGCCGAAATCGCGTTGACGCGAATGTTGTCGCCGCCGAGATCGACGGCGAGATAGCGCACGCTCGCTTCGAGTGCGGCCTTGGCCACCCCCATGACATTGTAGTGCGGCATCACCCGCTCGGCGCCGGAGTAGGTCAGGGTCAAGAGACTGCCTCCCCCGGTCATCAACGCGGTCGCGCGCCGGCACACATCGGTAAAGGAATAGCAGGAGATTTCCAGCGTGCGCAAAAAGTTGTCGCGCGTCGTTTCCAGGTATTTCCCTTTGAGCTCGTCCTTGTCGGAGAAGGCAATCGCATGGACGAGAAAATCGACTCGTCCCCAGCGGCGCCGCAGTGCCGCGAAGAGTGTGTCGAGGCTTTCCGCCGAGGCGACATCAGCATCCATGACAAAATCGCTGTCGAGGCTCTCCGCGAGCGGGCGCACCCGCTTGCCGAGCGCCTCGCCCTGATAAGTAAAGGCGAGCTTGGCGCCATGGTCGTGCAACGCCTTTGCAATCCCCCAGGCGATCGAGCGTTCGTTGGCGACACCCATGATCAGCCCTTGCTTACCCGCCATAAGCAGCGGCATGGTTTCCATCCTTCGAAGCCGCCGCCATCCTACAGGCTCGCCCCGGAAGGGGACAATCGCGTCCTCTTCTTGTTTACCGGTAGCAAGGAACCTAAGCTTTTTGGGATGATTTCTGCCGAGGAACAAAGCGGGACGATTCCGCGCCGCGGAAGGCTACGGCAGATGGGGGCCACCTGGGCCGCCTTCGCCCTCTATTCGTTGCGGCGGTTCAATGCTGATGGCTGCTTTGCCGCATCGGGCGCGCTCAGCTACACGACCCTGGTCTCGCTGGTGCCGCTGGCGATCATCGCCTTCGGCACGCTTGCCGTCTTCCCGATCCTCTCAGAAGTGCATGACGAGCTGGTGGCGCTGGTGTTTCGAAGCTTGGTGCCGTCGATCGGCGAGCAGGCGGCGTGGTGGTTCCGCACCTTCACCAACTCGGCGGCGCAGACGACGGCTATCGGTGTTGCCGGCATCGCTGCGACGGGCATTCTACTGCTCGTCACCGTCGAGGATCAGCTCAATTTGATCTGGCGCGTCACCTCGCCGCGACCGTGGGTGCAACGCGTCCTCGCCTATTGGACGTTGATCACGCTCGGTCCGCTGTTGATCGGCATCAGCCTGTCGCTCTCGACTTATTTCGAGATCGCGGCCCGCCGTGTCGGTTTGGGGGAAGAGGCGGTCGCGTGGTTCGCGAGCAGCTGGCTGCACTCGCTCGCCCGCGCCGTGCCCGCGCTACTCGAATTCGTAGCGCTGACCTTGCTCTACTGCCTCATCCCGAACTGCGCGGTGCGCTGGCGTGACGGTGCGCTCGGGGCGCTCATCGCGACGATAGCGATCGAGATCCTGAAGATCGGGTTTTCGATCTACATCGGTGCGTCATCTTTCTACCAGACCGTCTACGGCGCGCTCGCGATTATCCCAATCTTTCTGTTGTGGATGTACATATCGTGGATGGCCGTGCTGCTCGGCGCCGTGGCCGCCGCTGCGTTGCCGAACTGGCGAATCGATGAGCGGATGGGCACGCTTCCTTCAGGCGGCGTGCGGCTCGGTTTCAGCCTGGCGGTGATCGCGTCGCTGGCGCGGGCGCAACGGCACGGCCACTCTCGATCGACCCCGGCGCTCGCTACCGAACTCGGCGTTGCGACGACGGTGATAGACGAGCACATGAAGCCGTTGGCCGAGGCCGGTTTTGCCGCCCACACCCAGGATGGTCGCTGGGTACTCGCCTGGGCCCCCGAGACCGCAACGCTGCACGATCTTTACGAGGCACTCCATCTGCCGCTGGCCGGCCGCTGGATAGCACAAGCTTCCGCAGCGTGGGAGCGGCAGGTGGCGCCGGCGATGGATCGGATCGTCAAGGCGGAGAGTGCGGCCATGGGCGTGACTATCGCCTCGCTTCTCTCCGAAATGATCGAACCAACTCCGCACCGGCGCGGCCGTTGGCGCCCTCCCGTGCCGCTCATCGAAGAGAGCACTTCGGAGTGGGTCGAACCCGATCGCCGCAGAGGTAAAATGGATGATTGACGAGATTGCCGAGGTCGAGCCGTTCACCCCCTTTCGGCGATGGCTCGACGACGCCTGGAAGGGCGAGCCCAACGCTCATGCGATGACATTGGCGACGACGGCTTCCGACGGCCGGCCGTCGGCGAGGATGGTGCTTCTGAAAGAGCTCGATGCGCGCGGGTTCGTCTTCTACACCAATCTCGATAGCCGCAAATCCAAGGAGCTCTTCGCCAATCCACACGCGGCGCTGTGCTTCATGTGGAAATCGTTGAACCGGCAGGTGCGCGTCGAGGGCGTCGTCGAAGTGGTCACCGACGAGGACGCGGACGCCTATTTTGCGAGCCGGCCCCGCGACAGCCAGATCGGCGCCTGGGCCTCGGACCAGTCGCAACCGCTGTCCAGCCGCGCCGAGCTCGAACGGCGCGTCGAAGACTATTCGGGCCGATTTGGCGCGGCGACGGTGCCGCGGCCAGTTTATTGGTCCGGCTTTCGGGTCGTGCCGGCGCGCATCGAGTTCTGGCAAGAACGACCGTTTCGGTTGCATGATCGGCTGTTGTTCGTTCGCGAAGGCGAAGGATGGCAACGGGAACTGCTCTTCCCCTGATACACGGGCCGCGGGCGGACCGGCTGCGGCGGCTGGCGACTTATGCTTCGGTCTCGGTTGCCGCGCTGTTGATCGCGGCCAAATTCGCAGCGTGGCTCGAAACGGGATCGGTCGCGTTGTTGTCGAGCCTCGTCGACTCGCTGCTCGACGCCGTCGCTTCGCTCGTCAACCTGTTCGCCGTTCGGCATGCTATGAGCCCAGCCGATCGCGAGCATCGCTTTGGCCATGGCAAGGCCGAGCCGCTCGCCGTGCTCGGCCAATCAGCCTTTATCATCGGCAGCGCGATGCTGCTCTTCGCCGAGGCGGTACGACGGCTGATCTGGCCGATGCCGGTTGAAAACCCGCCGGCCGGGATAGCTGTCATGGTCTTTTCGATCGCGGTAACGATCGCGCTCGTTCTCTATCAGCGACATGTTGTGCGGCGCACCGGATCGATCGCGATCACCGCCGACGAGTTGCATTATCGCGGCGATCTTTTCGTCAATGGCAGCGTCATTCTCGCGCTGGTTCTGAGCAGCGTCCTTGGCCTACCCATCCTCGATCCGCTATTCGGCGCCGGAATTGGCGTCTGGATTGTCTATTCGGCAGTGCGGCTAGTGCGCTTATCGCTGTTCCAGCTGATGGATCATGAGCTTCCCGACGATGAGCGCGAAAGAATCCGGGAAATCGTGCAATCGCATCCCGATGTGGTTGCCGCACATGATCTGCGCACCCGCACCGCTGGGCCGAACGCTTTCATCCAGATCCATATCGAAATGGATGGGACGCTGAGTTTGTTGCGCGCGCACGAGATTTCGGACGAGGTTGAGGCAAAACTGCGTGCCGCTTATCCGCACGCGGAGGTGATCATCCACCAGGACCCGGAGGGGATCGAAGAGCCGCGGTCCAACTTTCCGCGTCGGGTCGGCGCGCGGTGAGCGGCGGCCGCAAGGTTCTGCTGCTGACCGGCGCCAGCCGCCGGATCGGGCATGCGACGGTCAAGCGCTTCAGCGATACCGGAGCTTGGCGGATCATTACCTGCTCGCGCGACGCGGTGCCCGAGGAGTGCAAGCGCGACCCGAACTGGAGCCACCACATCACCGCCGATCTCGGCAATTCGCTCGATCTCGACCGCTTTGTCGTCGAGGCCAGTGCACTGGTCGACGGCGCGCTGCACGCGCTGGTGAACAATGCCGGTGTCTCGCCCAAATCCCCGTCCAGAGAGCGGCTCGGGTGCCTCAATGGCGACCTCGAAGCGTGGCGCGAGGTGTTTCAACTGAACTTTTTCGTGCCGCTGATCCTGTCGCGCGCCTTTTCCACGCCGCTGGCTGCGGCCAAAGGCGCGATCGTCAACATCACCTCGATCGCCGGTCATCATGTGCATCCGTTTGCCGGCTCGGCCTACGCGACATCGAAAGCCGCGCTGTCGGCGTTGACGCGGGAGATGGCCTCCGATTTCGCGCGGCTGTGCGTCCGCGTCAACGCGGTTGCTCCCGGCGAAATCAGGACGGCAATGCTGTCTCCTGAAACGCCAATGTTGCTGCCGCGCATCCCGCTCAACCGCTTGGGCGGTCCCGAAGACGTGGCGGGCACGATCTTCTTTCTGTGCAGCGAGGACGCAGCCTACATCACCGGCACGGAAATCTCCGTCAACGGCGGTCAGCACATCTATTGAACGAGATGTCACGTCGCATCCCCTCGCCCGTTCGCCGGCCGAGAGGCAAATTATAAGCCTCGATTTACTCCTTGTTACAATCGGTGGAGCGGACGATGCACTCGCCCGCTTTGTTTCTCGCACAGCTCTTTAGGGCAGCGAGGCGGGCGGTCTCGCGGTCTTTGCGCCAAGCGGCACCGGCATGCTTGCCGTCCTGGGTTGTCGCCAGCGCGCCGCACATTCGCGGCTCGATCCTTGCGACGATCTGACAGCCGCTCGCGCCGCATTCGCCGAGCGCTGCTTCCTCGGCACCCTTCTTTGTCGGCTGGTTCCAGCTCTGGCCGTATTTCCCGGTGCTCTGGTCCCATGCGATCGCACCGTAACCGGCGAAGGCGGGGATTGCCGGCAGGAGCGTATATGCGAAGGCCAATAAAGCTATGGCGGTCCACAAGATGCGTCGCATCGAACGGTTCTCCTTCTGGTGGCTGCCGGCCCGCGAGGGCGAGCGCCTCGACAGCGAAATCAGCGGCGGCGTAGGATCAGGGCGCGCAGTTTAGCGAAATCACTTTCCGTCAAGAAAGGACACCGATATGCCGAGTTTCGAGCACCATGGTGCACGCATTTATTATGAAGAGTTCGGCCAAGGGTTCCCGATCCTGACCTTTGCGCCGGCCGGCCTGCAGTCGACGATCGCGGTGTGGGGCGAGCCCTCCGCGCCGATCAACCCGACGACCGAGTTTGCCGACAAGTTCCGCGTCATTGCGATGGATCAGCGCAACGCCGGCGGCCAGTCGCGCGCCCCGATCACCGCGCAGGACGGCTGGGACACGTACACGACCGACCACATCGCGCTGCTCGACCGGCTGCGTATCGACCGCTGTCATCTCTACGGTCAGTGCATCGGCGGGTCGTTCATCATGAACATGCTCAAGCATCACCCCGAGCGCGTCCAGTCCGCGGTACTGGCGCAGCCGATCGGACGCGTCGGCCCGATGGCGCCCGGCCGCCCGGCCCGGTTTAATGCGTGGGCGGAAACACTGACCGACCACGCCGAGGCGACGCCGCAGGCGCTGGACTCGTTCTGCCGCAACCTCTATGCGCCCGGTTTCGTGTACTGCGTCGACCGCGAGTTCGCGAAGACGGTGGGCACACCGTGTCTCGTGCTCGCCGGCAACGACGAGGCGCACCCTTATCCGATCTCAGAGGAGCTCTCGAAGCTGATCCCGAACTGCGAGTTCATTTCCGAGTGGAAGACCGGAGCGGCGCTGACCGCGGCCAAAATCCGCGTCAAGGAGTTCCTGGGAAAACACACGCCGGCCAGGGGATAACTTCCGGTGCTCAGACGCTGTTCGGCCGGACGACGACGCAGGGTAGTTGACGGTGATTGAGCCGCGCGCAGGCGTTCGTCGCCGCGCTCGCCGACAAATGCACAAGGCGAGCGCGGTAGAGGACCTTGCCGCCGAATGGTGGCGTCGGCTGCAGCGCAAGGGCAGCGGAGCGGAGCTGGTCCGGCGCCTGGGCGCGGGCACCTTCCGCCACAGCGCGGGCCAGACCCGGATTGGCGAAGGCGCCCACCTGGATCGCCCAATCGCTACCTGACTCGGCCGCATGGTTCGACCGCTGTGGCGATGACGCCCTCGCGGGTTGGTAGTAGGAAGCGGGCGTCGCCACGGCGACTTGATGGACTCTTGCCGGAGACTGTGCACCGCGGGATGCTAGTTGGACTCCGGCGGCCGGCTGCGGGCCGGCGGTGCAGGGGTGGTCCGGATCGTAGGCTGCGTTCAAGTCGCAACCACCGGTTCCGGTCTGTGGCAGCGAAGCTGTTTGGATCGGCGCCGGTTGCGCCGCCGCCTGCATCAGATACGTACAGGGGTGGTCTGGGTTATACGCGGCGTTCATGTCGCATCCCGCCGCCAGGCTGGCCGTCGTCGGCCTCTGCGCCCGGCCGGAGCGAGCTGAGGCATAGACCGCAAAAGGCCCTGACCGCGGCACGTCGGTGCCCAGATTGGGCGTGATCGCGGCGACGTAGTTTACCGTTTCGTCCGGCAGGCGGGCGCGGTGGGCCAGGTAATCGTCAACCCGATCCGGGCCGGCGTTATAGGCAGCCAGAAACCCGGGCGCGCCGAACCGGTCGTACATTTCTCGAATGTAGGCCGTACCCGCCAGGATGTTGTTGCGCGGTTCATACGGATCGTCGCCGAGCTGGTAACGCACCCGCAGCTCCTCATAGGTGGCGGGCATCACCTGCATCAGTCCCATCGCCCCGACCGGCGAGGTGGCCTGTTGCTCACCCCCCGATTCCTGATGCATCACCGCTCGCACCCAATGCCCGGGCACGCCGTATCGCGTGGCGGCCTCGCGGACATAGGGCCCCCATGGATCCTCCGGCGGACCCGGCGGCGGATAGTAGCGCCCTGGCACCTTCCACCCGTCCGCGCCGATTTCCATGCGTCCATGCGGGCCGTATCCGGCCTGCTGCTGGGCGCACGCAGCTAAAAGAAGAAAGGGCAGCAGCCGCAACACGGGCGGCAGACAGCGCCGTAGCGAGTCCCGCATCATTCGGTTTTGTTCTGTGGTCCCCCAAAACCTTGAGAAGTATGCCTTAGCGGCGCTGAAACCAGGCAAGTTGTTTTGGGTTGGATTGCCCGGGACGCTGGGGGACGCCGCGGCGTTGCCCCGGAAACAGCCGTCGATGGCCGTGCTCCGCGAAGCGGACCGGGGGCGGTCCCGGCCGATTACATCGGGCTATTCGGCGGCGCGCGAGAGTTCGGCCGGCGAATCGCTCGGGAGATTATTTGCGGGTCACTGCCGCCGGGCGGCGACCAAAAAGATGGTCGCCGGCAGCCGGATCGCGCCGGAACGGGCTTCTGCGGCAAACGCCGCCTCGATTTCGCGGGCGATCACTTGGCGGGTCGGCTCGGCTGGCCTCTTCTCGTCGATCAGCCTCGCGGTCGGCCCCATCGTCACCGCCTGCCGCGCCTCTTCCTCGGGGGTGCCGCAGATGATCGTCGGATGGGCCCGCTCGACCGCGATCCCGGCAAAGCCGGCCGCCGCGAGAACCCGGCGGATGTAGTCAGGGTCGCCGAAGGCCAGCGGGCCGGGCTCCTGGGTGGACCGTGGCGCCGGCGGCCCCAAATGTCGCACCGCAATGTCGTGGGAAATCAGCCAGTGCCGGTTCTCCGCGAGCGGCGCCCAGCACGCAAAAACGAGCCGTCCGCCGGGCTTCAGCGCGCCGGCGATGTTGCGGAACGCCGCCGCCGGGTCGGCGAAGAACATAACCCCCATGCGCGAGGTCGCGAGGTCGAAGGCGGCCGGCTCGAATGCGAACACCTGCGCGTCGCCATAATGCAAAGTGACGTTGCGCAACCCGTGCTCAGTAATTCGTTGCCGCGCGGCCCCGAGCATCGGCTCGGAAATATCGACCGCGACGATGCGGCCATGCTCGCCGACCGCCGCGGCGAGCGGTTGGGTCAGCGCCCCGGTGCCGCAGCCGATTTCGAGCACACTCTCGCCGCCGCTGAGACCGAGGCGCGCCAGCAGTAGTGCCAAGCTCTCCTGGTTGCGCCGTTCCCTGAATCCGGGGCTGGCGACCCAGCGCGGCCCGGCGACAGTATTCCAATAGCGATGCTGCGCTGCGTTTGCATCTAGAGCTTCCCCGGTCATTCGCAACCGCCTTTTTTCCGTGCCGAAACCCGCCCGATACTAAAGCGCTAGGTCCCAGGTCGAGCAGATCATCTGGCGATCAACTCACGCCGACACCCAAGAACCGCGAAGTGGAAAGCGGTCGTTAGACGCGAGGCAGTGGGGTGACCGGGTTGCGCCGTAAGCGGCCGTTCTTAGGCGCTCACTGACAGGCAAGGTTCCATCCGGCGTCCAGCTTCGCGTTCTGGGCTCGGGGGCCGACGGATCGGCCCCCGAATTTTGGCTAGTCGCGCTGTCCGTCCAACCAACCGCGGATACATATCCTCCATGGCCGCCGCCTTGCGTTCGAGGGGCGCAAACCACGGAAT
>Ga0310914_10001662_pt1 | contig 14482 bp, 14 predicted proteins | sample GREbulkMGAN108_FD_203450 | JGI IMG/M metagenome (GOLD analysis project Ga0310914, IMG submission 203450) | Lab enrichment of tropical soil microbial communities from Luquillo Experimental Forest, Puerto Rico - GRE.bulkMG.AN108 | ecosystem: Environmental > Terrestrial > Soil > Tropical forest >... | reverse complement strand
TCAATCCGCGGGCCCGCTGCTTATTGCGGCATTGTCGGGCTCAAGCCCACCTACGGGCGCGTCAGCCGGCGCGGCGTCTTTCCGCTGTCGTACACGCTCGATCATTGCGGGCCGCTGACCCGGACCGTCGAAGATTGTGCGATCCTGATGCAGGTTCTCGCCGGCTACGACCCCAAGGATCCGGCTTCGGCCAATGTTCCGGTGCCGGATTATCGGGCGGCGCTGACTGAGCGCCTCGACGGTCTGACGATCGGCGTGATCCGCCATTTCCATGACCGCGACGCGGTGGCCGGTTTCGGTACCGACAGCGCGCCGAGCGTCGCCTATGTCGGCGCTTTCAACGCTGCCTGCCGTACTTTGGAAGGCCTCGGCGCGCGGCTCGTCGACCTGCAGCTCTCACCGCTCACCGATTACCTCGACACCAACCGCCTGATCATGCTGGCGGAGGCCTATGCGCTGCACGAGACCGATTTCCGCGAGCGACCCCAGCTCTTCGGCCATCACATGTTTGCGCGGATCGGACTCGGGGCGTTTCTGAGCGCGGCGGACTATGTCGAGGCGACACGGCGGCGGCGCGAACTCGCCGTCGATTTCGCCCAGGCGCTCCGGGATGTTGATGTCGCGATTTCGGCGAATGCGACCGGGCCGGCGCCGCGGATCGACTCGGTGTCGACCTACTCCACCTTCGAGCGGGCTTCCTACACGGCACCGTACAACCTGACCGGCAGTCCGGCCCTCTCGGTCCCGATCGGCTTTGAGGACGGATTGCCGCTCGCGTTTCAGATCGCCGGCAAACCGTTCGACGAGGCCGGCGTTATGCGAGTCGGCCATGCCTTCGAGCAGGCCACCGAGTTTCACCGCCAACGGCCGGCGATCGCCGCTTCCTTGCCACAACACCGATAAAGAGCGACATGACCGCAACGCAAGGCTTTGCCCACCCGGAATTTCTGATTACGACCGAGGCGCTCCAGCACCGGCTCGACGACCCCGATCTGCGCGTCTTCGACTGCACCATCCACCTGATCCCCAATCCCGATATCGGCTACACCGTCAAGCCGGGGCGCGAAGATTTCGAGAACGGCCACATCCGCGGCGCCCAATTCATCGACCTACAGGCAGACGTATCGGCCCCACACCCGAAATTGCGGTTTATGCTACCGAGCGCCGAGGCGTTTGCGGAGGCGATGGGTCGCTTTGGCGTCGGCGAAAACAGTCGCGTGGTCCTCTACAGTACGACGACGCCGCAATGGGCGAGCCGCGTCTGGTGGATGCTGCGCAACTACGGTTTTGACAACGCCGCGGTGCTCGACGGCGGATTTCAGAAATGGTCCCGCGAAGGCCGTCCGGTCGAGATCGGTGCGGCGCGCGCACGACCGCCGGCGACCTTTATCGTGCGGGCCGACCGGAGGCTTATCGTCGGCAAGGAGGTGGTGCTCGCCGCGGTCGGCGACGGCGCGGTCTGCACCATCAACGCGCTGAGCCGCGAGCAACATATGGGCACAGGTGGTACGGTTTACGGACGGGTCGGCAGGATCGCCAAAAGCGTCAATGTACCGGCAGCCGCATTGCTCGACCCAGCGACCGGCGCCTACCTGCCGGCAGCCCAATTGCGCGCCAAGTTTGCAGCCGTACGCGCCTTGGATACGCCGCAGGTCATCACCTATTGCGGCGGCGGCATCGCTGCCAGCTCCGACGCGTTAATCCTGACGATGCTAGGTCATCCTGATGTACGGCTATATGACGCCTCGCTCCGCGAATGGGCGACCGACCCGACCCTGCCGATGGAAACCGGCTGACCCTTCACCCTTCCCTCCCTGAGCACGGAGAGGGAGTCATCTCTCACTCTTGGTGAAGGCACGGCAGTCAGGCGGCTGCCGGCTTGTCGATCATCGTTCGCAGGTTGGGCTCGGACCGCGTGGTAACTGTCCCCCGCTCCACCCGATGCACCACCGCGCCGAGATGCGGCGGCCTCTCCTGCCGCAGCCATGGCTCCGCCGCCAGTGCCGCGCGCATGTCGCTGTAACCCGCCTCCCGCCGCTCGGAAATCGAGCTGCGAGAGAACTCTGCATCGCTGTTGGGAATCTGGTCGACACCTGGGCGATAGACAATGTGCACGATGTCCAGCCGCCGCTCTGTCAGCGCCGGATCGTCAGGCACCGCCGCCGCCTCCGGGACCCCCGCCGCCTTCAGCAGCCGCACAGCATGGCGCAGGTTCACCTTGGTCGCTACCGCATCGACTTGGTGTGCCGCGCGGCTTGCATACTGGATCTGCTTGGCGCGCCAGAGCACGGCGTTGATCGTCTCCGGCGGCGCCCCAGCGGCGTCCCAGAGATCGATCAAAAACACGACCATACGGGGATGCCCGGGTTCGTCGACGACTACGTCGAGCGGTGTGTTGGAAACGCAGCCGCCGTCCCAGTACAGCTTCCCGTTCACCTCTGTGGCCGGGAAACCGGGCGGCAGCGAGCCGCTGGCGAGCACATGCTCCGGTCCGATAGTCTGCCGATGGTTATCAAAGAACTCTTGATCGCCGGTGGCAATATTGGTCGCCCCGAGGCTCAGTCGCACGACGCGGCTATTGATCAACGAGAAATCCGCAAACCGCCGCAATGTAAAAAGCATCGGCGTGGTGTCGTAGAAGCTCACCTGCTGCGGCGGCGCCTGCGGCACCAGAAGCGGGTTCACCGGCCGTGGGGTAAAGAAATGCGGCTGACCGAACAGCAGCGCCTCTGCATTGCTGGCCATGTTGTGCAATGTCTGCCACGCTAGCAGAGGTAGCTGTGCGGGCAGATCCGGCCAGGAGATTGCCTCCCAAAGCGCGGCCAGACGCTCGACGCGTTGTTCCGGCCGATTGCCGGCGATGATCGCGGCGTTGATCGCGCCGATCGAGATGCCGGCCACCCAGTCCGGATGCAGATCATGCTCTGCCAAAGCTTGATAGGCACCTATGTGGTAGGCGCCGAGGGCCCCACCACCCTGCAGCATCAGCGCGACGGTCGGGGTCTCTCGAGACGGCCTCGATACGGCTCGCGCTGCCATCGCTCTCCCCTTGTTGCAGTGCAGCATAATATGGCTCAAGCGGGCTGACCGCGCAATTGCGCTTCAGTGGAACCCGGTACCGCGCGGCGTGCCGCATACCTGGAAGCACACCAGCGCCGAAACCGGCCGTGTGCTGTTCCGCTACATCCCGGCCGGGTCCGGAGGGTTTTTCGAGGAGCGGTTGGGTCGGCCGACCGGCCGAAATCCGTCGGCGCTACGGCTGGGAGATCGTCGGCCCGCCGCCTTTCTAGCCTTGATCTCAGAGGTGGTCGCGCGCGAAATCCCGATCCCGGCTGCTCGGCAGGGCCGCCGTCGCTGCGATGCTGACGATCGCACAAACGAAGATGTAGAGCGCGATCGCCTGCCCCGATCCCGACCAAGCGAGCAGCGCCGTCGCGATCATCGGCGCCGGCCCCCCAGCAAACACCGCTGCGAACTGAAACCCGATCGACGCGCCGCTGTAGCGCAGGCGCGGCGTAAAACACTCCGCGGTCAGCGCCGCAAGGGATCCCCACATCAGGTTGTGGAAAAAATACGCGACCAGGGTCGCCAACAGGATGAGCCCGGGTATCGCGGTATCGAGCATGGCGTAATAGGCGAACGCGAAAAGCCCGGTCGCCACACCACCGAAAATATAAATTTGCTTGCGGCCGATCCGATCCGACAGATAGCCGGAGAAAGGGATCGTGAAGAATGAGAAGAACGACGCGATTAGCATGACGGAGCAGGAAATCGCGCGAGGCGCCGACGACTTTCATGGCATAAGTAAAGAAGAAGGCGGCATAGACAAAGGCGGGAACCATTTATCCCATTCGCGCGAGCGCGACGAGAATGATTTCCTTCGGCTGGCGCTTCAGGACCTCGGCGACGGGGGCGCGCGCGACACGCTCGTTCGCGACGACCTGCCGGAAGACCGGCGTCTCAAGGATGCCAAGCCGAATCCACAACCCTATTCCCACCATGACGAGGCTCAGCCAGAAGGGGATGCGCCACCCCCAGCTGAAGAACTGATCCCCCGACATTTGGCTGAACGCCAGGATCGCGAGGTTCGCGAGGAAGAACCCGGCCGGCCCGCCAAGTTGTGGCCAAGAAGCGAGGAACCCGCGATTTTCGCTGGTGCGTGCCCACTCCATCGACAGCAACACCGAGCCGCCCCATTCGCCGCCGACGCCGATCCCCTGGATGAAGCGCAGTACGACCATTATTACCGGGCCCCACACGCCGATTTGCTCGTAGGTGGGGACGCATCCGACCAGGAAGGTCGAGAGGCCGGTCAGCAGCAAAGTCGCAATCAGCGCCGCCTTGCGGCCGATGCGATCGCCGTAATGCCCAAAGATCGCCGCACCGATCGAACGCGCGACGAAGCCGACCGCGAAAACGGCAAACGCCTGCAAGGTGCCGGTCAGCGGGTCGGACGACGGAAAATACAACTTGGCGAAGACCAGCGCCGCCATCTGACCATACAGCAAGAAATCGTACCATTCGATTGTGGTTCCGACGGTACTGGCGATTACCGCGCGGCGCAGCTGGGCGCGGTGATCGAAGTCGGAGAGGGGGGCTGCAGCAACCTCGGCTGTGGCCATCGGAGGTGTTCCCGTTCCACGCGACCGGCCCGAAGCCGGGGACCAATTTCTTGTTGCAAGCTGACCATAACATTGGTCGCGGCGCGACGAAAGGAAGGCAACGCACGGGCGGTCGGGGCCAGCTCTGGCGCTGCTGATCAGAACGTTGGCGCGGCATTGCATCTCGAGAGCCGATCGAGGCATGCTGCGCGCCCGGTGCAGGAAAGGGCAGCATGAACGATCCCGTGGATGTGCTGATCATTGGTGCCGGCGCCTCTGGCGCCGCCGTGGCCTGGAGTCTCGCCGACACGAGGATGCACATCCTCTGCCTCGAGCAGGGGGACTGGATGAACCCCGCGACGTACCCTAGCGTCGGCCGCGACTGGGAGGCGCGTGCCTTTGGCGACTATTCCCCCAGTCCCAACATCCGGGCCCGGCCCGAGGACTACCCGATCAACGACGACAACTCGCCTATCAAGATCGTGAACTTCAACGGCGTGGGCGGCAGCACGGTGATGTACACGGCGCATTTTCCGCGTTTGCATCCCTCTGATTTCCGCGTGAAGAGCCTGGATGGCGTGGCCGAGGACTGGCCGATCGATTACGACACCTTGGTCCCGTTCTTCGAGGAGAATGATCGAATGATGGGGGTCTCCGGCCTTGCCGGCGATCCCGGCGTTCCGCCGAGAAATCCGCCGATGCCGCCGCTCCCGCTCGGCCGCTCCGGTGCGATGCTGGCAAAGGCGGTGAATCGGCTCGGCTGGCACTGGTGGCCGTCCGATACTACGGTCGCCACCGTGGATTACGAGGGACGCGCGCGCTGCATCAATCTGGGCCATTGCACACCGGCTTGCGCGCAGGGGGCGAAAGCCAGCACAGACATTACCTATTGGCCCGTGCTACGGCGGGCCGGCGTTGAGCTGCGCACACATTGCCGGGTACGCGAGATCACGACAAACGAGCACGGCATGGCCGCGGGAGTCGTGTATTACGACGCAGACGGCATCGAGCAATTTCAGGCCGCCGAGGTGGTCGTGGTCGCCTGCAATGGCGTTGGCACGCCGCGACTATTGCTGAATTCGGCCTCCGGGCATTTCCCGAACGGGCTCGCTAATTCCAGCGGCCTGGTCGGCAAGAACCTGATGTTCCATCCATATGCCCAGGTCTACGGGTATGTCGCCGATGATACGGACAGCAATCGTGCGCCGCCGACCTGCCTGTGGAGCAAAGAGTTCTACGAAACCGACCTGTCGCGTGGCTTCGTGCGCGGTTACACGTTTCAATTTGGCCGCGGCGTCGGGCCTGTCGCAGAGGCCGTCGCCAGCGAAGCGAAGGGCCTCTTACCCTGGGGTGCCGGCCATCATGCCGCGTTCCGTCGCCTCAATGGTCATCGCCTCGGCCTGTCCGCGATCTGCGAGGACCTGCCGGAACAGCATAACCGCGTGACACTCGACCCGGTGCTGAAGGACAGCCACGGCATCCCAGCGCCGCGGATCGACTACCAGATCGGCGAGAACACGGCGCGGATGATGGAACACGGCATCTCCCATGCGAAGGAGATCCTCACCGCGGCGAAAGCAACCGACATCTGCGTCAATAGCCCTATTCTGTACGGCGGCTGGCACCTTCTGGGTACCGCACGCATGGGCACCGATCCGGCTCGCTCGGTTGTGAACCCGTGGGGGCGATCGCACGATGTTAAGAACTTGTTCATTGTCGACGGCAGCCTCTTCGTTACTTCCGGCGGCGTGAACCCGACTTCCACCATCCAGGCCTTGGCGCTCTACATCGCCGATCAGATGAAGCAGCGCTTGGCCAATTTGTTCGACTGAGGCGAATTATGTCCACGGACAGTCTCCTTACCCCGGCCCAGCGCGACGATTTGCGCGCGATCGCGGGCATCATCATCCCGGCCAGTGCGGAATTCGATGTGCCGGGCGCAGATGATCCCTCGATCCAGGCCGATATAGTGAAAACCCTCGGCCGCGATGCGGGCCCTGTACGGGAGGCGCTGGACGATCTTGCGCGTCTTGCCGGGGGGCGGCCGCTGGCCAGTCTCGACCCGCCACGGCGCGAGGCGGTGGCGCTGGAACTGCGCGCGACAGGCGGGGCCGCCGTAGCGACGCTGACCCGTGTCGTCCTGCAGTGCTATTATCGCGACGATCGTGTCGTCCGCTCTCTTGGATTGGAGCCGCGGCCGCCCTATCCCAAGGGCCATGAGTTGGAACAGGGCGACTGGTCGCTACTCGATCCCGTCCGAGCGCGGCCGCCGATGTGGCGCCGTGCGTAGCCTCCGAGAAAGGTTAAGAGGAAAAGCGGCATGCGCATAAGCACGATGATCCGGATTAGCTCCGCTGCAGGACAAGGTGGGGCGAACTCCGACAGCGGGTTGATGGATCGCATCACCGATTTCGCCCGCCAAGTCGAAGTCAGAGGATTTCCCGGCATCTGGGTCGGGGATTCGGTGGGCCGCGGCCGGCCCACTTTGGACTCGCTCCAGGTACTGACGGCGACCGCCGCGGTGACGCGGCGGGTCGAACTCGGGATCGCCGTTCTGCAACTCCCATTGCGCAACCCGGTCGAGCTCGCTAATCGCATTCAGTCGCTGCAAGCGATGTCGAACAACCGCCTGATCCTCGGCGTCGGCAGCGGCTCGACGCGCGATGATTTCGAGCTGCTCGGCTACGATTACGATCACCGTTTCCGCACCTTCAAAAATGACCTCGAAATCATGAATCGCGCGTGGAATGGCGAGCCGGTCAACGGCGGCACCCTCTCGACGTGGCCGGGATGCAAGGGCGGTCCGCCGATCCTGATTGGCGCCTGGCGGAGCCCCCGTTGGATTACCTATGCCGCCAAGCAAGCTCAGGGCTGGACCCCGTCCGGCCGGTTCAGCAGCTGGGACGATCTCGAGTATGGCATGAAGATCTATCGCGAGGCCGGCGGCACCAATGCCGTCCTCGCCAATTGCTCGATCGACCTCGCCGAGCGTCCCCAATCCGCGGAGCTGGCGAAGGTGGCATCGGTCAATTTCATCTGCCCGCCGGAGGAGGCGCGCCGACGCATCAAACGCGTCAAGCAATTGGGCTTCGAAGAGATCCTGATCGGCTCGCAATTCGGTGCGATCGAGGAAATCGATCGCGTGCGCGATTTCGTCAACTCGTGACCACCCTGCACAAGGAGAACTCGCCATGCCGCTCTACGAAAAAGGGGACGTCCGCATCCATTACGAAGAGGTCGGCTCCGGCTTCCCGTTGCTGGTCATTCCCGGCGGCGGGCTGAACTCTACGGTCGCGGGCCTCGCTACCCACCCGTTCAATCCGATGGACGAGTTCAAGGGCGAGTACCGCGTCATCACGGCCGACCTGCGCAACGCCAAGGGCGGCCAGTCCGTGGGGCCCCTCGAGGTCGACCGACCGTGGGATGCCTATACCGACGACCATATTGGATTGATGGACCACCTCGGCATCGGCCAATTCATGGTCTTGGGCTTCTGCATCGGCGGCCCGTTCATCTGGAACCTGTTGAAGCGGGCCGGCGATCGCGTCGTCGCCGCGGTGCCGGCGCAGCCAAGCGGCTTCCGCCCCGAGCTGCCAGATCTCTCCTACCAGAACAACATGAAAGGCTGGGGCCCGGAGCTCTGCGAGCGCCGGCCCGACATCACGATGGCGATGGTCGATGCCTTCCTGACCAAGATGTACCGCGCCAACGGCGATTTTGTGTACACCGTGTCGCGCGATTTCGTGCGCAACTGCCAGACGCCGATCCTGGTCCTACCGGACGACGTCCCGGCGCACCCCTACGCCGTCGCGATGGAGTGCGTCCATCTCGCGCCAAACGCTCAGGTCAGCCTCTACCCGTGGAAGGACAGCCCGGACAAAATCCCGCTGGCAGTGCGCCATATCCGCACCTTCCTGCGTGCCCATCGGCCGGCGATCGCCGCGCATCAACCTCTGGCAGCCGCCGCCCAATAACCGGGTATCAAAATGACAGGGCGGCAGGGACCAGCCCAGCCGCCCCGTCGCCGCCGAAAAAGCGCTCGGACAAGGGCGGTTGAGCCGTTGCGCCGACATGATGGTGATCCTATGGCGCACCGAGACCATGACCGGCCTGACGATGGTCATCGACTCCGGATGGTATTCTCATTGATGCGGCGTGCAATCTTCCGGTCGGCAGTCTCCAACTGCCGGCGGGGCGTGTAGGCCCGATCACGAAAGGCACCCAGGAGGCGTTTCGCACGCAGAGTGCTGGTGATCCCGAGCCGCTGTATATCGGCCACGGCAACGCTAAAGTCGCACTCGACGGAGGGGAACATGGGGCCAGATTGTCAAAGGCTCGTGGCTCGGGCTGTCTTGGAGGACTTCGTCGAAAACCGCAGGAACCTCCTGGGTCCATTCACGTGGAGTTACAATCGCCCCTACTGGGTTCGGGAGTGGTGTGTCCACTCGGTCCGGGATCAGTTTCGCATACCCGACTCTTTCACAACCTCAAGTCGTAATTCTAGCAATTAAGAGAACGATCCGCAGGGAGTATCGACGGGCCTACCCGGCAAACTTGCCTGACGCCGTTCCACTGGTAATCGAAGTCTCTTTATTAAAACCATGAAGCGGCAGTTACATTGTCGCAGGCCGTCGATGTGATCTGAGGCGAAGCGATCACGGACTTTTAGGCCAATCCCCCAGCCTCCGCTAACACCTGGAGAGATCCAGCAGAAAGCCGTTTGCCATGTTGTAACTGAGCCCGATCTCGGCGAGCGCCTTCTTCGCTCGGTTAGGGTTCCCCTTAAGGCCTTGTGGCGGCGGGCTATGGGTCGGCTTGGGATCAAGGGGGAGACCATCAAAAACTCGCCAAAGATTAGGGAAGCCGCAACGCACGCTTCATCTTCCATGAGTATCTTTTGTAGTAGTGGGGCGGTAGAGGAATCACCGATGCTCCACAATCTCGAGTTATGTCCGGCGGTCGAGCAAGAGTTGCCCAGCCGTGCCGGGGTGCTGTCCCGGGTGTATCGCAGCCTCTACGATTCGATGGGTGTCTCGATCAGCTCGACGGGACTTAGCGCCTTCGATCGGGTGGGGACCAGGGTGGCGCATCCGTTGCTCGCGCGAACGCTGCTGGCCGACCCTTCGGTTTCCGCTATTCTGCCCACCGCACAGGCCCCCATTGCGCTCGGCCTCTCCGAACAAGCTCCGTTTCTCGTCGCCCGTTCGGGCCTGCTGATGCTGCCGCCCGTCTTGCTCGGAAATAGCAGCGCTTTGGCCGCGGCAACGCGGTGGGGGCTTGAGGCGGCCCATCTCCTTGGTTCACCCTCGCTGTCGCGCGACCGCGCCATCAGGGGGCTGGCTGCCGCCCTGCAGCACGGCGCGGCGTTGCTGCGACAACTTAGGGAGAACGACCGAGCCCTTATTCTCGACCTCCTGCCCCAGTCGATCGCGGCCGCTCTCTCTGCCACCATCGAACCGTCTATTACACCGGAGCTCCTGAAGTGGCAGGCGTCTCGTGTCGAGGTATTGGACGATGTCTTAGGCCTGCTCGCGGGACCCTTCGATCCGGCATCGCTCGGCGAGCTTTCGTTGCCGACCGAGTGCATCCTGGTCGCTGGCGGGGATAGTCGTTTGAGCATCGACCGTAAAACCGGCCTTAACCGTTACGGGACGGTGCCCCGCCCGCGGCCCGACGCGGTTCACTTTTCGTCCTCCACCGCATCGAGCATCAGTGACTACGGATTCATGCTGTGCGACATGTTTCGGCGTGACTTGGCAATGGCGGTGCTTCGTGACGAAGTCTCGCTCGAAGCGTTGCGCGTCCAAGCTACCGACGCGGTGACTACCCAGATCTTGGGGCTGCTCGGGCTCGACCCTTCGGAAGCCGACGTCGTTCTCGCCCCCTCCGGTTCCGACACCGAGCTGCTGGCCGTAATGTCGGCGCTCGCGGCGACGGACCAGCCGTTAACGAACGTCCTGATTGCGCCAGAGGAGACCGGCCGCGCCGTAGCCCTTGCCGGAGCTGGGCGTTTCTTCGACGACATTGCTGGTTCGGGAGCGGCCGTGCGCAAAGGCGAAGAAGCTTGGCCGGGCCGCTCGATCGAGGTGAAGCAGGTGGCCATTCGCTCGCCCGATGGTAGGCCACGGGTGATTGCGGAGATCGAGGCCGAGCTTTCCCAGATTGTCCGGGCAGCTCTCGCGAAGGGCCGACGGATTCTCCTTCACGTGCTCGCGTGCTCGAAAACCGGGCTCAAAGCGCCCCGAGCGAATTGCGTGGACGGAGATCGTGGCTATGGCGCCCGACGAGATCGATGTCGTGGTTGACGCTTGCCAGATGCGCACACCATTCGAGGAAATTGCCGGCTGGGCCAGGCTCGGCTGGATGACGCAACTGTCGGGCTCGAAATTCTTCACTGGCCCCCCATTTTCGGGTGCGCTCACCTTGCCGCCCAGTTACCGCAAACGTGCAACCGGAGTACGTGCTCTGCTCGCCGCCGCACCGGGCATCGGCCGGCCAGAAGACTGGAACGTATGGTGGCGCCCGCACTTGGCGTGGCCAACCTCATGCGCACCCGCGAGCATCGGGCCTGTGTTCCGATGGGTGCCGGCGATTGCCGAGGCCCACTTGCTGGGAACACTCCCGGTATCGTTATGCCGCTATGCCTTCGACCGATTCCGAGCCAGGCTCGTAGCGCGGCTGGCCCGCAGTAAATGCCTCACCTCGATCGAGGCTCGCGATGAGCCCGCCGACAGCGATGATGACCGGCCGACCGATCTCGCTACGCGCTCGATCGTCTGCTTCAGCGTGACTGTCCGAGACAGTCTCGGCCAGGGGCGACGAACGCTCGACGCTCAAGAATGCCAGAGGCTGTTTGAACTCCTCAACCTCGATCTGAGCCAACACATCAGTCCGCTGAGCCCAGCGCAACAAATCACGGCGGCGCAGTGCGCACACATCGGCCAGCCAGTGACGCTTTTTATTGGCGACGACAAACGCGAGCTCAGCGTTCTCCGACTGGTCATAGGAGCGCGCTTTTTCACGATCGTCGGCTATGCTGGAATCGGCGCGGTCGAAGCCGCGTTAGAATCCGAGATCTCGGACGCGATCCGCGCAATCGACAAGCTCGAGCTGGCGGCTGAACGCTGGAAACAAATCGCCGAAGTTCGATAGCAAGTCGAGCCGTCGTACTCTCAAGCCCCGGGATTGTCGGGCAGCTAATGCTGGCGAATGCGAAGAAGAGACCCCGGTTCAAGTTCGCCGCGGTCGACCCAATCACTACCAGCAACCGTACGCACCGCTGGATGGTCGGTACCGGCGCTTTGCACAAACCTATGCCATTGTCCGCTAATCGCCACCGCCCACAACGCATCCCTGACGCTATCGTCACCATTCAGATAAGCGACAACGGTGGATTCCAATGCGTGCGTGTCAAACAATGGACTTCCTTTGACTTCCTCGATTCCGGCGCAGAGCGCCTCGATAACGACTTTCTGGCGGAAAGCACGATCCCAATCTTGGCTCGGACCCATCGGCGAGGGTGGTTCGGGACGGTTCTGCGCGCTCTGCGGCTGGATCCGACGGGCGGTGCGGACGAGCAGGCGCGCAATCGGAAACCAGAGCTGGTTGCGCCATAGTTGCGCCGGATCCTTGGCCACCGGCGGCACGGGCTGGCCTGTGTTAAAATCTGGGATACCCGCAAGCCCGCGGCCGACCGTCTGGTATAGACGGTTAACGGCGTTGTCGTTGTACCGGTCGGCGGGGTGGGTGCGGGGTTGGCCGGCGGAATCGTAGCGGAAATGTTGGCCGCAGCCATGAACGCCAATTGTGGTGGACGGGATCATGGTGCGATCTACGTCGAACGCGCAGTACTCTATTGGTTTAAAGAGTTGTTCGGCCTGCCGGTAAGCTCGAGCGGTCTCCTCGTTAGCGGCACATCGATGGCCAATTTGATTGCGATGACGGTCGCACGCAACGCGCGCGCCGCTGGGCAGATGCGTCTAAACGGCGTCAGCGAATATCCACGTCAACTAGTTGCCTACGCATCGACCGAGATACATGAGTGCGTCATCAAGGCAATGGAAATACTGGGAATTGGCGCAAGGTATTTGCGAAAGATCCCGACCGACGATCAATTTCGGATGGACCTGCAGGCACTGCACGATAGCATTGTCGACGATCGCAATTCCGGTCTGGAGCCTTTCTGCATCGTTGGAACGGCGGGGACGGTAAACACTGGTACGATTGACGATTTGGACGGGCTGGCGAATCTGTCTACTGCTGAGAAGATCTGGTTCCACGTGGACGGCGCTTTCGGCGGATTGTGTGTATTGAGTGAGGCCTTGAGGCCGCGGCTGAAGGGGATTGACCGAGCAGATTCGATCGCTTTTGATTTTCACAAATGGATGCATGTACCATACGATGCGGGTTGCGTTCTGGTGCGGCACGGCGACCTACATCGATCAGCTTTTTCGATGCGGCCCCCCTATCTCGGCGAACTACCACGAGGGCTGGCTGGCGGTGCCTACTGGCCTTGCGATTTCGGGCCTGAATTATCACGCGGGTTTCGCGCTTTGAAGATCTGGTTTGCGATCAAACAGCACGGCACTCGCCGCTTCGGACAATTGATCGCCCAGAACTGTGTGCAAGCCCGATACCTGGCAGAGCAAATCGGGCGCGAACCGGAACTTGAGCTGCTCGCACCGGTGAGTTTGAATATCGTGTGCTTTCGCTATCGGACGGCAGGATTTGACGACGCGGCCCTCGATGATCTGAATGCAAAGGTGGTACAGGACCTACACGAATCGGGTATCGCCGCTCCTTCCACCACACAAGTGCGGGGACGGCTCGCGGTGCGGGTCAATATCACAAACCACCGATGTCGCCGAGCGGACTTCGATATCCTTCTCAGCGCCGTCCTGGCCGCGGGCCGAAGACGCGCGGGTTGCGCAGATAGGTGGCCACGAAATTCCGGTTTGAGGTGAGCCATGGCGGGTTTTGTGATCGAACTCGTCCCAACTGGCACCGAGTTTGGTGGCGCGCTAAAACTTGTCGATTTGGGGGGCAATGCGAGCTAGTGCAAAGCCGCGTTTTTGGCACGGCGAGGATAGCGGGGGCGCGCTGGCAGGCTACTCGTCAGCTCACAATTTTCGAAACTCCCGACCGCCGACCCGATTCCGGAACCGACCCGCTAAGGGCAATGCGAACACGTTCCGGGACTGATTGCCACACCGGACGTTGCCGGGCAGTCCTGACAAATTCGATAGCGTCATCGAGCGCAGCATGCGCGCAGAGCCGAAAGCTCTCCCAATCAGCTGGGTCGAGCGAGAGCTCCGTAGCCTCGTCCTCTTCACCCGCGACAGGCACAGCGGCCGGTGGAGTATTATCGCTCACGGATTGCCATATTGCTTTTTGATAATCGGTGATCATAGTGTCCCAAAACAGCAATGTCGAGGGTTATCATCCCTGTCCAGAGAGCGCAGTTCGCCGATGTTACTGGCGCCCGTCTCGCGTCAGTTCTCCCGCTTACAGGACACTCGTAAATTTGTTTTCTTGTTTAGTTACTGAACCCCAGGGCGGTCTCTCACGCCCCGAGCGGAGTATATCCATCCTTCAGCAGATCTCTTCCGCGCGCATTGCGGTTACCGGAACCTCTAGACCGCAATACCCGCAATCAATCGGGGCCTCGGTCCTAGCGGCTGATGCAGGTTTTCAACCCATGTCTTATTGCCATCGGCCGTATTCGGTGAAGCATAAGCCCCCGACCTTCTTTTCATGCTTCAACCGGACTCGTAGTCGCGAACGGGCGAACCGGCGAAACGCCCCCGGTCCGGCCGGCCACTAGTTGCGCGGCGATCCGGCAGCTCGCAAAACCGTCCCCGTAGGGATTTTCGACCCGGCTC
>Ga0310914_10001658_pt1 | contig 14507 bp, 14 predicted proteins | sample GREbulkMGAN108_FD_203450 | JGI IMG/M metagenome (GOLD analysis project Ga0310914, IMG submission 203450) | Lab enrichment of tropical soil microbial communities from Luquillo Experimental Forest, Puerto Rico - GRE.bulkMG.AN108 | ecosystem: Environmental > Terrestrial > Soil > Tropical forest >... | reverse complement strand
CCTCGCCTCCTTACGGAGCATCCTATTTTAGAGCTGGGCCCACAAGCGCCGAAACAAAGTGGGCACCCCTCAGTCGTCGTCTTCCTCGGCGTTCCAAGCCTCGCGGCCTTCTCTGACCAACAGCCACACGATGACAAGAGAGGTCGGAATCGATCCACCAAGCGCCGAGCGCAAGCTGATCCAGAAGCCCGATCACGACGACGAAAGAAAGCCAGCCACAAGCGATGCTCTCTACGGCGTCGGCGCGCAGCGCCCGGCTCCCCAGCGCGTCGGCAAGGCGCAGCTTGCGACGCGAAATAATCCACGGTTTCGCCTTGCCGCTAGAACGTCTTCAAGGATGTAGAGTTGGCGAATATGTCGATCGCCATCGGAGTTTTGATCGCCGCCGCCTTTGTTGCGTCGGCCATTGCGGTCGCAAGGGAACGAACCTGGTGGTCTCTGCTGCAACTTCTCGGCGCTTCCTTACTAGCCCTCGTCCTTCTCGCGCACGTGGCGGAGACATTCGGATTGTTCCCTTCGATGGGGTGGGGCCGCTGCGGCACCATGGGACATTACATTGATTTGGTAAGCGCCCTCGGTGGGTCGATACTGCTGCCAACCGGTTATATCGGGCGCCGGGTACGGGTAAAGCACTCCTTGCGGGGGCCCCCACGACCGCACAGCCGTTGAGGAGTGCCGGTGTCGCGCCGGCGCAGTATTATCGGGCATGGTCGATCGCACGGAATCGAATACCTCGCCGCCAGCAACCGCCGGCCTTCGCTCCATGCCGGCAGCGGTTATTGCGCTCGGGTTTGTTGCGCTGTGTATGGATACATCGTCCGAGATCATCCACAGCCTTCTGCCGGCGTTCCTCGTCACGATACTCGGCGCCAATGGGCTTTCGATCGGCATCATCGAAGGCGTAGCGGAGGCCACGACTTCTGTCTCGCGCATCTTCTCCGGTGCGATCAGCGATTGGCTGGGGAAGCGCAAGCTCTTGGTGCTCATCGGATACGGCCTCGCCGCAGTCACCAAGCCGCTCTTTCCGCTCGCGACCGGCGTGGGGACGGTATTTGTCGCCCGTTTTGTCGATCGCATCGGCAAAGGCATACGCGGTGCGCCGCGCGACGCTCTGATCGCCGACGTGACACCGCTCGCGCTTCGCGGCACGGCTTTCGGCCTTCGCCAGTCGATGGATACGGTCGGAGCCTTCCTCGGTCCGCTGCTTGCTATGTTGATTATGTTTGGAAGCGGCAACGATTTCCGGTTCGCGTTCTGGATGGCCGTGATCCCCGCGGCACTCGCCGTGCTGTTGATCGTGTATGGCGTAAGGGAGCCAGCGGGACCGCGGCAAACGGAGCGTCACGCTTTCCCTATGCGACGCACTGAGGTGGCGCGGCTTGGTCGCGAGTATTGGTGGCTTGTCGGCATCGCTTCGGTGCTGACCCTGGCACGGTTCAGCGAAGCCTTTCTGCTGCTTGCCGGCCTGCAAGAAGGGATGGCAATTGCCCTAATCCCCACCATCCTGGTGGTGATGAACATCATGTACGCGATATCGGCCTATCCGTTTGGCCGCCTAGCCGATTGCATGAGCCGGCGCATTCTGCTCGTGATGGGGATCACGCTCCTGATCGTGGCCGACGTGGTTTTGGCAACATCCGGGACAGTTTGGCAGGTCACGCTTGGAGCGGCGGTTTGGGGCGTCCATATGGGCGCAACCCAAGGCCTTCTGTCAGCCATCATCGCCGACATCGTACCCGCCGATCTACGGGGTACTGCGTTTGGCTTCTACAGTTTGGTAACCGGCACGGCGTTGCTGGCAGCCAGTGTCGTCGCCGGTTTGCTTTGGACCGCAGTCGGATCAACAGCGACATTCGCAGCCGGTGCGGTATTCGCTGTCGTGGCGATCATTGGCGTCGGGCTGCAACAGGCCGTGATTAAGCAATAGTAGGCATTTGCCGACCTCTCATAGTAGTCGGGCGGTCGCCGAACCAAACCACGCAACTGGCAGCGGAGGTAATAAAACGAAGGAGGACGCCGAGGAGACGCGAGCCAACAACGCAGAATCTGGTGCGAACGTCCGCAAACCAACCAACTGAACCGATCCCGCCGGGTATAACGGCAGGTATGGGGCACTTTGACCCGTTCCCGCTGCCTAGGCTGAACGGCCGGTGTCCGCTCAATTAGCCGACCTTCGCCAGAGCGTCCGGCAATGACGAAGTTGCGCCGGAAGCGGTCACTCTTCACCAGAGGGCGACCGCTAGGAGGACCCGAGGACAATCGGATCGTGGTCGGCGTGGCCGATTAGGTCTCCTGACGCGCCTCTTCGACCAACCAATCCCTGAAGCGACGAACTGGGGGCTTCCGGAGGGCATCGGGTGTGGCGACCGCATAGTACGCGAATTGCGCGGGCCACTTTACCGTAAGCGGCTTTACTAGTTTCTTCGACCGAAGGTCCTCTTCAGCATAAATATCCCGCACGAGCGCCAACCCTTGTCCTGCCACAGCTGCACGCACAATCAGGTGATTTTCCGAAAACGCCGAGCCCTTTTTGCAGTTCGGGGCGGCGATGCCATGGGCTTCGAACCAAAGCGGCCAGTCCTGGCGGCTGAAGTCGTGGAGTAAAGGAAAGGTCAGGCAATCGGCCGGCTTTTCGAGTGGAGCCCGGTCTTTGAGAAGGTCGGGGCTTGCAACGACAATGAGTTCGGGAGCGATGAGCCAGATCGTTTCAAATCCGGGATATTTTCCAAGCCCGTGCCGGATTGCCAAATCGATCGGTTCCCGTTTCAGATCGACCGGGCGGGCGCCTGTCTCAACGGCAATTTCGATATCGGGATGACGCCTCGCGAACGTCGCAAGTCGCGGCACCAGCCAAGTCGCCGCAAAAGACGGCATTGTACTCACGGTTACGCGGCGCGATGATGTGGTGCCAAGTTCGCGATCAACCGCCTCGATCGCACGAAAAGGCTCGTCAAGCGCGCCAAACATGGCTTCACCCGCAGCACTGAGTTCCACACCAGCCGAGTTTCGCGTGAACAGCCGGCGTCCAGTCGCCTCCTCAAGCTCGCGAATGCGTTGGCTGACCGCGCCCGATGTCAGCGCGAGCTCATGCGCGGCTTGCTTCATCTTTCCGGCGCGTGCAACCGCGACGAAAGTCTGCAATAGCGCGAAGCGTCTGATCATGACACGAGTTTAGCTCAGCTAAACTCGACCGCCAAATCCATTGCTTGCCGGTCACGTGCCCGCGCCTGATATCCAGGGCGCGGCAACAAACGCGTCATCACGAAGCGAGGCAATCCACATGGCCGACATCATCTTGCATCATTACGGAACCTCCCCCTATTCGGAGAAGGTTCGGCTCGGACTTGGGCTCAAGGGCCTAGCTTGGGCATCGGTGGAGATCCCCGTCATCATGCCGAAACCCGACCTAACGGCGCTGACGGGAGGCTATCGCAAGACCCCGGTACTCCAGATTGGCGCGGACATTTATTGCGATAGTCAGCTGATCATGCGTGAACTCGAACGCCGGCGGCCCAGCCCGAGCTTTTATCCGGCCGGTCATGGTGCGGCCGATGCGCTGGCGTGGTGGGCCGAGAAGACGATGTTCAACCCGGCTGTCGGCATCGCTTTCGCGAAGAGACCCGACGCATTGCCTGAAGGGTTTCTCGAAGACCGGGTCAAGTTCTCCGGCCGAAATATCGACCCCGCCGTCATGATGGCGGCAGTGCCGAATCTGCTCGATCAGCTGCGTGCGCATTTCTATTGGCTGGATCAGATGCTGGCCAACGGCCGCGCGTTTTTGCAAGGCTCGGCACCTGGCCTTGCCGATCTTGCCGCCTACCACCCAATTTGGTTCTTGAAACAGAATTTCGGATCGACGCCGACGCCGCTCGACGGCTTTCCAAGGCTGCTGGCCTGGGCGGAGCGTGTTGCCGATATCGGCCATGGCGAGCGGAGCCCAATGACCTCCCGGACAGCGCTCGATGTAGCCAGGACTGCCACATCAATCGCCAAAGTGTCCGCCGACCCGCATGACCCGAGCGGCCGGCAACCTGGCCAGATCGTCAGCGTCACTCCAGACGATACGGGACGCGATCCAGTCGTCGGCGAATTGATCACGTCGGGCGTCGATGAGATCGTCATCCGGCGCGGCGATCACGCGGTCGGCGAGGTTTGTGTGCATTTTCCGCGTGCCGGCTTCGTAGTGACAACGGCTTAATCGCATGCCTCGTGCTCGCGCGGCCGACTCCCCAATATCGCCGAGGTCCGATTAGAGGCACTTTGACCCGTTCCCGCCGCCTACGCTGAACGGGCGGTGTCCGTTCAGTTCGCCGACCCTCGCCGCTACGCGAGGGAATGAGCGAGACGCGCCGAAACCTGCCGTTCGCTTGACGAAATGAACCGACGGAGCGTCCGATGGCGGTCATTCGCGGGCGTCAGAGTGATCGCCCTGGTCAGCAACCTATGTTGGCCGGTGTCGATCACGGTATGATCCGCCCGGAAGGTCGGTCCCGACGAGGTCCGCAAAATGAGCGCGACGCCCGACAGCACGTTAGCCAATCCCGCGCAGCGTATAGCCGATCTCGAAAGTCAGCTTGCCGAGTGCAAAGCCGAGCTGGACAAAGCGCAACGGAACCTGAATGAGACGACGACTGAGCGCGCCGAGGCGCTGGCGCGCGAGACCGCGACCGCCGAGGTGCTGCAGGTCATCAATTCCTCTCCGGGCGATCTCGGGCCGGTGTTCGATACGATACTGGAAAAAGCGCACGACTTCTGCGGCGTGACATTCGGCAGCTTGCAACTCTACGACGGTGAGCATTTCCGAGCGGTCGCGACCCGTGGGATTCCGAAGCCGCTGGCCGATATCCTACGCAAGCCCTCCGCGCCGCAACCTGGCGGTCCCGGGAGTCACCTGATCGCGGGAGCAGCCTATTTGCAAATCCCGGATATCGCGGAACTCGTCAGGCAGCCCCCCGCGCCACCTGATACGATCCGGTTAGCGGTGCGGCGAGAAAGGGGGAGGGCTGCGGTCGATCTCGGTATACGCACGATGCTCTTCGTACCGCTGCGCAAAGACAAGACCCTGTTGGGCATCATCGTAGCTGGTCGAAAGGAAGTTCGGGCATTCACTGACAAGCAGATCGGTCTATTGCAGAACTTCGCCGGCAGGCGGTCCTTGCGATGGAGAACGCGCGGCTCTTAACCGAGACGCGCGAGGCACTGGAGCAGCAGACCGCGACCGCCGAGGTATTACAGGTCATCAACTCGTCGCCCGGCGATCTTGCCCCGGTGTTTGACGCAATATTGGAAAAGGCGATGGGCTTATGCGGGATCGCCCACGGCTCGCTGCAAACTTACGACGGCGAGCAATTCCGTGCGGTTGCAGTCCGGGGCTTGCCAGAACCCCTGGCTGGGCAGCTGCAGCAGGGGATCCGACCCGGCCCCAAGCTCCCGATGCGGCGACTGCTGGACGGAGAGCGGTTCGTCCAGGTCGCAGATCTGACGCAGTTGGACGACCCGGAGGTCCAGCAGCAGGTGCAGGCGGCTGTCGAAGCCGGTAGCCGCACAGTGCTCTGTGTCCCGCTGCGCAAGGATGACGTGCTTCTGGGACAGATCGTCGCCGTTCGCCGCGAAGTGCAGCCGTTTTCCGAGAAAGAGATCGCGCTGCTTGAGAACTTCGCCGCGCAGGCAGTCATCGCGATGGAAAACGCGCGGCTGTTGACCGAGACGCGCGAGGCACTGGAGCAGCAGACTGCAACTGCCGAGGTGTTGGGGGTCATCAACAGCTCGCCTTGTCAATTCCCAATGCCACTGAGTGAGGAGCGGAGCACTCGGTCGAATGACCGCTTACCCGTTTCCTTCGATCGATCCTCGGGCCCAGGCAAAGGTCGCCTTTAGCCGGAAAGGGCGATGATCCACTAGACAAACCCAGCGCAAGTAGGTTGGCGAAACGCGACACCACCCTTAAAGCTGATGCGCGATAAACATGTTCAGACCGATCAGGATGGCCGCGATGCCGATCGTCCTAGCTATGTAGAGCCATTTGTTGCGCTCGACACGCGCCGCCCACCTCTCGAACCGCTCTTCGGTCGTACCCTCAAACGTCTGCTCATACTGGCGGCGCAATAGGGTCGCGCTCCAGGCTGGCGAATCGGTATCGAGTTCGACGTTAAGCGCCACCAAAGGATGGCCAATCCGAGAATTAAGATGCCTAGCCAACCGACCCGAGACACCAGCGCGACGGCCACTAGTCCGGCGATCCCCCATCCAATCGCCGCCACAATCATTAGCGCGCACCACGACGAGCGTCGCATAAACGACCTTCACTCTTCCCCTTCAATTGTCAACTAGATAATACCCTGGGAAAGCGCGGCTCTGTACGAAGACAAGGTTACGCTTGGACCAGAAGTAACGAAACGCCCAGATTTCACGCATAAGCGGACAAACCACGAACTCATGCGGCCTTACTCACGGCATCGGGCGCGGCCCTAGCGGGCGGAATCCGTCACGGTTTTCCGTGGCCGGTCGCTCGCCGCTCGCGATTCAGCGGCACCAGCAAGGGGGCGGACTGCCGCACCTTCGGCCTCCAGCGCAGCACCCTGATCGACTTCCTCGCCTGGATCGGCTGGTCTGCCGGCCTCCGGGATACCGGAAAGGCATGAGTGGCGCGACGACAGTAATTGACCGAAGCCCAGATCACCGCGCTGCTCGATCCGCCCACGGATCAACGTGAGCTGATACGCCACTACACATTATCGGCCGCGGACCTCGCAGCGATCCGGCGCTGTCGTGGCGATCATAATCGCCTCGGCCACGCCCTCATGCTGTGCTATCTGCGCTATCCGGGCCGTCCGCCGAAGGCGGGTGAGCGGCCGCCGCGGCCGCTCGTCTTGTTCATCGCAGAGCAGATTGACGCTCTTCCGGAGTCAATCCAGGACTATCTCGCCGCGGAGCGGAACCGACAGCGCCATGTGGCCGCACCGCAGGACCGCCTCGGGTTTAGTCCCTTCGGGACGCGTCCGGACGCGGATCTGGCCGGCTGGCTGCTGCCGTACGCGACCTCCGTGCCTCATTGGCGTGGCATCGGTGCAAGCCAGCGCCATCCGTCATCGGTTCAGAGTCTGCGGCCAGCCTGAGATTGGTCGCGCAGGAATTGGATGAAGAGCTCGCTGACACTTTCAGGCTGTTCCTGCTGTACCCAATGGCCAGCTCCCTCTATCAGATGAAAGCCCACCATTTGAGTGCATGCAGTCTTCTGCATGGTCACGTCGCCGCCGGGAACCTGGTAGACACCCCAGTCGCTCTTGCCGGCGATGAATATCGACGGCACGTCAATGGTGCGGCCCGAGAAGGTCAGCATTTCGGCGATGGTCTTGGGATCGGTGCCGCGCCGAACCCGATACCCCTGCAAGGCGCCGGTGAATTGCGTGCGGGAATATTCTGTCACATACACGTCGACCTCGGCCTCGGTCAGTCACTTGCACGCCGCAATCTCCTCTGCCGTTGGCATGAAGGGGGCAACCGTAGCCGCCATGCCCTTGTCGCGCTCCATCACATAATAGGTAGGCATTTGGGCCATCTCTTCGGCCGTTCGCGCCTTTAACGGGTGGGGCTGGTTTCCTTTCCAGTCGGCACTCTTGTAGTGATAATAGGCGCGAAAGAAAGCGTGGAGACCCTGTGGGGCATGCAGCATATCGTCGTTGGCCCCGGGGGTGCGCTGGTAGTTCTGATAGTATTTCCGCGGAGGATTTAGCTTCGCCAACTCTGTATCAAGCTCATCATCAGTTTGCGGCGGGCGCGGCATAGCGGCCCCGTTCGCGGTGTTGAACGGGAGACTCGGGGCGCCGGTGAACGGCGAACTCATCATCGCCAACGAGCGGAAGACATCGGGCCTTATCAGGGCGCTCCAGGCGGCAACCGGTGCGCCGGCGTCATGGCCGACCACGGCTGCCACCTGCCGGTAGCCGAGCGCGAATACCAAGCCCATGGCATCCCGCGTCATGTTGAGGAAGCGGAAGGGATCGGGATCGGCGTCATAGGAGTCGTCCCAGCCCGTGGTGCGCCCGTAGCCGCGCTGATCCGGAGCAATGACGTGATAGCCGGCTGCCGCCAAAGGAAGCATGACCTTGCGCCAGCTGTAAGCAAGTTCAGGGAAGCCGTGCATGAGCAATACCGCGGGCCGGCCTGAACTCTCGTAGCCGGCTTCCAGGATTTGCACGGTCAGGCCGTTGACGTTGGCAATGGCGCGGGACCGGATGCCCGGTGGAAGCGTGCCGTTCCCGTAAGGCGGCAGGCTTGCAAGATCGGGGCGGACATTGGCGGCATGTGCAGCTCCCTGCGCGAGCGAGAAGCCGCCAACGGCCGCGGCTGAGACGGCCGCAACGAAGTTCCGGCGCGAGAGGTCGCCAGGGAGGCTCACCGCAGGATCGGGTTGAGAGTTGGCTTCTCTTACCATTCCCGGAGATGTGTAACGAGTCATTGAGTATCTCCCTGTGCTTTGGCCATTGGTGGTCGCGACTATTCTGCCCGCCGATGGCATTCTCGCTGACGCTGAAAGATGGGCTTCGGCGCCCTTTCCGCGATGCGGCTTCAAAGCGAAGATACACCAGTTTTCTGGAGACTCGGAAGCCGGGGCAGCCGACCAGCGGACTTCTCCTATTGGCCCGGAGTGTAACCAGCTTCCTGCAAGCCTTGACGGATCGCGGCGGCGTAGCGCTTATACCCGTCCGGCGATCCGTCGTTGAGGAATCCGACCACCGGCATTGCCCTTCTGCTCTGCGCTTACCGCGTGCGCCCCGCAATCGCCGCTCCGGCCAGCGAGATTCACGCCGGTTCACTCAATGACCTCGTCGGTGAGGGGCGAGCGCCATCGTCAGCTCGATTGAGCGATTGGGTACCCACACGAGACCGTCGAGCGTGGGGCCAACTGCATGTCGGCCATTTGTGAAGTGACCTCGCAAGGCTTTGACTTTGACTGGCTGGCCTGTGTTGGGACAATCCCTTTAGTCTACCGTTTGAAGGGGAGGACCTAAATCAATCGGTTCGACCGATGGCAAGATTGAAGAGAGCGAGGTCGCGCGCTCGTTGCTCGAGCTGTAGCCGGATCCGGATCGCCCAAACGTCCTTCGGTTTGAGTGGACGCTTTTGTCCGGTGATGCGTCCCTTGTTCCAGGGGGTGCTCTTCGGCCGACGCGACGTCTGTATTTCGCCATCCATGATCGCCTCCGTAGACCGACCACGCCCCCCCAGCGCCTGCCAATTGGCGGGCGAGAAAATCTATCGGAACGACGGGTCTCAGCACCTTTTCCGACGTTCGATCACGACACCCGTTTGTGGCATTCCACCCTCTGTGAGACAGCTAGCCGACGCGGCTGAATGGCTCAAGTCGACCCGAAGCTGCCATTCGCTTGCTTTATTCGATGACCTCGTCGGCTCGGGCGAGGATCGCGGGCGGGATTGTAAGGCCGAGCGCGTTTGCGGTCTTGAGGTTGATGACAAACTCGAATTTCGTTGGTTGATAAATCGGAATGTCGCTCGGCGTTGCCCCATTGAGGATCTGGTGCACGTCATCCGCGACACGGCGTCCGAGCTCAGTGGGATCGCTCGCATATGCCATCAGCCCACCCAACTCTACATAATGGCGGTGGGAATACATCGTCGGCACGCGGCTCTTCTCGACAAATTCGACGATCGACTGACCGTGGGCGAGAAGCTCGCTTATGTCGCTCACGATGATCGCACCAGGCGGCTCCTGTGCGATCTTGGCAAACACACGCTGATACGGTGTGGATTCCTGGAGCGGCACACCGATCACGGAGACTTCCAATTGGCGGCCTGCTTCCGACAGCTCCGTAATTCGAGCTTCCCAGTCCGCACGCATGCCCAGGTACACGACCTTGGATGCCGACGGAACGGTTTCCTTTATGATCTGTAGGCGCTTCCCCCAGATCTCGCTCCCCGCGTCAACAGTGACCCCAGTGATGTTGCCGCCAGGGCGCGCCAGGCTCGTCACGAGTCCAAACCGGACCGGCTCAACCCCTGTCCAAACGATCGGTATTGTGCCAGTGGCTGCGCGGGCCGCCGACGCGACGGGGGTGCTGAGTGCAACGATCACGTCCGGGTTGCGGTCGACGATTTCGTGAGTGAGCTCGGCGTAGCCATCAGGCCGCCCGTCGCCTGAGTACCGCTCGACTGCCAGGTTTTGTCCTTCGACATCGCCCAACCGGCGCAGCTCCTCGAAAATCGTCCGCCAAAAGGGAGGTCCTCTGTCGCTGATGCTGGCGACGGCACCCGCGGGAATGATGACTGCCATGCGGTGCTGCTTCGCCGGCGCTTGCGCCCATGCAGGTCCTGTCGCGGTCGCGAGGCATAGGCCGGAGATGAAGTCTCGGCGCCTTGTCAAACCGATATTCCCCTGGTTCCGGGCCGTTGCGGGTCTAGGATTGGTCATCGGGGCATCTTGGGCAACAGCAACTCAGTTCCATGTGGGGCAAGACAAGGCGCGTTGGCAAGGATCGCCGATTTCTCAGCAACGACGAATGGACGGCATCGGCACGACCTAGCCGGTCGCCGCGGGATTAGCGAAGGTCGGCAATCCACCCGGTGAAGTCATTCGCGGCCCGTTGATCTCATCGACCGCCCTTGACCCGGCCAACGGCTCAAATCGACCCTACACCGATTGCCCCGCGACCGTGTCGCAATATGCTGAGGTTTTGCTTGGAGAACCACATGCAGCGCCGGGATTTCATCGCACTGCTCGGCGGCGCTTTTACCTGGCCGTACTTCGCTCACGCCCAGCAGAAGGCGATGCCGGTGATCGGCTACCTCGCCGGCGCCACGCTCTCCGGTCGGGGTGCACCGACTTGGGCGGCATTTCGTCAGGGGCTGGGCGAAACCGGTTATGTCGAGGGACAAAACGCGGTGATTGAATACCGCATTGTAGAGGGCAGGTTTGATCGGTTGCCCGCATTTGTCGCCGACCTCGTCGACCGCAAGGTCGACGTGATCTTCGCGACCGGCGACCCCGCCGCACTCGCTGCGAAAAACGCGACCTCGACTATCCCGATCATTTTCTCCGTGGCCGCCGACCCGGTCGCGGCCGGTCTGATCGCCAGTTTCGCCCGGCCCGGCGGGAACCTCACCGGCGTTAGCGTCATGCAGGCCGAGCTGATGCCCAAACGGCTCGAGTTGCTGTCCGAGGTGGTTCCACAGGCGAGGGTATTCGCCTTGCTGGTCAACCCGAACGATCCGAATGCTGAGCCGATGATCCGAGAGATGCAGGAAGCCGCTCGCGCGAAGGGAGTGCTGCTCCATATCGTAAAGGCCGGCAGCGAAAGCGAGATCGACGCCGCTTTCGCAACCCTCCTCCAACTGCATGTCGAAGCGCTCGTCGTCAGCCCCAACCAGCTGTTCTTCGTGCAGCAAGAGCAGCTCGCGGCGCTGACGGTCCGCCATGCCGTTCCGGTAAGCTGTGCGCTCCGCGAGTACGTCGCGGCCGGCGGTCTGATGAGCTATGGCCCCAACATCTCTGCTCTCTCGCGCCTCCTCGGCACTTACGTCGGAAAGATCCTGAATGGGGCCCAGCCGGCGGAACTGCCGGTCCAGCGACCGACCATCTTCGAGCTGGTCGTCAATCTCAAGACCGCCACGGCACTCGGCCTGACAGTCCCGCCATCGATCCTCGCCCTCGCCGACGAGGTGATCGAGTGACCGCTTTCTACCCAGAGTTGACCTACAGTGTGGGCACTAAGCGTTAGATTTTATCCATTCTCATGGGCCTTGCGGCTCGGGTGAGCCCCCGTATTGCCTGCCCGAGAGCAACCCGCTCGACGCGCCGGCTGTGTCTTTACCGCAATACGACAAGCAAACGTAAAATCCCATTTAGGATTGGCGCCAACAACGATCCAATACTTATAACTGCGGAGGCAATCAGGTTCCAATACCCGACAGGTTGTAGTTCTTGTATCGCTTTAAACGCATATCCAACTGAGCCGATCCCCACGGCGATTGCGAGCGGCGGGAATGGGGCATTAGTACGCGCTCGACTAGCGGCTGGGCGATGGCTCAATTGCGTCGTATTCCGGCCATTCGTGGGACCAAAGTTGAACCGATAGGGCTGGCCGATAGCGGTCCTTCGCAGCGGTATGCTGATCCTTCCGGATTAGGTCGGTCGGGATCTAGTTGGTCTCGACCGATGCGTCCGGGTTCTTCTTCACCTCACGCTGTTCGAGGCGCGGCTGGCGCGTTCTTTAATCACCGCATGTGTCTCGCGATCGTGGGCGGTCAGCGACGTTTTGGGCCGATGGAAAGGAGGCCTCCGGCGATTGAACGGCCCACGTCGCGACACCTAGCGGTCCTGCCAGCGGCTTCCGATCGCCGACGTGGCGTCATGTGCCGTCAGCGCCTACGGGGTGATATTCGGCCATCTGTCCACTCTCGTCCGAGAGCATCTTTGCCATATATTTGCCGTACGGAGAAGCGGGATAGCGCCGTTCTTACTCCTAAGTGATTATGATCATTGGCGTCCCCTACCGGATTCGAACCGGTGTTGCCGCCGTGAGAGGGCTTTTCGGGACGTCAGCCTTCGGTCCACAGCCGTCCGCATATGTCCTTAATAGATCGCGGGAAATAAAGGGGATTTTGATCCAGATTGCAAAAATCGTTCGTGTGCGTACATAGGCGTCCGCACACGTGAACTGGACTGAAACTGGACTCTGCTGGACCAAAGATCATGGCACAGAATCTCAGGGCACCGCGGCTTGAAACGCGCGCAGCACGCCTGAAATTGCCGATTTCTTCCAAACCGGTGTGGGTGAAGATCGGTGTCGGCGTCGGTCTCGGCTACCGACGCAACACCACCGCCGGCAGCTGGGTGGTGCGGGTACCAGACGGCAAGGGCAAGGGCAACTACAAGACCAAACTGATCGGCACCGCCGACGATCACACCGAGGCTGACGGTCAAGGGGTGCTGACATTCTGGCAGGCGCAAACCGTTGCCCGCGACCGCGCTTCGGCATTGTTGGGCGGTGAGACCAGCAAGGTCGTAGCAACCGAGCGTCCGGCCCGAGATCCGACTGTCGACGAGGCGCTCGACCGTTATGAGGCGAACCTCAAAAAGCGCCGCGGCGATACCGGTAACGTCACTCGGTTGCGCTACCATCTCACTTCCGCCCTGGCCGCCACACGGGTTGGCGAGCTGACCGAGCTCGGTTTGTCCGATTGGCATGACGGGCTTGCCGAGAAGCTGGCGCCGGCGACGGTAAATCGCACTGCCACCTGTCTCAAGGCGGCGCTCAACCTCGCCGCCCGCCTCGATCCGCGGTTGCGGCAGAACTCCAGCGCCTGGAAAATCCCCTTGGCCGCGATCCCCGATGCGGAAGAGTCCCGCAATGTGATCCTGGTTGACGACACTGTCTGTCACCTGGTCATCGAGGCCCCCGCCATCGGCCCGGCCTTTGCCTTGCTGGTCGAGGTCGCGGCGTTGACCGGGGCCCGCTATTCGCAGATCTGCCGGTTGGTTGTCGGTGATCTGCAGACCGGGGACGAACCGCGGCTGATGATGCCGGCCTCGCGCAAGGGCAAAGGCACCAAGAAGGTCAGCCATCGGCCGGTGCCGATCTCGAAAGACCTCGCAAACCGGCTGAGCGCCGCGGCAGCGGGGCGCCCATCAAGCGAGCCGCTGTTGCTCAAGGGAAACGGGTCGCGATGGCTCAAGTCCGACCATAGCCGCCCGTTCCGGCGCCTCGCGCGGCGCTGTCAACTCGATCCGGCGGAGGTCACGATCTATGCCCTGCGTCATTCGAGCATTGTTCGCCAGCTCATCCGTGCAGTGCCGACTCGGGTCGTCGCCGTCAATCACGACACGTCAGTAGTGGAGATCGAGAGCACCTATAGCCGCTATATCACCGACCACACCGACGCTGTGTCCCGCGCGGGGCTGCTCGATATCGCCGCGGCGCCGGCGACCGGCAATATCGTGCCGATAGCCGCCAGGACAAAATAACCGCCGGCGGTCGCCCCGATCTCTCGCGGCGGCGGCCTGCCTCGGTTTTTCTTAACCGTCTTGACGCCGTGGGCTGTGTCCGCACACTCTCGTTTGTCGTCGTACAACACGGGAGGACGGGCCATGCCAAAGAGCGAAACTCCGATCGACCGACCCGAGCCGGAAAGCCGCAAGAGAAGGTCCCCCCGGAAAAAACCAGCTCCCATCGGCTACCCCGTCACCGACGCCGCAGAGGCTTCGGGACTGTCGAGGACCACGCTTTATCTCGCAATGGCCAATCAGGAGCTCGATTTCATCAAGTATCACAGCCGGAGGATCATCCTGCACGATGACCTGGTCCGGTTTCTGAAAAGCTTCAAAAACAAAAAGCGCGCTGCTTGAGGCCGTTTGACTGTGGAGGGATGTCGGTGATTGCCGGCGGTTGTGACCGTGCCGGCGTCTTTCGCTGCGCGCTGTCCTACGCCAGGGATATTTCGGAGGGTGGCAAACCGTCAGCGCACGCGAGAGCGGTGACCCGACTGCACAG
>Ga0310914_10001655_pt1 | contig 14515 bp, 14 predicted proteins | sample GREbulkMGAN108_FD_203450 | JGI IMG/M metagenome (GOLD analysis project Ga0310914, IMG submission 203450) | Lab enrichment of tropical soil microbial communities from Luquillo Experimental Forest, Puerto Rico - GRE.bulkMG.AN108 | ecosystem: Environmental > Terrestrial > Soil > Tropical forest >... | reverse complement strand
CCCGTCCCAACGAATCTGACTGCGACTCATTCACGACAGGTCGTCGGCGTTCACGGTGATGCCGAAAAAAGTTCTGAGACCGTCAAATGTCGTCTATTCCAAGACGCAAGGTCATGCATACGCAAGCGGTAGTGACCCCAGCAGTGATCGACACGGTTTACCGGGGTGTGCAGCGACTTGGCGAACGCGAGCGGTTGTTTCGGTCGCTATTAGCCCGAGCGTGCGTCTGTGTTTCGTCTGACCCTCAGGTAATTGCCGAGACTGCGGTGAGTTCGTCGAGGAACTCGTCGTGATCGATTGAGGGCTGGTCGAGCACGTAGCGGATGGTCAAGTGTTCGACCGCTCGCACAACGATCCACACGATCGTGTCGGCGTGTTTGGGTGGTTGGGGGCGTAGCTGCAGGTGTGCGATAGCGAGTTCGCCGACGCGTCGTTCGAAATCGACGATCTTGTTGCCCAGGCCCACCCGTGGGGTGTGTTCGATCATTGCCCGAAGGAGTTCGGGTTGTTCATTCATCGCGTCGAGCAGCGTCTTGGATCTCTGACCGGGAGCTTCTCGGATCGGCCTCGTGCGCCTTGAAGCGTAAGCGCTCTCTCCGACGAGCTGACGACGCGGCAACGGATGGAAGTTCGTTTCGAGACCGAGAATCGAGACTCTCGAAACTCGTCTATTTTGCGACAGCGTTCAGTTCTGTTCGGGCCTGGTCGATTTGGTCGTATGCATAAGTCGCCGTGGCGGCGGTGGTCATCTGGTTAGGTGAATTGATGGTCGTCGTGGGCCACTGCCGTTGGTGTTGGTTTCATTGGCCAGGCTGTTGGTCTTGGTGAATCGTGGCCTAGACGGGCCGGACGGGACTACGATTTTTTCGGCCCGATGCAGTTGCGGGCGGCTTGTCCTCGGAACAGGCGCGTCCCGGTTGGGAGGATTCCGTATGGCTGATCCTGTGACCGATCCGACGTTCTACCGGACCGCTGCAGAGGCGGCGGGTGCTCCTGTCGAGCAGCTCGCATACGTGGTGGCGTTCGACCGCGCCGCGAAGGCGAACGACGCAATGACCGTCGTCGATGTGAATCCGGCCTCTGACAGTTACGGGCGGGTGGTCGGCTGGAGCGACGTCCCCGGCCGCGGCGATGAGCTTCATCACTTCGGTTGGAACGCATGCAGCAGCGCGCTCAAACACGAGGGCCACAACATGGGCGGCCTCCAGCGCCGCTACCTACTCGTTCCGGGACTGAGGTCGTCCAGGGTCCACGTGTTCGATACTCACCCGGACCCGCGCAATCCGACGCTGATCAAGACGATTGACGCCAAGAGCCTGTCGGAGAACGCTGGCTACTCGCGTCCGCATACCCTTCACTGCGGACCCGACGGGGTCTTCCTTACCTGCCTGGGTGGCCCTGAGGGCAATGATGACGGACCCGGCGGGATCGCGCTGCTCGACCACGAGACATTCGACGTCTTGCGTGCCTGGGAGACCGACCGCGGGCCGCAGCACTTCCACTACGACGCCTGGTGGCACCTCAATCAGAACGTACTCGTTTCCAGCGAGTGGGGCAGCCCCTCGATGATCGAAAACGGCATCGTGCCGGAATTGCTGCTGGGCCAAAAGTACGGGCATGCCATCCATTTCTGGGATCTCGCCAAGGGTGAGCACACACAGCGGGTCGACTTGGGCGCCCAGCACCAGATGGCACTGGAAGTCCGCCCGTCCCATGACCCCGAGGCGACCTGGGGCTTCGTCGGTGTCGTGATCTCCTCCGAGGACCTGTCCGGCTCGGTCTGGCGCTGGTTCCGCGACGAGCACGAATGGAAGGCCGAGAAGGTCATCACCATCGCTGCGGAGCCTGCCGACCCGGACCTCCTTCCTCCTGCGCTCCAGCCGTTCTCCGCAGTCCCGCCCCTCATCACCGACATTGATCTGTCGGTCGACGACCGGTTCCTATACGTGTCCTGCTGGGGTACTGGCGAGATGAAGCAGTTCGACGTGTCAGACCCCGCGAACCCGAAAGAGGTGGGATCTGTGCGGCTCGGCGGCATCGTCGATCGCGCTCCGCACCCGGCGATGCCCGATATGCCGCTGGCGGGCGGGCCGCAGATGGTCGAGGTCAGCCGCGATGGCAAGCGGGTTTACTTCACCAACTCGCTGTACGGGGCATGGGACGATCAGTTCTACCCGGACGGCGTAGGCACGTGGATGACCAAGCTCGACGCGGATCCGGCTGGCGGGCTGAGCATCGACGAGAAGTTTTTCCCGCACGGCGAGGAGTTTCGAGGGCTGCGCGTGCATCAGATCCGACTGCAGGGTGGCGACGCTTCGTCGGACTCCTACTGCTACAGCTGATTCTCACTGTCGTACGTTCGACGGACAAGAACATGACCGCCGGTGGCACGGAACTGGCGACAATCGGTCCACCGCTGTTGCCCCGTCGCGCAATCGTCGAGGGGAGAAACGTCTTCTGTCGTCCGTGATCGGCGGTCGCCGGAGTCTCGGCTGCGGGATCCAGCACCTCGCGGCGCTGCACTGTGATGGCAATACCCGCGATCACGGGCACGCGCAAAGAGCCGAGTCACTCCAGCGGATTGGCCGTTGGACCCTTCCACGACGCGCTGTCGGCGTTCACGGTGATTTCGACACAGAGTTTTGAGAGTCTCGTATCTCGTCCTATTTCGAGACCGCGTCCGGCTCTGCTCGGGCCTGGTCGATTTGGTCGTACGCGTGGGTCACCATCTCGGCGGTGGTCATCGTTTCACCCTTGCGGGCGAGCGATTCGTAGGTCTGGTCGCCAATGACCTCACGTAGGTGGGCAATCGCGGCGCTGAACTCAGGAAGCGTTGCGGTCAAGGCACTGAACGCGAAACCGGGCGATGGTGGCCGCCGGTTCGTAGCGTCCGAGCCGGTCCAAAAGAGCGGCGAGGCTGGCCATGGGGCTGCGCATCAGGCCGGTGTTGCCCGCGTCGTGGAAGGTGCGGATCGTCAGCGTGACGTAATCGAGCGCGGCCAGCGGGTCACCGTGCTCGGCTTCGAGGCGGGACGCACTGCCCGCCAGGAGTGACTCGGTGAACCGGTTACCGCTGTCCTGGGCGATCACCAGGCCCCGGCGCAGGGCCTCCAGTGCGCGGACGGGATCAGTATCGCGGAAGGCGTAGGCGTATAGCGTGAACGAGAGCGCATAGGGGTTGTGGGTGGCTTCGGCGGCGTCGATCAGCCCGTTCGTGGCAGCCCTCGCCTCGTCACCGGCCCCCGGCGGCCGTCAGTGCGGTCACGAGGCATGCCCGGGTGAGTGTATGGGTGTCGCGACCGCGTGCCAGCTGGGCGCGGCACCACTCGACGCATCGTTCGGGCTGGCCGATGGCCACGTACACAAGGCCGAGCGCGCCCTCGATGCCGTACGGCACTTCGCCGCGACCACTGCCGATCACGCTCTGGGCGTCGTTGGCGTAGCGGGCAGCCGCCTCGAACCGTCCGAACATGAAGCACTGCGACACGATCACATGCAGGAACGCGGGCCGGGGATGATCGACGCGCGGGCGGGTTCGATCAGCTCTTCGGCCCAGGCTATCGGCTCATAATTGTGGACCACAACGCCGAGCAACCCCGCGTAGGTGGCGATGGTGGCGGCCACATCGAGGTCGCCGTGGTCGGCAGCCCACCGAAATGCGGTGCGCAGGTTGGCCAGCCCGGCGGCGGGCACTTCGTCGAGATAGGAGCCGAAGATGCGCACTCAGCTGGTCGCGACGACAAAGGCAATCTCTGCGGAACTCGGCCACCCAGCCGAGCTCGAGAAGGTGGGTTCGACCTGACCCCTGCCGCTAATGAGGCGCCAGCAGTCAGGAACAGAATCAATCCATTTCGAAGCGCTTCCTCATGCCCTTGCCTGCCGCAGACCCATTGGTCAGGTCGAGGGAGGTGAAAGCGACCAATCGTCGCTGACGCTCAACGGTGGCCAGATAAAACGCCCACGCGAACGGAAACGGGATGAACCAACTCGATACGAAGTACAGCCACGGGCGGCGCACCCTCCGGCGATAGCCATCGACGATGGTGAACAGCGGTAGCAGTAGCAGATTGGCGATGAGGTAGCCCTGGCTAGCGGCGCTGGCGGCGGGATTGGCGAACATCAAATGGATATAGTTCGCCCAGCTGCCTTTGCCCCGAAGGGGGTTTTCCCAACCAATGGAATACTGGCTCACGTACCGAATATTGAAATACCAAGCCAATGCAACCGATACGATGCCGATCACGTAGTACGCGCATTCCATCTCGGACAGCTGCGGTCCACTCGGTGCGCGTCGGAATATTTGCCTGTTTGACACGGTTATCAGCGCGATGGTCGCGATGCCAAGAACCGCACGTACGACGAGCGTGATCATGTCGTCAGCCTGTTGAGCACCATGAGTTCAGTGAAGCATGCGTAGGATCAGAAGCGGCGTGTCATCGACATAATTGAGTGTGGCTCTGGCTAATCGACCGCAATCGCTTCGACGATGTCGAGGCGCGCAGCGCGAACAGCCGGGGGAACCGCGCCCAGCAGTGTCAAACCGAATGCGGTGCAAGCGAATAAGAGTGCAAGCAGGCTCGGAGCATACACGACGTCAATGCTGAGCACATGTGTCAGCGCGGACGTGCTCAGGTACTGGTTCGCCGCACCAATCAGCGTTCCGGTCGCCGCACCGACAACGCCGACGCCAGCAGCCTCTGCAAGAACGGTTCGTAACACAAAGCGCCGCGACGAACCCATCGCGCGCAACACTCCCAACTCGCGCCTCCGCTCCAGTACCGACAGCATCAGCGTGTTGAGTAATGCGACGCTTGCGACAAACACGATTATCCACGCCATGATCGTGATCAGCGCCGTGCCCTGAGCCATGGACGCGCCGAATGCCTTCTTCGCCTCCTCACCTGAATACACGTATATGTCAGCGGGCAGTCTGTTGCGAATCGCCGCCTCCACGGTTGAACGGTCGGCGCCAGGCGCGAGGTCAACGGCAAGAATCGTCGACCCGGGCCGGTCGAACCATTGGCGCAAGTGTGTCAGGTTCATCAAAACGACACCGCCGAGTAGCGAGAAGAACGGCACCACCTGTAGGACGCGAACGCGCCGTTCGCCGGCCGGAGTGAGCAGCGTCAAATCGTCGCCGGCCCGCAGTCGCAAAGTACGAGCGATGTCGCGGGATACCACGACGCCATCACCGGCCAGAACCTGTTCTCGCACTTGCGCGTTCGTCGCATCCAACGGCGGTGTGACCGCGCCGGGCGCGACTCCCTGAATCAGCACACGCCTCCCGGCGACGGTTGCGTAGGCTACCTGCCGTGGAGTGACGCGGGCTACCCCCGGGCTCGACGCGATCTGCGATTCGGTGTCCTGCGGCAAAACCGGCGCTGTAGGGAGCACACCCGGACTGGAGGAGCTCACGAAGAACCCAATGTTGCCAAGCGAGGCGAAGCTCGCGTCGGCGGAATCGATCGCGTTGATGTTCGAGCCAGTGCTCTGCGCGGTGATCGCCACCGCGATCTGCACAGTCATCAGCGTTGCCCACACTCGACGCGGTGCCCGTTCGATCGTCGCCGCGGCCAGGGCCCCAGGTGCACCGAACACTCGGGCGCCTGACGCCGCCCAAGCAACGATCGGGCCGGCGAAGGCAAACCACACCGCGATCTCGCCGAAGCCTACGAGCCCGATCGCCGCCACGGAAAGCCTTCCCAGGTCGTGGGTTGCGACCACGATCGCCGCTGCGATGAGACCGACCCCGACGATGCCCACCGCCATCCGCGCCCGACACGGGACGTGGTCGGCAGCGGACACGCCGACGGGGGCTAGGGCTTCGACCGGCTCCACCTTGTACACCTGCCGGGCCGCCAGCGCGGCCGCCACAACGCTCACGACGATGCATGCGGCCACGGCGATGGGAATTGCGTAGATGGGCAGGATGTATTCGGTTCGCGACTCGTACCCCTGCAGCAGCGCCGTGGGCAGGGCACCGATCGATTGCCGGCCGATGACCACTCCGAGCGCCGAGCCAAGCATGCCGCCGACCAGACCTATGAGGCCGACCTCCATCAGCAGGTCACGCACGATCTGCCGCTTCTTGGCGCCGATGGCGCGAAGCATCGATATCGCCGGGCGCCGCTGGGTGATCGCCATGCTCATCGCGTTGAAGATCAGGAACCCGGCGACGACGAGCGCCATCGACGCCGCCAACAGCATCAGGGAGCGGATGACCGCCAGGGCCCCACCGGATTGCGCCGATCGAAAGGCCGGCTCGGCGACGATGGCTCGTCCGTCGACCGCGCGCGTGACACCGGCGCGGAGCTTGGCGAGGTCCGCCCCTGGCGCCGCGACGATCAGGATCGAATCGATCATGCCCACCCGATCCGTTAGACGCTGGACCAGTTGCAGCGGCCCCACGATGAAATTGCCGCCGTTGACCCGATCGGCATCGGCACCGGTGATGACGGCCGCGACGGTGACCTCTCCGTTGCCCAGGCGAAACGAGTCGCCCACGGAGTGCCGGGTACCAGACCCGACCGCGACCTTGCCGGGCTGCCTGACTAAGGGGCCGATCTGGTCTTCGACGGCGCGCTGGAGGTCGCTCAGCATGGCTCTGACTTTTTCGTCGACACCCAGCAACACCACGCGCTCGGAGGGCTTTCCGATCGATGTCCGCAGCATCGGCACCGCCGCGGCGACATCGGGCACCTCCGCCACGCCGACCTGCACCGCTTGCGGGAAGCCGGTGTCGGTGGCCCCGGAAACCTCCAGGCTCGCATTGCCGCCGATAGCCGCGACCAGACGGCCAGAGGAACCCGTGATCGACCCCGCAATACCGAAGACCGCGACGAGCAGTGTCGCCGAGATCGCCACCACCGCAACCGACATCGCTGTCCGGGCGGGATGCCATCGCAACTCCCGCAGATTGAGCCTGCGCACGCGGTCCACAAACACGCGGGTTACCCGGCACCCAGTACATCAGCGCTGATGCGGCCATCTGTCAAGGTGATCGTTCGATCCGCCGACGACGCGGCATCGAGATTGTGCGTCACCACCACGACGGAACGGCCGTGCTGATGGGCGATGTCGGTGAGCAACGCCATGATGGCGGTACCAGTCTTCGTGTCGAGATTGCCCGTCGGCTCGTCGGCGAGAACCAGCGGCGGATCCATCATTAAGGCGCGGGCGACCGCCACTCGCTGCGATTGTCCGCCAGACAATTCCGAGGGTCGGTGATTTGCTCGATTAGCGAGGTCTACCAGCTTCAGGAGGTCCAACGCGCGGGATTTGACCTTCGACATCCGGGCGCCGTCGATCAGCTTCGGTACCGCCACGTTCTCCCATGCCGACATTGTCGGGAGAAGGTTGAAGAACTGAAAAACGAACCCAACGCTGCGCCTTCGAAATTCGGACTGCTCTTCGTCGTCGAGGTCGCCGATCTCGTTGCCTTGGAATCGGATAGATCCCGAGTTCGGCCTGTCCAGCGCACCGAGCAGGTGCAGCAGAGTGCTCTTGCCCGACCCCGATGGACCAATGACGGCCACGAACTTCCCGCCAGTCAATGTCAAAGTGACGCCATCGAGTGCACGGACGGTCTGACGACCGACGTGGTATTTCTTGGTGACCTTCGTCACCTCCAGCATCGGGTGATCGCTCCGTCGGTGAATCATGCGGGATACCCGAATCCGAGTGTGGAGTCCTCCTCGACGTTTTGCAGCGTCGGAAAGTTGGCCCAGAACTCAATTGAATCGGCGGTACCCGGGAAACGCAGCGCGTAGCCCAACACCTGGGCATTGTCGGAGATGTCTAACGCGCGGTGCCCGACCACTGTGGCGGCCAGCGCGCTTGCGTCGGCGAATGTCGTCTCGGGCCCCTCGGCATTGCGGTCGGTCAGATACAATTCGGTGCCCTGGGCCGCGAGCTTCAACGCGGTCGCGCGGCCGATGTCGCTGGCCGCGCCCGTGACGAAACACCGCTTGCTGCAGAAGGGTTCCATGGTCAGCCCCCGCCTCGCCACCCCACGGCGCGTTCAACCATAACCGTTCGATCACGTCCACGGCGCGACCGGAATCCTGGTGAACGCGGCTGGCGCGGGGCGTGGATTAGCTTGGTCTCGGTGGCGTTGATCCTGTCCGCTCCCCAGGCCAGCGCGGCGATCACCGTCAACGACAAAGCCAGCACCATCACGGAGCCAGCGGCGAACAACGACGCCGGTGTGTTCTGGTCCCGTTCACGCTGCATGATGGTGATCTCGGGTACGAAGTTCCGCGTCGTCGTCTCCGCGGGAATTTGTGGTGCGGGGATGGCTGGATCGGCCGGCAGGTAGATCGGCACGGCCGCCATCGTCGTACCGTCTTGGATGCGCAGCATCGTTTTCCAGGAGCCCAACACCGGAATCGGTTGTGCCGACCGGTAGTGGCCGGGGCCCACGCGATCGAGCCGGTCGATCACCCGGCCACGGTGGTTTTGCGTGCGCCCCTGCCAGGCCAGAATCGTCACCCAGTCCGGGTGGTCACTGACCATGGTGGGCGGATTGATTTGCACGTCCGCGGATACCATACGTTGGCCCTTGTTGGAAGGCAGGTCGGTCAAGGTGATCGTGGCGCTGTCTTGGGTGGGCACACTGGTACGGAGCCCGTTCGCCACCGCACCGCCGATCGTCAACGCGGTGATAGCCAGGATGCCGATGCCGATCGCGCGGCGGGGCAGGCGTTGCCCGGTCAACACCATGGCCAACAGCGCACCGCACAGCCCCGTGAGCACCGCCACCGGCACCACCGTCGGCCTGACCTCCCCCCAGATGGTCGCAGGCCACGGATGCGGGTAGACCGCGTTGATCCACAACCATTCCAGTAGCAGCCCCCCGGTGGCCACGCCCAGACCGGCGATCGCGCCGAACCACATCGGACGCTTGACCAGCGGTGTGAGGCCGACGAATTCGATGACAACAGCGGCGCCGAAATAGAGCGGGAACCAGCTGATGGGCGCCCCCAGGACCGGTCCCACGAGGAACGCGACGATGCCGCGCAGGGCTGCCGCCAAGAGGGCGGCTGCGATGGCCGCCCCCTGTCCGAGCGTGATCCGCGCGGCCACCAGGGCCAACGCCGCCGCCGCCGCGATCATCATTGGCTGCAGCACCAGACGGAATTGCTCAACGCCGAAGTCGTATTCGACCTGATAGAGCGACAACGCGACCAGCAGTCCACCGAATGCGAAGTAGCGCATAAACTTTAGCGCCGGTCCGTCAGGCGGAGCGTCCTCTGGCATCGTGCGGCGCGCCTCATAGTCAAGTAACAGCACCGCGAACATGGAGAAACAACCGCCGCCGATCATCATCAAATGTGTTGGTCCCCAAAGCGTCACGTCCTGACCGAAGATGCGATGCCAGAGGTCGTCAAGCGGGAACCCGGCCAGCGCATACAGGCCACAGCCAGCCAACAGCACGCCGCCGACCGGCGCGTACCAGTTCCGGGTGATGCGCACCGCTGCGGGGCCAGGCTTGTCAAAAGGCACGACGATTGCCAGCACGCCCGCGAAGAAGATCCCGAACAGGCCGTCCACGATGAAGTAATGCGCGGGGTTGTTCAACGGACCGGCATCGCGACCGTTTCCGAAGTGCCAGGCGACATCCCAGATGAAACCAAAGAACAGGCCTATCGTCGCAGAGACGTACCTTGCAAGTGACGGGGCGGCCCACGGCGGGCGTTTGAACATGCGGCCGCACCACTCCGCGATTCGGTTCAACCACTTGATCCGATGCGTGCGATGCGCATACCCCGCCCACAGCATCACCACGGTGATCACCACCGCGGCGATGGACAGGCCGATCACCTGGTTGAGGCCGGCGCCGCGCGCCGGCGCATCAGCGACGATCTCCAGGCTCACCGATGACCCCGTCCGATGGCATCCAGCGATCCGCGGAAGCGTTATTGGATACATTGATGCTTTCGGTGCTGGACAGGCGTAGCGAGATCGGTGTTCTGCGTGCGATAGCAGTTACCCGCCGCTTGACGCTCAATGCTGTTCTCGCCCAAGCGGCCGCCGTCAGGGTCGTCAGCGGTCTACGGGGACTTAATCGTCGGCGCAGCTGGCCAAAACGTGATCGCGATCGCATTGACGAATGTCCTAATCATCGATGTGGTTCAACACGCGCTGCCCGCGATGATCCTCATTGGGCTGGCTGCACTCGTCTTCCGCCTTCTGGGGTCCGTGCCGCCGGCTGTTCGCGCCGCCCGCATCAACATTGTCGAGGCAGTGACCGTCGATTGATACCGCGCTAAGTGGAGCAGGGGGTGGGCTGACTGCTTGGTCGTAACCGTAACGGCGAATGACTTCCCCCCACCGCTGCGTGACCATTGCTCGCTGTTCGGCCGTGAGTTCATAGCGGTTTGTTTTGTAGTCCGCATGCTCGGCGAGGTACCGCCTCATAAGCGGCCAGTATTCTTCGAAACCTCCAAGTCGAAGATGCTCGTACAAGCGACGCAGCTGCTCCTCGGGGTCGCGGACCAGATCCTCATAGCGGAACTCGTAGAAGCGAGACGGATCCACGAGTTGGCGGCCTTGTTCCAGTTTCCCGTAAAGACGGCTGAACATAGTCAGTACATGTTCTTCCAATCCGGGAAAATCAACTCGTTGAAGGCCGTGCAGTTGGGACATGGATTTCCAGAAGTGCATGGTCGATGGAAAAACCACATATGGGTCTCGCACGATGTGAACAAATTTCGCCTCAGGAAACAGCTCCAAAAGCACCTTGATCCGGCAGCTATTCAGCGGACCCTTGAGAACCAGACGTTTGGGACGACGGTAGTAGACCTGCTGAAGAAAGCGGAATAGGGCCTCTTTCCACGATTTCAGCGCCGACGGCGTCAGGCCTTCTAAATCAAGATATTCCGGATATTGCGGTTTGCGGTTCGGGAAGGCGATTGTCAGGTAAGGCGACGGCTGGCCGAGCAGGCACATCGCGAATTCCTCTTCCTGCGGAGAATGCGGGCGCACGTCCATATTGTCCATCGGCCGATGCGCCGGGAACATCCACGTTATGTTGGACTCAAAACGCTCTGTCAAGAGGAAAACATGCGGCCGGAAACATTGGAAACTTGTTGGACCTGTGTGGCGTTCGTCCAACGTCAACAACTCGTGGACGAGGGTCGTACCTGTGCGCCAGTGGCCAACGATGAACAATGGCGGTTCTCCAATGCACGTCTTGGCCGCCTTAGCGTTCAGGAACAGCAGCTTTTGCACCAGCGCTAACACAGAATGATAAATGCTGACAAGGGTGCACAATAACGCGATGTGCCAGCGGGACCAATGGATGGCGAAATGATTATGGATCAGTATGCGCAGCCAGACGCGGAAGCTACAGCCAATCCATAGCTGAGGGGACCACTCGTCGAGGGCCCTAAAACGATGGACTGAGCGGGCCTCGCGGTGTGATATCGGCCTCGCCCGGCCGGCGTCGACGCCGATCGCGGGCTTCATTGGCTGCCGCGCCGTTCGATTCGAAGTGGCGGCGAATCCGCGATAGACCGCAGCGAATCGCAGCCAACGCCGCGAAATGAGTAAAACGGTTTAGCTGTAGCCATGGCGGCTCCGATCGAAAACTTCCAGGCGGGCCAGTTTACCCTCCTATCAGAATCTCTAGCCCGGCTTCGGGCACTCGGCTCCGCGGGTCCGACCCCGTTGACGACGACGCTTAGGGCATAGACACCCCGGCACTCGCTTGGAAGGATCGAGACAGCGTCCCGCACTGTCCCGTCAGCTGAAACCCAGCTGGCGGTCGGGTGACTTGTCGCGAGGAGGCAGGAATCATGCCTGCGATAGATCCCACGTTTTACCGCACCCCAGCCGCCGCTATCGAGGCCGCGCCCGAGCAACTCGCCTATGTCGCCGCTTTCGATCCGGCGGGCCGCGCGAAGGATGGGCTCGCTGTGCTGGACTGCGACCCGAATTCCTCGACATACGGCGGCTGACGTCTGCTGGCCATCACCGCCGACGTCGATGTTGTGCATGAATAGCCCCTGGGACAAGGAGGTCCGTCGACTCTCCTACGACACCAGCCTCCTGCTCACGGCGCAGCCCCCAGCAACGCCGGAACACTTCGCGCTCATGCTCGACAACAGCACTCACTGCCTCTACATCAGTGGTGGGGCACGGCGCTATCGCGACGACGGATACGTCCCTGTTACGCTTGCGGAGCAGATTTGACGGCATCCGTCCTCGGTGACGCAGGTAGCCAGAGGGAGCCGATCAACCGCTCGAAACCGCTGTGGACTGTCACTTTCGAGCAACCAGGCTTTCAGATCCAAGTGCGATCGGTTCCATCCGCTGCGCCATCCCGACCTGCTCACCCACAGCGGTGTAACCGAACGGCCCCGAGCCGATCTCACCGGCGATCACCTCACCGGAATCGAGTCCTACCCGCAACTGCAGCTCCACACCGTGGCGCTCTCGGACATCGACGGCAAGCCGCTTGGCCTCTTCCTGAACGCCCAATGCCGCCAGACAGGCACGAAGAGCGTGGTCCTCCAACGACACCGGCGCGCCAAACACCGCCATGATCCCGTCGCCGGTGAACTTGTCCACCGTGCCGCCGTAGCGCTCTACAACTGCGGCACAGCGGTAGGCGAGGTCGGCCATGACTTCCCGGAGGCGCTCCGCCCCGACGGCAGAGGCGATGTCCATCGAATGGACCACGTCGGCGAACAGAACAGTGACCTGCTTGTACTCCGCCCGGATACCGGCGTCGTCGACTGGGGAGCCACAACCATGGCAAAACCGGGCGTGCTCCAAGGGTTCGGTGCCACACGTCCGGCACGCTGCTATGGCCGTCACCCGACCCTCCGCCAACTCCGGCCCCCGCGTTAAGCGTCCTCTAAAGATAGCCGGTTGAACACTTCCACGAGGGCCGTCGGCGTTGACAGTGATTACGGCACGAAGTTTTGAGACTCTCGAATGTCGTCTATTTCGAGGCAGTCTGCAGTTCTGTTCGGGCCTGGTCGATTTGGTCGTATGCGTACGTCACCATGGTGGCGGTGGTCATCGTCTCACCCTTACGGGCGAGCAATTCGTAGGTCTGGTCACCAAAGACATCGCGCAGGTGGGTGATCACTGTGCTGAGTTGGGGGACTAGCGACGCGGTGTGGGGATCGAATGCGAAACCGGCGATGGTGGCTGCCGGTTCGAGGCGTCCGAGGCGGTCGAGGAATACCGCGAGAGTTGCCAGGGGGTTACGGATCAGGCCGACGTTGCCAGAGTCATCGAAGTGGCGGATGGCCAGAGTGATGTGATCGAGTGCCGCCAGCGGGTCGCCGTGTTCGGCCTCGATCCGAGACAAAGGGGTCGCCAGCTGTGATTCGACGACGCGGTTGCCGCTGTCTTGGGCGATCACCAGGCCCCGGCGCAGGGCCTCCAGCGCGCGAACGGGATCAACATCGCCGAAGACGAAGCCGTAGGCGCGAAGCGCGTACGCGAGCGCCCAGGGGTTGTGGGTGGCCTCGGCGGCGTCGATCAACCCGTTCGCGGCGGCCCTCGCCTGCTCACCGGCCCCAGCGTGGGACAGCGCGAGGACCAGCCATGCCCGGGTGACTGTAAGGGGGTCGTGACCGCGTGCCAGCTGGGCGCGACACCACTCGACGCATCGTTCGGGCTGGCCGATGACCACGTACACAAGGCCGAGCCCGCCCTCAAGGCCGAACGGCACCTCGTAGTGGCCAGTGCCGATCACCGTCTGGCCAGCCTCGGCGTAGCCGACAGCCTCCTCGATCCGTCCCACGAACCAGCACAGAGCCGCCTGCATGTACAGGGTCGCGAGCCGGGGATGGTCGACGGCGCGGGCGGGCTCGATGAGCTCCTCAGCCCAGGCTATCGGCTCAAAATTGCCGACCAGATTGCCGAGCAACCCCACATAGGTGGCGATGGTGGCGGCGACATCCAGATCGCCGTGGTCGGTGGCCCACCGAAACACGGTGCGCAGATTGGCCAGCTCGATCGTGAACCAGTCGTAGGCATCCCGCTGGCGGGGGCTGTCCCACAGGGCCATGATGTCGGCTTCGCGCCCGGCGAAGTACCGCGAGTGGGCGGCCCGAATCTCGGATGCTTCACCGTGGGCGACGAGTTGTTCCTCGGCGAATTGGCGGATCGTCTCCAACATCGAAAACCGGGCATGCCCAGACGAGCGATCCGCCACGAGCAGCGACTTGCGCACCAGCGCGTCCAGTAGATTCAGCACTTCGAATTCGTCTTGATCGGATCCTGCTACCGCACAAGCACTTTCGAGGTCGAAGCCGCCCGCGAACACCGAACACCGTTCCAGCAGCACCTTCGCCGCGTCATCGAGCAGGTCGTAAGACCAGGCCACCGCATGACGCAGCGTATGGTGGCGTGCCAGGCCGCGCCGGGAGCCGACCAGCAGCCGTAACCGGTGATCGAGGCGATCACGCACGTCGCTGGCGGTCATCGATGCCATCCGCGAGGCCGCCAACTCGATGGCCAACGGGATGCCGTCCAGGCGGCGGCAGATTTCCAC
>Ga0310914_10001644_pt1 | contig 14546 bp, 10 predicted proteins | sample GREbulkMGAN108_FD_203450 | JGI IMG/M metagenome (GOLD analysis project Ga0310914, IMG submission 203450) | Lab enrichment of tropical soil microbial communities from Luquillo Experimental Forest, Puerto Rico - GRE.bulkMG.AN108 | ecosystem: Environmental > Terrestrial > Soil > Tropical forest >... | reverse complement strand
GAAGCTCCGCGCGTCACACAGGGCCAGCGGTGAATCCTGCACCGGCCCACGAACCGGACGCCACACATTGATGATGCCGAAGCGGTGCTTCAGGAGCTCCTCCGCGTCGGCGCCCATATGGTCGCGCACCCGGCGTGGCGCCGAGTTCACGGTATGGTCGTTGTGGACTTGGCGAGAGGGCTTGGCCAGGCCATCCCGCGTGGCGTTGCGCACATTATGGTCGAAGACAAAGACGCGGCTGGCGCCGAGCTTGTCCTTCAACAGCTGCTCGACCTCCGCGTAGTAGACGCGCTTGATCTCCTCGGGGTCATAGAAGTCTTTGACCGCGGTCGGTGCCTTGACCAAAGCGAAGCCGTTGCGGTCGAGCGTGAATTCCGCTTCATGGCCCCGCGCGTCCTCGATCGTCACTTCGCGCGGGTCGTCGGTGCCGTTCCAGCGCGGCACGCCGGGCGGCGGCTCGATGCGATAGGCGGCCGGCTTTTCGGTTCCGCGTATCAGGTAATGGAGCGTCGAGGTCAGGGTTTTAGAGGCTACGGCGGCATCGAACGGCATGATTGGACTCCTCCGTTGTTGGGTCTCGTTTCGGGGAATTAATCTACTCCTCGGTCGTCGTCAAATGAGATTACAGAACTAACCTGTGAAGAAAACTATTCTGACGGTTTCGCATTGTCCTTCGCTAGCCCAAATAGTCAATTCGCGGCCGCGAGCTTGTCCGCCGTCTTGGTTTCGAAGTCACTGGCGTCGTGGCGCTCGTGCAACTGCTCCGAGGGATTGCCCGAAAGCCGGTTCACCATCCGACCGCGCTTGACGGCGGGCCGCTCGTAGAGCATGTCGGCCCAGCGCTGGACGTTCTTGTACTCGTGCACCGCCAGGAACTCAGCCGCCCCGTATTGTCCGAATTTGACCAGCCCCCCATACCAGGGAAAAATGGCGATGTCGGCGATCGTGTAGGCATCGCCGGCCACATATTTGCTCTCTGCCAAACGGCGATCGAGCACATCGAGCAGACGCTTCGTCTCCATCGTAAAGCGATCGATCGCATACTCGATCTTGACCGGCGCATAGGCGTAAAAGTGCCCGAAGCCGCCGCCGACATACGGCGTGCTGCCCATCTGCCAGAACAGCCAGGACAGGCATTCGGCGCGCGCGCCGGCCTCGGTCGGCAGGAACTCCCCGAACTTCTCGGCCAGGTACATCAGGATGGCACCGGTCTCGAAGACCCGGATTGGCTTCGGACCGCTGCGGTCCACCAGCGTCGGGATCTTGGAGTTCGGGTTCGCCGCCACAAAGCCGCTGCCGAACTGATCGCCATCGCCGATCCGGATCAGCCAGGCGTCGTACTCGGCACCCTTATGGCGGAGGGCCAAGAGCTCCTCGAGCATAATCGTAACCTTCACGCCGTTCGGTGTGCCGAGCGAGTACAGCTGCAAGGGATGACGGCCGACCGGCAATTCCCTCTCATGGGTGGCACCCGCGGTCGGCCGGTTGATGTTCTCGAACCTGCCGCCGTTCGGCTTGGTCCAACTCCAGACCTTCGGGGGCGTGTAGTCGGGGGTGTCGGTCATTGCTGAAGCTCCAAGTGCCTTATGGGCGCGCGCGGACACAGTGCGCAACCGCTGATCTTACACGATAGGTCTGCAGCAGGGCGGCGAAATCGAAATCGATTGCCGTGCCGGGGCGACGGGTGGGATGTTTAGCTTTGTCGCAGTGTCGTAATAGACATGAGCGTGGTATCCCATCGAATGCTGAGGCTGCTGGGACTGGGTGTGCTGCTCGGCACAGGGCTGGCGAGCGCCGTATGGGCGCAAGCCTCAGCTAGGTTCGATGGCCAGTACAGGGGAGAACTCACCCTGACGAAAGTCATCGCAGGGGACTGCACAGAGCCACCGCTCGGGGCCCTTTACCCTTTAAGAATATTCAAGGGTGAAGTCCGGTTTGTCTATGTCCCGCGCTTCGACACGACATTGAAGGGGAGGGTTGATGAAAATGGGATTTTCACAGCCTCCGCCCGGGTGAGAAAAGGGTTCGTACAGATGAAGGGACGCATCCAGGGCAGAAGTATTACCGCTTATATCGTGTCTCCAAGTTGCAATTACACGTATCAAACAAAAGACTAGCCATGCCACGACCGAGCTTTAACCATTGCCGCTCCCGCCGGCTGACGCCGTCGTGGGACTAGCAGCGAGCCCCCGCGGTTTGCTAGGCTGCTGCATGTCTCGACGGTGGATTACAAGGGTACGCAAATGAACGACACGATGATGTTGGCTGAGCGCGCAGATGCACTTGAGCACAAGATGATGCGCGAGCTCGACGCGATCATCGTCAAATCGCGTCTGTTCAACCTTGCCGACGGCGATATGAGCACCGCGAACGGCGCGGCATTGCTCGCTGCCAATCCCGGGACGCCCATGCTGATGGGCGACGACCCGCGCCTGCCCAAGATGCCGGCGCGGCCGACCCTGATGGACTTCTTCAAGTTCCGGTTTGGTCCCGCGAACCACCTGCTGCAAAGCGCCCGACATGCCGTTAGAGCCGGCATGGACGAGAAGGTCGTCCTCGCTTGCCTGTTGCACGATATCGGCGTCATCGGCTTTATCCGCGCCGATCACGGCTATTGGGGCGCCCAGATGGTGGCGCCCTATGTCGAGGAAGAGGTCTCCTGGGCAATCCGTGCCCACCAGGCGTTGCGTTTTTACCCGGACGAGTCGGTCGGCTACGCGTATCCGGAATCCTACGTCAAGAATTTCGGAGCCGACTACCGCCCGGATCCCTACATCGAAGACGAGTACAGGCGTGCCCGCGACCACAAATGGTACATGACGGCGCGGATGATCACTGTCCACGACATTTATTCGTTCGACCCTGATGTGCATGTCGAGCTCGAGGAGTTCACCGACGTCATCGGCCGCAACTTCCGGCAGCCAAAAGAAGGGCTCGGCTGGGACAGCAGCCCCTCGGCGCATATGTGGCGCACATTGATTCGGCCGACCCGGTATCTCTGACCCCGTCGTGCTGCAGGAAAAAGCGATGCGCCGATGGCTGACATCCCGGTCATCCTGACCTGCGCCGACTACGCACGGGTGATGCCGCTGGTTACCGGCGACGTCAAACCCGAGGGCATCGCGCTGACCGTGATCCACGGAACCGGCGGCTCATGGGAGATGCGGGCGGAGATGCTGCGCCGCGCGCTCGACGATCCGACCGTGCAGGGCGGGGAGGCGTCGATGGCCGGTCATCTCCGCCGGATCGACAAGGGCGATCGCAACCATGTCGGGCTGCCGGTCTTTCCGCTGCGCAACTTCACCGCGCGCGACCTCTATGTGCGCAAAGGAGGACCGGTCAAGTCCCCGGCAGACCTCATCGGCAAGCGCATCGGCATGTACGACTGGGTGGCCAGCGGCTCGATCTGGTACCGGCACTTTTTGCGCTTTATCGGGGTGCCGCCGGAAAGCCTCGAATGGTGGATCGGCGACATCGATACGCCACGGGCGCCCACCCATCTCTACGCGCTGCCCGCAGGGGTGCGCCGCCCGCCGCAGGGGCGCTCTCTCTCGGACATGCTGATCGCGGGCGAAATCGACGCCATCTACAGCCCGCCACGGCCGCAGCATTACGACCCGGTCAATGGTCCGATCATCCGTCTGTTTCCCGACATCCGCGGGGTCGAGCGCGATTATTTCCGGCAGACCGGCTGCTTCCCGCCGCAGCACCTAGTGATCCTGCGCCGGGATGTCTGGGAACGTGAGAAATGGATCGCGCGCGGCCTGACCGAGGCGTTCATTCGCTGCAACGACCAGTTCGCCGCTGCGCAGCGCCGGTTCCCTTATGTCTCGCCCTGGCTCGACATTGAACTCGAAGAGACCGAGGCGCTGATGGGCGCCGATTTCCACGCCTACGGATTTAAGCAAAACCGAAAAACGATCGACGTCTTCTGCCGCCAGGCGCACGAGCTGGGGATCGTCAGCCGCTTGATCACTGCCGAAGAGTACTTTGCCGAGTATCTGGCGTCGTAACCACAAGCCTGGAGCAGTGAAATGGCAATGAAACTCTACGGCTATTTCCGGTCCTCCGCCGCGTTCCGCGTCCGCATCGCGCTCAACCTGAAAAAGCTCGAGTACGAAACCGTCCCGATCCATTTGCGGCGGAATGACCAGACCAAGTCGGATTATCTCGCAGTCAATCCCCAGGGGCTGGTGCCGACGCTCGTCGATGGCAGCCGCACACTGTTTCAGTCGCTGGCGATCGTCGAGTATCTCGACGAGACCTATCCCGAGCCGCCTCTATTGCCGAGGCAACCGGCTGACCGGGCGCGCGTCCGCGGGCTCGCCGAGATTGTCGCCTGTGACATCCATCCTATCAATAATCTGCGGGTGCTGCGCTACCTTACTCACTCGCTTGGCCATGACGAGGCCGCGATTGCGAGCTGGTACAACCACTGGATCGCTGCAGGCTTTCAGGCGCTCGAGCAGCTGATCGCGAAGGATGCGCAGACCGGCGGGTTCTGCCACGGTGATACGCCCGGTCTTGCCGACGTCACACTCGTGCCGCAAATCGTCAATGCCGAGCGATACCGGCTCGATATCACCCCTTATCCGACGATCACCCGGATTTTCCGGAATTGCATGGCGCTCGAGCCCTTCCTTGCGGCGCATCCGGACAAGCAGCCCGACCGCGAGGGGTGAACCGCATCAGACGGTTGATGCCGCTATCCTTTGCGGGCGTCAGCGACCAGATCCTTCAGTGCATCGAGATCGATCGCACCGGGAACGATGTGTTCGCCGATTATGAACCCCGGTGTGCCGTGAATTTCGAGCGCTTTGGCGAGAGCAAGATTGGCCTTGACCGCCTGCTCGATTTCCGGCGCCGCCATGTCTCGCTTAAGCCGGTCGACGTCGAGCCCGACGGAGCCCGCGACCTGATAGACCGCCTCATCGGTGATCTGACCCTTGGTTGCCATCATGGCTGCGTGGAAGGTCTCGTACTTGCCCTGTAACCGCGCAGCAAGTGCAGCGTGGGCCGCAGTCACCGAAGGGGCACCGAGAACGGGCATTTCCTTGAAGACAAACCGCAGCTTGTGGTCCTCATCAAGCAGCTTCTGAAGCGTGGGTTGGACCTGTTTGCAATAAGGACAGCGGTAATCGAAAAACTCGACGATTGTGACGTCACCCTGCGGGTTGCCCCCGACCGGCGTCGCCGGGTCATTGAAGACCTCGCCCCGGCGATCTTTCAGCACCAGCGCCGCCTTGGCGTCGGCATCGCGGCTGGCCTTGTCTTCGGCCGCCCGCAGCGCCTCGATCAAGACGTCGGGATTTTGCATCAAGTAGTCGTGAATGACCCCCTCGATTGCCTGACGCTGTTCGGGCGTAATTTCGGCAGCGCTCAACGGGCCAAGCGGTAAGGCAGCAAAAAATGCGCAGGTCAGAGCCAGGGCGGGGGCCGCTAGCGGCGCGCGGTGCGGTTTGTTCATCAATGCTCTCGCTGAGAAAGGATCACCCGAACGGTCGCGATCAACGAGAGTTCGCGGCGTTGCCCGCGTCTTCGATCTGCTCCGCCTCACGATGGATGTTCTCGGCCTGGGTGTATTCGGCAGAGTTCTTCGGCAATAACCCCTTGGCCCGAAGGGCCTGCTGCTGGGCAACCTTTTTCTTTCCGGCCGCCAGCCCTTCCTTGGCCAGCGCCAAGGCGGCCATCCCCATCTGATTGTCCCGTCCATACGCGGTCGCCAACAGATGCCAGCCCTGAGACTCCTTGTCCTCGGTGCGCAGGGCCTCGTTCAGAAAGGCAATAGCGCGCTTGTTCATCTTCGGATCATTCGATTCGATATAGGTTTGCGCGAGCGAAATGCGCAGTAACGGCGCGCCGGGGGCGAGCCGAACGGCCTCCTCGTACGGCTGCATCGCATCGGCAATTCGCCCATTCTCGAACAACATCTGCCCCTTGAGTTCACGAAAATAGGGGTCGTTCGCGTAATCTCGGATCAACCCGTCGATGGTCGGCAGCGCCTTGTCGAGGTTGGGGATCCGGTAATAGGCGATCGCTCGTGCATAACGCGCCGAAACGGACTGATCCTTCTCCGGGTAAGCTGCAAGCGTCGTCGACGGGGGTGACGTGAAGGCACCCAGCTTGACCTTGATCCGCTTCAGCAGCTCGATGTTGGCGGGCGCATCGGGCACGTCGGAAAAGCGCGAATGCGCGACGTGGTTGCGCACATAGTCGACGCGCTGGGACGTCAGCGGATGCGTGCGGAGATAGGGGTCCTCGCGAACACCGGAGAGCATTTCCTCCCCTTGCAGGATCTGGAAGAATTCGAGGAGGCCTCGCGCGGACTGCCCGCTGGCGTCGAGAAATGTCATTGCCGCGTGATCGGCTGAAGCTTCCTGTGTGATCGAATATTGCATGAAAGCGCGCTGTGCCACACCCTCTGCGGGTAACATCGCCGCACCACCCCCGCTCCCCTTCGCGGCCACTGTCGCGGCGGCGCCCAGCACCATCGCGATGATCCCCTCGATGCTGGCGTTCCTCGCCGCGTCTTGAAAGCGTGTCAGATGTCCACCGGCGACATGACCGGTCTCGTGCGCCAGTACCCCGATCAGTTGGTTTGGTGTCTTCGCACGCATGATCAAGCCGGTGTTAATGAATTCATTTTGCCCACCGGCAACGAAGGAATTGATCTGACTGTCCTCGACGAGATAAACGTGAACCGCATGAGGATCCAGCCCCGCCACCTTCCAGAGCGGGGTCATCATCGTCTGAATGTCGGCTTCGATTTCGGTATCGCGGATATAGGTCTCGGCCGCCGCTGCGACTTGGCTAAAGCCAACACCGGCCGCAAAAGCCGCTGGCAACAGACGAGAGAACCGTGCGGCCACAAGCAATGCTTTCGCTTTTACTAAACCTGTCGGTGTGAGCGTTCGTGCCTCAGGCGCCGCCGGCATGGTGGCAAAGCCGGACCACACAAGAATAGAAATGCGGCGACGAAGGGGCAAGCCAATCGGGACAACCCGCCGCCTTGTGGACGCGCCTTACGGCTGGATCAGCCTCTGCCACCAGCCGCGGCGCTGGGCCGACGGCCTCTCGCTTGCTTCCCCGACCGGACGCTCCGGTTCCGCGGCCGGAGCAGCAGCGGATGACGCCACCTCCGGAGTTCCCTCCGTCTCGCCGGGGGAAGGGCGCTCGCGCTCGGGAGGGGTTGCCGGAGCTGCGCCTGCCGTGGCTTCGATGCGATGAAGATCCCGCAATGCCAATTCGCCGAGCTCGCTTGGGGGCTCCGCCGAGACCTCGACTAATATCGGCGCGGCCGGCGGGCCGTGGCCCGCCGGCTCGGTTTCCGCATCGCTGTTGCCACCGGCTGCGCTCGCAAGATCCGCGGCCTGCGCCGCCGCCTGTCCGTCCATTGCGGAAAGCGGCAAGATCTCGACGATTTCGGATGGCGAGCGTGGCTCCCGGAAGATGGGTTCGAGATCGCTCTCGCGGCGTCCACGCCGCCTCCCGCCGCGCCGGCCACGGCGCCGCCGGCGGCGCTCGGCTTCATTCCCCTCCTCGCCGTCCTCGCCGCTCAGTTGACCATCCGTCGCGGTCAATTCGCCCGCAGCCTCTGTCGCCTCTTCGACCATCTCCGATCGCGCAGGAGAGGCGGTAACAGACTCCTCATCGCGGCGCCGGCGTCGCCGCCGGCGGCGCCGGCTACGAGCGCGCTCCTCTTCACCATCCTGCTCCGGCCGGTCGAACTCTGCAGCCTCGGCTCCTTGCTCGATCTCTTCCTCGACCGCTTCCTCGACCGCTTCCTCGGCTGCTTCCTCTTCAATACGCGGCGCCTGGGTAAGGGGAGGGGTGGACGAAACCGCCACCTCGGCGGGGCCATAAGCACGCAGCCGTTCGAGCCGGAAAGCTGGGGGGATCAGCGTGTCGTCGCGTGCCACCAGCACTCGCAGACCGTAGCGCGCCTCGAGTTGCATCAGCGAGTCGCGCTTCTGGTTAAGGATATAGAGTGCTACCGTGGTCGGCACGTAGACGCAGATCTCTGCCGAACGCCGGCGCATTCCCTCCTCTTCGATCGAGCGCAACACGTAAAGCGCGGTCGATTCGGTTGATCGGATAAACCCGGTGCCACCGCAATGCGGACAGGGCTGCGTCGATGTCTCGACCAGCGACGGGCGCAATCGCTGACGCGACATTTCTAAGAGGCCGAAAGGGCTGATCCGGCCGACCTGAATGCGGGCGCGGTCGTTCTTCAGCGCCTCCTTTAGCCTTCGCTCGACCGCCACCTGATTGCGGTTCTCCTCCATATCGATAAAGTCGATCACAATTAGCCCTGCGAGATCGCGCAGGCGAAGCTGCCGGGCGATTTCTTCCGCCGCCTCGAGATTCGTCCGAACCGCCGTCTCTTCGATGTTGCGCTCGCGCGTGGAGCGTCCGGAGTTGACGTCGATCGCGACCAGCGCCTCGGTCTGATTGATCACGACATAGCCGCCCGAGCGAAGCTGGACGATCGGAGAATGGATCGCGTCGATCTGGCCTTCGACTTGGAAACGGTGCAGCAGCCCGATCTCTGTATCGCGATAGGGCTGGACCCGCCGCGCATGACTCGGCATCAGCATCTTCATGAATGCTTTTGCCGTGCGGTAGCCTTCTTCGCCCTCGACCAAGACTTCGTCGATGTCACGCGTATAGAGGTCGCGTATCGACCGTTTGATCAGGTTCCCTTCTTCGTAGATCAGGGCGGGTGCCGTGGACCGCAGGGTTAGTTCGCGGATCTCGTTCCATAGACGCAGCAAGTATTCATAATCGCGCTTGATTTCGGCCTTCGAGCGCTCGGCACCGGCAGTGCGTACGATCACTCCCATCCCCTCGGGAATGTCCAGTTCCTCGAGGACATCCTTCAATCGGCGGCGGTCGGTTATGCTCGTGATCTTGCGCGAGACCCCGCCGCCGCGAGCCGTATTCGGCATCAGTACGCAATATCGCCCGGCCAGCGACAAGTAGGTGGTGAGCGCCGCACCCTTGGTGCCGCGCTCCTCCTTTGAGACCTGGACGAGCATGATCTGCCGCCGCTTGACCACCTCCTGGATCTTGTAATGCCGGAAGGTGCGCGAGCGTTGGCGCTCGGCCTCTTCGAGCTCGTCGCCGTCGATCGTCTCGATGGTCTCGCTTTCCCCGTCCTCGTGGTCGCTGTCCGTGGGCAAGTCGATCGCTCCGACGATCTCCGCGCCGGCCTCTGCGGCGATTCCGCCCGAGGTCTCCTGGGCGATTACGGGGTGGGCCCAGGACGCGCTCGCAGCAGCCGGCTCGTCGTGGCCATCGAGCGCGCTCTCAACCGCGACCGCACTCTGCGCGACGGGTTGAGATATTATGGCAGCCGGCTCCAGCGCAGCCGCATCCTGAGCGGGCGCCAGATCGTCCCAGGGCAGCCCGGTCAGGGCCGGCGCACGGCCCCACTCCCTCCTCTCGGATGGAAAGCTATGCGCCGCCGCGTCCGCCCCCGGCCAGGGTTGTTCGGGCGGTTCGATCTCGCCGGCTTCGCCCTCACCTCTTTCCGGCAACGCGTCGACAGTGACGGGATCGGGCAACGCCGCTGCCAGCGACACTCCGGCTTCCTCCGGCACGGCTTCCGGCGTTTCCGCCTCGTCGCCGACGGACTCGTCGTCAAGCGCGTCTCGGTCGCCTATCGGGATGCGGTAATAGTCGGGGTGGATTTCGCTAAAGGCGAGAAACCCGTGGCGATTGCCGCCGTAATCGACGAACGCCGCCTGCAACGACGGCTCGACGCGAGTGACCTTTGCGAGGTAGATGTTCCCTTTTACCTGTTGCTTCGTGGACGTCTCGAAATCGAACTCTTCGAGACGGTTGCCGCTGAGCACCACCACCCGCGTCTCTTCCGGATGAGTGGCATCAATGAGCATGCGCTTGGCCATTCGGGCATAACTCCGAAGCGCGCAACTGCGGCCGAGCGAAAATCGGCCGGCGGCGCGCTCCCGTGTGCGGGGAAGCCGGCGGCGCCGGAAATTATCCCATCGAGCAACGAATGGACATTAGCCATGGCGGATCTCGTCTGGGGGCCACGATCGGCTTCGGGTTCCTACAATCCGCGTCGCCTGGCGCTGCGCCCCTGCGCGGCGGCAGACGTCCTGCCGGTCATTCGCGCTTGAGTCACAATGCCCACTGGGCGCGACACCCAGCCAGCGGACGGCGGCTCTTTCGCACCACACAATTTATCGAGCAAGGCGGCCGCCGACAATGGATTCTTCCCGAGTGGCGTTGCGGGCCGAGAGCCATGGGGGAACGAGCGTCGCGTGTGGGGCGCCACGGCTTGACGAGCCTACATGCTTGGAACGCTTGGAATGGGCGCGCCATTGGCGCATAAGGATGCCCCGCTATGCGAGGCTGAACCGTGAGAGTCGGTTCGGCGTTCGTAGCAATCGACGGCGACGGCGCACCCTCGAGAATGGTCAAGCTGATCAGGTTTTTGTTCGTCTGCGCGGTCGTCTTGGCGATTGCCGCTTGCGGCTTTGTCGGCGTCACGATCTGGTATTTCGGTCGCGATTTGCCCGACTATCAGCAACTCGCCCATTACCAGCCGCCGATCACAACCCGGGTGCATGCCGGAGACGGCCGGCTGTTGGCTGAGTACGCGACCCAACGGCGTGTCTTCGTGCCGATCCAGGCGATCCCCAAACGGGTAATCGCGGCCTTTCTTTCCGCCGAGGATAAGAACTTTTATAGCCATCACGGCATCGACCCGGTTTCGATGGTGCGTGCCGCGATTACCGATGTCAGCAGGCTGCGGGCGAATCGGCGACCGGTCGGCGCCTCGACAATCACTCAGCAGGTCGCCAAGAACATGCTGCTGACCAGCGAGATTTCGGTTGAGCGCAAGATAAAGGAGATCCTGCTCGCGACCCGCATCGAAGCGGCGCTACCGAAGGATCGCACTCTCGAGCTGTATCTCAACGAGATCTATCTCGGCGCAGGCGCCTACGGCGTGACGGCGGCGGCGCTCACCTATTTCGACAAATCGCTCGACGAGCTGACACTCGGCGAGGCCGCTTTTCTCGCCGGGCTGCCGAAGGCGCCCAACCACTACAACCCAAAGCGTGTCCCCCAAGCAGCTCAGGCCCGCCGGGACTGGGTCATCGACCGCATGCTCGAGGATGGCGTAGTGACCCAAGCGGATGCAACCCAAGCCGAAGCGCAGCCGCTCGAGCTGCACCATCGACAGGAAGCCGGGCAGGCCTCGGCACCATACTTCGCCGAGGAGGTCAGACGCGAGCTCCTCGCCCGCTATGGCGATAAGGTGCTGTACGGAGCAGGACTGTCAGTCCGTACCAGCCTCGACGAACGAGTTCAGGCGGCTTCCGACAAAGCCTTGCGCGGTGGTTTGATCGCCTATGACCGCGCCCATGGCGGGTGGCGGGGAGCGATTGCCCGTATCGACCCAAAGGGCGATTGGCCGGCGCGCCTCGCCAAGGTGCCGATGCCCGGGGTCGCGCGCGATGTCGGCTGGCGCCTTGCGATGGTGATTCGCAGCGACGCCGATGGAGCTGCAATTGGCTTTCGCGACGGGGAGACCGGCCGAATCCCGTTTTCCCAAATGCGCTGGGCGCGGCCCTCGCACGGTGCCAATAGCTTCGGGCCCTATCCGCGCAGCGCAGCAGATGTCGTCAAGCCCGGCGATGTGGTGATGGTCGAGCCGGTCCAAGCCTCTGCGACAAAGGGCGAAACGGCGACCGCCAAGCCATCGGGCGGCTTCAACCTCTGCCAAGTCCCGGAAGTCTCCGGCGCTCTCGTCGCGATGGACCCGCATACTGGGCGCGTGCTGGCGATCAGCGGGGGTTTCAGTTTTGAGATCAGCCAGTTCGACCGCGCCACACAAGCGAAGCGGCAAACCGGGTCAACGATAAAACCGTTCATCTTTTTGACTGCGCTCGATCACGGCTTTACTCCGTCGACGCTGATCGACGATTCGCCGATATCGCTGCCGCAGGGCCCGGGATTGCCGATGTGGACGCCGCGCAATTACACGAAAGAAGGCCAGGAGGTGAAGTATCGCGGGCCAACTCCGCTCCGCATCGCCATCGAAAAGTCGATCGATACGATGACGGTGCGGGCGGCCACGATGATCGGGATCGAGCCTGTCGCCGAAACGGTTGAGGCCTTCGGGCTCATGGATCACATGCCGCGGGAATATTCGATGGTCCTCGGCGCCGGCGAGACGACGCCGCTGCGCATGACGGCCGCTTATGCGATGCTGGTCAATGGCGGCAAGCGCATCACCCCGACCTTTATCGATCGCATCCAGGACCGCAATGGTGCGACGATCTTCCGCGCCGATCATCGCCGGTGCGACGACTGCGAGGAGATCGAGTGGCAGAAGCAGCGGATGCCGGTCATCCCGGACAGGCGCGAGCAGGTGGCCGATCCCGGCTCGACCTTTCAAATCGTGACGATGCTGGAGGGCGTGGTTCAGCGCGGCACCGGCACGGTCGTCAAGGCAGTCGGCAAGCCGATCGCCGGCAAGACCGGGACCACCAACGACTGGCGCGATGCGTGGTTTGTCGGATTCACGCCCGACCTGGTGGCAGGAGTCTATGTCGGCTTCGACGACCCGGATAGCCTCGGTGACGACGAAACCGGCGGACATGTCGCAGCGCCGATTTTCCGCGATTTCATGATCGCGGCGCTGAAGGATGCCCCCGCGACGGCCTTCCGCACGCCGCCGGGGATGCGGCTCTATCGCGTCAGCGCCGCAACCGGCCTTTCAGTTGGCGGCAACGAACCCGCGATATACGAGGCCTACAAACCGGGCACCGAGCCCGGGCAGAACCGCAATCTCGGTACGGGGAGCGAACCGAGCGACGAGGAGATGCCGGTCGCGTCCACGGGCGGGGCCGAGGGAACGGCGCTGCCGACTCAGTTGCCGTTGGCAACGCGTATGCCGTTACCGACACCTGCGCCGCTTCGCGGGGCTCCAGGGAGCGGGACGGGCGGGCTATATTAGAGCGGGCTATATTAGAATCGAGACGGACCGACGGAGTCACTCATGCGCGCCGAGATCCAGGCCGTTGCCGACGACATCAGCAAGTCGCTGGCGCTGCTGAGGAGGCATCTTTGACTGGGAGACCGCGACTAGGCGCCTCGCCGAGCTAAATGCGCAAGCCGAAGATCCACACCTGTGGGACGATCCGGGGAGCGCGCAAAAACTGCTGCGCGAGCGCACTCGGCTCGACGAGGCGATCGGCGGCTATCGGCGGATCGGGCGCGAGGTCGCCGAAGCGCTCGAGCTGATCGAGCTGGGCGAAGCTGAAGGCGAGGCGGCAATCGTCGCCGAGGCCGAGGCGGCGCTCCAGAAGTTGCAAGTGGAGGCGGCAAGACGCGAACTCGAAAGCCTGCTGTCGGGCGAGGCCGATGCCAACGACTGTTATCTCGAAGTGCATGCCGGCGCGGGCGGTACCGAGGCGCAAGACTGGGCCGAGATGCTGCTGCGGATGTATGTGCGCTGGGCGGATGCACGCGGCTATAAGGTCGAATGGCTCGAAGAGAGCGGCGGCGAGGAAGCGGGGCTCAAATCCGCCACCGTCACGATCCGCGGTCGCGACGCCTATGGCTGGCTCAAAACCGAAAGCGGCGTGCATCGGCTCGTCCGCATCTCGCCGTTCGATTCGAACGCCCGGCGACACACAAGTTTCGCCTCGGTGTGGGTGTATCCGGTGGTCGACGACAAGATCGAGGTCGAGATCAACGACAAGGATCTACGCATCGACACTTATCGCTCATCGGGAGCCGGCGGGCAGCACGTCAACAAGACCGATAGCGCCGTCCGTATCACGCACATGCCGAGCGGGATTGTCGTGCAGTGCCAGAGCGAACGCTCGCAACATCAAAATCGTGCGCACGCCTTTGCGATGTTGCGCGCCAGACTCTACGAAGCCGAGCTGCAGCGGCGTGAGGCGATGACCGAAGCGATGAACGCGACAAAGACGGATATCGGCTGGGGACACCAGATCCGGTCCTACGTGCTGCAGCCTTATCAGATGGTCAAGGACCTCCGCACCGGCGTCGAAACGGGGAATACGGGCGCCGTGCTCGACGGCGATATCGATCGTTTTCTCGCCGCCGCCCTCGCCGCCCGAATCAAGGGTGCCGACGCCATTGCGGTGAACGCCTGATCGCTTCACCCGGCAGAAAGGCCGACGCCATCGTCGTGCTGGGCTGCCGCCCCTCGGCAGGATTGACCCGGCGGCTCGACCTCGGGATCGGCCTGTTTCGCGCGGGCGCCGCGCCGCTGCTACTGCTCTCGGGCGGCGGTTCGGGGCCGGTGTCCGAAGCCGAAGCGATGCGCCGGATGGCCCTCGCTCGCGGCGTACTGGATGCGGCGCTCCTGGTCGAGCCCGGATCACGCGACACCGTCGAGAATGCGTGGGAGACGGCGCGGTTGCTGCGTTCCCGCGGCGGGCGCAGTGTCTTTCTGGTCAGCGATCGCGCCCATTTGCCGCGAGCGGCGCTGTTGTTCCGTCTCGCCGGCCTGCGCATCTCGGGCTGTGCCGGGGTGC
>Ga0310914_10001642_pt1 | contig 14551 bp, 14 predicted proteins | sample GREbulkMGAN108_FD_203450 | JGI IMG/M metagenome (GOLD analysis project Ga0310914, IMG submission 203450) | Lab enrichment of tropical soil microbial communities from Luquillo Experimental Forest, Puerto Rico - GRE.bulkMG.AN108 | ecosystem: Environmental > Terrestrial > Soil > Tropical forest >... | reverse complement strand
CGTGTCAGTCGATCTATCCGGCATCCCAATTGTCTTGCCGGGAAACACAGCGCATCGGCCGCCTCATCCCACACGTTTTCCCACAGTCTCGGGCATGAAGGCCAGTTCGCGCCGCCAAAGGTGAGCGACCGTTTTGCGTTCAGTGAGGAGACCTTCGCCGGAAGATGTGGAAACGAGAAAGAGGCGCCGAACGCGGACATCAGCTTACGCGCGCAGGAGCGCCGACAACGCGTTGTTGTAGCCTTCGACCTGACATTTAGCCCGCTCTTAGCCCGCTCGGTATTGGCCGCTCCGGTACCGCAAGAACGGGAATAACGCCGTCGGCATAGCCGATATCCAGGAGCATCGCCTCCGATATCTGTCCCGCCATAGTGCGCGGCGCGAGGTTGACGACGAAAAGCGCCTGGCGGCCTTCCAGCTCGGCTTTTGGGTCTACCCGCTCGTTGAGAAGTCCGGCAAGCACGGATCGACGGCGGTCTCCGAATTCGACCGTCAATTTTACGAGCTTGCCAGAACCCGCGACCAATTCGACGGTTTCGATCATGCCGACCCGAATGTCGAGTCTGTCGAGGTCGGCACTGCCGACGATTGGCTTGATTGGAGCTGGAACGAATTCGTCTATGGATGCTCCGTCCGCTCGCTCGCCGGACGCCGTGGCGCCCGCAGCGGGACGGCCAGTCGACGCTTCGGCTTGCAACGTCCGAAGGATCTCGAGCGCACGCGCCGCATCGGCTGCTGGGACGAAAACGTGGTCGTGGTAATACGCGGCGACAAAATTGGCGCTGATCCCATGCTGGGCGAGTCTTCCGGCGACTGCGGCTGTGAGGCCGACTGCCTCCAGGCTGGAACGCACGTTGAGGGTGATCGCCCTCAGCACCGTCTCGAACGGCAAGCCATGCGTTTCGGCCTCCGATCTGCTGACGATCAGCGTGAGCCCTTCTCGCTCATCAAAGGCGCCAAGCGATCGAAAGGGAGGCTTGTCGTCGAACGAGCCCCCTGGGAAATGGCAGAACACAACTTCAGAAGCGGACAGCTCCGGTTCCAAGGTCGCCAGCAGGTTGGAGAGCTCGGACGCGCCGCTCATGCCGGTTCACCCATCGCCGCCATCTGGGGCGATTGGCCAACCGGCTTGCTCATATAAACCGTGGTCCCACCCATGAACAGCTCCTCACAATCCGCCCGGTAACCGAGCCTTCGATAAAGCTCGAGGTTCGAGGTGAATTCCCTGTTCGTGTAGAGCCGCATCTCTCGGAGCCCGAGTGACACCGCCAATGCTTCCGCGTGCGTCATCAGCCGGCGCCCGAGCCCGCGTCCTTGTAAGGCCGGCAAGACTGCTACGTTCTCGATCAGCAGATGGTCGGCCGCCGGGATCATTTCTATCAGCGCCGCGAGTTGGCCCTCCACATAAAGCAGGTCAACGAGGTGTTCGCGCAGAGCGGCGATGTGGTCCGCCCTCATTGGCATTGGCTCCCGGCCAATCAGAGGTACCCATTTCGCATAGGCCTTACACGTCAGTCCCTGCTCAACCGAAAGACTTGTATCTCGTTCGACTTGATCCTGGCCCTCGCGGCTACTCCTGTGTCGCCGTGGAGACCGAGGCAGAGCCGCATCAATCGGCTGCTTCCGCCGCGATGCCCGGCTGTATGATGCCGGAGGCTGACGGCGGCATGCCGATGATGCGGATGATGATGGGCCAGGGCGGTATGCCTATGATGGCCAAGCACATCGACGGCCGTCTCGCTTCCTCAAGACCGAACTGAAGATCACCGACGCGCAGTTACCTCTCTGGAACGTCTTTGCGCAGGCTATGCGGGACGACGACGCGAGCACGATGCAAGCGATGCCGCATCGGATGATGGGGATGAATAAGGCCGCGACGCTTCCCGTCAGACTCGCTGCGCAGGAGACAAGGTTGGCCGCCCGGCTCGAGACCCTACGCAAGCTGAAAGCGGCCGTCGATCCCCTCCACGCCGCGTTGACCGCCGATCAGAAAAAGACAGCCGACGAAATCATGCTCGGTCCAATGGGCATGATGATGTAGCCGCCGCTCTAACTGGAGGTTCTCATGCGCCATCGAAAGCTCCTCTGGTCAAGCGAATTCAGGAGCGTGTCACAGGAACTGCGGCTTTTCTTCCGCCCGTGCGCAGGACTCCGCGCATGAAAGAGCCGCACAACCGGGTTCTTCAAGTCAGGGAGTTCGGCGGTCCCGATGGGTTGGAGGTGGTCGACGCTCCGCTGCCCACGCCCGGCCGCGGTGAGGTGCGGGTCCGCGTGCTCGCATCGGGTCTGGAGTACACCGACGTCTTGATCCGGCGCCACCTCTATCCGCAAACGATGCGTCGCCGGCTGCCCTTCGTGATGGGCTATGACGTTGTCGGGGAAATCGATCAGCTCGGTGACGGCGTGAGCGGCTTTCAGCTCGGCGACCGCGTGGCCGATATGACGGTGATCGGGTCGAACGCCGCCTATCGCACGCTCCGGGCTGACCGTCTTGCCCGCATGCCGGCGGGGGTCGATCCGGCTGAGGCCGCCACGCTGATCTTGAGCTGGACGACCGCCTACCAGCTCCTGCACCGCGCGGCCCGGGTCCAACGAGGCCAGCGCGCGCTCGTGCAGGGGGCTGCCGGCGCCGTCGGCCAGGCACTGCTCGCCCTCGGCGGGCTGGCCGGCCTCGAGCTGTGGGGCACTGCGCGCGGCATGCATGCGATGCTGATCCGCGAGCTGGGCGCCACCCCTATCGACTACCAACGCGAAGACTTCACGCGCGACTTGCCGGGCGGGTTCGACGTCGTCTTCGACGGCATCGCCGAGGACGGCTATCGCCGCTCGTTCGCGGCGCTCAAGCGCGGGGGCCTGCTCTGCGCCTATGGCTACTCGGCGGGTGTGCAGGCGCAGCGTCGCATGCTCACCATGTTGATGTGGATAGCGCGCCTCTATCTGTGGAGGTGGTTGCCTGGCGGCAGACGCGCCTTCTTCTACTCGATCAACGTGATGCGCGCGCGACATCCTGCCTGGTTCCGGGAGGACCTCGAGCGGTTATTCGGCCTATTGACAACTGGCACTATCCGGCCGCGCGTCGCCGAGCGGATCTCATTCGATGAGGTCGCCGAGGCTCACCGCCGTCTCGAGGCGGGGGGGCTCCAGGGTAAGCTCGTTCTGTGTCCGGACCTCAAGCCCTAGGGGTCATCAATCGGGTGCCCGGCGTTTTCTGCCGGTGATCATTGCCAGGGCGAGATTTTCTTTGTGCACGACACTGGCGACCGCCACTCCAAAGATGTGTGCGACCACAAGCGCCACGGTGATGTTAGCCATCAGACCGTGCAGTTCGCCGATCGTGCTTTCAGTTTCCCCACCTCGCCTCTCCGCAAGGGCTCGGTGTCCAGCTTCATTGCCGTTTGCATTGGCGTCAGTCACCATGACCACTGCCAGCGGCCCCTTGCCCTCTTCTCCATATGCAATGAGGCCCGTCGCCACGGTCGCGGCGAGGCAGACCAAGAGGGCAATGACCATGACGCCGCCGGCCGGGCTGTGTCCCACGTACCGACGGGCGCGCCCGTACAACAAGTCTCTGAAATACGCCAGGGCCACTATCGGGCTGCGCACGAAATCGCTGAAGCGCGCATGGCGCGGACCGACAAAGCCCCACACGACGCGCAGCACGACTAGGACGCCGACGACATAGCCGCCCCACACATGCAAGGGATCCGGGCCGCCGGCTTCCTCTTCGGCGCTCAAATACGCCACAGCAAAAGCCGCAACGAGCGCCCAATGCCCGAAACGCACCACCGGGTCCCATACGAGAGTGCTCGCCGGCCGGCTTGTTGTCCGAAGGGTTTCGCTGCTGGTCATGCTTCATCTCCCACACTGCGGGCGATAAGGTACCGGCGCTGTCCCGCATCACCTTGATCTGGATCAAGCCTGCTATTTTGCGGGTGGTGTAGCAGTCTCAATCCCAAGGATCATCCGGCGCCGCCGCCTGATTTGCGGCTGACATACTCGATATGGCTCAAGAGTGCGGGAGGGCAGATGCGTGCATTCTTTCTCGTGGCCGCCATGGCGCTGCTTATTGGCGTCCCTGCCGGCGGTGCTGCTGCCCATGACGGCTGGTTCGTCCGCGTGTGTCCGGCAAAGAACGAGGCGGGTCGCATTCATTTGACCTTCTTCGGCGGCCCGCCAGGGATACAGCTGGTCCTGGATCAAGGGCCGGACATCCGACGAAATTGACCAACCCCGCCGGTTTCAATCCGCGGCGCGGCTCACCATGCGAGGCAGCACGAGCTCCACCCCGAACAACATCAACCCTCATGCCTATGTCTGTGTCGGCTTCCGCGATCACATCGTTCAGCGGATGGAATTCGACGATCATGAAGACCACGAGAAGAACTGGAATGATACGGATGATTGTGACTGCTAACAGCGGGCGCCACTACCTGAAATACCGCGAAGTCGTTCTGACGACACTCTGTGCGAGGCTCACACATGTACAAGAACATCCTGCTCGCCATTGACCTTAATGACGAAACCTCCTGTCGCAAGCCGTTACTCTCGGCCGTCGAGCTCGCGCGCACCTTTGGCGCCGGCTTCATGTCCTCACCGTCGTGCGCAACGTCGAGGCCATTCTGGAGGCAAGGGCGGCGACGATCGCCTACGAGGTCATCGTCTCGGATCTGCAGAACCGGATTGCCACCCTGATCCGACGTGCCAATGCCACCGACCTTAAACCCAATGTTCTCGTCACGCATGGCGCCAGCATCTATGCCGAGATTTTGGGAGCCGCCGAGGAAGCCCAGGCCGATCTTGTCATCGTCGGATCGCATCGGCCGGCCATGAAGGATTACCTGCTCGGCACCAATGCAGCACGTGTCGGCGCCACGCCTGCTGCTCGGTTCTCGTCGCCCGGGATTGAGCGTGGACGGCGGCTCCGCGGATATTCAAGGCCTTTCCGAGAAGGAAGCCGCCGCGCGCCTGAAGGCGGAGGGTCCCAATATCCTCCCGCAAGCCGACCGGCGCACCTTACTCCGCATCGTCCTCGAGATCCTGCGCGAGCCGATGTTTGCGCTGCTGCTGGGCGCGGCGGCGATCTACCTCGTCTTAGGTGATCTTAAAGAAGCCGTCGTGCTCGGCATTTTTGCGTGCACCTCGGTTCTGATCGCCGTCGTTCAGGAATCCCGCACCGAACGGGTGCTCGAAAGCCTGCGTGATCTGACCAGTCCGCGCGCGCTCGTCATCCGCGACGGTAATGAGAAACGCATTGCCGGCGCCGAGGTGGTGCGCGGCGATCTTGTCATTCTCGCGGAAGGCGACCGCGTGCCCGCCGACGCGAGGGTGCTCTCGGTGCACGATCTGCAGTGCGATGAATCACTGCTGACCGGTGAGGCCGTCCCCGTGCGCAAGATTGCCTCTCCCGGTGCCCCGGCGGCGCGGCCCGGCGGCGATGATCTGCCGTATGTCTATTCCGGCAGCCTGGTCGTCCGCGGCCACGGCCGGGCCGAAGTCACCGCGACCGGTGCACGCAGCGAGATCGGCAAAATCGGTCTTGCGATCACGCGCATCGATACCGAACCGCCGCGGCTGCGCGCCCAGACCCGGCGCCTGGTCCGCGACTTCGCCGCCGTCAGCCTTAGCCTAAGCGCCCTCGCCGTCGTGCTGTATGGCTTGTGGCGAGGCGGATGGCTCGATGCCTTACTCAGCGGCATCGCGCTCGGCATGTCGATGCTGCCGGAAGAATTTCCGCTCGTCCTTACCGTCTTCATGGTGATGGGCGCCTGGCGCATCTCGCGCGCCCGTGTCCTGACCCGGCGTGTCGCGGCAATCGAGACGCTCGGGGCCGCCACAGTGCTCTGCACCGACAAGACTGGCACTCTCACACAGAACCGCATGACGATCGTCACCCTGCGTGCCGGAGATGCCTCTTGGCGCCAGGGGGACAAAGGTCCGCTCCACGCCAAGTTCGCAACGCTCCTCGAGTATGGGATTCTCGCCAGCGCACGCGAGCCTTTCGATCCCATGGAAAAGGCGTTCCACGCCCTTGGCGCCGAGCGCCTGCTGCCGAATCGCTCGCCGCACGACGGCCGGACATTGAAGTGGGAATACGGCCTGCGCCCCGATCTTCTGGCCGTCACGCACGTATACCAGCAGCTCGGGTCTCCGGAGCTTATTGTCGCCGCTAAAGGCGCACCTGAAGCCATTGCCGAGCTTTCTCAGCTGCCGGAACGCGATCGGGTGGAGCTACACCGTGCCCTCGACGAGATGGCCCAGGAAGGCATGCGCGTGCTCGCCGTTGCGCGTGCATCGGCACCCGCCGGTATTGCGCACCCGGAAACGCCGCGCGATTTTCCGTTCGAGTTTCTCGGCCTCGTCGGCCTTGCGGATCCGCTGCGCCCGACCGTACCCGCGGCGGTCCAAGAATGCCGCACCGCCGGCATCCGCGTCATCATGATCACCGGCGACTATCCGCAAACAGCGCGCGCGATCGCCTCCCAGGCCAATCTCGAGGCCGGCGATGTCCTCACCGGCACCGAGCTCGAAGCCATGAGCGACGCCGATCTTAAAGAGCGCGTGCGATCGACGACGATCTTCGCCCGCACGATGCCCGAGCAGAAATTGCGGATCGTCAATGCGCTGAAGGCCAATGGCGAGGTCGTGGCGATGACCGGTGACGGCGTCAATGGATGCGCCTTCGCTGAAAGCGGCGAATATCGGCATCGCCATGGGCGGCCGGGGTACCGACGTCGCGCGCGAGGCCGCTTCGCTCATCCTGCTCGACGACGATTTTACGTCGATCGTCACCACCGTGCGCCTCGGCCGGCGGATCTACGACAATCTGCGCAAGGCCATGGCCTACATCTTGGCCGTCCATGTTCCGATCGCCGGGCTTGCCCTGATGCCGCTTCTGTTCGATTTGCCGCTGCTGTTCTGGCCGCTTCACATCGCCTTTCTCGAGATGGTGATCGATCCCGTGTGCTCGATCGTCTTCGAAGCCGAGGGCGAGGAGGCCGACATCGTGCGCCGCCCACCGCGTCATTCATCAGCACCCCTGTTCACTGCAGGCTTTGTCATCTGGAGTCTGCTGCAGGGAATCCTTGTCCTGGCGCTCGTCGCCGGCCTCTACCTCATGGCATTGCGCCAGAACCTCCCCGAACCGGATGCGCGCTCTCTGGCGTTTGCGGCGCTGGTCGCGGCCAATCTTGGCCTTGTGCTCGTCAACCGTTCATTGAGCGCATCCGTTTTCGCCGCTTTCACGCGACCAAACGCGGCGCTGTGGTGGGTAGTCGCGGCCACGGCCGCCATCCTCGCCGGTGTCATTCTGTTTCCGCCCGCACGGGAACTGTTCCACTTCGGGCCGCTGCACGGCGACGATATCACTGTGGCGCTGGCTGCCGGTCTGATGTCCCTGTTGCTGCTCGAACTAGCAAAACGACTGATGCAGCCATTCTTCTCTGTGCGTCATCCGCAAACCGGGACAATCACGCGATGAACCAACCGCCGCCCAGCGGGAACCCACAGTTAAGCGCTCACATCGACCATAACCGCTTCGCGGGCCAAACCCGGGTCGCATACTTCTCGATGGAAATCGCGATCTCTCCGGAAATGCCGACCTATAGCGGAGGGCTCGGCATCCTGGCCGGGGACACGGCCCGCGCGGCGGCCGATCTCGATCTGCCAATCGTTTTTGTCACTCTGATCAGCCGGGCGGGCTATCTCCGGCAGGAACTGGACGCGGCGGGCCACCAGGGTGATGTGCTCGATCCCTGGGACCCTCAGCTCTGGGCTCATCCCTTGCCCGCCATGGTAGCCGTGCCGATCGCAGAGCGGGGCGGTCTGGGTCCGCCCTTGGTTGCACGTTCTTCAGTGTCCGACGGGTGGCGCAGTGCCGATCCTGCTGCTCGTACGGACGTCTCCGAGAACGATCCGGATGACCGCGGCATCACCAGCCGCCTTTACGGCGGAGATGCAACGCTGCGGCTCAAGCAGGAAATCGTCCTCGGCATCGGCGGGGAAATCCTGTTTCGGGGCGCTGGGTTTCCAGATCGCCACCTATCACTTCAACGAGGGTCATGCGGCGGAAGACACCGGAACCGAGGTTATGGTCATTTAGGCGGTGCGGGAATCGCTTCGGCTACGTGGTTCCAAGGCAATTCCTCGCCTATATCAGCAGCCCACGATGGGATGTTAAATCTTACCTTGAAATTGTGTCGAACGTGGTCGAAATCGCCGCTTTATCAGGAGAATGCTGGTCAAACCCATCCTCGGAAGAAATAGCTGCAAGTTCCCGATCGTAATTTTCCCATGCTCGGTCGCGACAAGGTTTGTCGTCATGGCAGGCGTTATAGGCTCGCTGAAACCGGGCCGCTGCCTGCGACCATGGAACAAATCCGATTTTCTGGATGTCAGTGCAACCGTTCATTCCGAGAAGCACAGCGCCAATAATCAAACGCTTCATGGGGAACCGCTCAGAGGGAGTTGTCGGTCTTACGCAACACCAAGCCGGTCAGCTAGCCTACTTCTGCGGTGCCGAGTGACCGTCAAGTGCGACAGGCTCCCAGCAGGATCCGTCGACTTTATGATCACTGTTGGACTCCACAGATCGCGCTTTATTCCGGGAAAATCGCGAACCATTGAACTCTTAGGACGGCTGGGCTCGCGGTTTGGATACCATCCGAGAGCCTCAAGCTTGTTCGGTCCCTTCAGCGACCCTGAGTCGGCTTCGGGCCACGAAGCGCCGAAGTCCTTATGCTGGATAAAGGATCGACGTCGATGAGGTCAGCGCCTATGCGGTCGACAGGCAAGACGGGCACATCCCAGCGCTCAACCGGCAGTCCCGCGGGCCGCAAGGATCCGGTGCACTGTCGATCGATCCGACCGGACCCGGATCATCGCCGCCAGTTACAACTCGGGCTTGGTCGGCATTGTGCCGAACCATCGGATCTTTTCTGGCAAGCACCCCTTGGCGGGCATCCGCTGTACCCGCACGTGCGCCGGCTTATCTCGTCGCTTGATTTTTAAATAAGCGAGCAGATCCCCAAGCTTGCCGGGATCTTTGACGCCCGGGAACGCCATCTTATCACCTGGAATCCACCGCTCACACGCTCCGAAGAAGGGTCCGTCATGCGGATTCTAGTCCCGATCGATGGTTCAGGCAGCGCGAATCGAGCAACGGTGTATGCGGTGTCGCTCGTTGATGGACGTCCCGATGCGGAGATTACTCTGCTGAATGTCCAAAACCAGGGAACCCTCGATCCCTCGGACATTTCGAGCGTAGCGTCGGTCGGTGCCGATACGGCGCTCGCCGCCGACCGCTCAGCACTCCGCCACGCGATTCGCCTCTGCAGTGACGCGCAGACGAAATTCGAAATCCGCTCTGCGTTCGGTCCGATCGTTGAAACAATCGATATAAGGTGATTGGCTTTGCGTGCTCAACGTCCGAGTAGGTATTTCTGATCTAAATCAATCTTGAACTACCCTCACCGGTACTACCATCTGCGGGTAACCGCAGGGGGAGCGGGGCGTGTCCGGCGAGAAAGTTGCGTCCGAGGCGACATCACGGGTTGGCGTTACTGCGTACACCATACTAGCGGCCGCGGCCGTCCTTGCGGCTGTTGCGCTGTTCATCGCCGGCGCTAGGCCGGTGCAAGCGCTGCCAAGCTATGCCCGGCAGACCGGCCAGCAATGCGCCGCCTGCCACAACGGCTTTCCCGAACTCACACCCTATGGCCGCCAGTTCAAACTCAACGGCTACACTTGGACCGGCGGGACGTCGAACCTCCCGCCGATCGCCGCGATGGCGATCCCGACCTTCACCAATGTCCGGAAGGGCGTGGATGGCGGGCTCGTTCCGGGTTTTGGATACAACAACGACTTCGCTTTTACAGGAAGCCTCTTTTATGGCGGCAAAATCTTCGACGGCCTTGGTAGCTTCGCGCAGGTGACTTACGACAATGTCCCCAATACGATCCACTGGGACAACATCGATCTCCGCTACGCCATACCGTCCGAGCTGTTCGGTCGCGAGGCGGTCTTCGGTGTAAGCGCCAACAACAACCCGACGGTGAACGATGTCTGGAACTCGACGCCGGCCTGGGGCTACCCCTATCTCGCTTCGGAGCTGGCGCCGAGCCCGGGCGCTATGACGTTGATCGAAGGTCGTTTCGCGCAGCAGGTCGTCGGCCTCAATCCCTATATATACTGGAACCGGCTCGTCTACGCCGAGGTCGGCGGGTATGGCACATTGTCACCCAGGACCCTCACTACACTCGGTACACAACCAGAGGGGACCAGTGCCTTTCAGGGAATCGCGCCGTCATGGCGGCTCGCCATCGAACCGGCCTGGGGTCGGAATACCTGGGAATTCGGCACCTTCGGATTGGCGACCAACGTAATACCCGATCGAATGACCGGCATGGGCACCGACCATCTAACGGATGTCGGCGCCGACACACAATACGAGTTCCTGGGTGCGCGTGACAGCTTTCAGTGCAGGCGCGCTTCATCACCGAGAACCAGAATTTGGGTGCCAGCCAAGCACTCGGTCTTTCCAGTAACTCGCACAACCAGCTGCGCACCTGGCGGGTCAAGGGTACTTATTACTACAATCAGGCAATTGGCTTCACCGCAGGCTATTTTAATGTCAACGGCAGCGGCGACCCGCTGCTGTACGGCCCGATCTCGGCTGTCAACAGCCCTAACTCAAACGGTTGGACCCTCGAGCTCAACTACATCCCATTCAATTATGGCGGCCCGGACTTCTGGCCGTGGCTCAATGTAAAGTTCGGGCTACAATACGTGCATTACAACAAGTTCAACGGCGCAGTCACAAATTACGATGGCGCCGGTCGCAACGCCGGGGACAACAACACAATCTTCGCGTATGCTTGGTTTGCATTTTGACGCGCAGGCAGGAGACGCTGCGGCGTTGGAGGGAGCGATGCTTGACAGCGGGCGGCGGCGGATTGCCTCAACCCCGGCCGCGTTTGGGCTCGTGGCGCTCAGCCTTACGGCGTGCGGCGGTGCAGGGCCTCAAGTTGCTAGCACCGACTCGACCGTGGCCGGCACGGTGCACGTCTGCTTCTCATGTCACGGCCCAGAGGGCCGCAGCATCTCCCCAACCTTCCCGCGCCTCGCCGGCCAGCAGAAAGATTACCTCGTCGCGCAGCTCCAGGCCTTTCGCGACAAGACACGCGCCGACCCGCATGCGCAGACCTATATGTGGGGCATGGCCGCACGATTGAGCGATCCCACCATCGAGGCCGTCGCCGCCTATTACGCCTCCCAGACCCCGGTGGCCGGCCAACCCAGCTCCTCACCAGAAGCTGCCGCCGGCAAAGCGATATTTACTGACGGCATTCCTTCCGAAGGCGTGCCCGCCTGTATGAGCTGCCACGGCGAGAAAGGAGAAGGCAATGGGCCGATCCCGCGGCTGGCCGGGCAGCACCAGGCCTATCTCGCGCGTCAGCTGGAAGCCTTTGCGTCCATGGCCCGGGCTAACGAGATCATGCACGAGAACTCGAAGGACCTGACACCCGAGCAAATCAGCGAGGTCACCGCCTATTTGGCGACGCTGTGAGGCAAGCGGCCTCGGGCGCTGCAACCGGCTATACTGACGGACAGATATGCTCTTCGACGCGCCGTACACCGGGGATGCGCGCGGCTTGCCTTTCTTCTTCGGAATGTTTCGGTGAGTAGCCTCTCGCGAATCTGGCGGTCGTCGTTGTAGGCGCCACTCACCCGGGTCGTCCTTCGTTGCCGCCAAGGCCCGCACAAGGTACGCGCTGCTCACAATGCCGACAAGCTTGCCGTCCCGAAGAACAGGCACGCGCTTGATCCTTTTGGTCTCGAGATCCCGCGACTGGCTGTAGGCGACGACCGCAATGGGGCATGAAGACCAGTTCCGGCACTCGACGCCGAGCGGCTGCTGTGTGATGAGAAAGAGGGCCGTCGTCGGAATACGTCGGAACGGACGAGAGGCGCCGTAAGCTGCCATTCGGCTGTCCTGTAGCGAACCGGATTAGGCGTATCCAAACCGGTCCTTCACCCTGCGTGAGAGTTTGGTCTCTCGCAACGCTCCGGCCAACTGCTGCCGCCCGCCACACCCCGAAGTCCCCACGCATCTTCGCAGACACCGCCCATGCCGATCTTGGAGCGTTTCGCCGAATGTCCCAAGTCAACCGGACACCGCTCCCAGCGATTTTGCCGGCATGGAGATCGACCGGTCTTGCGATGCCGGATTAGTAGTCACGCGACCCGCACGCCGCCGCACGTGAAACCGACGTTTGCAACACCGAGCCTAAGGTTCGACTCGGAGTTGGCGATCAGGAACCTTTAGGAGAATGTCAAGCGATCGGCCAAAGGAGACGCTCGCTCGCGGCCTTGCTGGCCGCACGACAAGAAAACGACCGATTATCCGCCGAATTCAACCAGTCGAGCCGCGCGGGGGCAGATTTTATGGGTGCTTGCGGAAAATCACGTAGGCCAGGTGGTATTCCGCCATCTCAGAGGAGGAGCGTGAGAGACCAAGTCTGTCGAGCAGGTCGTCTAGATCCCATGGCGCTACACCGACTATCCAAAGCACGATCGGGCAGGAGGTCGTGGTGGGCTCCTTGCCGAGGCCCGCTGCCGCTCCCCATGGGATTTTGATCAGTTGCAGGTTTGGTCTGACGGATCGTGTGAAAAAGCGGTAATTGGACGCATCGCCGTAGACATGAATGTCGCCCGAGGCGCAGCCGGGTGTGCGTAGTACCAGTGCCGCCGAGTCCCGCCATTGCGCATTTACATCGATCGTATAGTAGGCGGCCAGCGCCTGGCACATGAGCCCGATTTGAAGTACCAGATACGTCGTGCCCACGATAGCGCCCCAGCGGCGGATTAGGCACGAGGTCAGCTCTGCGGCAATCACATATATGGCCGGAAGAACGACGATCATGTTGCGGCTCGTCAGGATTGGTGTGTGGACCGAAATCCCAGCCGCCAAGGCCAGCGTCAGCAGGCAGAGCAGAGCACAAGCACCGATCGTCGAATTCAGTGCCACACCGCGACGCCATCCTCCCGCCGCCAGGACCGCTATGGCCGCTCCGATGAAGACGAGCAGCGAAGCCGTCCCACCGAACGCCAGGTGTTTGAACCAATCAATTGAAGCCGCGACCGAAAGCTCTCCGATCCAGCTCGCTTGCTCGCTGGTGATGAACCGAGAATGGTAAACCACCCATGGCATGAATAATGCGACAGCCCCGCAACCGGAAAGGACGACTATCGCTCTGTGCCGGCTGTCAACTAGAAGAAAGCAAGTGAAAAACGCCGCCATCGCGAGGAGGAAGCCAAAGTAATGCGTGAAGGAGGCGAGCAACGCCGCCATTGTGAGCATAGTGAGCGACCCGCGCGCGACGCGATCTTCGCGCGGCATGCAGCGTAATAACCGAATGCAAGCCACCGTGATGAGCGTCGACAGCAGCAGAAGGAGCGCATAGGAGCGTGCTTCACGGGCATACCAGACGGCACCTGGTGAAACAGCCAGGAGCAGCGGCAACGCGACGCGGGTGCTGCGATTCAGCGACGCGCCGGGGAGTATCGCGGCGGCGCAGACAGTCAATATTCCAAACAAGACGCTTGGAGCGCGCGCAACAATTTCCGATTGGCCGAACGCCGACGATGACCACCGCAGAACCAAGTAGTAGATAGGCGGATGAGTGTCGGCAAGCACCTGGTCCCAGAATTGGCGGAACGGCAGCGTCGGGTCCGCGATCATCAACGAAGAGATTTCGTCGGTCCACAGGCTCTGAAAGTCGAGAACATAGGCCCTTAATCCGGCTCCGAGCACGACCACGATACAGAGGCCCATCGCGAGGCCGTTGCGACCGAGCCGAAGGCCTGTTCGGTCTTCCAACCTGTATATGCCTTGCAGAACCTTCATCCTCATCGCCTGCCCCGACATGGCAACGTTCCTCGAGGCGGATTTGTCGGTTACCGCGGGCGCCGCCGCGAATTCTCCAAATACGAGATAGATCTAATGGTAGGCAATTATGACGCGAGCGGATCAGCTTCCACCCGCGGGGCCTTTCTTCGGTTCGCTCAGCCGAAGCCACCATATTTACGAGCGAACCTGCTATCCGCCAAACTGCGCCGGCAGCGGACATAGCAGCTAGGCCTCAGGTCGGGTCAGATCGAGCCATTGGGCGGCGCTCGACATGCCATGAACTCTCCGGCGAGGTCGAGGACGGAAGGCGGGATCGTAAGGCGAATAGCCTCAACGGTCCCGCCCTGTCTGCGAGAGATGAAGGTGGCTTCAACTCGAATTTCTCTTTGTTCGGCATTCGCTCAGCGAAGTTGTCGAGGCCGAGGGCACTCAAACTGCCGATAGATGAGGTTGCTGGCGGACAAGCGCGTTAGAGGCAGACCAGCAGGCCGCCTCCACCGCTCCAGGCATCAGCGATCGTCGGCGTCGCGCCCAGTCGAGGCATCCACTGTGGAGCTGACCGGCACCCGAACGCCTGTCAGAACCCACGCACGTTGGCTCGGCGCGAAGCGCGGCGCCAATAGTCCGTCATTGATCTCTCGCGTT
>Ga0310914_10001641_pt1 | contig 14562 bp, 15 predicted proteins | sample GREbulkMGAN108_FD_203450 | JGI IMG/M metagenome (GOLD analysis project Ga0310914, IMG submission 203450) | Lab enrichment of tropical soil microbial communities from Luquillo Experimental Forest, Puerto Rico - GRE.bulkMG.AN108 | ecosystem: Environmental > Terrestrial > Soil > Tropical forest >... | reverse complement strand
CAGGCGCCCGCCGTCGCAATCCAGCCGGCGCCGAGCTTTGCCGTCAAGCTGCGCGCCCGCGGGCCTGAGGCCGCGACGTAAAGCGGGATCGGATCGCGCGTGTTGATCAGCCCGAGCTCCGGGTTTAAGAGGCGGATCAGCCGCTTTTTCTTTTCGATCTCGGCTTCGACCGTCTCCTCGCGCAGCAGCGCCATGACGACGCGGACATATTCCTCCATATCCCTGAGCTTGACCGCCCCGAGCCCCATCGCCCGCCTGCCGGTAAAGCCGGTACCGACCCCGAAATCGATCCGCCCTGGCGCCAATTTGTTGAGCGAGGCGAAAGCGTTCGCGGCGACCGGCGCGATTCGGTTCGACGGGATCAGCACCCCGGTGCCGAGGCGGATCCGCGTCGTCTTCACCGCCGCCGCGGCCATTGCGACAAACGGGTCCGCGCTCAGCATTTGCGTGTCGTAGAACCAGGCGCGCGCAAACCCGAGCTCCTCGGCGCGCCGCACCACCCGCCAGGAATCAGCGTCGGTAGGAATGGCGATCGCGAATTGCATTGCGCGTCCCCGCGGTACGTGGCTCGGCTAGTCCGTCGCGCACCGTCACACCGGCGAAAGCCGGTGTCTATGGCAGACATAGATCCCGGCTTTCGTCGGGATGACGGACGGACGTGTCGTCCGGAGCGTTACCGCTTGGAGAACTGGAAGCTGCGGCGGGCTTTGGCTTTGCCGTACTTTTTGCGCTCGACGACGCGGCTGTCGCGAGTGAGGAAACCCTGGCTCTTCAGCAGCGGGCGCAGAGCCGGCTCGTACCGGGTCAGCGCCTGGCTGATGCCGTGCCGCACCGCGCCGGCTTGGCCTGACAGCCCGCCGCCCTTGACGGTGCACCACACATCGAACTGGCCGAGGCGGTTGGTGGCGACGAGCGGCTGGTTGATCAGCATGCGCAGCACCGGGCGCGCGAAATATACGGGGCTCTCGCGGCCATTAACGTCGATCCTGCCGCCGCCCGGCTTGATCCATACCCGGGCTACCGCGTTCTTGCGCTTGCCGGTGGCATAGGAGCGGCCGAGGGCGTCGATCTCCGGCTTGATGTCCTCGGGCAGCGTGGGGGTCGGGACCGGCGTGGGGGCGGGGGCGGTGCGCGCCTGCTGCAGGGCCTGACGCAGGCTCCCCAGACCCTGAAAGGTCTGCGGCCCGCGTTGGCTGGTCGGCGGATCGTTGTCGGCCATCGTCACACTCTGTTCTTGCGGTTCAGCGCGGCGATATCGAGGCGTTGCGGCTGCTGCGCTTCATGCGGGTGGTCGGGTCCGGCAAAGACCCGCAGGTTCTTCATTACTCGGCGGCCGAGCGGCCCCCGCGGCACCATGCGCTCGACCGCCTTCTGGATCACCCGCTCGGGATGCTTGCCGTCGAGGATGGCGCCCTTGCTGCGCCCCTTGATGCCGCCGGGATAGCCGGTGTGCCAATAGAAGATGCTGTCGGCCCGCTTGTTGCCGGTCAGCTGGACCTTCTCGGCGTTGACAACGACGACATTGTCACCGCAATCCATATGCGGCGTAAAGGAAGGCTTGTGCTTGCCGCGCAGCCGCATTGCAATGATCGAGGCCAGCCGGCCCAGCACCAGACCCTCGGCGTCGATCAGCAGCCACTTCTTGTCAATGTCCGACGGTTTGGCGGAGAAGGTCTTCATGCTCGAACGAATGTGTGGGCCGGAGTCCCGCTCGGGCCGCGAAAGCCGGTCATGTAAGCGATCGGCGGCCGATGGTCAAGCAATGCTTCGTTGCCGCTCGTCCTCCCATGGTCCAAATAGAGAGGTGCTAAAGAGAGGTCCGCAATGACGGCGATATTATTGGAAGAACGCGCAGGCGGAGTGCGGCGTCTGACCTTGAACCGGCCCGAGGCGCGCAATGCACTGTCGATCGGGCTGATGACGGCGCTGCTCGAGGCGCTCGGCCGCGCGGCGGCGGACCCCGAGGCTCGCATCGTCGTCATCGCGGGAGCCGGGCCTGCCTTTTGCGCCGGGCACGATTTGCGCGAGCTGCGTGCGGACCCGCGGCGCGAAGCATATCAGCGCATCTTTGCATTGTGCAGCGAGCTGATGCTGGCGATCGTTCGACTGCCCAAGCCCGTCATTGCCGAGGTCCACGGCGTGGCGACGGCAGCCGGCTGCCAGTTGGTCGCCACCTGCGATCTGGTGGTCGCCGCCGAGGAGGCCCGGTTCGCGACGCCGGGCGTCAATATCGGGCTCTTCTGTTCGACCCCAATGGTGGCGCTTTCCCGCGCGGTTGGGCGCAAGGCGGCAATGGAGATGCTCTTGACCGGCGAACTGATCGACGCCATGACCGCGCGCTCGCTGGGGCTCGTCAACCGGGTGGTTCCGAAGGCCGGGCTGCGCGACGCGGTCGACGGGCTCGCCCGGCAGATCGCCGGGAAATCCGCGCTCATCGTCAAGATCGGCAAGGAGGCATTCTATCGCCAAGCCGAGCTCGACCTCGCCGGCGCCTATCGCTATGCCGCCGAGGTCATGACGACCAACATGCTGGCCAGGGACGCCGGCGAAGGGATCGACGCCTTCCTCGCCAAGCGCGCCCCGGTCTGGCAGGACCGGTGAGCGCCGGAATGGACCACGAGACCTATCCCGATCCCTTTCTTAGCGATATCCTGACGAGTGTGCGCACGATCGCCGTCGTCGGCGCCAGTCCGCGGCGCGAGCGGCCGAGCCACCGGGTCATGGCCTATCTGCAGCGCCGCGGCTACCGGACAATCCCGGTCAACCCGAATGCGGCCGGCGCCACGATCCACGGCGAGACCGTTTACGCGAGGCTCGCCGATGTTCCCGAGCCGATCGACATGGTCGACATCTTCCGCAGGACCGAAGCGGCCGGCGGGGCCGTCGACGAGGCGATCGCGACCGGCGCCAAGATCGTGTGGATGCAGCTCGGGGTGCGCGACGACGCGGCGGCCGCCCGCGCCGAAGCCCGGGGCCTCAAAGTCGTCATGAACCGCTGCCCGGCCATCGAAATCCCCCGCCTGGGGCTGTGATCGCCCGACGCCTCGGCAATCCGCCTTGCCGGCACATCGGCCGAGGCGCAATCTGAGCCGCTTCGGCCGCCGAAAGGCCGGTGCCGATCAGGGAGACGACAATGCGCGTCATGATCAAATTCGCGATGCCCGTCGAGGCCAGCAACGAAGCAATTCGCAGCGGCAAATTGCAGAAAGTGTTTCAGCAGCTTACCGAGGATCTCAAACCCGAAGCCGCCTATTTCTTCCCCACCGGCGGAGAGAGGGGCGGTTTTTTCGTTGTCGATATGCGGGAATCTTCGCAGATCGCGGAAATAGGCGAGCGGTTTTTCTTCGGATTGAATGCCAAGGTCGAGTTCGTGCCGGTCATGGCAGCCGAGGATTTGCAGAAAGGCTTATCGGGCGTGCCGGGCACCATCCAACGTTACGGCTGAACTAACGAACCCCTCTTCCGCAGCGTGGGCGAGGGCTCACGAAAGCCAGTCGAGGTTTACTTCGTCCTCCAGCCGCCGCAGACGATCGTAGAGCGCCGCGGCGCCGTTTTCGCCGAGCGCGGCCCGGGTCAGGCGCTGAAATTTATCGGCGAGTTCGCCGGGTTCGAGCATGCCGCTTTCGGCGCGGCGTTCGAGACGGCGGCCGTCGGAAAGCGTGATCGTGACCGTGCTTCCCGTCGCGCCGTGGCCGCCGCCAGGCTGCGGCACCAGCTGCACGCGGCGGGCGAGTGAGCGGATTTGCGGGTCGGCCAGCGCGGACTCGTCCCAGGATTCAGGGTCGCGCGCCTCGCGGCAGAGCGCTAGTGCGACCGAGAACGGGATGCTGTACTGCGCGAGCATCAGATCGGCGGGCTCCGGGATGTTGTGCCGCTCGATCATGCGCTCGGTGCCGGTGACCGCGATCGCTTCGATTGCGGCTCCCGCAAAGCCGTGCTCCGCCTGCAATTCGCGCACCGCCTTGACTGCGGCATGGGCGGTAGCATGGCAGGGATAGCGCTTCAGCACCGTCGTCGAGACGACAAACTCATCGCCGAGGCCGCGGGTCAGCTCAGCCTCGTCCCAGGCGGTGCAGAACACCCGGAGGAACCCGAACTGCCCTTCGATGACGGTGCGCGGGCCGGTGAAACCAGCCGCGGCGAGGCTCGCGGCGAGCACCCCCGCCTCCGAAGCGCGTCCCAAATGCAGCCGCTTCACCATGCCGCCATTGCCGCGCGCGAATTCGAGCAATCCGCCGCACAGCGACCCGGCGATGCCGAGCGCGTTCGTCATCGCGTCGGCATCCAGGCCCAGGAGATGCCCGGCGGCGGCCGCGGCGCCGAACGGGCCGGTCGTGCCCGGCGCGTGGAAGCCGCGTGCTTCGTTGGTGTGCCCGGTCGCCCGGCCGATGCGGATCATCACCTCGTTGCCGGCGACGAAAGCGGTGATCAGTGCTCGGCCATCGGCGCCCTTTTCTTGGGCGACGGCGAGAGCCGGCGGCAATACGGTGGCGCCGGGATGGGCGCCGGCGCCGGGCCGGGTCAGGCTGTCGAGCTCGAAGGCATGGGCGAGCGCGCCGTTGGCGAGCGCCGCCGCAGGAGCCTGCACCGTCGAGCCGCGGCCGAGGATATGGCTCCTGCCGCCGGCGCCGGTCCGCTCGGCATAGTCGATGACGATGCGGCTCCACGGCAGGGCGCTGCCGCAAATCCCCGCCGCGACAGTATCGATGATGCACTCCTTCGCCTGCTGCACGACCGCCGCCGGCAGATCCTCGTAGCGGAGCGCGGCGGCATATTCGGCGAGCCGGACGGTTTCTTGCGCCATGGTTCTCCACCTCGCAGCCGACGGTTATTCTGCTCTGAGCCGAGCAGCCTCAGGGAGGATTAAGCCATGGAAATTCCCGCCAGCGAAGACCTTGACGTCATCGTCGTCGGGGCAGGCAATGCCGCGACCTGCGCCGCGCTCTCGGCGCACGAAAATGGCGCGCGCGTGCTGATGCTGGAAGTGGCGCCCAAAGATCAGCGCGCCGGCAACTCCGCCTTCACCGGCGGCGCGTTCCGCGTCGTCTATCGCGGCTTCGACGACCTCGCCCGGCTCATTCCCGACATCAGCGATCACGAGCTGAGCAATGTCGATGTCGGCACCTACACCGAGGAACAGTATTTCGACGATATGGGCCGGCTGACCCAGTACCGCTGCGACCCGGACCTGACGGAGATCCTGATACGCAGCAGCTTTGAGGCTGGCGTTTGGATGCGAGGGAAGGGCGTGCGCTTTCAACTCGGACTGGGCCGCCAGGCCTTCCGGGTCGACGGCAAGTTCAAGTTCTGGGGCGGGCTCGCCTGCCATATCTGGGGCGGCGGCAAGGAATTGATGAAAGCCTTGCACGCGCGCGCCGCGAGCGACGGGATCCGGGTGCTCTACGAGACGCCGGCGATCGGCCTGCTACAAGGCGACCGAGGGGTCGAAGGGGTGCGGGTGCGCCATCAAGGCCGCGTCGGTGACCTGCGGGCGAAAGCGGTGATCCTCGCCTGCGGCGGGTTCGAGGCCAATGCCGAGATGCGGGCGCGCTATCTCGGGCCGAATTGGGACCTCGCCAAGGTGCGTGGCACGCGCTTCAATACGGGCCAAGGCCTGAAAATGGCGCTCGATCTCGGCGCCGCCGTTGCCGGGCACTGGTCGGGCGCACATGCGGTCGCCTGGGACCTCAACGCGCCGCCCTTTGGCGACCTCGATGTCGGCGATCGCTTTCAGAAGCACAACTACCCGTTCGGGATCGTCGTCAACGCCCGCGGTGAGCGCTTTCTCGACGAGGGCCTCGATTTCCACAGCTACACCTACGCCAAATACGGCGGCGAGATCCTGAACCAGCCGGGCATGTTCGCGTGGCAGATCTTCGACCAGAAGGTCACCGATCTGCTGCGCGAGGAATATCGCATCCCACGCATCACCAAGGAAAAGGCCGAGAGCTTTGAGGCGCTGGCCGAGCGGCTCGAAGGCGTCGATCCCCGGCGCTTTCTGGAAACCGTGCGCGCCTTCAACGCCGCGCCGCGGCCCGACGTGCCGTTCAACCCCAACATCCGCGACGGACTCGCGACGAGCGGCCTCGCGATCGACAAGACCAACTGGGCCCAGCGCCTTGACCAGCCGCCCTACGAGGCCTATGCCGTGACGACCGGCATCACCTTCACCTTCGGCGGCCTCAAGATCACCAACAACGCCGAGGTCGAAGATACCTCCGGCCACCCGATCCCCGGCCTCTACGCCGCCGGCGAAATCGTCGGCGGCCTCTTCTACCACAACTACGCCAGCGGCACCGGCCTCATGTCCGGCGCCGTCTTTGGCCGCCTCGCCGGAAGAAACGCGGCGGCGTGGGCGAAAAGTTGATCCGTATCCGGGGCGAGACGCTGCCCTCGGTCGCTGCAAACCACAATCAACAATTGAACCCGCAAAATCCACTCTGGCTCTTCTCGCTGTTGTCTGCAGCAAATCTGCAGCAAAAATTCCTGTTAAAGTTGTAGTGACTCCGCAACCGGATGCACACCGCAGCACACCCGACGAAAGACAATGAACATCGGCTCTCAATCACCAAATTGCGCTTGCTTTTAGACTTGGTGGGGAGGGTACATCGCGAAGAAGACGATTTTATGGTGTCGTTATTGCAACAAAACCAGCCGCCTCGAAACCCCGGGATGGCGGGCTGCCGTTCCTTGATTTTGGGCTCGCCTAGATATACGTCTCGGGAGACGTATATCTAAGGAGCATCCATGCAGGTCGCGAAATGGGGAAATAGCTTGGCCGTCCGTCTTCCTGCTGCGGTTGTCGAGGCACTGGAACTGAAGGAAGGCGACGAGATCGAAATCCATGTGGCCGACAGACGCGAGTTCGGTGTGTCGCGAAAGCCCGGGCGTGAAGAACTGCTAGCGCGACTTCGAGCTTTTCGCGGGCGTCTTCCGGCCGACTTCAAGTTCGACCGGGAAGAGGCGAATGCCCGGTAGTTTTTTTGACACCGACGTGTTGCTGTACATCGCTTCCGGCGATCGGGCCAAGGCAGATCGAGCCGAACAGCTCATTGGCGGCGGCGGAACGATCAGCGTGCAGGTGCTCAACGTGGTCACCAATGTCGCGCGCCGCAAGATGGGCATGTCTTGGGTGGAAACGCGCACTTTTCTGTCCATACTACGCGGCTTGCTGTCGGTGCAGCCGGTCACGATCGACATCCACGAAACGGGGCTCGCACTCGCAGAGCGTCACGGACTGTCGACCTACGACGCGATGATCGCCGCCACGGCGCTACACGCCGATTGCGACACGCTCTGGTCCGAAGACATGCAGGATGGGATGACGCTCGGCGACCGGCTGCGCATCCGCAATCCTTTCGCGCCGCATAGCCTTGCGTAACGCGAGGAATCTCTCCCTGGTCAGCCGCCCTACGATGCCTACGCCGTGACGACCGGCATCATCTTTTGCGTTCACCTTCGGCGGCCTCAAAATCACGAACGACACCGAAGTCGAAGATACGACCGGCCACCCGATCTCCGGCCCTTGCGCCGCCGGCGAGATCACGTCCGGCGCCGTCTTCGGCCGCATCGCCGGCCGAAACGCGGCGGCGTGGGCCAAAGGCCGATCCAAACCGGGAGCGCACCGCGGCGCTCCTAGCCACAATCGACAGTTGAGTCATGGCTAACCCGTTTGCTGCATCTGCAGCGAATCAGCAGCAAAAATGCTTGGTTCGGTTGTGGAGCTCCAGAGATCCGGCGCACTACAGCATTCCTGAAGCCGACAAGAGACGTTGCCACTGATCACCTCCTAGCGCGCTTCGGTTTGGACTTGTCGCAAGCCTACCTTGCGAACAAGCCGATTTTATGGTTATTGTTATCGCAATTTGACTAAACAGGATTATACGCGGACTGCCGAGCAGAGGCACGGAGGCAGGAAATCGCAAAACGGGAATCCTTCCTCGGCATAGGCGCTTGATCGGATCAGCAAGACAAGGCCCTATGGCGGCAGGAGAAGCGGCCCGATCCAGCGCTGTCTTATTTCGGCAGATGCCAATGCGTCGAAGAATGGGGTCCACAAACGCATCTGTGCGTTCCGCACAACGCGTAAGTATTCTGGAAGCGCGCGAAGCCGGCGCCATACGAGGCCATCGTGTTGACCTATCGCGAAATCGATCGCGAGTATTGGGCACATTGGCGGGAAGGGAATGCGAGGACCAGGCGACTGTAGCAATCCCCGCCAGGATTGCGACCCACGCGGCGGGAGTGCTGCTCCTGGAACGAAGCCATTCAACGCCGCAAATCCATCCTGAGCATGCCCGCCTCTTTGGAAATGGAAATGTGGGTGCGGTTCTTTGGGCTCACCTGCCCCGGCATAGATATGCGTATCTACCCGCCAGTGATCTTCAAGCTCTACGAGAGCACCTGGCAAATCGAGAGAACCCACCACCCGAACTTGGGAATCTGCTTGCCGGGGAAAGACGTTCTCGTTGTCTTCTGCTATTTCCCCCAGGTGAAATTCAAAATGTATATATGCCCCCGAGACATTACATCCATTAGGATGCAGGCCTTGATTTCTGGGTGGCGGTATTGGAGCGCCGTCAGCTTCGCTCTTTAGCGATTTGTTTGTTCGCCAATCGCTTTCGAATTTTAGACGATAAGTATATAAGAATTCCGCGGTTTGCTCAGTGGACGACTCTTTGCTCAGCTGGTCGGCAAGCTCAGAGAGTTCGGCAGGTAAACGACGCCAAGCCATCTAAACTTGCCGATATTTGCGCCGTAGCCGCTCAAGATCGGACCGATTTAGCCGTTTGTCATCATTCTCAGCCCTAAGGGCCGTGCCAAGTGCTGCGTACTGAGGATCAGCCCAGGGCGGTTGGTCTATCCGCGGTGTCACTCTAACCGATTCCGATGGATCAACAGGCACGTACTGCGGCTCATCAGCCTCGAGACTGATCGTGCACAAGCGCCAGGGTCTCTCGCCGGCACTTCCCTTAGCCATGGTCAGTGGCACCAGTCCGTTCAAACGAAAGTGGTTGCTCAATTGCTGATGCCGCTGCGAGATGGTGAACGAAGCGAGCGAGTTTCCTCCGGAAATCTCGAGCCACCAATCCTCCAGTCCTCGGGCCCACCATCTTTCGAACTCTTTGTGACCGGTGCCGTTGAATTTGAAGTTCACTAGCCTCTGGACTAGTTGGCCCCAAGCGTCTCCCGACCCTGTGCGATCCAATCCTAAACGAACGGCTAACAGAGTTTCATCTATCAGGAGCCCGGGTGAAAGAAGTAGTCCGCGCATAAACGTTCCAGCGGCGACGTGCACTGTCGTTCGACGCCCGTCTGCCAGCCGAGAGTGCAGCGCAGGATGGGACCATTCCTCCCGCTGCTGCGCGGTGATGCCAAGAAGCGCGTCCAACATCTGATCGTCGAGCTCCGCGAAGCCCGATAGCTGATCATAAACGCGTTTAACTCCGGTTAGCCGCAGCTGAACTGAGAGGCAATCTCTAAACACCTCGTTTTTGCTAATCCGTAGGTCGAAAAGGTCTTCGCTACTGGGGTCACCGCCGACGATCTTTTCAACCGGTTTAGGGCCAGCCAGCCGGATGATAGGGTAGTCGGCTATCTCGTGTGCCTTTTGCTTCCCGCGAATATCCTGGGCGATCCCCAAGCCTGTCCCGTACTCGCCCGTAACCGCTGAAAGGTCTACGTCCATTAGCACGCCGATAGGAACTATTTTGCCCGTCAATAAAGCTTCGCGGGCTTTCAAGGGATCTACCACTCTTACCGCAAGGGCCTGTTGACCGGTGCCAAGTTGCTCAGCAAAAGATTTCGCTTCTTCAGGCCGGTCCTCCACGAATGCCCACCACGGTTCAGTCATCCTCGGGCTCCGGCGGTAATAAGATCTCGAAGCAGGTCGAGTAACTGGGTGGCGGCTGAGCCAGCGATACTTCCCCGCCGGCATTGGCCACGATCTGGTCGACGATCCAGAGGCCTAGACCTGTCCCAGTGGCATGTTCTGAGTCGGGAGCGCCAGCCGGCGGCGCCGTTCCAGTGGTAAAGAACGGATCGAATATGCGTTTCCTGTTCTCATCGGGAATTCCATCGCCGGTGTCTGAAAAGCGAAGTCTTACCCTCGGGTCTAACTCATCGACACGGTCGGCTGAGACTAATATTCGCCTCTTATTCTTCGATCGTTTCAAAGATTTGACTGAATTAGTGTAAAAGTTAAGTAATATCGAGGCAATCTCGGCTTCGTGCATCGGTTGAGTGTATAGAGCGTCATAAGGAGGCGTCTCGATTCTCAGATCGATTTCCTGAGATTTCGCTTGCGCGCCGATGCCGCGTTCGAATCTCTCAACGGCTTTACTGAGACTGACTGGCCTCATGCTGCGCAATGAACGAGCGGCCGCCAGGGCGTTCAAGTAGGAGGTTAAGGTATCCAAGCGATTCAGCATCGTTTGCGCGCGTTCTGCTTGTTCTACGAAGTTGCGGTCGTTCCGCTTTGCCTGTGCTGCGACCTCGAATACCCGCTTGAAGTCCAGGCGGAATGCATCAAAAGTCATGCCCGTCTCGTGGCTGAACTCCGACGTCGTCATCCCCAACGTTGCCAAAAATCGCAGCATCGCGGCTTCGTCCGCAAACCGGGCTTCAGCGGCCTGCAACTCCTCCTGCTTCTGTTCGACAAGATCGACTGTCTCGGCGGCTCGCTTCACCGCAGCTTGAACCTCTGGAGTTCTCTTGTCTTTGGCAAGCCGCTCGGTGACTTCCCGCGTGGCGCGGGCAGCAGCGCTCAATGCGCTAAGATCGGACAAAAGGCCTTTTGCTCATCCAGCCTTAACCAGTCGTCGCCAGGATCTCCATAGGGAATAACCCGAAAACCGTTCCGATAAAGGCGTACGCCCCCTTCGTCTCCTAGCACGTCTCGGAGCCGCGAATACACAAGGCTTGGCAACGAACCGGGATCGAGAACAACATAATAAGCCTTCATCGCTGCGGTTCTAAGGTGGTCGTACGGCGGCGGCCGAGCCGTATCTCGATGTAAGTGGTGAATCGGAGTGCACTTGCGGGCCGGCCCAAATTCGTTTTTCGAGATGCGCCAGCTCCCCCGCCCCTTATCATCTACTTTCATCTCGATCACAGCATGCAGGTGATCAAGTATTTCTGTCTGCATATCGATCACAGTTAGTTCGTCTTTGAATTCGATTCCCGACTGCAATATTCGTACCTTGAAACCCGGATCAGCGTCAGCTTTATTGATCACTGGCGCTACCGGGAATGGCTGCTGAAGAGCTAGAACCCCACGCCAGCATCTCCGCAGCTGCGCTTCCGACCAAGCATCTCTAAGAAGCTTGATACGGATTGTAGTTCCTACGCTGGGAACAGCTGTCACCTCGTCAAGACTGACGCTAACGTCCTCCAGCCTCCGGCCGTGCACGAACCGACGCCAATCTACGCTGAGTCGAAGAGCGGCAGGTGCAGCTTCGGTCCGGGTAGTAAGGACGAGCCGATCACCAAGTTTCTGCGCAGCGAAGCGCCCAATTCCCTTTCGACCGGCTCTCTGACGACCAAAGCGCGGCGAACGCGGCGCTTGGACCTTCAAATCACTTGCCAGACGCATGAACCCGTGAACGAGCTCTCGGCGGGTCATTCCGGAGCCGTTGTCTCGCACTTCAAGGGAGGCACTTGACCCTGATCTTTCGAAAACGACTTCAACTTCCGTCGCGTCGGCGTCAAACCCGTTTTTCACAAGTTCGATGAGCGCCGTTTCCTGCTTGGCGACGAGCTCGCGCCCCAGCCTCGTTATGATTGCAGCATCAGTTTCAAAGAATAGCTCTTCGCTCATCTAGACCTCGCACGGCCCGCCCCGCATGACGCGCCTCACGTTTTTGGCGAACCGCCTCGCGCAACTCTGCGACCGCTGATTTCCAACTGGGGCCGAGAACGCGGGTCAACAAGGCCTCGTCGGCCAAATCCCGAGCGGCATCAACCGCGCCCGCTCTGAGGGCAAAATTCACTCTTTGGGCAACGGCTTGCAAAACGCCGGTATCGTGCGGGTAGACTCCGAAAATGATCGGCATTGAACGTGCTTCAGTGAGCTCGAATTTCAGCACACCGCCGCCATAGACCCGTCCGATTGCCTCCCCTGCCAATTGTCCGAAGCTGGAGATAAAGGTCAGCGCCGAAAGTAATCTATCCGCTTCCGAAACCATCGAATTAAAGACAACCCTGTGGAGTGTGTTCGTACATATTATCTTGCCCGAAGTTAAGGCCAATCGCGGACCATGCTCGTTCATGTAAGTGAAGAGGGCATCGCAATTTGGTCCCGTTTCGACACGCCACCAAGGATTTCTCTTATTCATCCAACAAGTAGAGCGTCGCTGATGTTTGGTTATTTTCGCCAATCGCTTGCGCGCGGGCGTTCCTCGATCAGCAATGCTGCGGGGTGTTAAAAGCCAAGTCTTTTGGCCATCGCGCGCGAGGCGAAGGAGATCTTCATCGGTGATGATTATTCCCTCAACGTGCCTCGCTCGGGAAGCAGTCGGAGTCACGTCTTCAAGACTGAGGCCGAGCGAAGTTCGCTCTGCCTCTGTCAGCAGAAACTTCGAATTGCATCCGGTCACCGCGCCAATACTAATCGAGGCGACCTCCCCCAGAGGCCGAGATGCTGAAATTAGATCACGATAGGCCGACAGTTCGTACGAGCGCTCACAAATCTCCTCCGAGCACGGTGGCCAAATCCCTCTGAGATAACTGTCACAGGTCGCGTGTCCGTACCCCTCAGCTAATACCACTGCTCCTCTTTCTTGGGCGCCACCGTGCCAACTGGGTCTTTCAGCTAATTCGTAAAGACTTACAACGGAGAAATAACCGCACATGCGCCTTAGAAATGCTTCGCTATAGTGAGTAAAAAGCGCTGATCTCGGCACTATGGAAGCAATGCGTCCACCTAGGCTAAGAAATTCTATCGAATGGGTGAGAAAATAGACCCAGATTCCAGCCGGTCCCTCGATCCTGTATCGCTTTCGCAGAGATTTTCGTCGGAAAACATCAATCGAATGATTTCGCGTAAAGGGGGGATTTGCGATAACCACGTCGAACTTTCGATATGTGGCCGGATCGAGTTCTAGGAAATCGCCAGCGTGGAATTCGACGCTTTCTCCAAACTCGCTTCGTAGGCGGTCGACCGCGGAGCAGTCGATATCGCATGCGAAGGGCTGATTATCTCGCGCTAGCGGCCGGAGCTCCCGAGCGCGAGTTATGGCGGCTTTTAGAAGAGCGCCGCCACCCACGCTTGGCTCAAGGATGCTTTCCGCCCCCGTGCGTATCGCCCAACGCGCTAACGATGACGCCGTAGAATCTGGCGTGTAAAACGCACCTACCAGTTTTCTCGCGGTAGCGCCGTTCGTTCCCCCACCCATAAAGCAGTTGATATCACGTCTCGAAGCAAACGTACGGCGAACGCTACTGTCCCCTGTGGTAGGCGTCGTCTTCGGCGGCGTTGTTGGCCGGAAAGCGACCAGTTTTGCGTAGCAGTGAGCTGGCTACTCCACCGTTTTGCGGCAACGGCGCCGAATCTTCCGCGCGGCGTTGACCTATTACCCTTGGACGAGACGACTGCAATGTCGTTCTAGTTGAGGGCCTGACGTGGTCTTCCTTCGTGTGGGGCTCCAACACCTGCTGCTCGCCTGCGTCCGGCGGCGGCTTTCGGCCGGCGCGGTCAGCCCATACGGTGGCACTTCAGGATGGTCGTTCGGGCGGCGTTGATGTTGGCCATCAGCTCTTGCGTCTGCTGATTGCCGCGGTCGGGATGGTAGCGTTTGGCAAGGGCGAAATAGGCGGAGGTGAATTCCCGGGCCGAGATCGACCGGACGTCGACCCCGAGCCGTTTGAAAAGCGCCAGTGCGTCTTCGAGAAGCAACTCAGCCCTCCCCGCGGTCGGGAAAGGCGCGGCCGAAGAAATACCGGTCAACCCGGTTAAGCTTAACTACAAATAACACGGCTGGTGGATCTTAGAAATCTATTATAAAACGAACGATGACCGCAACCGAACAAGTATAACAATAAAAGACTAAATGCAAGTGATTTCCGCCGCCAAGCAGGTCTACGGGGCGGCGCCTGCCGCCTGGTTACGCCGCGTCATCCGGTTAAAATCCGGCTAGGCGAGACCAAATATCATCCGGGGTGAGCGATGGCCGAGCCCGCAATAAAGAAAATGACCGTGGCGGAATTCCTCCACCGGGAGGATGGCACCGACACCCGCTACGAGTTGGTGGATGGAACCCCGGTGGCGATGGCGCAGCCCGCAGTCGCGCACGGGGTCCTGTCGCTCCGGCTCGGCGCGCGAATCGAGACGGCCTTACGGGCGCGGGCCCCTTGCATCGGTCAAAGCGAGGCGGGTATCGCCAGATCGGATCGAGACGATACCTGTTATATCGCTGATCTTGCGGTCACCTGCACACCGCCGCAGCCTGGTCAGCAGTTGCTTCAGGATCCGCTGTTGATTGTTGAAATTCTTTCACCCGGCACCGCGTCCTATGATCGACAAATCAAGGTTCCCGACTATCGCCGCATTCCAACTGCGCAGGA
>Ga0310914_10001640_pt1 | contig 14572 bp, 15 predicted proteins | sample GREbulkMGAN108_FD_203450 | JGI IMG/M metagenome (GOLD analysis project Ga0310914, IMG submission 203450) | Lab enrichment of tropical soil microbial communities from Luquillo Experimental Forest, Puerto Rico - GRE.bulkMG.AN108 | ecosystem: Environmental > Terrestrial > Soil > Tropical forest >... | reverse complement strand
ATACTTCCGGAACTTCTAATAGTGGCGGTACAGATGGTGCAAAACTATTTATTCAGAAGGGAAGTAAAATGAATGGGGGAGATTTTGATGAAGGTTTTGAGGGAGATGCTCCATTCTAAAACCTTCATCAAAACAAATTGTTTATTTTGATAATAAGTAGGCCAAAGACACACCTAAGTTTTCATTATAAAATTTTGTTGACCCGGATGGATTGATGGTAGTGAAACCATGGTTATAATTCAATCTTAGCTGATAAGATTTCCATTCGATACCCGCTGAAAAATGGTACCCGAAATCGAATGGTTTAACAGCGGTTTTATCACTTGAATAATAAGAACTGTTATTGGTAAAATGAATACTATTATTAATGCTTGTAGTTGAACTGCTTGTTTCTAACGTACCTTTTTCAGACCCCGAAATTCCATAAGCACCATATAAACCTGTTGTTAATAAAACTTGTATTTTTTTGTCTACCGGATATTTAAAATTTAAGTTTAAAGGCACTTGCAGGTAGTTGATTTTTGTTGTTGTGTTAGAGCCGCTAACTGCAAAATCTGTTTTGTTTTTTATTCCTCCTTTCTGAAAAAAAAGTAAACCCGAAGAAAGAGAAAAATTTTTGCTGTAATTCTTTTCGGCAATCATACCTATATCAAAAGTACCGATGCCTGAAAGAGAATAATATTGCTGGTTATTACCGGTCATGCCTAATTTAGACGAATTATAGCCTGCTTCTATACCAATTTTTGTTTGTGCAAACGCAGAAACAGTGAGAAAACAAAATGCTGCCAAGAATGTTTTTTTCATAAAAATGCCTGTTTTAATGATAATGTATATTGCTATTAATGTTTACAATTTGCTTTAAATAAAGAGTGCAAAACTTGCTTTTTTGCTGCGGATAAAATAGCAATGAATTGTTAAGAATAGTTAATGATTGCTAATGACTATGAAAGAACTGTGAAAGTTTAGTTCTAAATAAAAATTATGATTTACTTCACAGTACTTAGATATTTTTGTTGTATGGCTTTACCTTTTTTTTATGAAATAAATATCACAAAAGCTGCTGCTGCTTTTATTGTAAGTGAAGAAACAAGCAAACATTGCATACAGGTATTGCGTATGAAAGCGGGGGAGCAATTGAATCTTACCAACGGTAAAGGGCTTTTAATTACTGCCACAATCATCAATCCGGATAAAAAGCATTGTACGGTTAGGATTGATGAAATACAAACACAAGCCAAAACTGCAAGAAATATTTCTATCGCTGTTTCATTGATAAAAAATGCAAGCCGCTTCGAATGGTTTTTAGAAAAAGTAACAGAGATTGGTATAAATGAAATTATTCCATTAATATGCCATCGTACAGAAAGGCAACATTTTCGTTTTGATAGGATGAACGGAATTTTAATTGCGGCAATGTTGCAAAGCCAACAAACATGGCTGCCTGTATTGCACGAACCTATTGACTTTGAAAAGTTTATCCGTCAATCAAAAATCGATCAAAAATTTATAGCTCATTGTATTGAAAACGATAAAAAAGAATTGAAAGCATTTTCAATTCAAAACAATACACAAATACTTATTGGTCCTGAAGGCGATTTTTCTGTGAATGAAATTACATTGGCATTACAAAATAATTTTGTTCCGGTTAGCTTGGGCCCAACCCGCTTACGTACAGAAACGGCAGGTGTTGTAGCATCTACACTTTTAATGAATTTGTGATGTATATTCACATCAACATATTTGTACATGAGAAGAAAAATGCTTTTAATAGTTGTTCTGTTTGCAACACTTATTTTCAGTTGTAAATATTTTTCTAAAAAAGATGAAGTGGTACGTGATACAACGATTACTGCCGAAACATCTTTCAATAATCTGTTTTTAGATAGTGTTGAAGTAGAAAAATTTTTAAAACTGCATCCCGAATTTCAATCTTTTGAAAAACAATATTTAGATTTTTATAAAGAAAGAAACTATGAATATGCATGGTTTGATACCAGTGGTTTAGCCGAGCAATCGCACAATTTTATTAATCTTTTAAATAATTCTATAGAACAGTTGCGCGATAGTAGTTTATATAACGATGCGTTGTTTAAGTATTATCGCTTATCGGCGCAGGATTCTTTATCGCACGAAAAAAGAAAAGATGTACTTGCTACCGAATTATTGTTCACAGGACAGTTTTTTACATATGCCGCTAAAGTATACAAGGGAAGCGATATAGATGCAAGTGAGTTAGGTTGGTTTATTCCGCGAAAAAAAGTAAACCTAACCGCATTACTTGATTCTACTATTAAAACAAAAGCAAAAGAAAACGGTCAATATGTTCCGTTAAACTCACAATACAAACAGCTTCAGGGGTTTTTAGTAAAGTATTACGAAATGGATAAAAGCTATCCTAAAGATACGATTGTGTATCCTGCAAAGCCTTTCAAGAAAGGCGATAGTACTGCTTCAATTACAATAATTAAAGAAAAATTATTTGTATTGGGCGATTTAAATAATGCAGATTCTTCTCAAAAATTCGATACCTCATTAGTACGTGCAGCCAAAAAATTTCAGAGAAGAATGGGTTTGTCTGCCGATGGTGCCATTGGTGTGCAAATGATTAAAGAGTTAAACATTAGCATTCAGCAACGTATTCAGCAATTGTTGGTAAATATGGAAAGAGCCCGTTGGATGCCTGCCGAAACCGATACCAATTACATAATGGTAAATATTCCGGAATATAAGATGCATGTATATGATAGTGGTAAGCAAATTTTTGATATGAATGTAATTGTAGGCAAAGCCACCAACAGCACTGTTATTTTTAACGGCAATCTCCGTTACATTGTTTTTAGTCCTTATTGGAACGTGCCGCCAAGCATAGTGCAAAAAGAAATTGTACCGGCTATGCAAAAAGATAAAAACTATATTCAAAAAAACAATATGGAAATAACCGGCAAAAGCAATGGCTTGCCTGTTGTTCGCCAAAAACCGGGAAATAACAATTCACTGGGATTAGTAAAATTTTTGTTTCCCAACAACTACGATATTTATTTTCACGATACACCCAACAGAGATTTGTTTACAGCCTCAAATCGCAGTTTTAGCCATGGGTGCATCCGTTTGGGCGAACCTAAAAAATTTGCACAATATTTATTAAGAGCCGATACTGCAACCATTTGGAAAAGCAATACCATAGACAGTTGTATGCATCTGCCAAAAGAAAAATGGGTTACGCTTAAACAAACAGTACCTGTTTTTATTGTGTATTTTACCGCTTGGGTAGACAAAACCGGAACACTCAACTTCAGGAAAGATATTTACGGACACGATACTAAAATGAGTGAGAAGTTATTTGTTAAAAAATAACTTTTTGTAACAGGCTTTAATTTTTCATAGCATCTTCGTTGTGTCACTCACTTGTGCTTTCAGGTTAAGTGGCATCAAGAGGCAAAGGCACAGAGGCGCCAAGTAGTTTACAATGTAAGAAGAACGAAACAATATTTAAGGCAATTAACCAATTTCAAATTAGAAATCTCAAATTCATATTCCTAACTTATAACTCAAATATTCTCTCCTTTTTTTGTTATACATTGCAATTACATGAGCAATATTGATATTATAAAAGTATCAGCATTAACTAAGCAGTTTAAGAACCTAACAGCTGTAAATAAATTATCATTTAGTGTTCGGCAGGGAGATGTGTATGGTTTTCTGGGCCAGAATGGGGCAGGCAAAAGTACCACCATCAGAATGCTGCTTACATTAATTGCACCTACATCCGGCGACATTGAAATGTTCGGGATGAAATTAAAAACCAATCGCAATGATATTTTACGTCAAACAGGTGCGGTTATAGAAAAGCCCGACGTTTACAAATATCTTTCTGCATTCGATAATCTTAAATTGTTTGCCAAACTAAGCGGCATTAAACTAACCGAGAATCAATTGTTGCAACAATTAGAAACGGTTGGGTTGGTAAACCGTGCACACGACGAAGTGAAAACTTTCTCGCAAGGCATGAAACAACGTTTGGGTATTGCTATTGCATTGGTTCATAATCCGGAGTTAATTGTGTTGGATGAACCAACAAATGGATTAGATCCGCAAGGTATTGCCGATATCAGAAATCTAATTCTTCATTTAAGCAAAGAACAAAAGAAAACAATTGTTGTATCATCACATTTATTAAGTGAGATAGAACAGGTGGCTACTAAAGTCTTAATTATAGATAAAGGAAAAAAAATAAAAGAAGGGTTAGCTACGGAATTATTCGATCCTTCTCAAACAGTAATCGAGATAACAACCCTTCAAAACGAAACTTGCTGGAATGTTTTGCAGCAAAGCGTTTGGAAAGATCGTCTCGTTTTCCAAAATAAAGAATCTGTTCTATTGAAGTTAAACAAAAACGATGTGCCTAAATTAAATCAATATCTGGTGCAGCAAAATATAGAGGTACTGTCTATTCAGTTAAGAAACAGTTTGGAAGATTATTTTTTACAGGTAACAACAGGAAACCAACATGTGGAAGCTTTTTCAAATTGAGTTGTATAAAATATTTCTCAGGCCGAGAACATATATTTCTTTTATTGCCGTTGCAGCATTGGTAATTGTGGTGCAATTGGGCTTAAAAGTAGATGGAAAAGAATATGCTGCCTTTGTTTTGGCCGATCTTAGTAATACGTTACAGATTGATGGAAAAATTATCAACGGCTATTTTGTATGTTATGTAATTCTGCAATTATTATTGGTGCATGTGCCTTTACTTATTTCTTTAATTGCTGCAGATATGATTAGCGGCGAAGCCAATATGGGAACACTTCGTTTTTTATTAACCAAACCCATTAGCAGAACACAGTTCATACTTGCTAAATTTTTTGCAGCAACAGTGTACACTATTTTATTGTTGATTTTTATGGCAATACTGGCTTTGTTTCTAAGTATTTTAATTTTTGGAACAGATGATATGTTCATTCTTAAAAATAATTATGCCGTACAAATAGAGAGTGCAGATATGTTATGGCGTTATGCAGGTGCTTTTGTGTTTGCGGCATTGGCAATGACTACTGTTGCAGCATTAGGTTTTTTTTTATCGCAGTTTGCAGATAATTCAATCGGACCAATAGTGGCAACTATGAGCGTAATAATTGTATTTACAATTTTAAGTACAATGACCATTCCCATTTTCAGCTTAATAAAACCCTATTTATTTACAACACACATGGTTGGCTGGAAAGAATTTTTTGATGTAAGATTAAATGAAGCCAATGAAACAGTAAGAGGAACGGTTCAACGGCCGGATAAAATTCTAAAATCTGCAATGATTTTACTTACTCATATTGTTGTGTTGGTGGGAGCCTCGGTTTATTTGTTTAAAAGAAAAGATATTTTAAGCTAACTATTTATAATGATGAAACATTTTTATAAGATATTATTTTTCGTTTTTGCAATTCATACTTCGCTTTTTGCAAGTGCACAGGATATGACAGCTCTAGTGCAAAAAGTAAAAGCCAAATTAGATTTGGTGAACGATTATGTTGCAGAAGGCAAAATGAAAACCGATGTAGCTTTTATTAAAGCGCCGATTGGTAAAATAAAAGTGTTTTATAAAAAGCCCAATTTGTTTAAGCTGAAAAGAGAAAATGGCATTTCTGTTTTGCCGAAGGGCGGTGTTAGTGTCAATATGAATACGATTATCAGTATGAACAATTTTGTAGCATTGCTTGCAGGCGAAACAGAAATTGATGGTGCGAAAACAAAGATTGTGAAGCTTTTACCAATGAGCGAAAACAGCGAAATTATTTTAACCACTTTGTATATTGACGAACCTAATTTACTTATTAAAAAAGCGGTTACAACTACCAAAGAAAATGGTACATACGAAATGAGTTTTACTTACGGCAAATATGCAAACTACAGCTTGCCCGATAAAGTAATTTTCGGGTTCAATACGAAAGATTATAAAATGCCCAAAGGCATTACGCTTGAGTTTGAAGACGGCGATAAACCTACCGAAGCTGAAAAATTAAAAGCCCGTAAAGGTAAAGTTGAATTGACCTATTCTTCTTACATCATCAATCAGGGATTGGGTAGTGAAGTGTTTAAATGATTAAAACACTTGCACACTCCAGGTTCTGTTGAATGTTTCTCCTGTTGGCAAAACATTAATGCCTTCTTTCTCCTGTAATTGTTGTGTGGTATTTGCTGTATCTCCAAGGCCGCACCATGGCTCAATACAAACAAAATTTGCATCTTTAAAATTCCAGATGCCCATATATGGGAAATGATCGAACTGAACTTTTAAACCATGTTTTGTTTTATCGCTTAAGATAGAAATACTGTTAGATTTTAATTCTTTAAATACCAATGCATCTGTATAAAACAAATCTTTTGTTAAAGGAAGTTTATTGGTATTGTTTAAATAAGGTGTTGCGGTTGTTTCAATTAATCCATCATCTGCAATTCTGTATCTGCCGGCATTTTCTGTTTCACTAAACTGCAAATAGTAATCGGTAAAATCTGTGCCTTCTACTAACGGAACGTTGAATGCCGGATGTGCTCCTACAGAGAACAATAAATTTTTTGTGTCATTATTCTTAACAAAATAAGTGATGGAAAGTGTATTGCCTTTTACTTCGTGTTTAACATGAAACTCAAAATTAAAAGGATACAATTTTTGCAATTCTTCATTTGCTTTTAAAGAAAAAGTAATGCTGCCTGCATCTTGCTGAGAAATTTCATATTCATTATCCCGTGCAAAACCATGGCGAGTTAATTGATATGCATTGCCTTCGTAGAAATAAGTATTGTCTTTTAGTCCGCCAACAACAGGAAACAATACGGGGCTGGTTTTAGGCCAAAATGCAGGATCTGCATTCCATATATAATCCAAGCCGGTTTCTTTATTATGGATACTTAAAATTTCTGCTCCTTTAGATGTTATTACAACTTCGAGCTGGTCGTTGCCGATGGTATAGTTTTTCATGTGTTGAATAAGGGTTTTACAGCACAAGTGTGCGACGCAACGGAAGCGTCATCTGTGATTCTATAGTTGGGTTAAAAAAATTAATCTTCATTTTCTTCTACTACACGTTCGTCAATAGCATTGGCAAACATTTTGGCACTGATTTTTTTCAGCGGGTTTTTTCTGGCATCTGCATAGCCCATTTTTCTTCTGATAACATCTAATGCCATAAATGTTGCTGCAAGAAATGAGGTTGGATCTGCTTTGCCTTTACCTGCAATATCAAAAGCAACACCATGGTCGGGGCTGGTTCTGATGACATTTAAACCGGCAGTAAAATTAACGCCTTCGCCAACAGCCAATGATTTAAACGGAATTAATCCCTGATCGTGATACATGGCTAAAACCGCATCAAATTTTTCGTAATGGGTACGGGCAAAAAATGCATCGGAACTATACGGGCCAAATGCAAGAATATTGTGTGTTTGTTTAGCTTCTTTAATGGCTGGGCGAATAATGGTTTCTTCTTCGGTACCAATTAAACCTTCGTCGCCGGCATGCGGGTTTAAGCCGAGTACTGCAATTTTAGGTTTGTCGATGCTAAAATCTTCCAGTAAACTTTTGTTCATCAGTTTTAATTTACTAACGATGTTCTCTTTGGTAACATGTTTGGCAACTTCGCTAACCGGTACATGTTCTGTAAGTAAACCAACACGCATATTATCGGCTACCATAAACATTAAAACATCCTGTGCACCAAAAACATCCTGCAAGTAAGGCGTGTGTCCGCTGTATTTAAATTCTGCCGATTGAATATTTTTTTTATGAATGGGTGCTGTAACCAGTGCATGAATATTTTTATCTTTCAATGCTTTTACTGCATTTTGCAGAGAGAGCAGCGCATATTTTCCGCCAATATCATTTAAGGTGCCCGGGTTAATTACCACTTCTTCTTCCCAGCAATTAAAAACGTTAATTTGTTTAAGGCTAAGCTTGCTAAACTCTTTTGTGCTGTTATACATAAAGTTCAGATCAGGCATGCTTTTTCTGTAAAAATTAATACTCTTGTTGCTGGCAAAAATTACCGGAACGCACATTTCAACAATGCGATGATCCATTAAAGATTTAATAATCACTTCAATACCAATTCCGTTTAAATCACCGCAAGAAAAACCAATAATCGGTTTTTGTAATTCACTACTCATGCACTTTTTTATTTGGAGCGTGAAGATAAGAATAAACCGCAAGCTGCGTGCAGGTTCTGTCATGCTTTAACGATTGTAATAAAATTTAGGAAAACAAGTTTGGGGCTTTAGGCTGCAAAACCCTGTGCATCTTTGGTTGCGGCTGTACGTTACAAGTCCTCGCTGCGCTGCGGGCTTTTCACTTCCATCCGCCAGCCCTTCGGCAACTGAATTTCAAACCTCCAATCATACATCACCCATCCCATATCTTCCTTTGCTTAAAATTTAAAACTTATTTTTGCAGCAATGCAGTACACACTCAAAAAATCCTTAGGTCAACATTTTTTAAAAGACGAAAATATTTGCAAAAAAATTGTTTCTGCATTGCAGGAAAACCTGTTTAATCAATTGCTCGAAGTAGGCCCGGGCGGTGGTGCATTAACCAAATACTTATTGCAATTAACCGATATTAGCCTTGAAGCTGTGGAACTGGACGCGGAAAAAGTGGATTATTTAGAAGCTACATATCCTTCAATCAAAGGGAAAATTATGCATCAGAATTTTTTAGATATTGATGCTCCTTTTGAAGGGAATTTTACAGTGGTTGGTAATTTCCCATACAACATTTCCTCTCAAATCTTGTTTAAAATATTAGATTGGAAAGCACAGGTACCTGTTGTAATTGGCATGTTTCAGAAAGAAGTGGCACAACGTGTTGCTGCTAAACCCAACAGCAAAGCATATGGTATTTTAAGCATTCTGGTTCAGGCTTTTTATGATGTGGAATATTTATTTGATGTTCCGCCGGCCAGCTTTAATCAGCCGCCAAAAGTAATGAGTGGTGTAATCAGGCTGAAATTGAGAAGCACGAAATACGAAGTAAAAAGCGAAAAAGCTTTTATAAACCTGGTGAAAACAGCATTTAACCAGCGTATAAAAATGTTACGCAATGCCGTTAAAAGTTTATTTGATGAAACTGTTTTGCAGGACGAAATTTTTAATAAAAGAGCGGAACAATTAAGTATTGACGATTTTGCCGCTTTAACTTTTAGAATGAGATGAAGAAAAAAATAATTATTACCGGAAAAGCACATCATTTTTTGGCAGAAACCTTAGCAAAGAATGGCTATGATGTTATAAATGTACCTGCTATTTCTCAGCAAGAGTTAAAAGGTTTGATAGTGGATGCCGAAGGTATTGTTGCAACTACCAGAATTGAAATTGACAAAGATTTATTGGACAGAGCAACACAACTAAAATGGATTGGCAGATTGGGTAGTGGAATGGATCAAATTGATGTTGATTATGCAATAAGCAAGGGTATACGATGCGTCAACAGCCCGGAGGGAAACAGAAATGCGGTTGCCGAACAAACATTGGGCACATTGCTAAACCTGATGAATTGCATTAATAAAAGTGCAAACGAAGTAAGATTGGGTATTTGGCAGAGAGAAGCAAACCGCGGCGATGAACTGTACGGTAAAACCGTTGGTATTATTGGCTTTGGTAATACCGGAAGTTCTTTTGCAAAATTATTGGCACCTTTTGATGTAACTGTTTTGGCTTACGATAAGTATAAAAACGGTTTTGCTGCCGGATATATAAGGGAGGCAGAGCCGGAACAAATTTTTAAATATGCTGATGTAATTAGTTTGCACGTACCGTTAACTCCCGAAACAATGCACATGGCAAACGAGAACTTTTTTAATGCCTTACACCAAAAGCCTTATTTCCTAAATATGTGTCGTGGTAAGGTTACGGATACGGATGCTTTGATAAAAGCAATTGAACATGATAAGATAAAAGCCGCCGGATTAGATGTTTTGGAGAACGAAAAATTAATAACTTATACTGCAAAAGAAAAAGAACAACTTGCTTTTTTAACACAGCAACCCAACGTAATTGTAACCCCGCACATTGCAGGTTACAGCCACGAAGCTTTTTATAAAATGGCAAAAGTGTTATTAGAAAAATTAGGAATTTGATGAGTAGCAAATAAGGCGTACAAGTGAGTGACACAACCCAAGCCTAATAGTTATATAAAAGCAAGCCTCAAAAAAATATTTTTTTATTTAAAAATTATATATTTGTATTTACTGCAACGCTGCACATTGATGCGGCGTTGTATTTTTTTTCTCTTTTTTAAAACAAAGATCATGAGCGAATACGTAACTAAAGAGACATTTGAAAAGATGAAAGCAGAACTTCATCAAATGAAATCTATCGACAGGCCGGCTGCTTCTAAAGCTATTGCAGAAGCAAGGGAAAAGGGCGACTTGAAAGAAAATGCCGAATATGATTCTGCTAAAGAAGCACAGGGACTTCTTGAAGCCAGAATTAAACAATTGGAGGGAATTATATCTACAGCAAAAATTGTAGACCCTAACACTATTGATACTTCTAAAGTGGCCATTTTAACCAAAGTAACCATTACCAATATGGGTACCAAAAAAACGGTTACTTACCAGATTGTTGGCGAAAAAGAAGCCGATTTAAAAGCGGGAAAGATTTCTGCATCGTCACCTATCGGTAAAGGCTTGCTGGGTAAATCTATTGGAGAACTTGCCGAAGTTCAGGCACCCACCGGCGTACTTAAATTTAAAATTGAAAGTATTTCTATTTAATTAAGATTTACATTGAATATAAAAGCCCTGCAGTTATACTGTTAGGGCTTTTATGATTTTTCAAAGATGTTGGGTGGTTTATAAATCCGGGTTTTTCATGTGTGAAATGTTGTGTACTTTGGCAACAAATGCAATTAAACAGCGAGCATTAATAAAAAGTAAAGGCATCCGATGGCATAAAGAAAAAGTTTGAATGCATTAAGGCTGCTTGTCATCACAAACGATTTTACTTATTAAACGAGTTAAAACGATGTTTATTTTGCAGTAAATATTTTTTTATGAGTATCTTTTCTAAAATAATTGCAGGAGACATTCCATCATACAAAATTGCAGAGAACGATCAATTTTATGCTTTCCTGGATATTTTTCCATCGGCAATAGGGCATACATTGGTAGTACCTAAAATTGAAGTAGATAAATTATTTGACTTGCCGGATGAATACCTGGATGGTATTTTAACTTTCGCAAAGCCTATTGCAAAAGCTATTCAGAATGTATACGGGTATGATCGTGTAAATATTATTACCATTGGGTTTGAAGTGCCTCATGCCCATATTCACTTATTACCGATGAACAGTATGAGTGATATGAATGCTCTGTCTAAGAAACTTAAAATAACTCCCGAAGAGCTACAAAAAGTGCAAGAAAAAATTGTAAAAAATTTATAGTGTGAGAGGTGAATGGTGAAATGTAAGATGGGTGAATATGATTAGAAACCATTTTATATTCTATGCTTCGCTTTTACATTTTACGTCTCACATTTCACTATTTCACCTTCTTCACTCTATGTTCATTCTTGGCAACAAAGTCGTCCCAGCTTTTAAAGCCTTTTGAGGCTTTAAGTAATGGAGATGATGTTTGATAATGATGGCACAATGCAACCGCTAAAGCATCGGTTGCATCGAAATATTGCGGCTTTTCTTCAATATGTAAAATATGCTGTAACATCCGCCACACTTGATCTTTGTCGGAATTACCGTTCCCTGTAATTGATTGCTTTACTTTTTTGGGAGAATATTCTGTAACCGGAATGCCGGTATGCATGGCGGCTGCAATGGCAACGCCTTGTGCTCTTCCCAGCTTCAACATGCTTTGTACATTCTTTCCAAAAAAAGGAGCTTCAATAGCAAATGTATTTGGCTGATATAGTTTAATTAATTCGCACACTTTTGTGTGTATCTTTTCTAATCGTACATAAATATCTTTATGCGGTGTTAGTTTTAAAACGTCCATCAATAAAACCTGTGTATCGGCACCTGTTACTTTTAACAGGGCATATCCCATTAACTGGGTACCAGGATCAATTCCTAAAATTATTTGCGAAGATTTCATTTGTACCGTGAAAATAGTTTATTCTTACCACAAGTTTTTTATCTCGGCCAATCGGCTTTTCTTTGTATGAGATTATATGCAATGCTCAATAAACGCTTTAAAATATTTATTAATTATTTTTTAGGACCTGTTTTATTTATTTGGTTAACGATAGCTATTTACCATCAAATACAATATCAAAAAAACTTTTATGCAACATGGCGTAATACTTTTCAAACATTTTCTGTAAAAGAATGGATAAAATTATACGTTGTTATATTATTAATGTTTATTAACTGGGGTATTGAAGCGAGAAAATGGCAAATACAGATAAGCAGTATTGAGCATGTCTCTTTCTTTCGTTCTTTCAGAGCTGTATTTTCCGGGTTAGCATTTGGGTTTGGTACGTTAAACGGGGTGGGCGAATATGCGGGCAGGGCTTTATATATGCAGGAAGGAAACAGGCTGCGTTCTATTGCAGTTACCATGGTAGGCAGCTTAAGCCAATTGATTGTAACTTTTGTAATGGGGTTGATAGGATTATTTTACCTCAGGTATTTTTTTTCGCAACAGCAAAACATTTTACATGGATTATCTGTTTTTTGGTTTGATGCTTTAATTTGTGCCGTTTGTATTTTTGCTGTTGCATTAATTGCTCTTTATTTTAGTTTGTCGTGGGTAACCAAAGTAGTTGAAAAAATACCGTTTGTATCCCGCTTTGCTTTTTTTATTGAGAAAGTGGAAGACCTTGGCGGCAAAGAATTAACAAGAATTTTATACCTCTCATTTATTAGGTACTTTGTTTTTGTAATGCAATACTTATTATTGCTGCAGATTTTTAAGGTAGATGTTTCTTTTTTGCAGGCAGGATGGTTGGTTTGTATTTTATTCTTAGTATTAACAATCGTACCAACAATTACTTTAGCAGAATTGGGAATAAGAGGCGAGTTAAGTATTCAATTATTTGGATTGATAAGCAGTAATACAATCGGCATTATTTTTACTGCATCGGGTATATGGTTTATTAACAGGGTTATACCTGCATTAGCAGGAAGTTTGTTTATTTTAGGTGTAAGATTATTTAAGAAATAGAAAGTGAAAAAATTTATAGCATTATTTATATCGGTATTATTTTTTTTGAAGTTATCTGCAGGAGACGATTTTTGTGGTATCCGTAATTACGCTTTTCAGAGCGGAGAAAATATTTCCTTTACCGTATTTTATTCTTTCATTGGCATTTACGTAAATGCAGGTAATGCCAACTTTAATCTTACGCAAGAACATTTAAATAATAAACCTGTTTATCATGTTGTAGGATTAGGCAGCTCAAACACACGTTACGACTGGATCTTTAAAGTAAGAGACCGTTACGAAACTTTTTTTGATACCACTAACCTGCAGCCTCTCAAGTTTATTAGAAATGTAGATGAAGGCGGTTACAAAACGATAGAAAACGTAACATTTAACCAACAAACCAATACTGCCGAAACTACTAAAGGCAATTATAAAGTGCCAAATTGCGTGCAGGATGTTTTAAGCTCTATATATTATGCACGAAATATTGATTTCAGTAAGTTTAAGGTAGATGATAAAGTTCCGTTTGATATGTTTTTAGATAATGAAGTATATCATTTATATATCCGTTATCTGGGAAAAGAAACCATTAAAACAAAATACGGAACATTCAGAACCATTAAATTCAGGCCATTACTGGTAAAGGGAACTATCTTTTCCGGCGGAGAAAAAATGAATGTATGGGTAAGCGACGACCCAAACCATATTCCCGTTAGAATAGAAAGCCCTATTGTTGTTGGCACTATTAAAGTAGATATGATGAATTATAAAAACCTGCGTTATCCTTTATCTTCTTTGGTTGCTGTTAATAATTAAACATCTTCTAATTTAAATATTGCTTTTTGCCTTATTCCCTTTTCTGTTTGTTGCAGGGTGCAGCATTCATTTACAGGATCGTGTTCAAAAAATAAAGTGTAATTATTTTCCAAAGCTTCTGTAAGAAATGATTTCTTTTCGTTTAAAGTTGTTAATGGAAACATATCGTATCCCATCACATAAGGCAAAGGGATATGAAAAACAGATGGTAATAAATCTGCCATGTAAACGATGGTTGTTCCGTTGTAATTTATTTGCGGTAACATCATTGCATCTGTATGCCCGTTTACAAAACGAAAAGATAATTGAGGGATAATAGATGATTGAGTTTTGAAGAAAGGTAATAAATTATTTTTATTGTCATCTGTCGTCTGTGCTCTGTCCTCAATCATCTCCACAAATTTCAATTGCCCGCTTTCTTTAATAGGCAAAATATTCTCTTTCAGAAAAGACGCTTTTTCTCTTGCATTAGGTTCTGTAGCCCATTTCCAATGAGCTTCATTGCTCCAGTATGTTGCATTTTTAAAAGCAGGAACAAGTTTGTTGCCAACTTTGTCAATGCTTCCGCCGCAATGGTCAAAATGAAGATGTGTGAGAATTACATCGGTAATATC
>Ga0310914_10001625_pt1 | contig 14607 bp, 14 predicted proteins | sample GREbulkMGAN108_FD_203450 | JGI IMG/M metagenome (GOLD analysis project Ga0310914, IMG submission 203450) | Lab enrichment of tropical soil microbial communities from Luquillo Experimental Forest, Puerto Rico - GRE.bulkMG.AN108 | ecosystem: Environmental > Terrestrial > Soil > Tropical forest >... | reverse complement strand
ATTGGCCGCGAGAACCACAAGATGATGCTCGAGCACTACCAGCAGACGAAGAACCTCCTGGTCAGCTACTCGCCGCGCAAGCTCGGGTTCTTCTAGCCGCTTCGATGGACAGTATCAGCCGCGTGGCTGTCACCCCGGAGGCGGCGGACCTGCTCCGCCGCCTCCGGGCCGAGCACGGCCCGCTGATGTTCCACCAGTCCGGAGGCTGCTGCGACGGCAGTTCTCCGATGTGCTATCCGCTCGGCGAGTTCGCCACGGGCCCGTCCGACGTCCTCTTGGGCACGCTGGAAATCGAGGGCGTGGCGGAGCCGGTGCCGGTGTGGATGTCAGCGGCCCAGTTCGAGTACTGGAGCCACACGCATCTCACTATTGACGTCGTACCTGGTCGAGGCGGGGGCTTCTCGCTAGAGGCGCCGCTGGGCGTCAGGTTCCTCGTTCGCTCGCGCATGCTGAGTGATGAGGAGATGGCCGGGCTCGGCATGACCTGAGCGCGGCCGGGCCGGGCTAGATCAGCCCGAGCTTGCTGGCCGCGTACACCGCCTCGGCTCGGCGCCTCGCGCCGAGCTTGTGCATCAGGTTCGTGACGTGGAACTTCACCGTCGTGTCGGAGATATACAGGCGCTTGCCGATCGCGATGTTGCTCAGCCCCTGTGCGAGCAGGCACAGGATCTCCCGCTCCCGCGGCGTAATCTGTCCAGTGGCCTCCGCGTCGGGCTCGCGACGCAGCCAGCTCACTACGGCGCTGGCACTGTGCGAGTCGAACGCGCTCTCGCCCCGGTAGACGGCGCGGATTGCCCGGACGAGCTCGGTGAGGTCTACGTCCTTCACGACATAGCCCTTCGCCCCCTGCCTGATGGCCTCGCGGACCAGCCACTCGTCCGCGAATGTCGTCAGGACCAGGATCCGGCTCTCGGGATAACGATCCGCGACCTTGCCGCACAGGTCAAGGCCCTCGCAGCCGCCGTCGATGGTGAGCTTGAGATCCAGCAGAACCACATCGGGCCTGGTCTGATCCACCATTGTGATCGCCGGGCCCTCGGCGCCGGCGTCGCCGACGACCCGCAGGTCGGGCTCGCGGTCCAGCATGGCACGCAAGCCTTGACGCACGATGGCGTGGTCGTCAACGATCCCGACCTTGATCTCATTCATCGGCATCTCCCCGGGATATCAGGGACTTGCCCGGCCGGCAGCCGCACCTCCACCGCGATGCCGCCCAGGCCGGCCCGCCTCACGTGCAGCGTCCAGCCCATCTCTCGTGCCCGGGAGGCGATGTCGGCCAACCCGAAGTGATAGCCGCCGCCCGTCCCCGGCACCTCGCCTGCGATGATTTTCCGGAGCGTCTCCGGCCTGCCATGGCCGTCGTCGGCGACGGACAAGGAGACCGCGCCGTCGGCATAGCGCAGCCGGATGACCGCGTGCCTGGCGTCGGCATGAACTGCGCAGTTGAACAGGCACTCGCCGGCGAACAGGTGCAGCCACCGGCGGGTCGCCGGCGGCAACGGCACGGGCCTTCCGCGGATCTGAAGGCTAAGGCGCATCCGGGGTGTCGCACGGGTGTCGAGCAGCCGTCGCAGCATGTCGGGCAGGTCCTCGTCGTCGCCATCGGTGCGCTGGGCCAACTCCTGCAGCGACGAGCGCAGTTCCCTGGCGGCATTGCGTGTCAGCCGTTTGGCCACCGCGAGCTGCTCATGCAGCGGCGATCCGGCGGGCACCTCGCCCATGCACCAGTCGATGGTCAGCCCGGCTGCCAATACCTGCTGAATGACGCGGTCATGCAGTTCCCGCGCTAGGCGGCGCCGTTCCAGGTCCGCGACCGAGTGCCGCGCTCGCCCCTGATCGCCCGGCGGGGACGGCGGCGTGGATCGCGGGGAGGCGGTGAGGTGCGGCGGTCCCGGGGCGGATTGCGGCAGCACGGCGGATTGCAGGGTTGCCAGGGCGGCGGTAGCGGCCATCTCGTCTCTCCTCTCGCTGATGAAGAGACACGGTAAGCGGCCGGTGGTTGGCTAACGGTAGGTCGCGGTACTACGGCTGTCGGCCTGCGCGTACCGCTCGAGCGGCTCGAGATCGTACGGCACCCGCTGGGTGTAGCGGAGCACGGCTGACGGCGGTGACTGGGCGAGCAGCGCGGTGCGCACGGCAACCGCGACGAAGTCGCGGTACTCGGCGATCGCGGGAGAGTCTGACCAGCCGAGCAGCTCGCCGCGGTACCGCTCCACCGCGCCGGGGACGTCGCCGCGGCGGAGGTGGTCGAGGACCTCGCTGACATCGCACCGCACCGGCATGTCGATCCGGTACGGGCGGGAGGTTAGCCGGCGACCGAGCGCCGCGCGCAGGACGGACATCTCCGCTTTCAGCGTCGTTTTGCTGACTGGCCGGTCGCCGTACAGTTGCGCGTGCAGTTCGCCGAGCTCCAGCCCGTCGGAGCTGAGCGCGAGTAGCGCCAGGATCTCGACCTGACGACGTGTGAGCCGCAGCCTCCTGCCGTTCAGCTGAGCGCTGGCGCCGCCGAGCAGCCGCAGATCGAGCACTGCCCGCGGCGCGCCGTCGTCGGGCGCGGGGGCAGCGGCGGCCGTCGCGGCGGGCTGGATCTCACGCTCCACGAGCCTGGCCAGCGCCCCCGCCGTGGCCAAGCCGATCGGATGCGCGCGGTCCCAGGTAGTCGACAAGTCCAGGACGCCGAGCTGGCGCCCGGTACGCGGATCGTGCACGGGCGCCGCCCAGCACACCCAGTCATGCACGCAGCTCGCGAAGTGCTCAGCGGAGTAGACAGTGGCCGTCTGGTCCAGGCGCAGTGCCAGGTCAAGGGCATTCGTTCCGACGCTCTGCTCGTCCCATCGCCCGCCTGGCACGAAGTTGACTTTCTCCGCGCGGCGGCGCATGACCGAGCCGCCGTGCGTCCAGAGGATGCGGGCATCGGGATCGGTGATCGCGACCACCAGGTCACCGTCGGCCGCGACCGCCCGCAGTTCGGCCTCGATTGTCCGCACGGCGACGCAGACCGGACTGGACTCCCATTCGGTCGATGCGTCGCCTGGGTTCGCGAGCGGCGCCTCGTTCACCTGGGGTGAGATGTGCCAGGCTGACCGCTCCCAGCTCGACGCGATCTCCGGCCGGACGTCACCGGATGTGCCGGCCGCCGGCACGCTTGCCTCGCCGACATGGCGATCCCATGCCAGGGTGAGGGACGAGCGCCGCTTGCGCAGCTCCGATGTCCTCATGATCTGCGCCTTTCGCCTGGTCACGTCGTTCCTGCTGGACGGCGGCGAGGACGCCCGCGGGACGTGAGGGCCCAGTATGCCCTGCCCGACCGGGCAGGGCACACCCGGTCGTTGGTCCCTATTTCACGGGACGTTCGGGTAGTTAACGACGGCTGCTGCCCAGACGTAACGTCGGGTGAACCCAAGCCGCCGAAGCCTCGGCCGGCATATGACCAAGCCTCAAGTTAGCACGTTCTCGAGAAGGGAAGGATCCGATGACAGCTCAGCCAGCCCAGCCATGGCTTGGCACGGTTCAGGGGAGGGTGGCGCTGGTCACCGGCGGCACTCGCGGCATCGGCGAGGCCATCTGCCATCGACTCGCCGCCGATGGCGCCGAGATCGCGGCCGGCTACTGGCGCGGCCGCGAGAGCGCGGAGAAGTTCGCCGAGACCATGGCCGCCGAGTACCCCGGACGGCGGATCACGCTGCACGAGGGAAACATCGGCGAGGCAGTGGACTGCCGCAGGGTGCTGCACGAGGTCATCGAGCAGCACGGCCGCCTGGACATCCTGGTGAACAACGCGGGAATCACGATTGACAAGACCGTCGCCAAGATGACCGACGAGGACTGGAACAGGGTCATCGCGGTCAACCTGTCGGGCGCGTTCTTCATGGCCCAGGCCGCCGTGGAGCACATGATCGAGCGCGGCACCGGCCGGATCATCAGCGTGTCCTCGGTCATCGGAGAGACCGGGAACGTCGGCCAGGCCAACTACGCGGCGTCCAAGTCAGGCCTGTTCGGGCTGACCAAGACGCTGGCGAAGGAGGCCGTCTTCCAGCTCAGCCGTGCGCAGCGCCCGGTCGGGGACGGGATCGGGCTGACAGTCAACGCCGTCACGCCCGGCTTTATCGCCACGGACATGCTCGCCACCATTCCCGACAAGGTCCTGGACCGGATCCGCGCGCAGATACCCGTGGCCCGCCTCGGCAGGCCAGAGGAGATCGCCAGGGTCGTCGGCTTCCTCGCGGCGGACGAGTCCGCCTACATCACCGGGCAGATCTGGGCCGTCAACGGCGGCCTGGACATGTGAACACGGATCCGCTGACTGGAGAAATGCGATGGAAAACGCCAGCGATGTCTACGTTTTGTCCGCCACCCGGACGGCGATAGGAAAATACGGCGGCGGCCTCGCCGCGGTCCCGCCGTGCGACCTGGCCGCCACCGTGGTGCGGGAGGCGGTCAGCCGGGCGAGCGTGGACCCGGATGCGGTCGGCCACGTGGTCTTCGGCAACGTGATCCACACCGAGGTGCGGGACATGTACCTGGCCCGCGTGGCCGCGGTGAACGGCGGGCTGGGAGTGCAGACGCCCGCGTTGACGCTCAACCGGCTGTGCGGCAGCGGGCTGCAGGCGATCGTGTCGGCCGCGCAGGCGGTCAGGCTCGGCGACTGCGAGGTCGCGGTCGCCGGCGGCGCGGAGTCGATGAGCCGCGGGCAGTACTGGCTGCCCGGCATGCGCTGGGGGCAGCGGATGCAGGATGGCGCCGTGGTCGACGCCATGGTCGGCGCGCTCACCGACCCCTTCGACGCATGCCACATGGGCGTCACCGCCGAGAACGTCGCCGCCGACTACGGTGTCTCCCGGGCCGATCAGGACGCGCTCGCCGTGGAAAGCCACCGCCGCGCGGCCGCCGCGGCGGACGCGGGGTACTTCAAGGAGCAGATAACCCCAGTAGCGGCGCCGGCCCGCAAGGGCACGGTGACCGTCGACACCGATGAGCACGTCCGGCCTGGCATTTCGCTTGACGACCTGGCGCGGCTGCGGCCGGCCTTCGCCGGCGACGGCACCGTCACCGCGGGCAACGCTTCCGGGATCAACGACGCCGCGGCGGCCGTCGTGCTGGCCGACGGGGAGTTCACCGAACGGCACGGGATCAGCCCCCTCGGGCGGCTGGTCGCCTACAGCCACGCTGGGGTCGAGCCGCGGATCATGGGTATGGGACCCGTGCCCGCGACGCGCAGGGTCCTGGAGAGAGCAGGGCTCAAGCTTGACGACATCGACCTCTTCGAGGTCAATGAGGCCTTCGCCGCCCAGGCCCTTGCCGTCGTCCGGGAGCTCGGCCTGCCGGAGGACCGGACCAATCCGAACGGCAGCGGCGTATCGCTTGGCCATCCGATCGGTGCCACTGGCGCCATCCTCACCGTGAAGGCACTGTATGAGCTGCGCCGGACCGGTGGCAGGTACGCGCTGGTCACGATGTGCATCGGCGGCGGGCAGGGCATCGCCGCGATATACGAGCGGTGCTAGCGGGCGGGCTTGGCAGCGCGAGCCGGGCGAGCGACAATACGGCCACGAAGGCGGACAGAACGCATCGGGGAGGTCACTGTGAGCGTCCAGGAATCGTCGTGGCAGGCCGGGGCGCAGGCCAGTGAGGCGCTCGGCCCGGAGGTGGGGCTGCTGGCCCGGCTGGACCCGGCCGATTTCGGCGTGTCGGTGCTGGCGGCGCTGATCCGGGCCGCCGGGCGGCCGGCCGAGGCGGGCCGGGCCTGGCTGCGGTTCGGGTCGGCGATGGCGCTGGCGGGGCCGGCGGCGGTGGCCCGCTGGGCCGGGGCCGGCACGCCGCCGCCGGTGCCGGCCGAGGAGAAGGACCGGCGGTTCGCCGACCCGGCCTGGGATGGCAACCCCGGGTACTTCGCGCTGCGGCAGGGCTACCTGGCGGCCCGGCGGCTGGCGGAGGAGCTGCTGGCGGCCGGGCGCGGCGACCCGCTGGCCGATGCCAAGGCGCAGCTGGCGGTGGGCTTCGCGTTCGACGCGCTGGCCCCGACCAACTTCTTGCCGGGCAACCCGGCCGCGCTGAAGAAGGCGTTCGAGACCGGCGGCGCGTCGGTGCTGGCCGGGGCGCGGAACTTCGCCGGCGACCTGGCGCGCAACGGCGGCCGGCCGCGCCAGGTCGATGTCTCGGCGTTCGAGCTCGGCCGGAACCTGGCGGCGACGCCGGGGCGGGTGGTGTTCCGCAACGAGCTGATGGAGCTGATCCAGTACGCCCCGCAGACACCGCAGGTCCATGCCACCCCGCTGCTGGCCAGCCCGCCGTGGATCAACAAGTACTACGTGATGGACCTGGCGCCCGGGCGGAGCTTCATCGAGTGGGCGGTCGCCCGCCAGCGGACGGTCTTCGCGATCTCCTACCGCAACCCCGACGCCTCGATGCGCGGCGTCACGCTGGATGACTACCTGATCGGCGGGCCGCGGGCCGCGCTGGAGGTGATCGGCGACATCACCGGCGCGCCCAGAGCCGACATCGCCGGGCTGTGCCTGGGCGGCGCGCTGACCGGCATGCTGGCCGCCTACCTGGCCAGGACCGGGGACGAAAGGCTCGGCACGGTCACGCTGCTGAACACGCTGCTGGACTACAGCGAGCCGGGCGTGCTGGGCGCCTTCGCCGACCCGCGGACCGTCGCCCGGCTGGAGCGGCAGATGGCGCGGACCGGGGTGATGGACGGCAGCCAGATGGCGGTCACGTTCGACCTGCTGCGGGCCAACGACCTGCTGTTCAACTACGTGGTGTCGAACTGGCTGATGGGCCAGTCGCCGCCGGCCTTCGACATTCTCGCCTGGAACGCCGACAGCACCCGGCTGCCGGCCGCGATGCACTCGTTCTACCTGCGCTCGCTGTACGGCCGCAACGAGCTGGCCCGGGGGGAGCTGGAGCTGGCCGGGCAGCGGCTGCAGCTGGCCGACGTCAAGCAGGACGCCTACATCGTGGGGGCGGTCAACGACCACATCGTGCCCTGGACGTCGTCCTACAAGGCGACCGGGCTGCTCGGCGGGCCCGTCCGGTACGTGCTGTCGTCCGGCGGCCACATCGCGGGCATCGTCAACCCGCCCGGCCCGAAGGCCTGGTACCAGACCGCCGAAACCAACCCGCCGGACCCGGCCCGGTGGCGGGCCGGCGCGCAGCGTCACAGCGGCTCCTGGTGGCAGGACTGGGCCATCTGGGCCGGCGCCCGGGCCGGCGACCTGGCCGCCCCGCCCCCGATGGGGTCGAAGCGCTACCCGCCGCTCGGCGCGGCGCCGGGCGACTATGTCCGGGGCTGACGCTCAGCGAGCAGGCGTCAGGCGTCGCTGACGGCCAGGACGACGTTGCCGATCTTCTGCTGCGTCTCGACGTAGCTGGCCGCTTCGGCCACGTCCTCGATCGGATAGACCCTGTCGATGACCGGCCGGTAGCTGCCCGCCTCCATCAGCTCCTTGATCAGGACGACATCCTTCTGGGTGTAGCGAGGCGGCAGCTTGAACATGACTTTCCGGTCTCCGAAGCGCGAGGTCCAAAAGCCCAGCAGCAGATTCCGGAAGCCATCGGTGGCCAGGTAGGTTCCGCCGGGTTCGATCAAGTCCCGGCAATGGGCGAATGATTCCTTGCCGACGGCGTCGAATACCGAGAAGTACCGCTCGCGATCGGAGGTAAAGTCCTCCTTCGTGTAGTCGATCACGCGGTCGGCGCCTATCGCCGTTACGGCCTCGGTTCCCTTGGGGCCGCAGACCGCCGTGACCTCGGCGCCGAAGTGCCTGGCCACCTGCACTGCGGCGGTGCCGATGGCGCCGGAGGCGCCATAGACCAGAACTCGCCGTCCCTGCAGCGGCCCCGCCAGCCGCAGGCACCACAGAGCGTTGAGAGCGCCGTCGGTAGCCGCCGCCGCCTCCCCGAAGCCCATGCCCTCAGGCATCGGCGCCACCAGGCCCGTTTCCGGGACACAGGTGAACTCGGCGTGGCAGCCGAACCCAAGGCCGGTGTTGCCGAAGACGCGGTCGCCGGCGCCGAACCCGGTGACCGCCGGACCGGTCGCCGCTACCTCGCCCGCGAACTCGCTGCCGAGGATCGGCTGCCGCGGCCGGCGGATACCGGACACCAGCCGGCTCACGCCGCTGATGACAAGGCCGTTGCTGCGGTTGGCTTCACGGGTGTGGCAGTCCAGGCGGTTGACAGTGGTGGCGCGGATCCGGACCAGGAGCGCGTCGTCCCTGGGAGCCGGCCGCTCCACCTGTTCGATGCGGAGGACGCCGGGCGGCCCGTAGCGGTCGTAGACGACGGCTTTCACTGGACTCTTCCGGCGGAGGCCTGGACGGCATAGGCGCGCAGCTCGTCCGGTGCCTGCGGGTGGCCCTGCAGCCAGCGGCGGACGATCTGGGCTACCTCGTCCGGGGCCGCGTCCTGCCAGTGGCCGAGCCCGTGCAGGGCGGCCCATTGGCACGCGGCCGAATCCAGCGCCAGCGTCGCCTCCAGGACCTTGATGACCTCGCGCACGGTGTCCTCGCGGCCGTGCGCGATCGGGGCGATGTCCCAGAACATGTAGCAGACATAATCCAGCTGGTGCAAAGGCTGCCCGGTCTCCGCCGTCTTCCAAGGGCGGGCGTACCCGGGGCGCGCCTCGCGCAGCCGCGGGGCGAGCACCTCGGCGAACAGCGTGACGATCGAGCGCAGCCCGGCCGCGCGCAAGGCGAACGGCACCTGGTCATCCCCGAGCACCCTGATGTCTCCGCCGGCGGACCACACGATCGCATCCAGGCCGTAGCCCACCTGCTCGTCGGAGTAGGGCCGCAGCAACGTCCCCGCGTCGCTGAACAGGCGCCGGATCCGCTCGGCCTGCGCCACCGGGGTATCACCCTGCTCGTAGCGCAGGGTCCATTCCGTCGGCCGGCTGTCCCCGAGATACCAGTCGAACTCGTCAGCCCCCCGGTCGAACAGGTGCTCCAGCCAGGCCTCAAACGCATCCATCAGGCATGTCCAAGCTGAACAACCAGTAACGGCCGCCCCGGCAGCGGCGCAGATGCGCACATCGTAACCCTTGCAGTCGTGACGAGAGTGCCGTGACGCATCGCGGCATGTCCGTTTCTCTCAAGACCCTGCTAGTCTCGCGCACCGATGATTGACTGCAGCATCACCGGCCAGAGACTGAGGAGCCGACCATGAAGCCGCGCATCCATGTCATCACCCTCGCGGTAGCTGACCTCGGCCGCGCCCTGACGTTCTACCGCGACGGGCTGGGCTTCCAGACCGAAGGGCTGATCGGTGCCGAGTTCACAGGGAACCATGCCGTTCCCGACGGGACCACGGCGGTGTTCCACCTCGACGGCGGGCTCATGCTGTCGATTTATCCGCGCTCCGAGCTCGCCAAAGACGCCCTGGTCCCGCTGACCGCTGCGAAGCCCGGCGAGTTCAGCATCGGGCATGTAGTGGCTAGCCGGCCCGAGGTCGACGAGGTCATCGCACAGGCCCAGGCTGCCGGGGCAACCGTCACCGGCCCACCTCACGACCGGCCCTGGGGCATCTACTCGGGATACTTCCAAGATCCCGACGGCCACCTCTGGGAGGTCATCTGGAACCCCGCGCTCGACCTCGCCTCGTCCTGAGCGGCGCGATCTGGTTCGCTCTGGTCTTGACCCTTCAGCGGGAAGGCCATGACGATGGTGCGGTCCGTCGATACAAGGGAGTATCGAGATGGCGCGTCCAGATGAAGAGGGCAGTCCATCCGGCGAGACGCCGATCTGGGAAGAACCGGTTCGGGGGTTCTATACCGACCCCGGGCAGTTCGTCACCCTGTCCGGGCTCGACTTGCTCCGCAGCATGCTCGAGAGCGGCCTTGGCCCCCCCGTTCGCTACCTCTTCGGGCTCGGGCTGACCTCCGTCGAGCCCGGCGGCGTGACGTTCACCATGCCGGTGACCGACTGGCTGCGCATCCCCCAAGGAGTCGTTTCCGGCGCCACCCTCGGCATCCTCGCGGACGCGCCGCTGGGATGTGCGGTCCAGACCGCCTTGCCTCCCGCTACACCGTTCACCACGGCCGAGATCTCGTTCAAGTTCCTGCGCACCGTAGTGCCGCAGAGCGGGACGCTGACGGCCAAAGGCCGGCTAATCCATGCCGGCAAGACCACCGGCGTGTCTCTGGTCGAGGTCACCGACCAGGTGGGCCGCCTGGCTGCGGTGACGAGCACCCGGTGCGCGATCCTGCCGCGGGTCGAGGTGCCGTGGGAGGTCATCGAGCAGGCGCTGAAGAACCCGCCCCGTATCCGGGAGCCGGACTGGCCGTCACCCCATCCCTACGAACGGCCGGTGGCAGGCGAGGTGCTGTCACAGGAGATCTGGGACGGCACCGACGGCCTCGCCGTGATGCAGTCCCTGGTCACCGGTGATCTGCCGGCCCCCCCGCTCACCCATTTGTGCGGGATCGCTCCCCTGGAAGCAGACGCGGGCACGACCACCTGGAAGATGCCAGCCAGCGAGTGGCTGTGCGCGCCCGTCCAGGGAAGGCTGTACGGCGGCGCCATAGCCATGCTCGCCGGCACGGCCATCGACTGCACGGTGCAGACGACCCTCCCGGCCGGTACGGCGTTCGCTCCGGTGGACCTCAAGGTGTACTTCCTGCGCCCGGTTGCACCCGACGGGCGTGATCTGGTGGCGCGGGGAACTGTGATGCATCGTGGCCGCAGCATTGCGATCGGCACATCGGACGTGTTCGACGCTGACGGCAAGAAGGTTGCCGTCGCGACCGGATCGGCCGTGATCCTGCCTGGGCGGCCGGCCACCGTAACACCTGAGCTGACGCTGCCATATCTTGACGGGGGCGAAACATAGTGACTTCGCCGGGCCGATCGTCCCCTAGCGGCCGTCCAGTGTCCTGCTCCTGGCTGGCTTTCGATAACGCGAAGGATTGTACGGGCTATGGGTCGAAGGATCTTTCGCGTTAGTTCGATCGTGGCTCCGTCATCATCCAGAGATGTGCGACGGAGCCCGGCCAGCGCGGTGCTTCCCGCCGCGCGATCGGTTACGGCCGTACTCCGGGACCCGACACGGGCGTTTGATTCAGAACGAGCGTCTGCTGGCCGTCCCGCACATATCCCTCGTACTGGATGGTGCCGGCGTTGAGCAGGCGTTCGTTAACCAAGATGGCGGTGACGCCGTCCTGGGACGGGAACGTGAACGCGATGTCCTGCTGCCCGGCCGCGTCGGTAACGTGCCGGAGCGAGACGCCGGGCACGTCAGCGAGCGCATAGAACCAGGTCGCGTTCAGGGACGGGTAGTTCCCGTATCCGGTGAGCACGTTCGCTGCCACGTTGACCGCGTTGCAGTCGCCACTCACATCGGCGCAGCCGGTGCTGTAGGTGTTGAGCTTGTCCAGCAGCGGCCGGGGGTATCCGGGCAGCGCCGGCGTGCTGGCGGACTGCCCCCGGGGGGAGGGCGGGTAGACCAGGCTGTAGCCCGGCCCGGCCGGCATCAGCCACTGCTGCGACGCCGCGCAGGGATCCGTCCGCTGGCACACCTTCAGGGTGCCGTTCACGTACTGTGCCTGCGCCGAGTCATCGGCGGTCGCCCAGATCTGCTGGTCCTTGCCGCCGGTGCGCAGGTCCCGGTACAGCCACTGGCCGGGCGCGACGGAGCGGATCTTGGGCGGGTTGATCAGGTACTGCTGGAAGTGGTCGATTTGCTCGGCGGCCAGCTCGGCCGCGCTCGGCGGTGCGGTAGACGGCTGGGTGCTGCCCAGTTCGGCGACGAGGTACTCCTTCAGTATCGCGGTCTCGATGTCTGGTGCTGGCCGGCTGGAATCGACGCCCCAGCTCCCCTGGGCGAGCAGATGGTAGTCCGACGCGTCCAAGATGATTTCCTGCTTGACGCTCTGCCCGGTCTGCGGCAGCACGAAGGCGACCCCGGCCCGGCCGGCGATGTCCTTGACGTGATCTTTCACCTGGACCATCGGGATGAGCGCGAGCGCGTGGAACATCTCCGCCTCTAGCGTCGGCGGCAGCACCATCCCGAACAGCATTGACCTGATCTGGGAGAAGTCCACAACGCTCTTGTTGTCAGTCTTGGCTGGATCCTGGCTTACGAAGTACGCGTCGAGCTTGGCCGGGTCGCGCGGCAGCGAGCCGAGCTTGCTATACGGGAAGATCGGGTCGCCTATGATGCCGGCGTTGTAGTTGAGCGTGCCGTCGGCGGTCATCCAGCCGTGCTGCACAACGGGGTTATGCGCTCTAGCCGGGAGGCGGAACCGCACAGGGAACCGGAGGCTTCTCTCGGTCACCTCATAGACCCACTGCCCGGCGGGTACGGTCGGCCTGGCCAGCGCCGCCGCGGCGGCACGGTCGGCGAGCAGCTGAACAGTAAGCACCGGCTGGTGGACAGGTCGCACCGGTTGGGGGGCAGTTCGCGCCGGCTGGCCGGACGGCAGTACCGCCACCGTGACGCCGACCGCCAGTCCAGCGGCCAGCGGCACGGCGATGGCCAGGCGCCATACCGGCCGAAGTCGGCGGAGTCGTCGACGGGGTCGCCGGTGATGTGGCGGTGCCGGGTCTGTGGCCGGAACGGCTGGAACGGGCGCGGCCATGATGTGGGCCGCTAGCTCGTCGTAGGCGGCCGGGGATATCAGCCGGGCAATGGTGACGTCGGTGACGGGCGTGATCTGGGTGAGGTCGATGTCTGGCATGGATGCCGTCCCTTCAGTGCCAGCCGGAGCTGATGACCTGGAGTTCGGCGGCCAGGCGGGTTCGGGCACGGTGGATGCGGATGCGGACCGCGTTACGGGAACAGCCCAAGACGGTTGCTATCTGGCCGTAGTCCAGGCCCTCCCAGGCGCTGAGCGTGAGCACCTCGCGCTGATCCTCAGGCAGACGCCGCAACGCTGCGGCGATCCTGGCGGATTCGCCGTCGTACTCGGGCGGTAGATAGAACTGCGCTAGTTCGGTTCCTAGCCGGGCGGCGAGGGCGGTGCGGCGGCGTTCTCCCCGGTTGTGGTTGGCCAGTGCGTTCCTGGCAACCCCGAAGAGCCACAACCGGGCGTCCGGGCCGGATGGGATCTGGTCCAGCTTGCGCCAGGCGACCAGGAACGTCTCAGCGAGAATGTCGGCGGCATCGTCCGGGCTTAGGGTCCGCCGCAGCGCATAGCCGAGAACGGGTGTGCGGTAGGCGGCATAGACCGCCTCGAAACGCGCCTGCCGCTCACCCATACATGCCTGGGCAGGACTTCGCATGCATGCTCCACATCAAGGTTGACTGTCGCTGACACTCACCACACGTCCGCCTGACGCCAGGGCATTTCAAAGGTTTCCGAGGTATAACCGGATCCGTCGAGCTTGTGCGACGGGCACAACAGTAGTCGGCCCCCGGCTCGTGCCCCGCTGATATCCGTCTGCCCAGCGACGCGGCGTGCACAGAACCGAAGGCGCCGCAGACAAGGCGCCGGTCCTGTTCGCGGTCCTGGGCAGGCTCATCGGAACCGGATACCAGCAGGCCCCGGCGCACGATGCCCGCCAGCGCATCCTCGCGTTCTTCAGCACGCATCTGCGCCCCGGGGCTAGCAGCCGAGGCTGACCGTCTGATTCGCTGGGGGCAGGGCCCGGTCTGGTCCTGAGATCCAGCCCGAGGTATTCAGGTTGGCGGGCACGCCCCCCCACGGTGAGCCGCTGGGGAACACGTAGCGCAGCCTGGAGTACGCGCGCGTCTTCCCGGCGCAGGAGACGATCTTCGACGCGATAAGCCTGATGGGTGCCGTGGTGTAGGAGCCGGTGTGACAATCGGAGTAGGCGCACAGGTCGACCGTGGCCGTACCCGTCGCGGTGGCCGCCGGTTTCCCCCAGGCCGTCCACTTCAGGTCCCGGGCGGTGATGTCGGCGGTCTCGCAGACCACCACCACTACGTCGGGCCGCACCTGCGGGCTGTAGCCGCAGAACGACATCGTGACCGGCGGCGCGGCGGGCCTGGCCTCCTGACCGCACGCGGTCAGGAGCAGCAGCGAGAGCAGAGCGGTCACCGCGGCAGCGCGTGGCGTGCTGGCTAGCACGTCATCCCCTGTTCGCTGCCAAGGTTACCGCTCATATTTAGACTAGGGTAATGCTCTATGGCCACTACGTCGAGACTACCGTTAAGGAGTTACCAGAAAAAGATGTCTTCAGGTAACGACAGGGTACTAGCCACCGCAGGCCGCGATCCCGGCTCGCGGGCCCCCGCCCCAGGCTCGCTGCGGCTCGTCCAGGCGCTGGTCAACACCCTGAACGCGGAACTGGGCCGGGACTTGCTCGGCACGGCGGCGGAAGCCGCGCGATGGCTCGGGGCAGCGGGCCTGCTGCCCGCGGGCTCGCTGCTCACCGGGGCCGAACACCGCGGGCTGGTGGAACTGCGCGAGGCGATCAGGCAGGTGCTGGCGACACACACCGACCGGCGGGAAGACGCCGAGGCCGCCCGGCGGCTGACCGTGGCGCTGGCGTCCTGCCGGCTGGCCCTGGCCATTGACCTCGCAGGCGGCGTGTGCCTGGCGAGCGCCGACGGTGATCCCTTCGCCCGGGTGATCGGCGGTATCGCGATCGCGATCGCCGAGGCGGGCGCGGTCGGCACGTGGCCGCGCCTGAAGAGCTGCCCCGG
>Ga0310914_10001624_pt1 | contig 14607 bp, 9 predicted proteins | sample GREbulkMGAN108_FD_203450 | JGI IMG/M metagenome (GOLD analysis project Ga0310914, IMG submission 203450) | Lab enrichment of tropical soil microbial communities from Luquillo Experimental Forest, Puerto Rico - GRE.bulkMG.AN108 | ecosystem: Environmental > Terrestrial > Soil > Tropical forest >... | reverse complement strand
GTTCCGTCCGGCGGTAAAGTACATCCATATAAAACAAAGTTTTGTAAAGCCATTGAAATGAAAAAATTTCTAATGGAACAATTGGCTATCCCAGAAAATGCAATCATCATAGATCCTCATGCAAGGCACACCACAACAAATATGCGCAACACGGTAAGGCTTATGTATCGTTACGGAATGCCTTTTTCCAAACCGGGAATTACCTGCACCACAAAGGGGCAAAGCAGCATGATTAGTAGCACTTTAATTGCAAGATGTTTAAGAGAATTACAGGAAGCACCGTATAAAAACGGCATGCGACTAAGCGAAACCGAAGTTGAGTTCTATCCACTGATTGAAGCGTTGCACATTAATCCGTTGGAACCAATGGATCCTTAATTACAACAATACTCATTAACACATGAAAAAAATATTCGCTCCATTAATAATGGTATCGTGCATCTCCATTGCATTTATGCAATCGGATATAAATATGCAATTGGTAAAAGCTGCTTCCGTCGATTCTTTGGGTGCTTGCCAGGGTGCTTCATTTCAGAAAGGAAAACTGTTTTTGTATGGCGACAGGGAAGTAGGTATGATTAGAGAATATAAGATTGAGGGAGATAGCATCATCTATCAAAACAATGAAATAAAACTAACCATAAACGGTAAAGATGTAATTAATCATCCTACCGGTATTGCAGTACACTCCAATATGCCAACATTTATCGGCAACAGCATTCGCCTCAATCCTGAAGGTACTTTATGGAAAGCAGTTATTTATTCTGTTAATTGGGAGCATCTGCAAAAAACAAAAACACTGGATGAAAATTTATTAAACACAATTGAAGATGATACCTGCATACAAGGTACAAGACCGGAGTATGTTGAATATAAAAACAAATGGTACGTAGCTACCGCAGATTACGGCGATAAAACAAATGAAGTACGGTTATACGATCCTGCATTGTTAGCTACAGCAAAAAAAACATCAGATAAAAAAGTGTTATATAAAAAATTCTCATGTACACCATGGGTTCAGAACCTTCAATGGATACCTGAAAAAAACATACTTGTTCTTATTCAAAATCAGATAGAAGGAAAAAAATGGCGGTTTACTTACATAGACCTTGCCCAATCTATTGAAAGCGGTAAGCAAGCAACTATTAAAGTAATAGATATAAATGAAAGATCTGATGAACTGGAAGGCTTCACATTTTTAAATAATCTCAACAAAGGCATTGCTGTTACCTCTTCCCGAAAAAACAATGCAAACATGATGAACATTAAATGGTAAACAAATAATTAACAGTATAAAAAAACAAAGCTTATGAACACATTATTACAATTTTCGAAATTACAATTCAAGCGGTTATGCTTCATTGTATTATTGATGGTTTCTGTTTCCGTACAAGCGCAAAACGATAAAAAAGTTTCGGGAATAGTGACAGATGAAAACAACAAACCTTTACAGGGTTTAACGGTTTTTATTAAAGGAACAAAAAAAGCAACGGTAACCAATAGTGATGGCAGTTATACTATTACAGCCGGCAAAGGAAGCATATTAATATTTTCTCATACAGGTTATATATATCAGGAAGTTGCAGTTGGCAACAGCAACAATGTAAATATAAAAATGAAAGAAGATATTAAAACACTGGAAGAAGTATCTGTTGGTTATCAAAGATTACGCAAAAGCGATTTAACAGGTGCTGTATCGAGTGTTAAAGCAAAAGAATTAAACCTCTCGTCGCCAACTTTAGGCCAGGCTTTAGTAGGTAAAGTTGCGGGTGTGCAAGTATCGCAGGTAAGTGGTGCACCTTATTCAGGCACAAAAATACGTGTACGTGGCATTGGCTCTATCAATGCAAGTTCGGAACCATTGTATGTGATAGACGGATATGCAATTGGAGGTAATATTAGCCAAGGGCAAGGCAATGCAGGCAATGCTACAAATGGTTATAATCCTGCAACATCGGGTAATGATATTTTTATTAATCCTGATGATATTGAATCTGTTGAAGTATTGAAAGATGCTGCTTCTGCTGCTATTTATGGTTCAAGAGCGGCAGCCGGTGTTGTATTAATTACAACAAAAAGAGGGAAACAGGGAACAGGAAAATTTGAATATGATTATCAGCTTAGCAATCAACAATTAGCGCATAAAGTTAAATTATTAAACGGGCCTCAATTTGCCGATTTGTTTGTTGAAGGAAGAAATACGAATTACAGAGATATCCTTATTTCAAAAGGAATAACATGGAACGATACTTATTATTCCGACGATAATGCAACACGCTTAACAAAATCCGGGCAAACGGCAACAGGTTGCTCTGTATGTATTTTGAAAGATATTTATGACTTTGCATCTCAAAAAGTAATTCAGCCAAAATATAATACAGACTGGCAGGATGTATTGTATCAAAACGCAATAGTACAACGCCACAATCTTTCTTTTTCTGGTGGCACCAATAATACACGTTATTTAATCAGTGGCGGGTATTTAGATCAGCCCGGTATATTAAACAGTACTTATCAGAGAAGAATAAATTTAAGAGCAAACATTGATGCGGATGTATCAAAAAAATTAAAAACATCTGCAAGCGTATTTGTTACCAATACCAACAACAGAGAAGTACAGGAAGGTCGTTTTAACAATGGCCCTATTTTAGGTGCATTGGTATATATGCCTATTTTCCCGGCATTTAATCCGGATGGCACATTGGTAACTGCCGATAAAGGTGCAGGTGCACAAACAGATGGCTATGCCTATGCATTTCAGGGAATAGAAAATCCGTTGGCGTTGGCGCAACGTGTAAATATTACCCGCAAAGGAACAAGATCTACCTATAATGTAAATGCCACTTATGAAATTATTAAAAACCTTTCTGCAAAAGTAAATTTAGGGGGTGAAACTTATAACGAAAAATACGAATATTATTATCCTACTAATTTAAGTAATGGAATTAATCCTCCCGGTTCTTCTCAATCCATCTTGGCAGCAAATGCTTCTGCACAAACACTATCAAGTCAGGATGCTTTGGCAGAGTTTACTTTAAATTATAAAAAACAAATAGGCAAACACAATTTTGATGCATTTGCAGGATACACTGCCCAGGAAACTAATACAGATATTGTTGCAGTTGCATCAAAAGATTTTACAAATGATTTAGTTCCTGAAATTACAGCAGTGGGTTCTGTTCCCGGCGATTTTTCTATATTATCCAATACCGGTAAAACAACCACCACACTCATCTCTTATTTAGGACGGGTAGTTTATAATTTTGACAAACGTTATTTCTTAACAGGTTCTTTCCGGGCAGATGCTTCTTCTCGTTTCGGGCCTCAAAACAGATGGGGAAGATTTGGTTCAGTGTCTGCAGGATGGACAGTTTCTAACGAATCGTTTTATCATAATTGGTTAGGAAAAAATTCTACTTTAAAAGTAAGAGCAAGCTGGGGTTTAACAGGCAATAACAATATTGGTAACTATCAATATCAACAAAACTTAACCGGTTCCGGCGGACAGGTTTTTGGCAATACCGTTTATAATGCTACCTGGGCAGGTGGTATAAAAGATGCAAAGCTGGGTTGGGAATCTACAGCACAATATAATTTTGGTATAGATGCAACTACGCTTAATAACCGGTTATCGGTAATGTTTAATTATTACATCAGTAAATCGTATAACTTTTTGTATAATCAAAGTTTATCTGCCTTATCAGGTGCTACATCAATCTTAACAAATCTCAGAAACTCTAACATTCATAATAACGGGTTTGATTTACAATTAGATTTAAAAGTAATTCAATCAAAAGATTTCAATTTAAACTTCAGCGGGAATATCACTGCCAATAAAAACAAAGTTATCAGCTTGGGTGGTGCAAGTGAGATACAAACAAATGGTGCAGAAAGAAGTTATATTACACATATTACAAGAGAAGGAGACCCTGTAGGTTCTTTTTACGGATTGAGAGTGGCAGGTATGGTAAGGCAAAGCGATATGGCTAACATTAATGCAGACCTTGCTGTTTATAAAGCAAACGGAAATAAATTTCCATCGGGATATAAATTACTCGGAAAACCAATTTCAACATATTCAACTACTCCGTTAAATCCGGGTGATTTATATTTTGTAGATAAAAATGGCGACGGACTTATTACCGATGCAGATAAAGATATTATCGGCACACCTTATGCAAAATATACGTATGGTTTTGGTATTAACTTAAATTATAAAGATTACGATTTAAGTGCTTCTTTCAATGGTTCTAAAGGCAACCAAGTTCTTGACGGGCAAGATTATTATATCAGAAACATGGAAGGTTCCGGAAACAATTATGCGGTTGTAGACCAACGTTACCGCAGCGAAGCTCAGCCGGGCAATGGCCACGAATACAGAGCTTCCCGTGGCGGCTCTCAAAGTAACAGTACCCGTTTGTCCGATTATTATTTACAGGATGGTTCTTTCTTCAGATGTACCAATATAATGTTGGGTGTTAATCTTTCAACATTAGAAATCGCTAAGAAATTAGGAATAAGCGGATTGAGATGGTATGTTTCTGTTGATAATGCATTTACAGTTACAAAGTACCTGGGATATAACCCTGAAGTTGATTTTAATAACGGCGCAAATTTAACTCCGGGTGTAGATTATGGTAAATATCCGTTAGCACGTTCCTTTAATACGGGCGTAAAAATTCAGTTTTAAACAAATACAATAAATATAAAAATAAATGTATGCGTAAAATATTTTTTTCAATTACAGGTTTATTCTTTTTAATAACAATAAGCAGTTGTAATAAATCTTTTGTTGAACAATCCAATCCAAACTCTCCTTCTGTTGATAACGGTTATCAAACCGAAACAGATATTGCTACAGGTGTTAGTGGCGTATACCAGGCTTTAAGAAGTTCTAATTGCGTTGGCGAAGGTGCACAGTTATGGACAGACGACAGGGCAGATGATGTAAACACAACAGACAACCAATCTAATAACGGCGAGCCTTTTCAGTTCACTGCATTTTCTTTAGTACCAAGCAACAGTTATTTACAAAGTCACTGGACTGCACTGTATACACCCATTTCAAGAGCCAATTTAATATTATCGGTTATTAACAAAATTAGTTTTGCAAGTGATGCCACTAAAAATCAGTATATCGCAGAATTGAAATTTATAAGAGCTTACATGTATTATAATTTGGTAAGAGAATTTGGGGCTGTGCCTTTGGTAACAGACAGGTTAACAACAATAGATCAATCTGCTGCTCTTACTTTCAGAGTATCAAGAGACAGTATCTATAATCAAATAATTACAGATTTAAAAGATGTTTTAAACAGCAGTTTACCTGTTACTCAATCCGCTGCCAACAAAGGGCGGGTTTCTTTGCAAGCTGCCAATGCAGTTTTAGGCCAGGTATATTTAACAATGGCTACAAATTTAGACGCATCAAAAGCAACTGAAAATTTAAACAACGCCAAAACTTATTTGCTGGCATGTTTCAATCAAAAAACATTTACCAATCTTTCAGATATACCTTATACAGATGTATTTGATGTAAATAAAAAATCTACCTGCCCCGAAATAATCTGGCAGATAGTTTACAAACAGGGAGATGCAAATTATTCTTCTTCACTTGCTAAAAATAATCAGGCAAAAGGCGATGGTACTTATATCTCTTTATATCCTTCGCAAAGTACAGGCGGATTATTTACAAAAGATTTATTAAACGAATTTGAAACCGGTGATATACGCACCAATTTCTCTATCAGGTATGTTGCAGCCAATGCAGGTTATTATATTTCCAAATTCAGAGATAACAGTGCAACTGCAGGTACTTTGGGTTATGGCGGTAACGACTGGATTTTAATAAGATATGCCGATGTTATTTTAAACCTTGCCGAAGTATACATGTATTTGAACGATAATACAAATGCAGTTAAATATCTGGATATGGTTCGTACAAGAGCCAATATGCCAACGTATGCAACCATGGTTACCGATCCTGTTTATGCTGCAAAATATCCTACATTAAAATTGGCAATACTGCACGAAAGAAGAATTGAGTTGGCATTCGAACATCATCGCTGGCACGATCTTACGCGTTTCTTTAACGCAACAGATTTGGTTGCATTTTTTCAATCCAAAAATCAGGCAAATTACGATAACTCGCCTTTAACCAATTGCACTACCAAAGATTTTTATTTTCCTATTCCTTATAACGAGTATAAATTAAATCCTGTAAAAATGTATCAAAATCCGGGCTATTAAGCTTGTTATTTTTTATACAACTAAAAAGGCCGGTTCTTTTGAACCGGTCTTTTTTTATTATGTGCCCGACAATAGAGTTATCAATCAACTACCGTTGCGTCGCACACTTGTACGGCAGTAACAATAGCTGCCAAAGTTGGCGTGTGGCTTACAACATATTATTCTTTTAATATAATTGATGATACAAAAGAACAGACGTAATAGTGTTCCGTCTGCTCTTTTATCTTTAACTTATTCAGCTTTTAATCCCAATGCTTTAATATAGCCTGTATTGGGTTTGCTGTTCTTAAACTTACAGTTCTCAATAAATTGATACCATGCTTTTTTAGCTGCAACCAAATCGGCCGGTTTTGCTTTTCTGATAGCTTCAAAATTATCTCTGTTGGCAGCAGCATAATCAATAATAGCCTGATAACCTTCCGGTTGGTTAAATGTTACAATACCGCTGGTATTATTCATTTTTTTATAGGGCCAGTAATGCCAGCCGATATTATTTTTTTCAAGTAATATTCTAAAGTCTTCTACCCATTTATCTTCATTCTCTCCTGTTTCGCCGCAATAAATCGGCACATTGTATTTATTGCGAAAATCAATATAGGATTGAATTACATCAATAGTTGCCGGGGTCCAGTATTTATGAAATTGATATACCAGTTTATCATCAAATGGCCTCCCGAAAGCAGAAAAATTAGATGCCCATTGTGCTCCTTCTAAAAAAATCAAATGGTTTTTATCAACCGAACGAACAACAGCGGTTATCTTTTTAAACAGAGGTTCTAATAAAGTGTTTAATTTGGCTGCATCAAAATAATGGGCAATCGGCTCATTAAAAAGATCATATCCCATTACAGTTGTATTATTTTTAAAGTGATCTGCAATCTTCAGCCATACGGTACAAATCAATTCCTGATCTTCTTTGCTTTCAAACAAAAAAGGATAACCGTAACCATCATCAATATTATCGCCTGTTTGCCCGCCCGGTGCTGCATGCATATCTAACAATACATATATTTTCTCGGCAGCACACCATTTTACAACAGAATCAAGCAATGCCATACCACGCTGTATTCCCTCACCGCCTAAATAATCTTCATTGGTAAACAATCTGTAATTAAATGGCACACGGATTGAGTTCATCCCTAAATTATGCAGGTATTGAATATCCTGTTTGGTAACATAGTTTGTCAAATATTCTTTCCAGAATTTTTTTGTTTCGGCCGGGCCAAATAATTCGGCAAACAGTTCATTAATTAATTTGGGCGAATTGGTTTTGGTAAACTTAAACATATATCCTTCAGGTACTAACCAATTACCAAGATTAGTTCCTTTTATTAAAAAAGGTTTCCCGTCTGCTCCAATAATTTCTTTTCCTTTAACAGTAATAAATTTTTGTGCATGGCTGTTTAAACACAACAGCAATATTAATCCAGACAGAATGCATTTAACTTTCATAAATAAACTTTTATTGTTACAAAATAAAACTATTGAGCGGGTAGTTAGAAAACGCAAAAGGCCACTTGAACGAAATTCAAGGGTGGCCTTTTACATTTTATTCATACGAAGCAATCAGTTAACCTAACCTTGTAAACACTACAAACAATTATTGGTTTCTCAAAGGAAGACCAAATTTGGGAGTATTAACCGCTGTTAACAATGATTTTTATCATTTCTTTAAAAAAAGATTGCAAACATTGTTTTACCTTCTTTATAAATTATAAAAAACAGATTATATCTTCACCAATATCAATCACCTGTTTATGGCAAAGATTTTTTACACCTTGTTTGTTCTTTCTTTTTTTATAGGTACCAATGCACAAAATACCGATACTGTTACATTGTATCAGAAAAAAACAATAATGGTTCCTATGCGTGACGGTGTAAGGCTTTTTACCGTTATACTTGCACCTGTTTACCAAAAAAGCGAGTTGCCTTTTTTAATAACCCGTACGCCGTATGGTGCAGATATACCGGTAAAAGAGGGTACCGTATTCAGTTTAAGCAGTGCTTCTAATTTTGCAACACTTGCAAAAAGCGGTTATATTTTTGTTTTACAAGATATAAGAGGTAAATATAAAAGCGAAGGCACTATGCAAATTCATCAGCCCATTACACACCTGCAAGATAAAAAAGCAGTTGATGAAAGCACAGATACTTATGACACGGTTGACTGGTTAACCAAGAACATTAAAAATAACAATAACAAAGCAGGAATTTTTGGTGTATCATATCCCGGATGGCTGGCATTAGTTGGTGCAATAGATCCGCATCCTTCGCTGAAAGCCTCATCAGAACAGGCTTGTATGGGAGATTTGTTTCTGGGCGACGATTTTCATCACAACGGTGCTTTCAGATTAAGTTATGGAATGGAATACAGTTACGAAGTGGAACACGATAAAACAACCGACAGTGATTTTCCTTTTCCGCAATACGATTTGTTTAACTGGTATTTAAAATTAGGTTCATTGAAAAACGTAAATGACAACTATTTTAAGAGAACAATTCCTACATGGAATAATTTTTCAGAGCATCCGAATTACGATACATTTTGGCAAAAAAACTCTACATTAAGTTATGTACGCGGCGCAGAAATTCCACAATTACATGTTGGCGGATATTTTGACCAGGAAGACATGAATGGCCCGCAATTAATGTATCAATTCATGGAAAAAAACGACAGCAACGCACATAACAACTATATTATTCTCGGCCCATGGAATCATGGGCAATGGAGCAGGGCTAAAGCAGACAGCTTAGGAAAAATTTCTTTTGAAAGTAACACTGCAGCCTATTTTCAACAATTACAAAAACAATGGTTTGATTTTTGGCTGAAAGGCATTGGAGACGGAAAATTTAACGAAGCCACTTGTTTTCAAACAGGTTCCAATCAATGGAAAACCTATTCATCCTGGCCACCAAAAGAAACCGAGATTAAAAATTTATATGTTCATCAAAACAACACAGCTTCTTTTATAAAACCAACTGCCACCAATGCTGCAGTTAAATACATAAGCGACCCTGCAAAACCAATACCTTACAGGGCACTACCTATTGAAGCCACTTACGGGCCGGGCAGTAGGTGGAGGCCCTGGCATGTAGAAGACCAACGTTTTGTTACTTCGAGGCCCGATGTGGTAAGCTTCTCAACAGATACTCTAACAGATGATATTACGGTTACCGGCCAAATTAAAGCACATGTAATTGCAAGCACAACAGGTACTGATGCAGATTTTGTAGTAAAATTAATTGATGTATATCCTGATATCGATAAAAAGAGTTTGAGTATGAGTGGATACGAACTGCCGGTTGCAATGGAAGTATTTAGAGGAAGGTTCAGAAAAAGTTTTGAGAAGCCCGAACCGTTTGTTCCCAACAAACCGGAAGAAATTGTAATTGACTTACACCAGATCAATCATACGTTTAAAAAAGGCCATCAGATAATGGTGCAGATACAGAGTTCATGGTTCCCGGTAATTGACAGAAACCCACAGAAATTTGTTGCCAATATTTTTGAAGCGAAAGAAAGTGATTTTATTAAAGCGGAGCATACCATTTATTGTTCAAATAAATTGTCAACATTTATAGAACTACCTGTGAGCAAGCTTCAGTAAGGCTTTCATTATTGTTAGCTTAAAAATTACTTTATTATAATAGCTATAGTAAAACTTTGTTATTTTTATTTGTTAAAATAGAACCAAGCATGAAACGTTCAACCTTTTTTTTATTGTTGGCAATAACTGTTGTAAGTGTAACTGCTTGCCATCATTCTAAAAAAGTTCAGAAACCGGTTGTTACCAAAACCGAAGCGCCGAAAGAAATTATAGACACCACAACATACGTTCCTTTTACAAGAGATTTATTTAATAAAATAAAAGCATACAATATTGATGTAAGAAGGGTTCAATTCTTTATAGACCAAAAATTGGTACTTACCAGGTATATCGATCAAAATAAAGCGGAAGTTACATCCGGTGTTGTAAAGTTTATTAATGGAAAATATATTAACGAAATTGTTATTCCTGCTAATACGCCCTGCATTTGCGATTCTGTAGATATAGATGGATTGAGGGTTAGTTTCGATAGAAGCGGCAATCAGTTTAAATTCATTAATAATAAATATTCTCCTGATTTTTTCATCTTCTCTGGCACCAACTGGAAAGATGGCAGTTGTGATGTACTGTTTGATAGAGCTGTTTACCGTGCAAGTTGCGGAACTTGTAATAGTGCTGCGGATATTAAATTAACGGTAAGGCAAAGTGATATTGATAATACACAAAAGAAAACCAAAGTTTTACCCGGAAGAAAAATAGATAACTGATGATTACTCGTCTCCCACATTATGTTTTAATTGATGGATTTGTGTTTTATCGCCCAACACAATTACTTTCATGCCTTTTGTAATAAGGGTTTCGGAAGGAGGGTTGATAATAAATCTGCCCTCAACATCTTTTATACCGATACAATTAACACCCGTTTTTTTCCAGTTCATTACAATCTCTAAAGGTTGGTCTCTTATTTCTGGAGGTAACTTTTCGTAGCCTACGCTTTCTATATTAATACTTTCGCCCCTATCGCCACTTAAAAAATCTATAAATTCAATAACATCAGGTTTGGTAACTAATGTAGCCATGTGCGTACCGCCAATTTTATCGGGCATTATTACATTATCTGCCCCGGCCTTTTTAAGTTTTGCCACAGATGTTGCCTGAGATGCACGGCTTACAATTTTAATGGCAGAATTTAACGAGCGGGCCGATAAAACAATAAATACATTATCTGCATCAGTGGGCAAAGCACATATTAATCCGAGAGCCCTGTTTATACCTGCTTTTATTAATAAATCATCCTGCGTTGCATCACCTTTAATATATACCAGATCCGGATTATTGCGTAAATAATCGTCAATGTTATGTTCTCTGAAATCGATGGCAACAAACGGAACTTTATGAGCTTTTAAAGTATTGGCAGCCTGTTGCCCGTTTCTGCCAAAACCGCAAACAATAATATGATTGTTCATTTTATTCAATGCCTGCATAAGTTTTCTGTTTTTGAAATAGGTTTGAAATTCTCCGCTTACTACATACTTGGTTAAACTGGCCAAAGCATAAGAATATGCAGCAAAAGAAGTAATAATAAAAATAATATTAAAGATTCTTCCCTCATGCGATAACGGCTTTACTTCCATATACCCGATAGTAGTAATAGTTATAACCGTCATGTATAACGCATCCAAAAAATTAAAATGCTCTATCAACATAAAACCGCTTACTCCAAAAATATTAATGAGCAGTATTAAACTAAACCATATAAGCAGTGGCGAGGGCCTTTTCACATCAATCCGTTTTATTTAAAGTTATCTTTCTTTCAAGATTAAATATATGCCAAATGTCAGTTTTAAACAGGCAGAAAGTGTTGTAAGGAAACATTTTTATTGATATTGTTTAATGATTTATTTTCGTTTCAACAGATTTTATAAGAATGCTTTTTAACTCGTTAAAAAAAAATATCGATTCGTTAGTAGCTGCAATAATTGCATTTTCTATTATTTATATTTTTACAATACGCAATGGTGTAGGCATCTCGCCTGACTCTATTATTTACATGAGCACTGCAAGAAACTTAAATGCAGGCAATGGTTTCTACACTTTTTCTCAAACACCATTGGTTAACTTTCCGGTTTTTTACCCATTGTTTTTATCGCTGTTTAACTACATAACACATACAGATGTTTTGCAGTTTGCGCCAGTGCTCAACAGTTTTCTTTTTGCATCGGTTATTTTTTTATCGGGTTATATCATAGAAAAATTTGTAACGGTTTCTAAATGGTATAAATGGCTTGTTTTAAGTATGCTTGTTTGCAGCCCATCGCTGCTTGAAGTTTATTCTATGCTTTGGTCTGAAACCGTTTTTATTTTATGCACATTGTTGTTTTTTGCAGCAATTAAAAACTATTTCAACCACCATTCGATAAAAGCGGTAATAGTTACTGCATTAATAGCAGCAGTTGCATGTATTACCAGATATGCAGGCATTACTTTAATTGCTACAGGAGGATTATTAATGCTGATTGATATTAAAACAGATTGGAAGAAAAAGATAACTCATATACTTATTTTCGGTTTTACCGGCATTTCATTCGCATTGTTTAACTTGTTGCGAAATATAGTAAAAACAAACACTTTAGCGGGTAATCGCCAATTGGGCATAACACCTTTTTCTAAAAACCTGGAATATTTCGGATCGGTTTTATGTGATTGGTTTTCTGTTTTGCGTGAACATTATTTATTGGCAGTCTTAATCGGGTCAATCGTTTTGCTTACTTTTATTTTGTTGTTTATCTCACAAAGTATCAGTGCAGATTATTTTAATTCGTTTGAAAAAATATTAACTGCCTTTTTTATTGTGTATACGGTTTTTATTTTATTATCATCCACATTTTCCAGATACGAAACTATAAATAACAGGCTTTTATCACCGGCTTTTATTCCGTTCATTTTAGGTTTAAGTTATAATGTTGTTGTGTTATTGAATAAAATAAATAAGCTGTTTGCCAGAATAACATTTGTTACTGTTACAGTAGCTCTTTTTTTATTTTTTCAATATTTTCAATATGAATGGGATGAACAATATCATCAGGATATTATAGAAGACGGCATTCCCGGCTATTCTGAAAGTTTCTGGAAAACCGCACCCATTGTGCAATTGATGCAAACGGATACATTACTTGCTAAACACAGCGACCGGTTTTATTCTAACAGAGACCATGCTGTTTATTTTTTTACCGGATTAAAAACAAAAACGATTCCTGAAAAAGTACACCATAAAGAAGTAGAAGATTTTTACAAGCAAAACAATTATTATATTGTTTGGTTTTTGGAAGATGATAACCCGGATTTATTATCGATAAACGATATAAAACAACATAAAAAAATGGATACCGTGCAATTGGTAAAAGATGGTATTATTTTTCGTTGTACAAATTATTAATTTTATTTTCAGCAAAGAGCAGGATGCTTAGATGTGCAGCTTTTAAATTTGAACCACAGAGGTACAAAGCAAACAAAACATTTTCATTAAAACTTTGTGCCTTGTTGCCCTTGCTGCTGAAGCACAAGTGTGCGACGCAAGTATGTTTCATAACATTACTGCAGTTGATTTCATAAATAAAATATTATGGCAGAAGATTTACAGATAAAAGAAGGCAATAAAGAAGAACAATATGTTTCGCTTGTTCCGCAAATAAAAGGTTTGCTGGACGGTGAAGACGATTTGGTTGCAAACCTGGCAAATATTGCCGCAGCATTAAAAGAACAATTTAAATGGCTTTGGGTTGGCTTTTATTTGGTGAAAAATGATGCGTTGGTGTTGGGACCTTTTCAAGGCCCTGTTGCCTGCACAAGAATTAGAAAGGGAAGAGGCGTTTGCGGCAGCAGTTGGCAGCAAGCTAAAACATTAGTTGTTGCCGATGTTGAACAATTTCCGGGACATATTGCTTGCAGCAGTTTGTCTAAATCTGAAATTGTTGTTCCGGTTTTTAAAGATGAAAATGTTGTTGCAGTGCTGGATGTTGACAGTGAATTACCGAGCCAATTTGACGAAATAGATAAACAATATTTAGAAGAGATTGTTGCTTTACTGCACTTCTGATGATGATGATATAAAAGAAGAAGCCCTATGGAAATAGGGCTAATCTTAACACTTCTTATATACTAACACTATTCTATAATTTTAATATTAGTTGCATTTCCGTAATTGTATACAGGCGATTTTTTTACAGCTATCTTTACTTTTTTAAGTTCTATATCACGGGCATCAACTGCTTCAAACCCTTTCTCTGCAATAATTTCAACGGAATTGAAAAAAATGTTATGTACCGGCATTTGGGGCAAACCCGTAATACTGATGGCTGTTTTTGCACCATCGCATTTTATATTGCTGATATAAAAATTGGTGAACTCCGGAATTTTATCTGTTGCTGTTGTTTTTACGTCTTTTGCATCTTTGCCTGCAGGAACATCTTCGTAATAAGTAGTAAATAATACTGCTTCTTTTACAATGTTTTTCATAGTAATATTATCAACAAAAATATCTTTTACCAATCCCCCGCGGCCTGCATTACTTTTAACACGCACACCAACATCCGTTCCTATAAAATTGCAATCTGTAACATAAATATTTTTCATACCGCCATCAGTATTGCTTCCAATTACAAAACCGCCATGGGCACGCAAAACGGTACAACCTGCAATTACAATATTTTCCAATTCTGCACTTCCTGTTTTACCGCCGCTACTTTTCATACAAATACCATCGTCTCCTGCATTTACATTGCATTTATAAATCAATACATTTTTACAGGCA
>Ga0310914_10001612_pt1 | contig 14655 bp, 12 predicted proteins | sample GREbulkMGAN108_FD_203450 | JGI IMG/M metagenome (GOLD analysis project Ga0310914, IMG submission 203450) | Lab enrichment of tropical soil microbial communities from Luquillo Experimental Forest, Puerto Rico - GRE.bulkMG.AN108 | ecosystem: Environmental > Terrestrial > Soil > Tropical forest >... | reverse complement strand
AAATCTACTCGCTTTCCGTGGAAATAGATTTGATGCCGGGGATGCGTCCGGTGCCATTCTGTCAGCATGGCAGTTTGATGCACGTGCTCAACGACCCTTCGCCAGCCGGCACTGTTGTAAGCGGAGAAGCCGATCTCGCCTTCCTGTGTTGCCACGGGAGTGGCTGAGTCTGCCACCGTTGCAAGGTCATAAATGTGCGCGTCCTGAAACTGCATTGCGTTCGCCATAACGATCTTCCAACGACCGTTGTACGAATCGGCCCGTTCTGACCAATTCTCGCCTGAGCCAGAGACACGATAGAAGCAATCCTCAAGCAACGCCGGAATGTGGTACAGCTCAAAACCCGAAGGAGCGCGTTTGTGATCGAAATTACGGAACACTGACAGCAACACCAGGGCCTTAGTGATCGCTGGCCCCCTTCCCGCGTCCGTTATGGCCTCAATATCGCGCATGAATTGCTGTAGGCCAAAGAAAGCGCCGACTGGAATCATCTGTTTTGAATGGGTATCGACTAGCAAAGGGCTGAAGATTCCGTGATTGGGATGGATATCGTTAAAAAGGCTACCGATTTTCGATTCCGGCCAAAGAACATCGCACAAATGGGCGAAGATCCCGTATGCCGATACCGGGAACCAGTCTCGCATTGGCTGCCAATCAACCGACGTTTGCTCTTGCAGGTCGTAAGCGATCTGCGAAACGGGATATCGTAGGGCATATCGCTCCTCGTCGGCGATGTGCTCGTCTCTTCCCGAGAACATCACAGGTTGAAATATGATCCCGTGGATTTTGTCCACATTCTCGATTACAAAACGCACGATGTCGCCGAGCCCATCATTGTTGCGCCCATTAACGATGCTCACTTGCAGCGTCGTCCGCATGCCCGCGGTAGCGATATTCTCAAGAGCCCGATGCTTAACCTCCATGTAATTTCCAATACCGCGATGCCTGTTCTTTGCTTCAACAACGCCATCAAACTGCAGATACACCCCATGCAGCCCGGCGCTTTTTGCTTCGTGCGCAAAGGCTGGGTCTTGCGCGAATCTGATTCCATTCGTCGCGATATGCACCCGATGGAATCCGACGCTGTTGGAGTAGCGAATCGCGTCAAGCAGAATCGGCGAAAGCGTGGCCTCGCCACCCGAGAACAGGACATTGATTTCTCTCTGTGGCTTGAAAGACACCGCTCTTTCGAACACGTTTTTGATGTCTTCCATGCCCAATTCGTGGACGTAGGTCGTTGCGTTTGCGTCCATGTAGCAAGGTGAGCAGACCATATTGCATCTGTTTGTCATGTCAATGATCAGGTACGTGCCGCGACCCGACCTGATGCCGTTAGGTCCGTGGTCGTGCACGTCTCGGTCATCGAGACATTCGAAATCTCTACCGAAAGCAAGGCTCTCCATCCTCCTAAAAAAGGCTGGGTGATTGGAAAGCACATCTTCAAATGGGCCGTGTTTCGGGCAGGCCTTGCGCATCAGAATCCGCCCGGCTTCCTCCACTATCTCAGCTTCAATCACTCCGGGCCTGTCTCTGAAATCGCTGATAGTGGCTTGCCCTCGGATCACCGCTTCTGTCGACTCAATGTTGCAACCCGGGCATAGTGAGTGGGTCCTCCTCGGAACACCCGTGATCATTTGCATTCTCTCACTGCTTTTGAGCAGCCGGCCCGGCGCCCAAGAGGGACTCGGCAATTCTCCTTGGGGAAGGATTGCGTTTAAGCTTGCAGAAAGGTTCCATGCTGCATTTGAGACAGCACTGAAAAGGCGAGCGGGTAATGGGGACATGGGTCGTCGACCTCCGGAGTCGGATTAATGACGGGTGGCGGGATCACCTGGAACCGCGGCGAGATTGGGCCCTGTAGGTTTGGGTATTTTACACTGCCTGTCAATCTCGTCGCTGGAGTGAAGAGTTTCAAAAGCAGTAGTGAGACATTCATGTCGGAACTCATGACCACGCCAAGGGCTGCCAACCGTGCCCCGTCGCGGCTGTCCATTTGCTCGACGTCGGACTTACGCCAGGGAACACACTTTAGTGGGCTCCCAAGTTCTCGTTCAATCGCCGTCTCAAGTTTGTCAAACTCGGTGAGTTTGTCCTTGAACGGTGATTCGAAGCGCGCTCGTGTGACGTTGTTGGCCTCGATCGAGGCAGTCGATTTTGGAAGATCGACACCGCCTCCGCTAAGTTATTGACTTGGTCAGTACTGGGTCCGAATTGGAAAGCCAGTTTTGGAACGGGAAAACGTGTAGTTGTGCATTCGTGCATTTCGATTATGAGATCAGTAGGTTTGCGTTAATCCATGATTTTTTTCATTGCGTAACCAGAACCAAACCAGGCGCTATCGAGTCTGTCTCCTGGGCCCGAACGCACGTGGTCTACGGAGTAGGTCACCGATGGAGCGACATGGCCGTCGTGGGTTCAGCCTGAGTCACGGGCCTACCGGACGGCAAAGGAACCTCTTGTCAGTTTCTGGTTGGCCGACGATCCAACAACGACAGGAACATTCTTGGTTTAGCATGGAGCATCCGAACTCCAATGTGGGATCCTCGTGTCAGATTCCTCCGAAGAGATAGGTGGGGCGTGTGAAAGTGGCCCTTCTTGCCCTGATTCTACTTCTTCTCGCAGCGATGGTGTCAGCAGCTCAAAGAGTGGAGAAGCCAAGACCTGCCCAATCGATCGCCGAGCTTCAGCAACAACTCGAAAAAAATCTCTCCGACACGCACACGCCTGGTTTGGCTGTCGCGATCGTGCACTCCGACGGTCCGGAGTGGATCGCCGGTCTCGGCAAGGCCGACGTCGCAACCGGTCGCGCCGTAACGGCGCAAACGCTGTTCCGCATTGGGTCAACGTCGAAGGCATTTGCGTCACTTTCCATCCTCAAGCTGGCTAACGAGGGAAAGCTGTCGCTCGATGATCCGGTCCGCAACTTGGTTCCGGAGGTGTGGTTTGAGAACCGCTGGGAAGCAGGCGATCCGGTGCGTGTTGTCAACCTGCTTGAGCACACCACCGGGTGGGATGACATTCATCTACGCGAATTCGCATTCGATGCACCCCCAACCATGGATTTGCCCCAAGCGCTGCAGTACGGCCGAGAGACGCGGGTTTCACGCTGGCCTCCGGGCACGCGCATGGCCTATTGCAACACTGGCCCGGCTGTGGCCGCGTATATCGTGGAAAAGATCACCGGCCAAAGCTTTGAGGAATACATTCAGCAGAACTTTTTCATTCCGATCGGAATGAAGACCGCAACCTACTTCAAACCATCTCCCCACAGCAACGCCATTCTTTATGACGATCATGGGAAATCACCCTATCCCTATTGGAACATCCTGTACCGACCATCAGGAGCGGTCAACGCGTCGGCTGAGGACATGGCCGCTTACGTCCAGTTTTATCTTAATCGCGGAAAGGTAAAAGGGAGACAAGTAATGCCTGCCGCAGACATCGACCGCATGGAGAGCCCAACCAGCACTTGGGCGGCAAAGGCAGGGTTGAAGAATGGCTACGGTCTCAACAATTACTGGTCTGTCCGCGAGGGCTTCATCTACCACGGGCACGACGGCGCTGTGCTTGGTGGCCTAACCGACGTTGCTTACATGCCCGATTACGGCGTCGGTTATTTCTACAGCATTAACTCCGGCAACAGCACCGCATACAACGAAATCGGAAGGGCAATCCGCGCGTATATCACTCTCAAACTGGCGAGGCCCGCAGTGCCGAACCCCGGACCTCTACCGGCAGATGTGCACGATTTTGCGGGCTTCTATGAGCCAGATTCGCCACGCATGGAGATGATACATTTTCTCAATCAGCTCACTGGAATATCGGAAGTGCATTTCCAAGATGGCAAGATGGAAATCGTGAGCTTGCAAGGCAAACGAACGTTTATACCGGTCAACGGTAGATTTTTTCGTTATGTTCCGAACGAAGATTCGCCGGAGCCGGTTGCCTCCGCTGTGCTGCTCATCAAGTCTGATGAGCAATTTATCCAGACGGGTTGGATGACGCTCAAACGCATGCCTACCTGGCTAACGTTATGTGAGATAGCCCTCACCGGGTTCGTCGGATTGGCGATTGTCTCGGTGTTTTTCTATGCGCCTTTCTGGTTGATCGGCGGCTTGTTTAAGAAGCGCCGGCGTCCCGCAGAGCGCGCAATGCGTCTTTGGCCACTCGTCGCAGTCCTCGCTTTGTTATCGTGCGCAGTCGAATTCGCGCTGGCATCCAGGGGAATTTTTGACCGCCTGGGCCATTTCTCTCCCTGGTCCGCAGCGATCTTCCTTACTACTGTCCTGTTCGCAATCTCCTCTCTGGCGAGCGCGTGGACGGCGATCCGGGGACCAGGCTATGGCGTGCGGAGGTTGCTTTGGATTCACTCGGTAATCGTCTCATTCGCCCTCCTGATTGCAACCGCGTATCTGGCCTATTGGGGAGTCATCGGCCTGCGGACATGGACCTAGTCAGTCCCCTGACTTCGTTGAATCAGTCAAGAGCGTATCAAGGGCAATACCGACGTTTCGCCTTCGCCGGCCCGAAGGACGGCCAGCAAGATCCGGTAAGTCGGCTTGTGTCCGCCGGTACTTGACCCGATCACGTTAGGACTCTATCGGAACTGCTCCGCAAACATGACAGGTTCGGAGTGAGCTGGACGGTCTTCGGGCAGCGGAGCAGTTTCGATAGAGCCGTGAGAAGGAAGTCGCTGGCGGTGGCGGCGGGCGCGATTAGCTATGGAATTTCAATAGCGTTTTTGATAGGGGAACACTCGGTGCGCTTTATCCCAGGCTGGGTTAATTGCCCTAGCGTGGCCAATATTATCGTGCAGTGGGTTCCGGTGCAAGGCATTCGGGTTCGTTTGAGCACGCCCCACGCGAAGCGTTCGCCGCGCCAGCGGCTTAGTTCTTAGAGGCAATCTGGATCTTACCAGCCAATCGGAAGCTGACCATCTCCAGCACGGAAATTCTCTTCCAGCTTTAACGAGTAGAATCTGTGAATGGCACAAACGACTCAGCGAGATTTGGGGTTCGAACCTGCTGATGCGGAAACGTCCTTGGCCCGAGTCGCGAGGGCGTGCTATGAACGCGGTTGGGTGATGGGTACGAGCGGCAACTTCAGTGCCGTGGTAAGCCGTGCGCCTTTGGTTTTGACGATAACGGCAACAGGATTAGACAAAGGAACGTTGTCACCGGAGGGTTTCGTACACGTTGATGGGAACGGAGCGACGCTCGCGAGATCGGGCCGTCCTTCCGCTGAAACCGCATTGCACTTGCTTCTGGCAAATATCAGGCATGCTGGCGCCGTATTGCATACCCATTCGGTATGGAGCGTTATTGTTTCTGATCGTTACGCCGATACCGGTGGGCTTTGGATGGAAGGCTACGAGATGTTGAAGGGGCTTGAAGGAGTCAAATCGCACAGCCACCGCGAATGGCTGCCGATTATCGAGAACGATCAGGCCATGACTCGATTGGCCGGAGTTGTTGAGGCGACGCTGAGCCAATGTCCGGCCGTTCACAGTTTTCTCTTGCGTCGCCATGGGCTTTACACTTGGGGCGAAAATCTCGAACAGGCAAAGCGTCATCTTGAGATATTGGAGTTCCTATTAGAGGTTGTGGGAAGAACCCAGACGATCCCGAGCACTGTGGCTGGTTAGACTTGGCTCGTTGAGGAAGAAGGTTGTATGGCAATTGTCCGAATTCCAGATGAAGATCGCACATTGCGAGAGAAAGAAGAAATAACCGACTACCTTGCCAGCATAGGCATCGACTACGAACACTGGGAACTGTCCAAAGCAGTTGCTGACTACGCGTTACCCGAAGAGATTCTGGCGATCTACAAAGAGCAAATCGAAAACCTAAAACAACAGGGAGGCTACGCTACTGCAGACCTAATTGATGTGAGTCCCGCGACACCGAACTTGGAAGCCATGTTGGCGAGATTCAGCCGCGAACACTGGCACGACGAGGACGAAGTGCGCTTCATCCTTCATGGCCGGGGAGTGTTTCACATTCACCCGCGCCGGGGCCCGCTTACCGCAGTCGAGGTAGAACCCGGAGACCTGATTCGTGTGCCCCGAGAAACCTGGCATTGGTTTGATCTGTGCGGAGACCGAACGATCCGGGCGATTCGTTTGTTTCAAGAGCAGTCGGGCTGGACGCCCCATTACACCGACAGCGGAATTGATAGTGGCTATCAGCCGGTATGCTTGGGGCCGTCGTATGTTCCGTCACGGCCTGCGACTCGGCCGTGAGTTCGTTACTCCACCATGGGGTTCAAGCGGTTCTCCTGGATATTGAAGGAACCACCACGCCCATCGATTTCGTCTTTAAGGTCCTCTTTTCTTACGCACGTTCACATGCCGAGCAGTTTCTTGAGCGGCATCGATCATCGCCGGAAGTGCTCGAAGATTTAAGTGGGCTGTGGCGCGAACACTTGCAAGACTCCGGTCAAGGTTTCAGTCCACCCGCGTTGAAAAATCCAAGTGAGCCGGAATCGTTCGTTCCTTATATAGATTGGCTAATCGAGCGTGATCGCAAGTCAACTCCCCTGAAATCACTCCAGGGAAAAATTTGGGCGGAGGGCTACGCGAGCGGCGAGCTACGTAGTCAGGTCCTCGATGATGTGCCGCCTGCGCTCAAGCGCTGGCATGCACAGAACAGGACAGTCGCCATTTTCTCTTCGGGGAGTGTTTTGGCTCAAAAGCTTCTCTTCGCCCATACAACGGCCGGCGATCTGACCAAGTTTCTGGCAGCGTACTTCGATACGACAATTGGCACAAAAACCGACCCGGCCAGCTACCGAAAGATTGCAAGAACCTTGGAGCTCTTGCCGACGGAGATTGTTTTTATTTCGGATGTCGTCTCTGAATTGAACGGAGCACAGGCTGCTGGGTTTCACACTTTGTTATGCATACGTCCTGGAAATCATCCGCAACCGCAGAATGCCTACAACACAATTCAGACCTTCGACGATATTTTCCCGACTTAAAATCGGGGTTCGGGATCAGGTGATTCAGCGCAAAAGGGCGGATGAAACGGTGTACCTGGTCACGCCTCCTGCTCAATTCCAAATAGCCGACCATGCACGAACTGGCTTGTTCGCGATCGCGGGGATGTTTATCAGCACTGAACCACAAGCTCATTTCCTAGAGCAGAGCACGAAATAGCCAATACGCCGTTCCTTGTAGTAGCATTGCCGTGACGAGTAGGAGATTATGAAAGAGTCGCGTATTTCCAAGGCCGAAGTCCGCATTCTTGAACAATTTTGGAAACTCGGGATCGCATCTGTGCGCGAGGTCCTCGATAGCCTGCCGGAGGACGAGCGCGTCGCTTACACAACGGTACAAACGCTCGTCTATAGGCTGGAGGAGAAGGGTGCATTGATAAAAGTAAGGAAGATCGGCAATGCGCAGCTTTTTCAGCCGGCCATCAATCAAACCCAGTATCGTAACCGCATAATCCGGGACCTGCTGGATCTCTTTGGCGGGTCGCCACGTTTGCTTGTTTCCAACTTACTTGAGAACGGCGAGATTACTTTACGGGACCTGAAGGCGCTGCAAGCGGCAGCCGACGGTAACAATGGCCGGAGCCGTGGAGGCAAGCATGCATGAGCAGGCCGCGCGCACGATGTATTACTTCGGGATCCACATGCTCTATGCCTCGATTGTCGGATGTGCGGCGTTGGCGCTGACGTCGATCCGGGGTGGCAGCGCTACCGCGAAGTATTGGATCTGGGTGGTGACCACATTGAATTTCATTGTGCCGACAGGCGCTTTGATCGACAAGTTGTGGGCGCCGCATCTTGCGTGGGCTGCACCGCTAGGGCTCATCGGCGATGCGGCGTGGAGCCTAACACAAGGCCGTACCGCTGCAATGCTCGCCCTGGTATGGATTGTTGGTACATTGGCAATGTTGATACGGCTTGCGAAGCGAATCCGCATGGCTCGTCGGGAAGCTCAATACCCGGTCTATCTGGGGAAGTGTGGCACGATGGAAAATTTCCTCGCACATGGTATCCCAGTCAACTTCGACGACAGGTATCAGACTCCGGCGGTCCAGGGCGTTCTTCGGCCCCGAATTTCCCTACCCAGCGGACTAGATCACCTCCTAAGTCACGAAGAGCTCGCTGCTGTCCTCATGCACGAGCTGGCTCACGCGAGAAGGCGCGACAATCTGATCAGCCTGCTCTATGAACTCGGGCTATGCATCCTGTGGTTCCATCCACTCATGTGGCTTGCCGGGGCGCGGATGTCGCTGTATCGCGAGCTCTCCTGCGACGAGTCTGTGATCGAGAATGCTCACGGCCGGGAGCTTGTTTCCGCGCTTGCCAAACTTGCCGCTCCCGAGAAAGGTTTGTTTCTGCAGACGGGAGCCTCATCGCATCTGAGCTATCGACTGGGCCCGCTGGCAGGGCCGCCGCAACTGGCGAACCGCGCCGCGAGCATGCTCATGTACATACTGTTCGTGGCCCTGCTCTCCCTCGGCGTCTTTGAAACCGTTGCTCACACCGCCTGCTGCTTCGTCCTGCGGTAAACCCTACTTAGTCTTTGCGGGGACAAGCCGCTCTGGAACCGCTCCCAGCCGCATTTGCATTATCAACGTATTATGTAGTAGGATTTACGGATGACGTAGTAGACAGGGGTTGGCGGCCATGCAAGCAATGACGCGCAGGGTCTCGAACGGGCTCCTTCTCATTTATCTGATTAGCGCAGCTGCGCTCCTCTTCGTACCAGCTTCAACCGCCCAGATAGCGCAGCCGTCTCCAACCGCCACGCTGGTCAAGGCTGCCCGCATGCTGGATCCGCACACGGGTAGCGTGCTCGCCCCGGCAGCCGTCCTCGTCGAAGGCCTTAAGATCAAGCAAGTTGGCTCGCTTTCGCAGATAAGCGCTCCTATTGACGCGAAAATCATTGACCTGGGCAGCGCGACTTTACTACCGGGATTGATTGATGGCCACACCCACCTATTGCTCGACATCATCGTGCCGCCGGAAGCGGAGATACAGCGCCATTGGAACGGGCTCTTTGCACCGGGGATGTTGCTGGCGATCGTCGAATCACCTAGCAAGCGCGCGCTAGTGGGTGCGCAAATGGCTCGCGAAGATTTGGAGAGCGGCATCACGACTGTTCGCAACCTCGGGCACTCGGGGGTGGACGGCGACACTGAGCTGCGCGATGCGATCAACGCAGGCCGCGTCCCTGGACCGAGAATCCTGGCTTCCGCGCGCAAGCTGATCACGCTCGGTTCGTACGTTCAGAATCTCAATCCCGCACTTACCGACGCCATCCTTGAGCAGGAATTTTTATTGATTGATGGGACAGACCCCGCACGACAGGCCGTCCGGAAGAATGCGTTTCGGAACGTGGATGTGATCAAGGTCACAGCCGACGAGAATCTCACGGTCGCTGAACTGACGGCTGTTGTCGAAGAGGCGCATCGTGAGCATCTGAAAGTTGCCGTGCATGCGGTCGACAAGACCAGCATTCAAACGGCCATCGATGCGGTCGCGGATTCGATCGAGCACGGCAACGAGGTTACGGACGAGCAGCTTAAGCAAATGCGCGAGAAAGGCATCTTCTTCGACCTGACGCCAACCGCGTATGGCGGCTTTTTCCTGAAGATCATGCAGCCGACCGTGGTGTTGCCTGCTGAGACTCGGTCTGCCCGAATCAGCTCCAGCGCACGTCGGGACAAACAATACAACGAGCTGGTGCAGCAGGTGTTGAAGTCTGGCGTGAAGTTCGCCGCTGGGTCGGATATGTGCTGGTTTTACCCCGGAAAAACCCGGGGGCAGGCGAGCACCGCGATATTCGTTAACTTGCGCGATGCAGGGATGCCGCCGCTCGATGTAATTCGCGCCATCACTGTCAATGCGGCAGAAATGTTGGGCTGGGAGGACCGGATCGGTGCCATCGAGCCCGGCAAATTTGCTGACCTTATTGCCGTCACCGGTGATCCATTGGCGGACATTACCGAACTGGAGCGCGTCCGCTTCGTAATGACGGGAGGGGCAGTAGTCAGGAATGATCTTGCAACACAGACGCATTAATCGGCGGGCGATGACTTTAGAGAGAATTGGGATGATCAAGAATGCAATGTACCCTCTAGTGACGCTAGCTCTAAGTTTTGTTGCAGTTGCTCAGAATGCGCCCGCGCCGCGTATAGTTGATCTGAAATCTGCTGACGGAACACTGCTAAAGGCAACCTATTTTGCCGCGGGCAAGCCTGGCCCCGGCGTGATCCTCTACCATCAGAGCAACCGCACGCGCACTTCCTGGGACGATGTGGCCGGCCAGCTGGCGGCGATTGGAATCAACACGCTCACAGTCGACACCCGCGGCTATGGCCAAAGCGGCGGCACACGCAAAGAGGCCACTCAGATCCACCAGAAAGCCGACCTGGAAACCGTTTTTCAGTTCTTGGCCTCGCAGCCCAGCGTTCGACGGGATGTCATTGGCTCGGCAGGCACCGGCTGGCTCGGTGTCGATAATGCCATACAAACCGCCGCCCTCCATCCCAACGAAATAAAGTCCCTCGTTTTGATGTCTGGCGAAACCTTACGCCCGGGCATCGAATTTCTCCATCAAGCGCCGCAATTCCCCGAACTTTTCGTGGTTGCCGACAGCGACGAATATCCGCCCACCGTCGAAGCCATGCTCCTTCTTTACGCAAGGTCTTCCAGTCCCACCAGGAAGCTCATCCACTATTCCTTGGCCCAGGAAGCGCCTTGGCTCTGGTATGAGACCAGTGATCCTAGCAAAGTTCCCGCCACGGGTAGTCACGGCACCGATCTCTTCCAGAGCCACCCGGACCTGACCGGCATCATCGTGCAGTGGTTTGTCAACACACTCGTTAAGACTCCAGGGCGTGCTCCTGCCGACCCGCTGGCTGCCGCTGCGATCCTCAATCAGCTCGAAATGCCCGGCGGTGTCACTGAGGTCACGCGGCAATTGAGGGAAGCGCGGAAACGCGATCCCCAGGTGCAGTTGTGGCCCGAAGTCAGCCTAGACATCATTGGCTCTGACCACATGCGTCTGGCGGAAGTGGAAAAGACGGCTGGCCAGACATCGGATGCGCAAGCGGAACGAAAACTGGGAATCGAGATCTTCCAACTCAACCTGCTCGCCTATCCCGATTCCGCTGACGCGCACTTCAACCTTGCTGATGCTTATCTGCAGGACGGACAGAGGGACCTCGCGCAACGATATGCTGAAACCGCACTCGCCATGGTGGACTCGCACACAGCCCCGTTATCCTCCTGGTCCGATACCGCGCAACGCCGCGCCGAGATCCGGCAGGGCATACAGGACACGCTCAAGAAGCTAGCTGAGGAAAGTAGGTAAAACACCCTGGGCGACTACCTCATCCACACGCCTCGGGGTCGATTCGCCGTCGCTTCCCATGTAACGGGCGACCCGGAAGTCAGGGGATCTTTGGCAAGCACAACCATCCCACAAAGGCAGCGCCAGTTCCGACTTGGGAACCTCTCTTTTGAGTTTCGTTTGGGCGGCGTCATACGAGGATTTCCTGGCGCTGGATCCGGAAACAGCGCTGCGAAGGTACCCGATGATGCGGCACGCAAACACCGACTAAATCAGAAAGACTTCAAATCAGCCACCATCCAGGTAGCGCCTGTAATAAGGACAGTCAGGCCGAATTCAGACCAGTTCGAATGCGCTTTTGGGCCAGCGACCAGGCGCGGAATCCAGACCAACACGCCAAACAGTGCCAGCATGAGGGTCATCAGGCGCACCGCAAGCCGTGCTTGGCGATTGATGAGAAGGGCGCTCGCCGCGAGTGCAAACGCGATGGTCGTGAGTATCGCCCAAAACATCTGGTTGGGCGGAATCCACTTTGGAACCAGGTCAGCCGTCAGACGAAAATAGAGCACCTGACTCAACGCAAATGAAATCGCACAGACTCCAAGTCCAAGGCGAGCCAGTCGGCCAAACACCAGCGCCCTTGCTGGACTCGCCTCCGTCGCCGCGTACAGCGCAATCGCCCCGCAAAGCAAGGAAAACTGTTGGAAGAAGCTCCCCCCGTATCGTTCATAGAGGCTCGATGCGGCAATGATGTCAGGGATGCAGGCCAGCGAGAAACATAAATAGACGACGCATAGCACGAGCGAAGCCAAGCGCACGGTCCTCGGATACTGCATCCCAATCCCACCGGCGATTTGAGCAGCCATGAGACACGCGCCAATGACGGCACCAAAAGGCAGCCTCCAGATCTGTCGCAAGGTTTGCCAGGTGGCGGGATCGTGCCACATCAGTGCAATGACACCGAACAACACCGCCCCAGCGCCAAACACGATACGTCCGTACCACGCCGTCTTCATAAAGAAAAAGTAACAGAGGTCTTGCCTGCAAACAGCGAATTCGCAGTGCCGTGAACGGCAAGAATCGGGATGGGGCCGCCGAACTGAGCGGCCATTCTGAGTCCGGATTGCCCAAACCGGAGACCAAACTGGCGCGTAGTCTCAAGTGCAGCCTTCATTCCCTAATGCCCTTCTACATTGTGAGAGGGTCTTAATTTCACAGTGGTTTGGTTGATTGCTGACACACAGAGGTGGGAGCGTAAGTCTTCCTTTCAATGCCATTTCACTGAAAGTGCATAGACCTCCTGCGTGCCGATGTCGCGCGTGAATATGGGAGATCCATCTGGAGCAACGCTGATCTGAGTGTTTCCGTCAGGACCCAGCGCGCGACGGAGGTCCTTCAAGCTGGCTACGGCTTCCACTTTATGATCAGCAAGGCGGATACGCATGGCTTTCGGTTCGACACCTCCGGTTGTGTAGTAGACATACTGATAGTCCGGGGAATGTGCCCAGTTGACCACGCTACCCGGCACTTTTCCTGACACCAGGTCCGACCACTTTTGCGTCCTGACATCAAAGATCTCGAGCTTTGCGCTGTCCCTGGAGCCTCCCACGAGCGTGTTCGCGCTAACCCACTGGCCGCCGCCGAGGTCCTGCGAATCCGCCACAACGGAGCGCTTACCGGTTCGCAAATCAAGGAACTGCAACTCGGAATGTGTAGCGTCACGCGCGTTCATGAAGACCAACAGGTTTCCATCGGGTGAAAAATTTGCAGCACTTGCGTCTTTCTCCGCGATCCTCTGTGGCTGGCCGCCGTCCATGCTGATCATGTAAATCTCCCCTTTGCGATTCCCGTACGCCACCCGCTTCCCATCCGGGGAAATGAATGGGTAGTACACCTGCATAGGAGGATAAGTCAGTTGTAAGCGGTCCGATCCGTCCGGACGACTTCGCCAGAGCGAGTGATCCGGATAGGAGGTGTACGCCACCCAATTCCCATCTCGTGAGAACGTGGGATTGAAAGCCGAGATGCCGGAAAGGAAAGGAACGAATTCATTCGCCTTAGTATCGAAGCGGACCACTTCGCCTCGTTCTTTGAGGCCAAGAGCAAAGATCTGTTTTCCATCCCGGCTCATGACCGGAGCCGTGTAAGACAACGGGCCATTGGTAAGTTGAATCGCTTGAGGAGGGCCTTGCAAGAACCCGGCTTTCATGGGTAACAACCAAAGGTCTCGCCGGCCTTCGTGCCGATTTTGAAACAGGATGTATCTTCCATCCAGGCTCCACTCAGCGCAGCAGGGCTGCCCTCCTTCAGTGCTGTTGACTATCGCGTGGAGGCGTGAACCATCGGCCAGGGATTCGAAAATGGCCTCAGGACTGGCCGGAGCGCGGGACCAAACCGTGAAAACAAGTCGCTGCCCGTCTGGCGAAACGCTCGGTTGCCTGATTAGGCTTTCGACGCTTACCAGTTTGCGAGGATTGGAACCATCCTTTTCGGCGAGGTAGAGATCACTTTCCCGACCGAAGAGGATGCGACCGTCCGGGAAGAAGCTCGCGCCCTGGGCATCGATCGTGCCCAATCGGCGCAATTCTCCTGTAGGCAGCGCCACCTGCCAGAGCGGATTTGGATAAGGGCCGACACCTTCAATTGCAAGCAGGGCAGAACCTTCAGCCGCCAATCCCATGACCCTCAGATCGGTAAGACTCGTCGGAACCGCGGCAACTGAACCACCGGTTACCGCGACTTGTACAATCTTGAAACTTCCTCTCGCGCCTTCGGTGAAGTACAGTCGCACTCCGTCGGTTACGATTTTGGTGAAGGATGACTTCGGCTCCCCATCATCGGTCAGTTGAGTAACGGCTTCCACGACTGGAGCGCCAGGCGGACGACTCCACCAGAAGACGAGCGCAGCAGTAAATGCGAGAACGCCAACCGCAACGATCGCACACACCGCAATCCATCCCCAGGGTTTCGATTCCTTGACTTGTATCTGCACTTTGGAGTGGTGTGCCGCGACAATGCTGACTTCCTGCTCCGGCAGCAAGTGCACGCTCTCGGCAAGCCGATAGCCCCGACCGGGGACTGTCAGTATGTACTGGTGGTCCTGGGGGCTCTCGCCCAGCGCTTTCCGCAGCATAAAGATGTTGCGGCTGAGATTGGCCTCCTCCACGAAGGTGTCCGGCCATACCGCCTTCATGAGGTCGTCTTTGGTGACGACCTCCTGGTCGTGGCGAATCAGCACCAGAAGGATTTGAAAGGTCTTCGGCTGTAGCGGAATGGATTTCCCGTCGCGCTGCAAAATTTCCTTTTCGGAGTCCACGCGGAAGGGGCCAAACTCATACACTTCC